>Ga0137373_10006969_pt1 | contig 12066 bp, 8 predicted proteins | sample SagtaG_5_FD_104912 | JGI IMG/M metagenome (GOLD analysis project Ga0137373, IMG submission 104912) | Vadose zone soil microbial communities from Sagehorn Ranch, Mendocino, California, USA - Sage1_R_80_16 metaG | ecosystem: Environmental > Terrestrial > Soil > Vadose zone | place: USA: California...
ACCTCGACCACGAGCGCGGGTTTGAGCGGCTGCCATTCCGCCGAGCGTTTCGTCGACCACCGGCTCGGGCCGCCCGGCGCCTTGCCGGAAAAGCCCGGCGGCTCGATTAGCCGCTCGAGCTTCTTTGTGAGCGCCGCGCGTTCCGTCGCTTTGAGGTTCGAGGTGAAGCCGACGTGATTGAGCCGGCCTTTGTCGTCATAGAGGCCGAGCAGCAGCGAGCCGACCAATTTCGTGCCCTCGCCGTAGCGGAAGCCGCCGACGACGCAATCGGCGCTGCGGAGATTCTTGATCTTCTGCATCACGGAGCGGTCGGCCGGGCGATATTCCACATCGCGGCGCTTGGCGATGACGCCATCCAATCTGCCGCCGCCGTCCTTGAGCCAGCGCTCGGCTTCGGCCGGATCGTGGGTGAGGGGGGAGAGCTCGATGCTGCGGTTGCGCTTGAGCTGGCGCCGCGCAAAGGCCTCGAGCCGCTTGCGGCGTTCCTGCAGCGGCAAGGCAAGCAAGGAGCGGCCGTCCTCGGCGGCGAGCAGGTCGAAGACGATGAAGCGGGCAGGGGTCTCGGCCGCGAGTTTTTTTACCCGGCTCGCCGCCGGATGGATCCGCTGCAGCAAGGCATCGAAATCATACGACTCCCCGGCCGGCACCACGATCTCGCCGTCGACCACGAACGCCGGCCCGGGCAGGCGCGCGAAGGCCTCGGCGAGCTCCGGGAAATACCGCGTGAGCGGCTGGCCGGATTTCGACTGCAGCTCGATCCGGTCGTTGTCGCGGAACACGATCGAGCGGAATCCATCCCATTTGGGCTCGTACTGCCAGGCATCGCCCCTGGGGATGCGTTCCACCGATTGCGCTTCCATGGGCAACAGGGGCGGAGCGAGTTTCAAGGCCATGAGAAGCGCCGGACCGGTCGGCCACGCAACGTCGGACGGCAGCGCGGTGTTCCTGTTTCGGCTTCTGGATCGATGGATTGCGGAATCCGGTCGGGCCCTGGCGATCCGAGAGCGGGCGCGCAGGTCCCGACTCATGCGAGTGTGCGGCGGATTCGCTGACTTGCGGCACGGCAGTTCCGCCCGTAAGTACTGAGTGGGATTTTCGAGAGCCCATGGCCGTCGTCCTCGACACGCTGCAATCGCCTCGGCCGCGCCATCCGGAAAAGGTGCGTCGGCCGGAAACGCCTTTATTGCGCAAGCCGCCGTGGATCCGGGTCAAGGCGCCGGGCTCGGCCGGCTACGCCGAGACCGGCCGCATCATTCGCGCCAACGGGCTGCATACGGTTTGCGAGGAAGCCGGCTGCCCCAACTTCGGCAAGTGCTGGGAGAAGAAGCACGCCACCTTCATGATCATGGGGGACACGTGCACGCGCGCGTGCGCGTTCTGCAACGTGAAGACCGGCTTGCCCGGACCGCTCGACAAGGCCGAGCCGGAGCACGTGGCGCAGGCGGTCGAGAAGCTCGGCTTGAGCCACGTCGTCGTGACCTCGGTCGACCGCGACGATCTCGGCGATGGCGGCGCGCGGCATTTCGCCGAAGTGATCGCCGCCGTTCGCGCCCGCAATCCTCGAACCACGATCGAGGTCCTCACCCCGGATTTTCTGCGCAAAGACGGCGCCATCGAGACGGTGGTCGCGGCGCGGCCCGACGTGTTCAATCACAACCTCGAGACCGTGCCGTCGCGCTATCTGACCGTGCGGCCGGGCGCGCGGTATTTCCACTCGGTGCGGCTGCTCCAGCGCGTCAAGGAGCTCGACCCGCTGATGTTCACCAAATCGGGAATCATGGTGGGACTAGGCGAGGAGCGCAACGAAGTGCTGCAGCTCATGGACGATCTGCGCAGCGCGGAGGTCGATTTCCTCACCATCGGCCAATACCTGCAGCCGACCCGGCGCCACCATCCGGTGGTGCGCTTCGTCGAGCCGGACGAGTTCAAGGCCTATGTGACGATCGCCTATGCCAAAGGCTTCCTGATGGTTTCCGCATCGCCGCTGACGCGATCCTCGCACCATGCGGGCGAGGATTTCGCACGCCTGCGCGCGGCCCGCCAGGCGCGGAGCGGACGCTGAGCCGATGCCGCAATTCTCGACCACGCGACGCGTGCAGCATTCCGCGACCGACATGTTCGTGCTGGTCGCCGACGTCGAGCGCTATCCGGAATTCGTGCCGTTGTGCCGCGAGCTGAGGGTGCGCCGTCGCGTCGTTCAGGCCGAGGGCGTCGAAGTGCTCACGGCCGACATGACGGTCGCCTACAAGGTGATCCACGAGACCTTCACCAGCAAGGTCACGCTCGACAAGCCGCGGCTGCGCATCCTGGTCGAATATCTCAGCGGGCCGTTCCGGCAGATGGAAAACCAGTGGATCTTCCGGCCGGTCTCGGAGCGGACCAGCGAGATCGAATTCTTCATCTCCTACGAATTCCGCAGCCGCGTGCTCGGCGCGCTGATGGGCGCGGTATTCGATACCGCATTCCGGAAATTCGCCGAGGCGTTCGAGCGCCGCGCCGATACGGTGTTCGCTTAAGGCCTCGCCAATTCCTCCAGCATGGCCAGCGCTTCGAGCACGGAGAGGCGGCGGATCTCCGCGCGCCCGGGATCGCCGAAACGCCGCTCGCGGTGAAGATGCCTGTCGTCTCGGCGCACGGCGGCAAAATGCACCAGGCCGACCGGCTTCGCCGCGGTGCCGCCGCCCGGCCCGGCAACGCCGGTAACTGCGGCCGAAACGTCGGCGCGGGAGCGTTCGAGCGCACCGGCCGCCATCGCCTCGGCGGTTTCCTTGCTCACCGCGCCCTTGGTTTCCAGCATCGAAGCCGGAACGCCGAGCATCGCCTGTTTGGCAGCGTTCGAATAGGTGACGAAGCCGCGGTCGAGCACGTCGGACGAGCCGGGGATCTCGGTGAGCGCCGCCGCCACAAGCCCGCCGGTGCAGGATTCGGCAACGGCGAGCTTGAGATTGCGGACGCGGCACGCGTCGAGCACCCGGCGCGCGGCGGCCCGCAGCTCCTCGTCGATCATGCCCGTGTCATCCCTGCGTCCACGGCAGCCCGATCGTCGCGGTGGCGAACGCGACGATGCCTTCGCCGCGACCGGTGAACCCGAGTTTCTCGCTGGTCGTCGCCTGGAGCCCGACGCGATCGAGGGCAATGCCGGCGATCTCCGCGATGCGTGCGCGCATCGGCTCGCGATGTGGCCCGATCCGCGGCGCCTCACACACGATCGTCACGTCGAGATGGTTGATCCGGCCGCCGCGCCGGCGCACCCGCTCGGCCGCGAAGGCGAGAAAACGGTCGGAGGAGGCATTGCGCCATTGCGGATCGCTCGGCGGGAAATGCACGCCGATGTCGCCGTCGGCGAGCGCGCCGAGCAGCGCGTCGGTGAGCGCGTGAAGCGCGACGTCGGCATCGGAATGGCCGATGAGGCCGCGCGCGTGCGGGATCCGCACGCCGCCGAGCGTGACGTGGTCGCCTTGGCCGAAGGCGTGGACATCGAACCCGGTGCCGGTGCGCAGGTCGGAAAGCATCGGTTCGTTGTGCGCGCGCACGAAATCCTCCGGCGTGGTCAGCTTGATGTTGCCTGCCTCGCCCTCGAACACGGAAACCTTGAGCCCCGCCCATTCGGCGAGCGCGGCATCGTCGGTGAAGTTTTCGCGCCCCTCGGCCGCCGCTCGCCGGTGTGCGTCGAGCAGCGTTGCAAAGCGAAAGGCCTGCGGCGTCTGGACGATGCGCAGGCGCATACGGTCGAGCGTCTCCACCACCGCCCCGGCGTCATCGACGGCTTTCACGGTATCGGCGATCGGGATTCCGGGGATTGCCGCGTCCTTGTCCCGGACCGCCTCGATGGCCCGCGAGATCAGGGCCGGCGAGGCAAACGGCCGCGCCGCATCATGGACCAGCACGAATTCGGGCTGCCGAGAAATCAGCGCCTCCAGCCCGGCACGGACCGACGCCTGGCGGGTTACGCCGCCGTAGACCGGCGGCAAGAGCGCAAGGCGATCGGCGGCCCGCTCGAAAAGGGTGCGGTCGTCGGGGTGAATCACGGGCTGAACGGCATCGATCCGGTCGTCTTGCGCAAACAGCAGCAGGCTGCGCCGAAGCACTGGTTCGCCGGCTATTTCCTTGTATTGCTTGGGAAAATCCCCGCCAGCCCGGACGCCGCGGCCGGCGGCGACCACGACCGCCGCGAAACTCGACGGCATTTGCGCGCCTTTCGTTCGCTCCAGTGCGAACGGGCTTACCGCGTCGATCGCCGGCCGGCAAAATGATTCTGTGACCAGCGGGGATTGCTGCAATGCAACACTTGCGCCCCGTCGGAAATTGTCTAAACTGTATGCATCAATGGAAATCGCCTAATTCGTGAGCAAAGATCGAAGTGAGCGCGCAGATCATTCCATTTCGACGCCGCGCCGGGATTACGGTCGGGGGCAGGAAGCTGCCCAACCGGGTCCTGCTTGCGCCGATGTCCGGCATCACCGACGCGCCGTTCCGGCGTCTCGCGGCGCAGCTTGGAGCCGGGTTGGTGATCTCGGAAATGACCGCCAGCCAAGCGCTGGCCTCGGGCCAGGAGGAGGCGCGGCTGAGGGCGGAAGGCGCCGGGCTCCCGCTCCACGCGGTCCAGCTTGCCGGATGCGAACGGCATTCGATGGCCGAGGCCGCGCGGATCGCCGAGGCAAGCGGCGCGCACGTCATCGATATCAACATGGGCTGCCCGGCCAAGCGCGTGATCAACGGGTATGCGGGCTCGGCGCTCATGCGCGATCCCGACCATGCCGTGGGCCTCATCGAGACGACGGTTGGGGCCGTTGCCGTGCCGGTGACGTTGAAAATGCGGCTCGGCTGGGACGAGCGCTCGATCAACGCGGCGGAATTGGCGCGCCGGGCGGAGCAGGCCGGCGTCCGTCTCGTCACGATCCACGGCCGCACACGCTGTGATTTTTATCGCGGCCGCGCGGATTGGGGTGCCGTGCGGGCCGTGAAGCAAGCGGTTTCGATCCCGGTCGTCGTCAACGGCGACATCCGCAGCTTCGATGATGCCGACGCGGCGCTCGCTCAATCCGGGGCCGATGCAATCATGGTCGGACGCGGCGCCGAGGGACGACCGTGGTTCCCGGGCCAGCTCGCCCGCTATCTCGAGTTCGGAATTCGCGAGCCGGCCCCGCCGCTCGAGGAGCAGCATGCGTTCGCAGCCGGCCTTTATCAGGAAATGCTCCTCCATCACGGCAAGGAAGTCGGCCGCCGGCACGCGCGCAAGCACCTGAAATGGGCGCTCGACGTCGCGGCCGAGACCGCCGGCATCGTTTGCGCCTCTTTCGATCGCTTTCGCAACGAGGTGCTCACCTCGGAGGCCCCGCGCCTCGTCGCCCGTCGGCTCGCCGAGGCCTACTGGGCTCTGGCAACGAAGGCCGCGGCATGAACGCGATCGAGCCGCAAGCGACTTCGCTCCTGCCCGGATCGGCCGACATGGTGCTCAATGCGTTGCCGCATCCCGTGCTGATGATCGCGCCGGACGGCAGGATCGCCGACGCCAATGTCGCGGCGGAGGATTTTTTCGAAATCTCCGTGCCGGTCCTGCGCCGTCACGCGCTGCGCGATCTGGTGCCGTTCGGCAGCCCGTTGCTCTCGCTCATCGAGCAGGTCCGCGGTCGGGCTGCCCCGGTCAACGAATATCGGGTCGATCTCGGCACGCCGCGCAATCCGGGCGAACGCATCGTCGACCTGCATGTGGCGCCGGTGCCCGAGCGCCGCGACCACGTCGTGGTGATGCTGCTGGAGCGGACCATCGCCGACAAGATGGACCGCCAGCTCACGCATCGCGGCGCCGCGCGTTCGGTGAGCGCCCTGGCCGCGATGCTCGCGCACGAGATCAAGAATCCGCTGTCGGGCATTCGCGGCGCCGCCCAATTGCTCGAGCAATCGGCCGGTGACGAGGATCGCACGCTCACGCGCCTCATCTGCGACGAGGCCGATCGCATCGTCAAACTGGTCGACCGGATGGAGGTGTTCGCCGACCAGAGGCCGGTCGACCGCGAGCCGGTCAACATCCACGCGGTGCTCGATCACGTGAAAAGGCTCGCGCAAACCGGGTTCGCCCGGCACATGAAATTCGTGCAGGAGTACGATCCGTCGCTGCCGCCGGTCCTGGCCAATCGCGATCAGCTCATCCAGGTGTTTCTCAATCTCGTGAAGAACGCCGCGGAGTCGCTCGGAGAAGCGGGGCCGGAAGGCGAGATCCAACTGACCACGGCGTTCCGCCCGGGCATGCGACTGTCGATTCCCGGCAGCAAGTCGCGCGTGTCCTTGCCGCTGGAATTTTGCGTGAGGGACAACGGGCCGGGAGTGCCCGAAGACCTGATGCCGCATCTGTTCGATCCGTTCGTAACCACCAAGCCGAAGGGGAGCGGGCTCGGGCTCGCGCTGGTCGCGAAAATCATCGGCGATCACGGCGGCATCATCGAGTGCGAATCGCAGCCGCGGCATACCGTGTTCCGCGTGCTGATGCCCATGTTCACCGAAAGCGGACTGGCCGGGCCGGCCGAACCCGCGGCGCTCGACGGACCCGGCTGAAGAGGATCGCATGCGCGCTGGAAGCATCCTGGTCGCGGACGACGATGCGGCGATCCGCACCGTCCTCAATCAAGCGCTGTCGCGCGCCGGCTACGAAGTGCGTTCGACCGGCAATGCCGCCACCTTGTGGCGCTGGGTCAGCCAGGGCGAGGGCGATCTCGTCATCACCGATGTGGTGATGCCCGATGAGAACGCCTTCGACCTGTTGCCGCGCATCAAAAAGGTGCGGCCGGACCTGCCGGTCGTGATCATGAGCGCGCAAAACACCTTCATGACCGCGATCCGCGCCTCCGAGCGCGGCGCCTACGAGTACCTGCCCAAGCCGTTCGACCTGAAGGAGCTGATCGGCATCGTCGGTCGCGCCTTGTCGCAGCCCAAGGATCGGCCCGCGGCTGCCGCCAAAGCCGAGGAATGGGAGGGGATCCCGCTGGTCGGCCGCTCCGCCGCCATGCAGGAGATCTACCGTCTGCTGGCGCGGCTGATGCAGACGGACCTGACCGTGATGATCACCGGCGAATCCGGCACCGGCAAAGAGCTCGTGGCACGCGCGCTGCACGATTTCGGCAAGCGCCGCAGCGGCCCGTTCGTCGCCATCAACATGGCGGCAATCCCCCGCGACCTGATCGAGTCGGAGCTGTTCGGCCACGAGAAGGGCGCCTTCACCGGCGCCAACACCCGCAGCTCCGGGCGCTTCGAGCAGGCGGAAGGCGGCACGCTGTTCCTCGATGAGATCGGCGACATGCCGATGGAAGCCCAGACCCGGCTGTTACGGGTGCTGCAGCAGGGCGAATACACGACGGTGGGCGGCCGTACTCCGATCAAGTCCGACGTGCGCATCATCGCCGCGAGCAACAAGGATCTTCGCGTTCTGATCCAGCAGGGCTTGTTTCGCGAGGATTTGTTTTTCCGTCTCAACGTGGTGCCGCTCCGCCTGCCGCCGCTGCGCGAGCGGAGCGAGGACGTGCCGGATCTCATTCGGCATTTCTTCGCCCAGGCCGAGCGCGAGGGGCTGCCGCTCAAGCAGCTCGATCAGGAGGCATTGGAGCGGCTCAAACGCTATCGCTGGCCGGGGAACGTCCGGGAACTCGAGAATCTCGCGCGCCGTCTGGCCGCGCTCTATCCGCAGGAGACCATCACGGCCGCAGTCATCGATGCGGAGCTGGCACAACCCTCGCTCCTCGCGCTCGCCGAAGAGGAGCCGACAGCGGAGGACAAGCTTTCGCTCGCCGTCGAACGCTATCTCAGCAAGTATTTCGCCAATTTCGAAAGCACCTTGCCGCCGCCGGGCCTTTATCATCGGATCCTGCGGGAGGTCGAATATCCGCTGTTGTCGGCCGCGCTCGCCGCCACGCGCGGCAATCAGATCCGCGCCGCCGATCTCCTGGGCGTCAACCGCAACACGCTGCGCAAGAAGATTCGCGAGCTTGAAATCCAGGTAATCCGCTCCTCCGGTTGATCGTCGGCGCGGGAGAATTTTGCGCACCGCCGGCGGCATCGCCGCGGAATAGTCGCAATTCGGCAACATTGTTGTACAAACGCATCAGTTTGAGCCGAAAGCGCAGGGGGCGGGGGTCTTCAGGTCCGCTGCGTACTGCCCGCGTCGAGTTCCGCCGGTCGCAAGCGCCCATGACGAGCATCCAACAAGTCGCCTTTCCGGAGGCCGCCGAGACTCGCGGCCCGTGGTCCTGGCTCGCAAGCCGGCTCGCGGGCCCGGTCGCGGTCGGCTTGGCCCTGCTCTCCGCCATCGTCACCTTCGTGGTGCTCACCGGCCTCACTCCGGTGGTGCCGACCCACGATGTCGTGGTGAGGGTGCTGTTGGGCAACGGGGCGATGATGCTCGTGCTGCTCGGGATCATCGCCTACGAAGTCTTCAAGATCGTGCAGGCGCGGCGCCGCGGACGTGCCGGCGCCAAGCTGCACGTGCGCATTGTCGGGCTGTTCTCGGTCATTGCCGCAGTCCCGGCGATTCTGCTGGCGGTCATCGCCAGCATCACGCTCGAGCGGGGGCTCGACCGCTGGTTCTCCACCCGCACGCGGGCCGTGATCGAGAACTCGCTGACCGTCGCCGAAGCCTATCTGCGCGAGCACGCCGCGATGATTCGCGGCGACATCATGGCCATGGCCTATGACGTCGGGCGCGCGCGGCCGCTGTTCGATCAGGATCGCGAGCGGTTCCGCCAATTCCTCAAGGCGCAGGCTTCGATCCGCGGATTGCCGCATGCCATGATGATCGGCGGCGACCTGTCGATCATCGAGCGCGCGGATCTCAAGGCCGGCGGCGACTTCGTCGCGCCTTCGAGCGGCGCGCTCAAGGAGGTGGGCGACGCCGAGCCGCAGATCGCGCTGCTCGCCGAAGCCAAGACCGTCGCCGCGGTGATCAAGCTGCGCGGCTATGACGATGCCTATCTCTATGTCGCGCGGCCGGTCGATCCGCGCGTGGTCGAGCAATTGCAGGCAACCCAGGAGAGCGTGGCCGAATATGCCAGCCTCCAGGCCCGGCGGCTGGGCGTCCAGGTCGCCTTCGCCCTGATGTACACCGTCGTCGCGCTGATCGTGCTGTTGTCGGCGGTCTGGATCGGGCTGAATTTCGCCAACCGTCTGGTGGCGCCGATCCGCAGGCTGATCGGCGCGGCCAATCAGGTCTCGACCGGGAACCTGCACGTGCAAGTGCCGATCCGCCGCGGTGAAGGGGATTTGGCGCAGCTCGGCGAGACCTTCAACAATATGACGCAGGAGCTGCGGACCCAGCGCGACGATCTCATGCGCGCCCACGACGTCATCGACAGCCGCCGCCGCTTCACGGAAGCGGTGCTGGCGGGAGCGAGTGCCGGCGTCATCGGGCTCGATGCCGAGGGGTGCATCAGCATCGTCAACCGCTCCGCCGAGAAGCTCATCGCGCGAACGCAGTCGGACATCCTCGGCCGGCCGCTCGCGACGATCGTGCCGGAGCTGGCGCCGCTGTTCGACGAAGCGCGCTCGGGCGCGCAGCGGCTGGTCCAGGGTCAGGTCACGATCAACCGCGGCGGTCGCGAGCGCAATCTGTCGGTGCGGGTCACGACCGAGCAGTCGGCCGTCGCCGAGCACGGCTACGTGATCACGCTCGACGACATCACCGAGCTGGTGATCGCGCAACGCAGCTCGGCCTGGGCCGACGTCGCGCGCCGCATCGCCCACGAGATCAAGAATCCGCTGACCCCGATCCAGCTTTCGGCCGAGCGCCTGCGCCGCAAGTACGGCGCGCTCATCGTCGAGGACCGGGCGGTGTTCGTGCAATGCACCGACACCATCGTGCGACAGGTCGAGGACATCAAACGCATGGTGGACGAGTTCTCGCGCTTCGCGCGGATGCCCAAGCCGGTGATCACCTCGGAAGACCTCGCCGACACCGTGCGCCAGGTGGTGTTCCTGATGCGCGTCGGTCATCCGGACATCGACATCGCGGTGGAGACCGCGGAGGACCCCATGCTCGCGCGCTTCGATCGCCGGCTGATCTCGCAGGCGATGACCAACATCATCAAGAATGCGACCGAGGCCATCGCCGCGGTGCCGCCGGAACAGCTCGGCCGCGGCCGGATCAAGATCTCCGCGACGCGCGAGGGCGCCGACATCGTCATCGACGTCGTCGACAACGGCAACGGGCTGCCGAAGGAAAACCGCAATCGCCTGCTCGAACCCTATGTGACGACCCGCGAGAAGGGCACCGGGCTCGGGCTCGCCATCGTCGGCCGTATCCTCGAGGAGCACGGCGGACGCATCGAGCTCAATGATCCGCCCGACGGCAGCGGCCGGGGTGCCTGGGCGCGGCTGCGATTCACCGCCGAGCGGGTCTCAGACGATGAAACTGCCGAAATCCGTAAAGCCGCCAGCGACCGATAGGTGCCGCCAATGTCGTCCGATATCCTGATCGTCGATGATGAAGCCGATATCCGCGAACTGGTCGCGGGCATCCTGCAGGACGAGGGCCACGGAGCCCGCACCGCCAAGAACAGCGACGAGGCGCTCGCCGCCATCGGGGCGCGGCGCCCCAATCTGGTGTTTCTCGACATCTGGCTGCAGGGCAGCAAGCTCGACGGCCTGCAATTGCTGGCCGCGATCAAGCAGGAGCATTCCGAGCTTCCGGTGGTGATGATCTCCGGACACGGCAACATCGAGACCGCGGTCTCCGCGATCAAGCTCGGGGCCTATGATTTCATAGAGAAGCCGTTCAAGGCCGACCGCCTGGTGCTGGTCGCCAGCCGCTCGCTGGAGACGTTCCGGCTCAGGCGCGAGGTCAAGGAGCTCAAGCAATTGGCTCCGCAGCCCACGACGCTCGTCGGCAATTCGACGGCGATGAACCAGCTGCGCCAGACCATCGAGAAGGTCGCGCCGACCAACAGCCGCATCCTGATCGTCGGGCCCTCGGGCGCCGGAAAGGAGCTCACCGCCCGCACCATCCATGTGCTGTCCGGGCGCTCCCAGGGGCCGTTCGTGGTCATCAATGCGGCGGCCATGATGCCGGAGCGGATGGAAGAGGAGCTGTTCGGCATCGAGGCTTCCAACGGCTCGCAGGGACGCAAGGTCGGCGCGCTCGAAGAGGCGCACGGCGGGACCTTGTTCATCGACGAGATCGCGGAAATGCCGCGCGAGACCCAGAACAAGATCCTGCGGGTTCTGGTCGATCAGACCTTCCAGCGGGTCGGCGGCAGCGCTCGCGTCAATGTCGACGTGCGCATCGTATCCTCCACGGGACGCAACCTCGAGGCCGACGTCACCGCCGGCAGGTTCCGGGAAGATCTCTATCACCGCCTCTCGGTGGTTCCGATCCGGGTGCCGCCGCTCGCGGAACGTCGCGAGGACGTTCCGGTGCTGGTCGATTATTTCATCGAGCAGATCTCGCAGGCCACAGGCCTGCCGAAGCGGCGCATCGGCGAGGACGCCATCGCCGTGCTGCAATCGCACGACTGGCCCGGCAACGTGCGGCAACTGCGCAACAACGTCGAGCGGCTGATGATTCTCGCCGGCGGCGAACCCGATGCGGTGATCAGCGCCCACATGCTGCCGCAGGACGTGGGCTCGATGGTTCCCAACATGCCGAACGGCAATGGCGGCGAGCAATTGATGGGGCTGCCGCTGCGCGACGCGCGCGAAGTGTTCGAACGCGAATATCTGCTGGCCCAGATCAGCCGGTTCGGCGGCAACATCTCCCGCACCGCGGAGTTCGTCGGCATGGAGCGCTCCGCGCTTCACCGCAAGCTCAAGGCGCTGGGGATCGGGTGAGTAAAGATCCTCCGGATCAGGCGCAAAGCCGCGAGCCACAGCCGTTCTTTACCTCCCCTTGAAAGGGGAGGTCGACCGCGAAGCGGTCGGGTGGGGATCGCGACCCCCTCCCGGCGCGCTATGCGCGCCGACCTCCCCCTTGCAGGGGGAGGAGAACCGCGCGTGTGGCGATGCTAGGCCCGCCGCTCGAGATGCATGCGCATGCCGTAGCGCGGGCGGAGCGTGATCAAGCCTTGCGGCTCGACCGGATGGCCCGCC
>Ga0137373_10006971_pt1 | contig 12065 bp, 9 predicted proteins | sample SagtaG_5_FD_104912 | JGI IMG/M metagenome (GOLD analysis project Ga0137373, IMG submission 104912) | Vadose zone soil microbial communities from Sagehorn Ranch, Mendocino, California, USA - Sage1_R_80_16 metaG | ecosystem: Environmental > Terrestrial > Soil > Vadose zone | place: USA: California...
AATGGGCTCTAGAACGGATATTCGAGCGCCATTTTCGTGCTCCGTTCACGGTCACCGAACACCCGGGCTCCGGTCTTGGATTGGCGATCTGCCAGCGAATCGTCGAGCAGCACGGCGGTCGCATCTGGGCCGAAAGTCTGGAAGGCCACGGCGCCACGATCCGCTTTACCCTGCCGATAATCGCGCCGTAAGCTGCGCGCGGTACCGTTCAAGCTCTCGGCGCGAAAGCGGTCAGGCACAGCCTGCTAACGTGAAAGCGGAACGTTGAACGTTGAACGGGTGCTGGCGTGTGTCGTGGTTGCGACGCTGCCGTTTTACCTGCTGCCGATTCCCTTCGCGGGTCTGGCAATATCGGCCACCGAGGCGAGCCTCCTAATCCTGGCACTGGCAGTAGCGCTGCGAGGCATACGGAGCGGGGCTCAGGGGTGGACCCGAGTTACATTCGAACAGCCCGGCCCACTCGACGCGCCAATTGCCCTCTTTCTCGCAGCCGCCCTGCTGTCACTGCTCGTTACGGAGTACCTCCGGCTCAGCCTGCGTGAGCTGCGCACGCTCGTCGTCGAGCCGCTTCTGTTTTTCTTCCTGGCCAGGCACGTTTTTGGGTCGGTCGGCGGCGCCGCCCGGCTAGTAGACGTTCTGCTGCTGGCGGCCGTTGTCGTGGCGCTGATAGCGGTTGGCCAATACTTTCTGGGAGGAGCGGCGACCGATGTCCAGGGTGTGCGCCGAGTGCAGGGCTTTTACAACTCGCCAAACCATCTCGGCCTGCTGCTCGGGCGAGCTGTGCCCTTTCTGGTCGCCGGTGGCTGGCTACGAGCCGAGCACCGGCTGCCACGCATGGCCGGGGCGCTCGTCTGCGCCGCGGCTCTGGTGCTCACCTTCTCGCTAGGCGCCTGGCTCGGGACGCTGGCGGCGCTGCTGGCGCTGGCGACGATCCTGGGCGGGCGGCGCGCCCTGGCGATCGGGACACTGGCAGCCGCGACGGTCACCATCGTCGCGTTGTGGACCCCGACGGGTCGGAGCGCCTTGGCCCGGCTTGACCCTGGCTATAGCACGACCGTCGCGCGGCTGGAGCTCTGGAAGGCGTCTCTGGCGATGCTGGCTGAGCAGCCGGTGCTCGGGCTCGGAATGGACAATTTCCTCTACCGCTACCCCTCATACCTTTCACCTGGGACGGTGGTCGAGCCCAATCTCTCACATCCCCACAACCTGGTTCTCCAGTTCTGGCTTCAGCTTGGAGTGCCGGGCCTGGTCGCCGTGCTCTGGCTGCTTGCGCTCTTCGTTCGACAAACACTGCCCCGCACCACCCCCGGCACACCACGACTGGAGCGCGGCCTGGCAGCCGGCGCGTTGGCCAGCATGGTCGATTTCGTCGTTCACGGCCTGATTGACAACAGTTATTTCCTCGTCGACATGGCATTCATCTTCTGGCTGACAGTGGCCATCAGTTGTCAGCTATCGGCAGTCGACCGCCAGCAACCGCACCCGCTCCCGTAGCTGCTGGACGACCCAACGGACGCGCGGCTGGGACCCAGCACGACTTCGCCCCCTGATCCCGAACATCTCTTGCAGGCGTAGGGGCGCGGATCTCCCGTCACGTCAGCCGAAGCGTGACGGCGCCAGCACAATCGCCGCGCACATCGGTGGTGAGTCAGATGTCAGCCCGGAGCGCGCGTACGAGCTCCGGAGCCGTCGAGAAGCTAATTCGATGAAGCATGGCCGACCGACTTGCCGTCCTCGTGAAAATGGACACGATCGAGCATCCACCGCCCGTCTTCGCGCACCAACGTGATCGTCTGCGGAATAACCAGCTCACCCATGTCGCGTACCACTCGTCCGGCTCGATCGAGATGCCGCACCTTCCAAATCTCCGTTACCTCGGCTTGGACGCGCCCGGAGCAGTCACGCAGGAAACTTGTGAATTTCGCTTCGATGAGTCGGGACTCGGGTCGGAGCCCTTGCGCCTTCCAATAGGCGACCTCTGATGCCACATGGGCGACGATCGCTTCCGTCGCACGGACGCGCACGACCGAAGCTTCCAACTGGAGGTAGGCCTGCTCCTCCAACTGATCGTACTCGAGAATCGCCTGCTTGATGGCGAACTCGGTAGCGCTGTCGGCCTCGTTTTGCTCTCCCCCGCAGCTAGCGGCCTTACTGGTCGGTACGTTGTTGGAATCGCTTTTGTCGGCCGCTCGAGCAGCGGCCGCGGAGGCCCCGGCCACGACATCTTGCGTGCTGGGTGGTTGCGAAGCCACTGGCTCGGCCGCGGCAGCAGTGACCAGGCTTCCAGTCACCGTCGCAGTGGGCGCCAGGGGTCCGGGGCGAGCCGATGAGGTGCCGACAGCGTCGATCACAGTTGTGGCCGCCGAGGGCTGTTGTTGGGGGCTCATGTTCCCCAAAATTGAGCGCGCGGCCAAAAAGATGACTACCACAGTCGGTAGTAAGAGCCAGATAAGCCCCCGCACGTCAGGATTCGCAAGCCCTTGCCACGCGCCAGTTCCCTGGGTATTCAGGGACTCTCCTCGACTCGCCGAAACCGTGCTGGCGGGATCCGGGCGTTCTACTCCAGCCCGGGCGTGGACCCACCCAGGGGCCAGATTGGAGCGAAATGCCCGAAGATTTTCGGCCACCTGCTGGCGCACGAAGTCGGAGGTCGCCAGCCGCTCGGCGGCCAACAGCGCAGCGAGAGCTGCGTCCCAGTCCTCCAGCGCGTTGTACAGGCGCACACCCAGCGACCGGAGGAGCTCGGCCAGTTCCTCAGACAAGGCCCTCACGTCGGCACGATCCTGATCGACACGGCGCATCCGGTCCACGGATGGAATCGCGTCGTTTCGTGCTCTCGCCCAGGCTCGGCGTAAGGCAAGGCTCAGCTGCGACGGGTCGCCCACCATGTCTGTCCCGGCGGTCTCCAGCAACTGGCGGGCATCGTAGATCGCGATGTTCGCCTGAGATCTCAAGCCGGCCATGGCGGTCGAGCACGCCTGCTCGACTGCGTCGGCGGGGAATCCCGATTCCAGGATTGCTGCGTAGTGTTCAACAGCTTCGGAGTCCCGCCCGGAGTCAAGCAAGCCCGCTACCATGGCAGCACTCGGCGCGAGCACGCGAGCGGGCAATTCATCGTGGAGCGCGCCGACGATTGCGTCGACCGCTCCGTCGTCTACCAGAGCCTCTGCACGAAGCCGCACTCGCAACCAGAATGCATCGTTCCTCCATACCTCTCGCCAGCGCGAGAGCGCAGAGCTCCACCGGCCAACGTCGAGGTCATTGGACTCGACGACTGAGGCGTGAGTAATCACCGCAAGATCGTGAAGGGCCTCGTCCGATCCACCCCCTGCCAGCCGAGCCAACCTCGCGACCACTGACGAGACGACCACTGTGTCAGCCGAGTCTATCGCTGGGGGGACAGGGTCCAAGGGCAAGTGGACCGCGTACAGCTCCTCGCGCAAGCGGTGAGCTGGATGGCCTAGCGCCGCCACCGCCGCTCGAGTGCGCTCGAGGTCGGCTGGGTGGCTTCCATTCAAACTGATTTGAAGTCGACGTTCCTGACCACGTCGCCTGACGTCTCGGTCGCTAGCTCTGACGCTCAGCCCGAGAGTCCGAAAGGCATTGGCCGCGTAAGGACTAGCCTCTTCGACAGGCATCCCCAACCCCCCGTCAGCCTGGCCGCACCGGCGTCAGGAGTGAGAACTCGGCGGTCGTGTCCACGTACTGGCAACTGGGTCGTCGGCGCGCGCAGCGTGAGCCACGCCGAGTCAATCTACGGGGGGTCAGGCGCCGGCGAGGCCCCGCCAGAACCGGCGCCAAGGCGATGGTCCGTGGTTAGCGGTGCACTCGGCAGCCGTGGACTCCGCGGCCTGCCGACCTGGAGTCCGTTTCTCCAGTTCGGTCGGCCCCTGCTGCGGACGCTCGAGGACGCGGGACTTCTCCTGGGCGTGCTGAAGCTGCGCCTGCAGGCACCCGACTTGCCAGGCGAGACTAGAGTTTAGCTCTTGTAACCGACCGACCAAGCGGACCAACTCGACCACGGCTGGACCGTTTGGATCGCCCTGGGCCTTCGTCACGGACCCCGAGGAGGTAGGAACAACGCCGCCTGTCTCTGCATCATGTCTCATCCAGTACCCACCATCTCATGGGACGTCCGAGGGCGCGTTATCGCCAGTTCGTCCATTTGCCGACTCTCGACCCCCGTGCTGAGTCCGGCCGCGGACCGCATCGGTCGAAACACCCACGATCGCCCCGGACGGCGAAAGCCAGACCCACTCACCTGGTGACCTCTCCACGCTGCTCTGCCCCTTCTGCGCCCGCGTGCATATGGCACCGCCATACTGGTGCACCGAATGATGCCCTAGGGTAGTCCATGCGAACGGTCGGCACGCGTCACAGTGTCGACACGCTTTGCCCTCTGCGCTTCGGCCTGGGCCACCCATGACTGGCAGAGCCGAAATGGTGTTGTGGCAGTTAGCTCCGGACGCCGACGTCGGGTAGTCCGCCAGCCCAGCCTTGGGGGCCAATGTCGGCCAGCAAACCCCAGAGGCTCCGGCACGTCTGCCTCAACACGTCAAAGTCGCGCCGATCCAAGGCGCCTTGTCCCTGCTGGATCAGGATCTGGGCCGTGGCTGGCTCGGTTGCCACCCGTTGCCGAGCACGGAGGTGGTGGAAAAACGTAATCCACCAGCCATCGTAGGTGGTCACAGCTCCCCAGTAGAGCTTCGCCAGCTCTTCGATCCGCAGCCGCAACTGGGCATGGCTCCCTGCCGCCAAGGCCTGTTCGCCCTCCCGCTGTAGGACGCCGAGTTGACGGCGGTCCGACGGCTGACCATAAGCGGCGGCCGCTCGTTGTGTCTTGGAAAGCGTGTCTCGCCATCGCGCTTGCAGCAGCGGCAGGCCGGCATCCTCGACAGCTGCGTCGAGCAGGATCTGAACCTCCCGTAGACGCCTCTGGGCCTGCACCGCGGCGTCCTGGTCGCCGGCGCGAGCGTCCGAGAGCGCACGGCGCACCTCATGCACGAGGGCTGGCACCTCCCCAATCGAAGCCACCGATTCGACTTCGGCGAGGCGGGCCTCTTCAGCACGCAGTTGACACTCCAAGATTTCCGCGTCGGGTATCGGGCGGTCCACATCCTCCACGCGAAGCATCGATGTGTGTTCGAGCAGCGGAACAAAGACTTCCACACTCAGCCTGCGCGACACGTCGAGTCTGAAGCTGATGTCAACCTCCGACCCCACCGGGAGGGGGCGCGCGATATTCGTGCCATCTAGGCGGACATACCCGACGTGGTCGTTTCGATCGGCGCGCCGTCCCTCACCCTCAACAACGTGAATATTGATCCCGGCGGGTTGTCTGGTCGCGATTGGCCGGACCGTCCGGAAGATTCGGTGGGCGCTGGCGGGAAGCCTGGTCCCCCGTTTCAGCAAGAATTCCGTCTTTGAATCAGCTCCGCCGTCCACAACGGCAACGCCGAGCGAGCGCGATAGGGGCGGATCATCTACGACGAGACCATGCCGAATGGTAAATTGATTCGGGGATGCCGCTAACTCCAATCCCGTGGCGTCAAAGAGGCGAAGCGTAAAGGTATTTGCCTGCCACGGCCGCAGGGCTACCGTCATCACGAAAGTCCCGTCCTGGACCGACACGCTTCCGCTCGACCAACCGCCATCGGTCCGCTCGGCCCGAATTGTCAGGCCGGGTGGCGGTTGCTCGGCCAGCCGGCCGCCCACGGGCACGTCGTCATCGTCACTTGTCGGCTCATACTTTAGATCGAGTCCAATGATGTCACGCCCCTCGGTGACCGATACTAGCGTGGGCTTCTCTCTGAGCACGGAGCCGGCGAAAAGCGCCGCACCTTGTGCAACGACGGTCATCGGATCAATCCGGGTTTCTATTTCGATTCCTGTGTCGTTTGTGATGCGGTCTCGAATGAACGGGGTTAGCGTCGGGCCGCCGACCATGATTACACCTTGCACTGTCGCGGGTCGGACCCTGTTTTGCTCAAGGAGATCTCCAACGATCTTCGTCGTTCGGGCCACTAATGGATGGATCAGTCTTTCGTACGTAGCCCGTGGTACATCGACGTACGTATCGATCGGTTCACCACTATCGTCGGTGGCGCCATAAACGTCAACTACAGCCTGCTCATCGCGGGACAGGCGGACTTTGGCCTCCTCACATGCCACTTTGAGCCTGGCGTAAAGTGTCCTGTAGCGCGATTGGGAGGGTCGAACCGGACCATCCACGCGATACGTGTGCCGCAGCCGGTCGCCAACGTAGTCGACGAGGATGTCGTCGAAGTTCTTTCCGCCAAGCCATTCGTCACCGGCGTGGTCGACGACCATCATACGACGATCCTGGATCGTGACCAGCGAGGCGTCGAAGGTGCCGCCCCCGAGGTCGTAGACCAGCCAGTAGCCGTTCGCTCCGGCGTCCTGGACGCCATAGGCAATCCCGGCCGCGATCGGCTCTTGAAGCAGGAGGCACTGCTCAATTCCGGCCAACTGAGCGGCTCTCCTTGTTGCGTCGCAGGCAGCCAGCGTGAACATGGCGGGAACACTTATCACCGCCGCCCGGACATCTTCAGCGTAGCGGGCCTGGGCATCGGCTCGTAGTGCTCTTACGACGTGGGCGGCCAACTCGGCAGGAGTCATGTTCCGGCCGCTGAGTGAAATGACCTTATCCGTTCCCATGGCCCGCTTGAACTCTCTGGCGACGGCGCTGGGACGATGCTCAGCCTGTCGATAGGCTCGCTGGCCTACCGATATCGCGCCATTCTTGTCGACCATGACCGCGGATGGCGTGAGCTCCTGCTGCTCGTTGTTGCGGATCGGCAGAGGGCGACCATCGACGAGAACCGCGATGGCTGAGTTGGTGGTCCCCAGGTCAATACCGAAGTCGATCGTCGTGCGTGTCATGTGATCGCCGGGTGGGGCGGGTTGCTCCCGAGGATTACTTGGCCGGCGCTCAACACTTGCTCATCGAGCAACACTGTTGGCTTCACCGTTTCGATGATCCACAAAGACCCCTCGCTCCCGGGATCACCGTCCACGTGAAGGATGTCCAGCCGCATACCCTCACGATAGGGCTCGCCAAAGTGGTCTTCGAGTCGGACGCGGTGGTCAGCCAGCGCGTCCTGCAGGCGCAACACCGACTCGCGGATTCCCCTGAGCGGTTTCTCTCCCGTCAGCCTGGCCGCGCGGTCGGCATGTTTGCCGAGACGCCACACCTCCTCGGCTACACGGACGAGCAGGCCTGGCGTCGAGCCCGTTACGATGCCCGTCCCAGATGCCGAGAGCGGATCCAACCCGACCATGAAAGCACGCAGCTCTTCCGCCTTGCGGCGAAATACCCCATCGCTGATAGGAGAGCGCGTCCCGCCTATCGATTGAGCATGGAAAGGACCAGGAGGATCGCGAAGATCTTTGCGCCCGCGAGGAGCCAGATAAGAGCGCCGCGGGCCGAGACGAAAATGTGCCATTCGTCGGATCGACGCCCATGGTCGAGGGCTCGGATCTGTTCACGCTCAAGATCAAGTGGGCCGATCGTTCGCCCGCACCCACCGACGCCCGGATACTCGACACGTCCGTTCGGGCCTAGTATCAGATCCGCCCTGATCGGATCGTCGCGGGAATCCGGAGGGCCGGTGCATTGAAGGGCGGCCCGGTCGAGCCGCTGCGGAGATGGTGAGGAGAGTGAGAGGTCGACGCTCGTGACGTTGTTGTGGGCATGGCTGCCCGCGAAGCTCAGGACGTGCTCCTGGTTGGGTCCCATGAGAGTCGGGTCTGCTGTGACGACCTCGGGCAGGCTCATCGTCTGGCGGTCGGCTGCCGGTGGGAGCGCCGCGGCCCAGCCGTGCTCCCCAAGCGATGGGTGGGGTGGCTGCATCCTGAGGGCACCAGGGTGGAGCGATAAGCCGCTCTCGAAATGCGACCTCGAGCGAAATGCGCCCACTTCCGCCTTCAGCAGCCAGACGAGAGTCGAAAGCAGCGTCGGAGGCTCAGCACTGAGTTCCCCGGCCCCGAGGACCCTACCGTTGGCCGGCGATAATTCGGGGTCAGCGGTGCCCGGCGCGTTTCCAATAAGCTCGACCAAGTGGTTAGCATCGCCAGCAGCATGGGCGAGCGCGGCCCACGCCTGTGGGCCGACCAATGGCGGCGCAAGGGCCCTTGTTCCGTTCGTGGCGTCGATGGCGCGCTGCACGACGGTCAGGAGCTCTCTCACAGGCCCTGGACCCACAGCAGCCGCGAGCGTGAGGGCGTCCTTGGCAGTAATTAGGAACTCGTTAGTGATCATGTACTTTCGGTTGCCGTCATCAATTGTTAGTACCTCGGTGAAGACAGCAGCAGATTCGCTCCCATCGGCGCCGTTCTGAACGCCAACGAACGGTCTCCTCAAAGCTAGGTGCAGGATAGACGATGCTGGACCCGGGCAAAGTCACAGCGCCGACACAATTCCAGTTGTCGACGAAGGCAACCTGCTGTCGTGCCAGCACCATCTACCGACGATCCCACAGAGCGGGTTGCCTCAAAACTTCCCGTTACCGAAGGGGTATCGTTGCCTCATATCTCCACGTTACTAAGCCCTCGCCGGAGTCGTCGTAGCCACCCCCTCTCGCGGGCTGTGGAAAACTCGCCAGCTTGGCACGGACCGATTATTCACAGGCTGCAGGCCTCCGCTCGTGCAGGGCATGGAGCGTGTCGACAGCCAACTCGACTCCCGCCGCACCCTGACCGGCCCAGATGCCGCATGCTCCCGCTCCAGCCGCTCCCGCGCCCCCGCGTCCAGCACCCTGGCTGCCAGGACTCGCCGATAGGCGTCTGGGCCGTATCGTAGCGCTTGGTGACCTTGGCGCCCTCGCGCTGTCTGCCGATCAGCTTCAAGACCGGCTGCCAGTGGTTGGTCCAGATCCGCCGCAGCGCGTAGATCCGATTCAGCTGCTCCAACGCCGCCTCGCTCTCGTAGCGGTCGTAGCCGAGCAGCTTGCGGACCACCGACCAGTTCTTCTGCTCCACGTGGGCTGGTCGTTTTTCCAGTACGGCCGACTGCGCGTGAACTTGATCCGCTCCCGCTGGCAGTACTGGACCAGCTGGGCGTTCAGGGAACTCGCTGCCGTTGTCCGAGTCGATCCCCAGCAGCGCGAACGGCAGCCGCCCGCGGATCTGTTCCAGCCCCGCGAACACCGCCGCCTGGCCTTTGCCCCAGACCCCGATGCACTCGGTCCAGGCGGTCCACGTCGGTGGCCACCAGGGTATTCAGATAGTGGCCGGCTGGACCGGTCCCGCAATGCGCCACCAGGTCGACCTCGACGAAGCCCGGCCGCTGGCCTTCCCAGGGGGTGAACGTGTGAACCGGGACCTGCTGCTTGAGGAGCGTGCCCGGCTTCGTCGTCCCCAGTCCGTGCGGGCGCAGCTGGAGCCGAAATGGCCGCAGGCGACGATCCGATGGTCGCCGCGCACATCCCGACCAGCTGCGCCCGCACCGTTGGGCCCACTGCGAGTAGCGCCTTCGGCCTCCAGTGCTGGCACCAGCTCCTCAAGGAATGGGGCCAGGCGTTCCGCACAGCCAGCTGCTGGCCTCGGCGGCCACCCGTAGCGCGCCCACCACCTCCGACGAGTACGTCCGTGGCCGGCCGCCGTGACTCGACCGCGGCGGCGGGCGGTCCGTGCCGCAACAACCGCATCGCCCGCTTCCGATGGGCGCCCGTCGCCTCGATGAACGTGTCCAGGATCCGAGCTTTATCGGGCCGGTCTGCCCGCAGGTACGCGGCCCGCAACTCCGCCGCCATCTCGTGCTTGCTCGCTTGCCTCACCCTCATTCCCTCAGCTCCTTTGGTAAGTTGGGTTATAAGGCAACGTATGCCCCCCGGGTAACGGGAGTTATGAGGCAATTCGCAGAGCTGACAGCCGGGAGCTCGGCCTGATAGAATATTGCCTTGCCGCACCGGTCAGGCCAGGAGCGGCCCGCCCCGACGCGTCGGGCGCACGCTCTGCTCCACGGGAGGCAGCCCGGCTTGAGAGCCCTGGTGACCGGCGGGGCCGGGTTCATTGGCTCACACCTCTGCGACCGCCTCCTCGCGGCCGGCTTCGAAATCCTGTGCGTCGACAACCTGCTGACGGGCGCACGCCACAACGTCGAGCACCTCGCGTCCAATCCGGCCTTCGAATTCGTCGAGCATGACATCACACGCCCCTTCGACGCGCCAGCCGATCTAGTGTTCCACCTGGCCAGCCCGGCCAGCCCGAAAGGTTACTACCGCTATCCGCTCGAGACGGCGCTGACAAACGCGGTCGGCACCAGCCATCTCCTCGAGCTTGCTCACCGCCAGAGCGCCCGCTTCCTGACGGCCTCAACCTCGGAGGTCTACGGCGAGCCGGAAGTTCACCCCCAGCCAGAGGGTTACTGGGGCAACGTGAACCCGCTCGGCCCGCGCGCTTGCTACGACGAGGGCAAGCGCTTCGCCGAGGCGATCAGCATGGTCTATTGCCGAGAGCGCGGGCTCGACGTTCGGGTCGTGCGCCTCTTCAACACGTACGGCCCACGGATGGACCCGACCGACGGGCGGGTGGTGCCCAATTTCATCATGCAGGCGCTGAGGGGGAAGCCGCTGACCGTGTACGGAGATGGCTCGCAGACCCGCAGCCTGTGCTACGTCGACGATATCGTGGATGGGCTCGAGCGGGTGATGCTCGCCGAGGATCAGGCCGGCGAGGTCTTCAACCTCGGCAACCCGGAGGAGCGGACCGTGCTCGAGTTTGCCCATCTGATTCGCGACCTGTGCGGAGCCGAGTCTGACATCATCCACGCCGAGCTGCCCGTGGACGACCCGTCACGGCGGCGGCCGGATATCTCCAAAGCGCGCACCGTTCTCGGTTGGGAGCCACGGGTCTCCGTGGAGGACGGGCTACAGCGAACGATCGAGTGGTTCCGTGATCTCATCGCCCATTCGCCAATCGAGAGTCTCTGGTCGTGATCTCGGCGGTACGACCTAATCCCCCGGCCCCTTTCCCTGAAGGGAAGGGGGGGCTTGCGCCCCCGCTGGGCCCAGTCTGGCTCGCGACGGGTCTTGGGCTGGCTGTCCTGATAGGCAGCGCGCCGCTCGAGTTTATGCTGCCCTTCGTCGTGGCCGCAGCCACTCTCGTAGGCATGCTGATCGAGCCCCTGGTCGGCCTGTGCGCGCTGCTGGTGGCGATCCCGTTCTCTCCGAGCCTCGGGCTCGAGGAGACCACCGGCGCCACGACGGCCACGCCGTCGATCTCGATCTTCGAGCCACTGGCGCTCGTGATGCTGTCTATCTGGTTGGCTCGCGGCATGGCCCGCCAGGAGATCAAGATCCATCAGAGCGGCATCGCGACCTCGCTCTTCTTCTTGCTGCTTACGCTTCTGATAGCGGCCAGCTCGGCCACCAGCCTGACCCTGGCGACCAAGGAGATCCTGAAGTGGCTGCTCCTGGGGCTGGTATTCTTGTTCACGGCGCTGCACGTCCGCGATGAGAGCCGCGCGCGGCTGGTCCTGGCGGTCCTCTTTCTCGCGGGCTCTGGACACGCCTTGATGGGTGTCGTCCAATTCTTCGCCGGTCTGGGCCCGCCGAACTTCGCCGTCGGCGACTTCATGCGGGCGCACGGTAACTTCGGCCAACCGAACCCGTTCGCGGGCTACCTCGGCACCATCTTCCCCCTGGCGCTGGCCTTCTCCGCGGTGCGCGGACCAGCCAGCTTCCGTCTGCTGTCGCTCTTCACGGTCCTCTGCACCGGCCTGGGCATCGCGCTGAGCCTGTCGCGGGGGGCCTGGCTTGGGCTCGCGTTTGGGGCGGCGGTGATGGCGCTCGTCTGGAGCCCGCGGACGCGGCGCTTGATCGTCCCAACCCTGGCGGTCGGGCTCCTGGTCGGGCTCTTCGGCGCGTTTGGGGCCCTGCCGCCAGCGCTTGCTGAGCGCCTAACGTCGACCGCGGCCAACTTCAGCATCTTCGACGCCCGCCAGGTCCAGCCGACGCCCGAGAACGTGGCCGTCGTCGAGCGAATGGCGCATTGGCAAGCTGGCTGGGAGATGTTTTTGGATCACCCATTCCGCGGGGTCGGGC
>Ga0137373_10006978_pt1 | contig 12054 bp, 10 predicted proteins | sample SagtaG_5_FD_104912 | JGI IMG/M metagenome (GOLD analysis project Ga0137373, IMG submission 104912) | Vadose zone soil microbial communities from Sagehorn Ranch, Mendocino, California, USA - Sage1_R_80_16 metaG | ecosystem: Environmental > Terrestrial > Soil > Vadose zone | place: USA...
CGGGTGGTCGTCGGCGAGGTCCGCGGGCCCGAGGTCATCCCGTTGCTGAACGCACTCAACCAGGGCACCGACGGGTCGATGACCACCATCCACGCATCCAGCACGCGGGAGGCGTTCAAGAAGATCGCCGGCTACGCCCGCCAGGCGAAGGAGCAGCTGCCCTTCGACGTCACCTACCAGCTCATCGGCGGTGGGGTGCACGTGGTGGTCCAGCTCGGCAAGACCGCCGACGGCGCCCGGGTGGTGACCGGCGTGCGGGAGGTGGTCGACGCCGACGCGACCCAAGTCCGCTCCAACGAGATTTTCAAACCGGGACCCGACCGTCGGGCGGTGCTGGCGGCCCGGTTCAGCGACGACACGATCGACAAGCTGCTCGACGTCGGGTTCGACCCGATGGTGCTCGGCGGGGGAAGGTAGCCGATGGCTGGCCTGTTCGTCCTATGTGGACTAGTGGTAGGGGCCGGGGTATGGCTGGTGGTCACGGGCGCCCGCCGGATGGAGCGCCCGGACCGGCCCAGTACCCGGGCGCGGCTACGGGACAAGCTGACCGGCAGCGCCGGATACCGCCTGGCCGCCGCAGTCGCCGTAGCCGTCGTGGTGGCTGCGGTGACCCGCTGGCCGGTCGCCGCGCTGCTGGCCGCGCTGTTCACCTACGCGGCCCCTTCCCTGTTGGGTGGCGGCCGGGTGGAGGCGGCGTCGCTGGCGAAGCTGGAGGCGATCGCCTCGTGGACCGAGGCGCTGCGCGGGTCCTTGCGCTCCTACGCCGGCATCGAGCAGGCGATCAAGGACACCGCCGAGCTGGCCAAGCCGCCCGTGCACGCCCAGACCGCCGGGTTGGCGGCGGCGTTGGGCGCCGGTGTGCGGCTGCCGGTGGCGTTGACCAGCTTCAAGGCCGACGTCGACCACCACGCCGCCGATCTGGTCGCCACCGCGCTGCGCAAGGCCGCGGCCAGCCATACCGGCAACCTGGCCGCCCAGCTGGGCTGGCTGGCCCACGCGGTGCGCGAGCGGGTCGCCGCGATGCAGCGGGTCGAGACCGCCCGCACCGAGGCGAAGACCTCCGCCCGGCTGGTGATCATCATCGTGGTGGTGGTCGGTGTCGGCCTGTACGTGTTCAACCGGCCGTTGCTCGCCCCGTATGGCAGCCCGACCGGGCAGGTGGTGCTGCTGCTGGTCGGCGCTATCTGGACCCTGGCGGCGGTGTGGCTACAGAAGCTGACCCGCGTGCCGGAACCGACCCGGGTCCTCAAAGACGACCCCGAGACGAGGACACCATGACCGGATCCGTCACCTGGATGGTGCTGGCCGGCGGGGTCGCCGGCGGTGGGGCGGCGCTGTTCGTGACCGGGTTGAACCCGCCCCGCCCGGCGCTGGTCGATGTGCTGGACCGGCTCTCCCGCCCGCCGGCGCTGCCGGTGACAGCCCGCCGACGCTTGGACCTGGCGGTGGCCGCGCCGCTGTCCCGGCTGGGGTTGCCGCGCCTGCGGACGCGAAAGGATCTGGCGATCCTGGACCGGGACCCGGCCGAGTACCTCGCCCAGCAGATCGTCATCGCGGTCGCCGGGATGCTGGTGCTGGGGCTGTTGCCGGTGCTGTGGGGTCTGGGCGGTCAGCTGCCGCTATGGCTGGCGCTGCTCGGCGCCGGGATGGCCCTGCGCCACACGCACACCCGGCTGCACACCGCCGCCGAGGCCCGCCGCGACCAGATGCGCGAAACGCTGTCCACGCTGCTGGACCTGGTCGGCGGCAGCCTGGCCGGTGGGGCCGGAGTCGAGCAGGCCCTCGACGACACCATGGACGAGCTGTCCGGCTGGGCCGCGACCCGCATCCGCCGCGAGCTTCACGCCGCCGCGCAGACCCGCGGCCGGCAGCGCGTGCACACCTGGACCGCGCTGCGCGAGTTGGGCGCTCAGATCGGCGTCGACGAGCTCACCGAGCTGGCCACCGCGACCGAGCAGGCCGCTGGCGGCGCCCCGGTCGCCGAAACGATGGCCGTCGTCGCGCGCACCATGCGCGCCCGCACCACCGCTGAGATGGAACGCCAGTCGCACGCCAAGAGCGCCCAGATGGCGTTGCCGATCATGCTGTTCGGCCTCGGCTACTTGATCTTCCTGCTGTATGCGGCGATGGGCGCCATCAGCGCCGGCTTGAACCACTAAGGAGGTACCACTGTGATCGCCATCATCAACCGGCTGGTCATTCGAGGCATCGTGGCCCTGCACCGAGCCGACGACCGCGGCGCGCAGACCGTCGACATCATGTTGTGGGTCGCCGCGTTCATCGTCATCGTCGGTGCGGTCGGGGTGATCTTCCGCGATGACCTGAAGGGCTTCTTCAACAGCATCAGCTACACCATCGGCTTCACCGCGGGGCCATGAGGCAGCGGCAGCGGCGGCGCATGCTGCGACGGCGCGACGGTGACCGCGGCGCGGTCACCGTCGAGATCGCCGGCTACACCACGTTGATGCTGCTGACCCTGCTGGTCGGCGTCCAGGTGGTCATGTGGGGCATGGCGGCGCTCGGCGCGCACTACACCGCCAACCACGCCGTACAGACCACCCGGGTCCACGGCGGCACCGTCGCGGCCGGTCAGGCCGACGCGGACGCCATCCTGACCTCCGCCGTCGGCAACGCGCTGGACGACCCGCAGGTCACCGTCACCCGCACCGCCACCACGGTCACCGTGACGGTCCGCGGGACCGCGATCTCGATCATTCCCGGGTTCCGGCCGTCGGTCACCGTCACCGTCCAAGCACCGGTCGAGAGGATCAACTAGCGATGCGCGCATGGTCAGGATCATTGGCGTCGCGCCTGGCAGCCCGGCGGCGCGACGACCGAGGGTCGGTGTCGGTGGAGCTGGCCGGGTTCGTGCTGCCGGCGATGCTGGTCACCATCGTCATCGTCGCCGCGGCCTTCAACCTCGCGATCTCCCGGCTCGATCTGGAGACCGCCTCGGCCGCCGCCGCCCGGGCCGCCTCGCTGCAGCGCAGCTCGGCCGCCGCTGTGACCGCCGCCCGGCAGGCCGCCGAGGCCGACCTCGCCGGGCGGGCCATCACCTGCGCCAACCTGACCGTCGACACCGACACCAGCCGGTGGGGCCGCGGTGGCTCCGTCACCGTCACCGTCCAGTGCACCGTCTCCATGGCCACCCTCGCCCGGATGAGCGGCATCCCGGGCACCTTCACCGCCACATCCACGTCCACCGCGCCGATCGACACGTTCCGTCAGCTCGCCACCGGATTCAGCGGGCCCGACCGCAGCCCGGCGGTGAGCCTTTGATGATCGTATCGTTGGAGCCGGAGCTGCTGGAGCGGCTGTCGCGGTTGGACGGCGGGGCAAACGCCGCCGTGGCCGAGGAGCTCGACGCCGACCTGGCCGCGGCGGTGCGCCGCATCGCGGTCATGCGCCGGCTGTTCTACGCCGCAGTGCTCGCCGTCGCGTTGTACGGCACGGCCACCGGCGCGGTGGCCCAGTTCGGCCTGCCGTGGTGGGTCGCCATCGGCGGCATCTTCGCCCTGGAGCTCGGCGGGGTGGTGTTCTTGTCCAACGCCGAGGTGCGCCGGCGTCTTGGCGAGCACGCCTCGCTGTCACGGCTGCTCGGCGCCGCCGTGGCCGGCGCCGCCGCCACGTTCAACGTGCTCACCCACCGCAACCTGCTGCTCGGCGGGTTCTTCGCGCTGATGAGCGTGCTCGGCTTCCTGGCCTGGTGGCTGGACGTGGAGAACAAGCGCCGCGACCGGCTACGCGCCGGCGGGCAGCTGGCCGCCGCCACGCCCTCCTACGAGCTATGGGGACACTGGCTGCGCCATCCGGTCGTGACCAGGCGGGCCCGCGGGTTCGCCAAGGCGTACCCGCAGCTTGGTCTGTACGGGTCGCTGGAGGCGACGCTGATCACCATGCGCCGCGAGAAGCGCAACGCCGCCCTCGCCGACGCGCTCCGCACGCGCATCCGAGCGGCGGTCGGCAAGGACATGGCCGACATCGCCGTGCTCACCTTCGATATGGACGAGGTGGCCAGTCGGCTGCGCGACGGCGCCGACTACGACGGCCTGACCGCCCTGCTGGGCAGTGAGCTGACCGCCGAGCGGGTGCTGCACGGCCGCGACGACCAGACCGCCCTGGCCGCCCGCGCCTGGCTGGCCGACCACCGCGACGGCGACCCTCAGCCGATCTCCGGCCCACACCTCGACCAGGACGAGCACCGCGACCCGAGCAGATTGACGCCTCGTGGTTTGCCATCCGCACCGCAGCGGCACGAGCCCGACGACGCAGGCGAGGTCGACGCGGCGGCGACCATTGGGATGCCACGCCCCGACCAGCCGCCCGCGCACGTCAACGGGCATACACCGCGACCGCACGACAGCGGCGCCTCCGTCAGCATCCCGGCCATCCGTCTGGGCTCGCGAAACGGCGTCACGGTCAGCCTCGACGACGCCGACCAGCCGGACTCGTTCGCTGATGGAGTGCGGTCGCCGGAGGGCTCGATGGTGCGTCACGACCGCGCGGCTGGCCACGCGGGTGTCAGCTATCTGTCGGACCACCAGCCGGATGAGGATGGCGTCGACCCGGCCGCGGTCAAGGTTCGGATCTTGGGTCCCCCGGCCCTCATCGACGCGGACGGCAGCCCTGTGCGCGGCCTGCGGACCAAGAGCACGGAGTTGCTGGTCTACCTGGCGGTGCACCGCGACGGCGCACCCCAGGCCGACATCGTGGCGGCCATCTGGCCCGACGTCACACCTGAGCGTGCCGCCCAGCGACTGTCCACCTGCCTGGCGAACCTGCGAAGCATCATCCGTCAGGCACGCGAGTCCAGTGATGCTGACGGTGGGGACGGCGACACCCGCGTGGAACCGGTCGTCAACACCGCCGGCACCTACCGCCTAGACCCCGCCATCGTCACGGTGGACTGGTGGCAGACCGTCGACGGGTACGCGCGCGCCGCGAGAAACGGCACCGACAGCACCAACCTGGCGCAGTGGCGGTACGCGATCGGTGAGGCGCTGGACAGTCTCGCGGAGGACAGCGACTACCCGTGGATCGACGCCGAGCGGGAACGAGCGCGCCGCGACCTCGCCCGGCTCGACAACAGACGGGACGGGTGACCGTGTCAGGCCAGCGCCACTCGGAACAGGCGACTCTGTCGAGCCGCCATACCTGGACGCCTGTGCAACCGACCGGGAAAGGAGCGTGACCATGAACCCGAGTCGGCACACCGTCCACGGCAACGGGATCGTGCCTCAACCCCGTCGCGGCATCAGCCACCAGCCCACCAGTCGTCCACTGTGGAGTCGTCTGTTGCGGCTGATCCGCGACGACCGCGGCTCGGCGACCGCGTTCGGGCTGTTCCTGATCGTGGTCGTGCTCGTCCTGGCCGGCGCGATGATCGAAGGCGGCAACGCGATGAGCGCCCGCGGCCACGCCACCGACATCGCCCAGCAGGCCGCCCGAGCCGGCGCGGACAAACTCGACCTGGGCGCATTACGGAAAGAAGGGCTCGTGCGTATCGACCCGGCCGCCGCCCAAGCCGCGGCCACCGCGTTTCTGGCCCAGGTCGGCGAGACCGGCACCGTCACCGCAACCCCCACCCAGGTTTCAGTCACCGTGACGGTGACCCGGCCCGGGATCCTGGTCCCGATTCTGGGCATCAAGACCCTCACCGTCCGCGCCACGGCCACTGCGGCGCCGATCACCGGATAGCCGGGAAGCGAGGCCTGCCGCATGTGGACATTCGCCGCTCGGGCATTGACCCGCCTGACCAGCGCTGTCGGCCTGCTCGCGCTGGTGGCGGGGATCCCGGCCGGTCAGCTGCGCTACATCGGCTGGCCCCTGCCCGACCACGTGCCGTCAACGGACCAACTGCGCACGGCGCTCACCAGCCGCGACTGGCTGACCGACGCCACGCTCGTCGACGGCCTGTCCGTCCTGCTGTGGCTGCTGTGGGTGCTGTTCATCGTCTCCGTCGTGGTGGAGCTGACCGCCTCCATCCGCGGCGTGCGCGCTCCCCGGTACCGGCTGCTGGCCCCAACCCAGGGCATCGCCGCCGCCCTGGTCGCCGGGCTCACCGCCACCATCGTCGCGACCACCCCGGCGCTGACGCCGGCCCCGCTTGCGCCGCCGGCGCACGCCTCCGCCCGCACGGCGGCCGTTGTCGTCGTGCCGGCCGTCTACACGTCCACCGTTGCCCCTGCGGCGCACGTCGACGCCGTGGCGCTCAAACCGGTCGGCTCGGTCACGGTCCTCATCGATGGCCGCCCCTACGAACACAAGGTGGTCAAAGGCGAGTCGCTGTGGCGCATCGCCGATCGGTTCCTGGGCGACCCCGAACGGTGGCCCGAGATCTGGGAGCTGAACAAGGGCAAGTACTGGCCGCACGTGTCCGGGCGCACCACGTTCAGCGACCCGGACCTGATCTTCCCCGGATGGGTGCTGACCCTGCCCACCGACGCCGCAGCCCCGCCCGGCGCCCAACCAACCGACCCGCCCCCGGAACAGACGCCCCCACCGGGCACCACCAGCCCGCCGCCGTCGGCGAACCCGACGCCGTCGACCAGTCCCACCATCACGGCGAGCCCCAGCCCGTCGGCGACCGCCCCGAACGGCGGCGGCGTGCTGACACCGCCCTCAATTGTCCCCACACCGTCGGCGACCGCGACGCCCGCCCCGTCGACCAGTGCCGCGGGTTCCGCCACGCCGAGCCCCTCAACCACCGCCTCCGCTGGCACCTCGGCGACCCCGACCGGGTCGTCACACCCGGCCGATGAGGATGACCCGTCGTACGGGATGCCGGGCTGGATCGAGATCGTCGGCGGGTTCATCGGCGCCGGCCTGGGCGCCGGGCTGCTCTACGCGGCGGCCCTGGTGTGGAAACGCCGCCGCCACCACTACAAGCCGACACCCATCACCACCCCGGTCCTTGACGACCCCGACCTCACCCCGCCGCTCGGCGCCCTCACCCACATCCGGCAGACCCTGCGCCGCCACACACCCGAGCTGCTCGACCACAAGCCCGAACCCGGCCCGACGGTCCGTCAATACACCACTGCCAACGTCAAACCCCCGTTGCCGCCCGTTGGCCCCACCGGCGCAGAACTCGCCGGCGTCGGCACCCTGCCGGTCTCCGCCGGACTGGGCCTGTCCGGGCCGGCCGCCCTGGACGCCGGCCGAGCGCTGCTGGCCGCCACCCTCACCTCCGGCCACGCCGACGACCCGGACGCCCGAGGCCAGGCCATCGTCCCCGCCGCCACCATCGCGACCCTGCTCGGCGTGTCCGCGGTCGACCTCGGCCCCATGCACCGGTTGACAGTCGCACCCAGCTTCGCCGACGCCCTCACCCTCGTCGAGGAAGAGATCATCCGCCGCAGCCGGATCATCGCCGACCACGAGGCCGCCGACGTGCCCGCGCTGCGCGCGACCGAGGCCCTGGCCGAACCGCTACCGCAGCTGCTGCTCATCGCCGACGTACCCGAGGAAGGCTGGCACACCCGGCTGGCCACCGCGATCCGGCTCGGCAAGGCCGTGGAGATCGGCACCGCACTGATCGGCGACTGGCCGCACGGCACCACACTGACCGTCGCCGCCGACGGCAGCACCACCGGCGGCGACGGGCAACGGGTCGCCGTGCTCGACACCAATGCCACCAGCGAGATCCTCACCATGCTCCGCGAAGCCCACGGCGACGCCGCACCCACCCGCCATGCGCCGGCGCCGACAGTGCCGGAAGGCCAGGACACTCCAGCGCCGACCGGGCGGGCTGGCCATGACGCGCCGGCGCCAGCGGCGGAAAGCGGCGACGAGACCGCCCCGCTGGCAACGGCAGCCACCACCACGCCAGACCGGGTGTCGACACCGACCGGCGTCCATGTCGTCTCCGTGCGTGTGCTGGGTTCCCCGGCGATCCTCGGCACCGACGGCACGCCCGTGCGCGGGCTGCGCGCCAAAAGCCTGGAACTGCTGGTGTACCTCGCCGTGCACCGTCGGGGCGCATCGCTGGATGACATCATGGAGGCAATCTGGGGCGACGCCAAACCGCGCCGCGCCGCCGAGCGCCTGTCGACATGTGTGGGCAACCTGCGCGGCGTCATCCGCACCGTCGCCCAACCCTCGCCAGCAACCAAGGACGCTGACGGCGACGAAAAGAACCGCAAACAGATCGACCCCGTCGTCAACACCGGCAGCCACTACCACCTCGACCCGGCGCTGCTGCACGTCGACTGGTGGACCGTGCTCGACGAGTACGCCCAAGTCGCCGCCGCTGACGACGACACCACCCGGCTGGCCCACCTGCAGACCGCGATCGGCGCCATCGGGGGAGTCCTCGCCGACGGCATGGACTACGAATGGATCGACACCGACCGCGAGCACACTCGCCGCCGCACCGTCAAGATCTACGCCCAGGCGGCGCAGCTGCTCGCCGACACCGACCCGCACCAGTCCCGTGCCTACAGCGACGTCGCCTGCGAACTGGACCCGCTCTCCGACGAGTTGGCCCGACGCGCCATGCACGCCGCCGCCCAGGTCGGCGACGCCGACGCCATCCGAGATCGGCTGACCGTCCTGCGCCGCTCGCTCGATGACGCCGGCATCGAGCTCGACCCTGACACCGAACAGCTCGCCACGAGCCTGCTCCGCGACCTGGCCAACCCGTGACACCGCCGGTCGTGGCCGCCGCCGCAGTGGCCGGTGTCCTCGCCGCCGGATGGGTACGCGCCCAGGTGTTCATCCACAGCGTTGCGCCGCAACAGCCGTGGCGGACGGCCTGCCGTCGCTGCCAACACCCAGTGATCACCTCCCGGCTCGCCTACGCCTGGTTGCCGCGGTCACGCTGCCCGCACTGCCGCGACCGGATCGGGCCCCGCGCCGCGATCGTGGAGGCCACGACGGGAGGCGTAGCGGTACTGCTGGCGTGGACGACCACCGACCCGCTCGTCCTGCTCGCGTTCCTCGTGTTCGCCGTCGCGGGTACCGCGCTCGCGTTCGTCGACCTCGCGGTGCACCGGCTGCCGGACCGGCTGACGCTGCCCGTGTTCATCGCCGCCGCGACGCTGCTGGCCGTGGACGCGATATGGCACCACCGGCTGGCCAACGGCATCGGCGCCATGGCCGGTGCCGCAGCCAGCGCGGCCTTCTACCTTCTCCTCGCGATCATCGCCGGCGGCGGCGCCGGGGACATCAAACTGGCCCTGGGCACCGGCCTCGTCCTCGGCTGGCACGGCTGGGCTAGCATCCCGGCTGGCATGCTGCTGGGGTTCGTCCTCACCTCACTATGCGCAGCCGCGATGGTGCTGACCGGGCGGCTCAAGCGCGGCGACCACATCGCCCACGGACCCGGCATGCTGGCCGCCGCCCTCGCCCTGACGATCGTGGTCGGCTTGTAGGACTTTCGTACCCGCCCGGTATCGTGGTCCGGTGCCTGAGTTCGACCGCCCAGACAATCCCGAGTTCCTGATCCAGGCGACCTATCGGCTGTTCGGCGAGGCGTGCCTGCGTTGCGGAGTCTCCCGTCCCTTGGAGATGGCTCATATCCGTGACTGGCCCGCGTGCGTCGCCGCGGCGGGAGCGGAGATCGGCGGCATCAAGCCGCCTAGGAGGGCCCTGATCTACTGACCTCGACTGGGTGGCCAATCTGGCGGGTTGACCCGTTGATCGGTGGGGTTGTGGCGGTCGGTGGGCGACGACAGCGTGGTACCTGGCGTGATCACCGTTGTGGCTGCGGCGCCCCGGTGTTTGGTGCGGGCGTGGCTGTCCTGAGCATCATCCGGTGGTCGGGATGGCCCATCCGCGCGGTTGGTGGTGTAGGCCCTTGACGGCCAGGCGGGCGAGGTTGAGGACGGCGGCTCGGGTCAGCACGTCGGTGAGGATGCGGCGGGTGCCTCGGCAGCGGGCTTGCCGCCCGCCCCAGGCCCGACGCACGAAATGGGCGATCTTGCGTTCGACGGTGGGTCGGGTGGATCGGTAGGCCTGCTGCCAGGCTGGGTCTTGCTGGGCGGCACGGGCGGTTTGCAGCCGGGCCTCGTGTGGATGGATCGCGACGCCGCGGCCAGCTTTCGAGGTAGTGCACTGCCGACGCAGTGGGCATTGTCCACAGTGCGGGGCGAAGCTGGCCTTCCCGCCGCCGCGCCTGGCCGCGGTGATCGCCACGGTGTTGCCAGCCGGGCAGGTCACCGACGAGTTGGGCAGATCCACGCTGAACTGGTCCTTGGTGAACAACCCGCCCCGGTTACGCACCGGCGGGACCTTGGCCACCACGGTGTGCCCGGCCTCGGCCAGGCGGTCCAAGGTGGCGCCGTCGGCGTAGGCGCTGTCACCGAAGATCTCCAGAGCGCCGGGGAGGCTGGACGGGTCGGGTTCGTTGTCGTGATCGCCGCTGCCGGGGGTGGTGTCAGCGGCGAGCAGGTCGTCGACGGCGTCCCGGTCCGGGGTGTTGGCCGGGGTCAGCGCCACCTCGGTGATCATCTCGTCGTCCGGGTCGACGGCCAGGTGCGTCTTGTACCCATCGAACGTGCGCCGCCGTGACTTATGCCCGTGTCGGGCCTGGGTGTCCACAGTGGAAATCGTCCGGTCGCGGGCCACCTTACGGGCGATCCGGAAGATCTCGTCGTCGCCGTGTTCAACGTCTTGTCCGGCGACCAACGCCAGCAGCGCCGCCGCCTCGGCCACCGGCGCCGGCAGGTGCCGGTCGTGCAGGACAGCCAACGCGGCATGGCAGTCGCGTACCAGCGCATCGATCAGCGCCTCCCGGGCGGCTGGGTCGTCCCAGTCGCACGGCGGTTTGCCCGGGGCGGCGTAGTCATCGTCGCGGGACAGCCCGGCCCGCACCACCGCAGCCACCGCCGTGGCGTGCTTATCGGCGACCATCAACAGCTTGCGGATCGCCGCCCGCAGCTGGGTCACCGTGTCCTGGGTGGCCACCGCATCATGCAACGGCGTGGAGTCCAGCACCCGCCGCCGCCCCCGCAGCAACCCGGCCGAGCGGGCCACCGCGTTGACATCCTCGAACAACCGGCGCGCACGATCCGAGGCCCGCAACCGGTTACGCATCCCCACCAACACCGTCGGGTGAAACGACCCGGCCGCCACCGACACACCCGCCGCCGCCTGCCAACGCAGGTCGTAGGCCAGCCGGTCGACCGCCTCCCCATCCGACAGACCCTCATAGGCCTGCAACAGCATCACCGTAGCCACCACCCGCGCCGGCACCGTCGGACGACCCAACCGGGAGGCCTTGAACAGGTCGGCGAAATAGTCGTCGCCGAACAGCCGATCGCCCTCATCGGCCAACAGTCGATACAAGCTGCCCGCCGCCAACCGATCCCCCAACACCAGCGCCGCGTCGTCGAGCCGGCCCTGCCTCGCCGCCTGCCCAATGGCCATACGTGATTGTTCAACCAAAACATGTCGATACCACGCAGACGCGCCCCACCCAGCTCAGAAAATCAGAGCCGTCCTAGGGACTGGCACTATGCCGTTGCCGTCGACAACTTCCACAACATCAGCAAATGTGGTTCCGCTGTGCTGCAACTGCCACACACTCTTTGACCACAACAAGTATCCCGATGTCACCGAGTGCGCGATCCTGGGAGTTGCGCAACGAGGCTGTCAAGCGGACCGAGGTGCTCGCGCACGTCATCAACTTCGTTGGCACCGAGTTGTCCGGCCGCCCGAGCCGGTGCCAGCACAGGACCGAGGACGGCAAGCGCCAACACACGCACATGATCGATCAGCTGGCGGCGGTGACGCCGATGCCCTGGATCGCCGACGCCTACCGCACAGGCATTCTCGCCGAGAACCCACACATGATCGTGAGCAACGGAGACGGCTGGCACCATCACGTGCGCCTTGACCACGGGCCCATCAGCTACTGTGCGGGCTCCCTCGACGAATGCGCCAACGACGCGCGTATGTGGACTCCCACTCGCTCAAGGCGCGCGCCTACCGTAGCGACGGAGCCGCCTGGCGTCGCTCGGCCATGAGAGCGAGCGTCGCTATCGGCGACCGCTACCAGCAGTAGACGCTAGCCTGTGCGCGTTTGGCAGCTCGCCATTGATCGGTGCCCAC
>Ga0137373_10006979_pt1 | contig 12050 bp, 9 predicted proteins | sample SagtaG_5_FD_104912 | JGI IMG/M metagenome (GOLD analysis project Ga0137373, IMG submission 104912) | Vadose zone soil microbial communities from Sagehorn Ranch, Mendocino, California, USA - Sage1_R_80_16 metaG | ecosystem: Environmental > Terrestrial > Soil > Vadose zone | place: USA: California...
ACACGCCAGTCACGTCCGCTCCGAATGCTCTGGCGATCTGCACGGCAAATGTTCCGACACCTCCGGCCGCGCCATTGATCAGCACCCGCTCGTGTGGCCGAAGCGTGCGTTTGTCGCGCAGACCCTGCAGCGCGGTGGTTGCCGCCAGGGGCACCGCCGCGGCCTCCTCGAAGGTCAGGTTGGCTGGCTTCGGCGCGAGCTGACTCTCCGGAACGCACGCGAACTCGGCATACGCACCCAGGCCACTACTGAACAGGTCACCGAAGACCTCGTCACCAGGCTGAAAGTGCGTGACATTTCTGCCAACCGCTTCAACGCGGCCCGCGACATCGATCCCCGGGATGCGGTGCTTTGGTGTGAACACACCGCGCCCCATGATGCGGACGAGGTACGGCTTGCCGGTCAGTACGATCCAGTCGGCGCGATTGACTGACGCGGCGTGCACGCGAATCAGCACGCCATCATCGGTGACGCCGGGCTTGTCGACGTCCCGCAGCTCGAGGACATCTGGCGACCCGTAGTGCTGCTGAACGACCGCGCTTTCATCGCTGCTCCTCAACGTACACTGTAAGCGTATGCCGTAAGCTACACGTACGCCGTAAGCCTGCCAAGTGGTCCGCGCCTGCACTGCCCGACTTACCGTGTACGTTTACAATGCAAGGCGATGGCGAATCCGATGGCCAGCCAGGCCGAGCCCAGCGCGATGCCCCGCACGCCCTTGAGCAAAGAACGCGTGCTTCAAGCTGCCGTCAGCCTCGCCGATGCCGGCGGCATCGAGTCGCTCAGCATGCGCAAGCTCGCCCAGGAGCTCGGGGTCGAGGCGATGTCGCTCTACAACCACGTCCGCAACAAGGACGATGTCCTCGATGGCATTGCCGATGTCGTCATCGGCGAGATCGACATCGCTGCCTCCGGCGCTGACTGGCAGACGGCCATGCGTCGGCAGGTGCTTTCTGCTCGCACGGTGCTCCTGCGCCACCGCTGGGCGCGGCGCGTCATCGAGTCGCGCACCGGGATGAGTCCTGCGATCATGCGGTACTTCGAATCGGTCCTCAGAATTTTCCGTGAGGGGGGCTTCTCGGTCGATCAAACCCATCACGCTCTGCACGTCATGGGCAGCCACGTGTTGGGGTTCACGCAGGAGCTTTTCGACGACTCACCGGGACTGGAATCGAGCCCTGAGGCGGCGGCGATTCTCGCACGCGAGATGGCCAACGAGTACCCGTACATCACGGAGATGGCCCTGGCGGTGAGTCACGGCGAGGGGCTCGGTGGATGCGATGACGATCTGGAGTTCGAGCTCGCGCTCGATCTGATCCTCGGCGGCCTACAGAAGCTCCAGGACATGGACGCCAGCGGCGAGCGCATCGAGCATCGGCCTGCCCACGCGAAGGAGCCACCGTCCGTCAACGACGTGGATCCACTGCTATCGCAGGCAATCGGCGACCTGCGAAGTGCTGCCACGCACGTCCTCGACGTGCTCGACTCGCAGCGCGAGGGCCCGCAGCAGCGCGCGGCACCAGTGACCCGTGGGCGTCGCCCTCGTGCACCAGGTTGATGCCACCGTGTTTTGCGAGGCCGTCGCTCTGTCCCCGCTGCCAGGAACTCGAGGAGCAAGTTGCCTGCCAGCCGAGTGCGTCAGTTGCTGGCGTCGCCTGGCGGCCGGCGCAGAACCTTGTCGCGCCCACGGCGCGCCTTTTCAACGAGCCGCCGTTCACGGCTTGTCCGAGTCGGGCGCGTAGGCCGGCGAGGCGGGGAGGGCGGCTCCAGCGCGCGAGACACCAGCTCGCGCAAGCGCTCTACGGCAATGTCTCGGTTTCGACTCAGCGAGCGGTCGTCCTGAACGACAATGCGCAACGGACGCTCCTCCAGCGCCAAGGCGGAGGCGAGTTGGCTGACCACCTCAGGCGCCAGACCGGCGAGGCTGTCGAGCGTCAGTGTCAGCTCGGCCCGGGTTGAGGCTTTGTCGCGGTGCTGTCCACCAGGACCGCTCGAGCGGCTGGCAGTCCACTCGGCCGACTTCAACAGATGGTCGACAATCTCAGTCGGTTCCATGCGTTCAATGGCTGGCGCAAAGGCTCTGCGTCACTCGCTGAGCGTACTTGCAAATGCTCCCTAGAGACCGCCATCGGTGAGCTCGAGCTCCAGCGCCGTCGCCGTTTCACGGAGCAGTTCCAGGAGCGGCGGCAGCAGCGAGTGTGGCTGGCGGCTGAAGCGCGTAGCCAGGCCGATGTCGCGATAGCGCGGCGGCGCCAGAGGCCGCGCCAGCACGCCGTGTCGCGTGCTCGACCACTCAGCGTCAACTCGCCCAGGATGGCCACGCCCAGCCCACCGCGCACGGCGTCTTTGATCGCCTGAACGGACTCGAGCTCGATGATTGGATGCGACCGTCGCGCACCAGCAGGGTCTGATTCGGCAGCGTGCGATCGGTGTCCATCGGAACGACCGTCACGTCTTCGAATGCGATCGACGGCGTGCGCGGCGGCGGCTGCAACCACCACGGGCTCGCCGCCACCGCCGGGAGACTGGGCGCTGCTCGAGGCGGACCACAAGCCTGGCACATGGCTGTTGCCGCGCCAGCGCCAATGACGCAGCCAAGGAAGCCCCGCCGACGCATGTCTTCTGAGTAGATCAGCATGTCCACGTCCGAAGATCAGCCCCGGGCCGCGACCATCGGCGCGCTCCGTCCGCTGATCGGACGCGTCCAACTGCTGGACTACGACCCGAAGTGGGCCGCGGCTCTACGACCGTGAGGCCGCACGAGTGCGGCTCGTCGTCAGCGATGCCGCGCCGTCTCGAATACGTTGGTCGACATCCGTGCTCCCTAGTGCGCCAAGCCGATCATGGACATGCTCCCGGTGGTGCCCGACTCAGCCGACGAGCCGATGTACCGGCCGCCGCCGCGAGGGTGGTGGACAAAACGAACGGCGCCCCGTCGACCACGACGTATCTTCGCGAGGCCCGACGTGGTGAGAGACGCCTTGCGTTCCATCTACGCGAGAATCTGAAGCGGTTCAGCGCTCACCCTTGTGAGCTCCCGGCGTGGTGCAGCCCACAGCTGATGGCGTTCAGCGTCAGAGGCGGGCAGACGCGCACACTTGGTCGGTGCCGCGAACGGTTGTCCTGACCCCCGTCACTGCGTAAAGTCGCCGACCGTTTTGGAGGGAGTCTATGTCGGGTGTCCTCTGGTGGGCCGCGCGCGCCGTTTGTGCTGGAGTCGTCGTCGGGTTCGTGAGTTTGGCGCTTCTGAATCCCGTGCCGGGTCTGGCTGCTGTATCGCCCGGCACCCAGGGTCTGCAGGGTGGCTGGACCGTAGGCGACTCGGGGGCAGTCAGCTTTCCGCATTCGCTGTCGAGCCAACTGCCGATCATGCCGGCAGCCGGAGCGGGCTGGGTTCGCATCAACTTCCGCCTCGGTGCCTGCTACAAGACCTGGACGATCCCCGTGGCGGAGGCTGACGTCAAACCAGGCGGCTGCGATGCGTCCGTCGTCGGCAAGACCGCCTTGCAAGCCTACGACGGCGTTGTCGACGCGGCGCGGGCGAACAACCTGCAGGTCCTTGGCTTGGTCGGCGGCGAGAGTTGGCATGGCAGCCAGGATGAGTGGCAGGCCAACAATGCTGAGACGACCTCTGGTAACGGCAACAATGCTTACATCGGGGCGTTCGCGGCCAACGCCGGCACCTTGGCGAGCCACTTCGCCGGGCGGGTCAACAGATGGGAACTCTGGAACGAGCCGAATGCGTGGGAGTTCTACGATGACGTCGGCCACATCTGGGGCAGCAGCTACATCTATCCCTCCAACTTTGCGTGGCTCCTGCAGCGCACGAACCGGTCGATCAAAGAGGCCAATCACGGCGCGGTGGTGGTGGCCGGCGCCGTCGTTGGGTTCGGCGACACGAGCGCGACCACAACGGTGGTCGTCGACGGGAAACCGCAGCGCGTGACACGACGCGCCACCAGGCCGCCAACCGCTACGCGAGCGGCTTCAACGGTGGCGTGCGTCAGCAACGTGCCGAGCGGTGCCGATTACCTGTGCGACTCCTACCGGATGGGCCTGGCGCGCGCTGGCTGGGCGCGGCCATTCCCGTTCGACGAGGTGGTGCAACACTTTGATATCTACCAGGCAGGTACCAAATACGCCGCCACGGTTATTAGCTACCTCGAAGACGTGCATAAGGCGGTGCTGGCGTACGAGCGGTCGCAGAGCAAGAAGCGAACGGAGGTGACCGAGTTCGGTTGGGTCGCGGACTACCGCAGCCCGACCTATGCTGCCGACGAAACCCGACAGGCGCAGAACCTCCGCACGACGTTTACCGCGCTCCGGGCCACCTCGTACGTCACTCGCGGCTACTGGTTCAGCGTGCAGGATGTCGAGGAGGGCAATGTCTTCTATGGATTGGTCGAGAACAACTATGGAACGAGCAGCGCAAGTTTGACCCAGGCCAAGCCTGCCTTCCAGGCCTACCAGCAGTACGCCAGGTAGCACCGTCTCCGCGGGATGCGGTCGGTCGGTGCGTGCTAAGAAGCTCGATTGCCGCGTGGCGGCGAGTTGCTGAGGTTGATCGAGAATCCGACATCGATGGCTCTGCCGGTCGCGGCCGCCGCAACTCTCGAAGGTAACCCTCACACACCCTCAACAGTCGGAGTTGGGGCAGTGTACATTTCGGGTCGGATCGACCCGCGGGCTGCCTCCGCGCTGGCGGCTCAGGAAGGCAGCGAGCAGCCTCAGGCGAGGTCGGCCTTCACACGGGCTTGTGCACGTGCTGCTGAGCGATGCGCAGTCGGCGCGCGAGTGTGCGGATAACGCCGTCGGCGACAGTTGGATCGACCTGCAGGATCGTGCGGAACGTTCCGCCAATCAGCCGCAGGGCTCGTGCGCCGGCGGCTCCGGCGAACACCGACGCCGAGCGCGGTGCCGCGTCCAATACCGATAATTCACCGATCACCCCGTGCGTCGTCTCGACGCGAATCAGCTCACCATCGGGTCTCGGACCACTCACTACTCTGACTTCACCGCTGAGAATCACGAAAACTTCGTCGGTCAAATCGCCATCGATGCACAGCGCCTCACCTGGCGCAAACGTGCACTCATCACTCGAACGCGCAAGCTCCTCGAGTGCATCGGGGACAAGTGAAGCGAAAACAGACACGCTTCGCAGCGCGATCATCTTCTCGATCGTGAGCAGTGGTGTCTCACCGTTTTGTTCCCCACCGACCAGACGCTCGCGCAACGCCAGAGCCGTCTCTCGAACTAGCTCGTGACTATCTTGACCGGCGCGTTCTGATGGCTCCCCCTCGAGCGACCCTCGCTCGGACAGGCCGTACAGGGCCATGGCGCGCACAAAGGGGTCGGCGTCGTCCAGATGTCCGACCAGCATGTCCGCGATGGTGAGCAGCGGAGCCAGATCCCGCACGGCAGCGGCATGAGAATCAGTGAGGTAGTTGCGAACACTCGGCTGCAGACTGGTCTGGGCCTCCGCGAGTGCCGCCTCGTACAGTTCCGGTACGTCCGAGCACAGCCCGTCGCGCACGCGCAGGCTGACAGGATTGGTGGAGCTAAAGGCAAGCGTACGCAGCAAGCGATCGACGGCTCGGGCGCGGTTGCGGCGAAGAAGGTCGATCAGGGCGTCGAGCGTCGGCGAAGGATACTCATGCAGCAGATGGATAGACCGAGTCGCCCGTTCGATGTATTTGAGGCCATCCGCCGCCTGCGCGGCAGATGCGGTGTGCGCTTCGAACAGATGGACCAGCACCGCGGAGTGCTCCTCGCTCGTGACTCCGAACTCCACGCGCAGCTGCTGAATGAAGGTGTCGCTGGCTGCACCGTCGCCATGAAGCAGGCCCTTAAGGTGCCGCTCGAGTGCTTGCGCATACGTCTCGAGCTGCAACCGTTTTTCGGCCGAAGCTTGCACGCTTGGGTCAGTAAGCAGGGCACGCTCTTCATCGTGGAGCATGGTCATGATACGTGCGTGATCCGCCTGACGTATGTCCAGCTGCTTGCGCAGCGCGTCCAGTCGGTGCACGTCAGCGCGCGTCACGATTCCGTCCGCCAGAACTTCGCGCACCGCGTCCTGGTAGATCGTTAGTACTTCGGCGTACAGGCGCTCGCGCTCGCTTGTTCTGGCGGCGTTTATGACATACGCGTCGTGCAGGTTGCTGGGTGGCGGGGTATCTGCCCAGGTCCAGCGCTTGATGATGCTACGAGCGAGCGACTGCTCAACGAATCGTTCGCGCGTGCGGACCAGCCGGCGGGCAAGGAACAGACTGGCGACCAGCACAATGAGCACATTGGTGTATGCCGGCAGCCATTCCAGCTTGCGCAGCGTTGGTTGGCCAGCAAAGCTATAGAAGGTCACGAATGCGCTGAACGCCGCGATACCGAGGGTGATGTTGCGCACCTGGGCCGGTTCGATCCCTGGCGTGCGTCGCCGCGTCCACTCACCAACCAGCCGCTCCACACTGAGAAAGAAGCCGAAGCTGCTCAGCGCACATAGCGCGAGTGTCAATGCGGCGGCAAGGGCGCGTGGCACCCACGGCAGGAAGTACCAGCCGGCGGTCGTCGAATCGATTCCCGGCTGGAACGCGCGCATGATCACGCCCGGCTCATTTGTCCACGTACCGGCGAAGTAGTAGTCCCACGTTCCGGCTTGCAGGAAGAAGTACAGGTAAAAACCGAAGACGAGGCCCGGAAACGCAAAGTACACAAATCGCTTCCCGAGCGAATCGATCTCCTTCCAATACCCGTTTTCTTGATTGATGTCGGGGCAGGCCGTCTTGCATGCGGTGCATTTGTCACATTGGGAATTGGTCGTCTCGCGCAACCCGCGTGGCTCGGTGTAGATCTTCTCGATGAATGACACTGGGCAGAGATAGTTGCACCAGGTCTTGCCCGTGAACAGCGCGCCAATGACGAGGGCTGCGAGCGAGATCAGAACGAAAAATGCTGTGATCGCCAGGCCGTCACCATTGGTCCAGATTAAGCGCAACCAGAGGCCGACGAAGAATGTTGCAAACGTGAGAAAGTAGTAGTGCTTTTCAAAGACACCTGACACCCGGCGGCCGCCAGGTCGCCGGAGAGCGACGGGAATCTGGCTGAAGAACGCCAGCGGACAGATGCGGCGCCAGTTGTGATAGCCAACCAGCACGATGAACAGCGGCAGGCCGGCCACGACGACCGTCCATACCAGCCGCCCGGCGATTGGCTGAGCGAGGACGCCCAGCAGGGGGATGACCAGCCACACTGCAAGCGCTGCCCAGCGCAGCAGCGCGAGCCACGGCAGATTCTCTCGTGTTGTACGAGACTCAACGGCGCGTCCCCGCGAAGGACTGCTCTGTGCTGCAGTGGCCATGTCGGTCATGTAAGCGCTGCGTAAAGTGTCTAGAGGGGAAGCTCATCATACGCCCCTGCGTATTCGCGTCGGCCGGCCATTGACAAGCGAGCCGGCCTGATCGATAGTTGCGCGGCACTACCTCGACAAGGGGGACATATGCGCACTCAGGAGAGACGGGACTCCAGGCGTAGCACCCCGCAGCGTGGTTCTCCAGCGTTGCTGGCCGTATTCACCACACTATTGTTTGTTTCGGCGACCCTTATCCTCACCGCGCAGGCCTCGGCGCAGTCGACAACTGCCCAAGAAGCCAGTAGTGGGTTCAGTCCGAGCGGCAGGATCCTGGGTACCTTCGTGGATTCGTCCGGCACCTTCCGCAACGCCACGAACAATCCCGCGGTCGTAAATCGTTCTAACGCCTTCTTTGACAGCAGCCTCGGCACGAATGGGCAGGCATGCGTTACCTGCCACCAGCCGGACCAGGGCTTCTCGGTCATAGTGCCGTTCATCGATCGGCAGTTCGATCGCAGCCAGGGGCTCGACCCGTTGTTCCGCGCCAACGACACCGCGAGCCGGCCCGACGCCGATCTGTCGACGCTCGCCAAGCGCCGCCAGGCTTTCCAGCTGGCCTTAGATCTTGGTGTTTTCCGGATCGGCAAGACCTTGCCTGCCACCGCTGACTTCAGCGTAGCAACACAAAACACGTCTCGTTTTGGCTTACTTCCGAATCCAGCCGATCCGCAGTCGAGCGGCGCGCCGACCCTGTCGCTGTTTCGGCGACCGCTGGCCACAACCAATACCCGCTTCGACAGCGTCATGCTCTGGGATGGTCGGCAGAACATCCACAACTTGCGCGCGCAGGTGAAGGGCGCGGCCCGCACACTCATGCTGGGCAACAATGTGAACGACGCACAGGCGGACAGTGCCGCCTCATTCATGGGTTCGGTGTTCACCGCCCAGGAGACTCTGCACCGCGTAGGTAGTCTGTCGGCGGGAGGTGCGCAGGGCGGCGCCGAAAACCTGACCGCGCTTGCAACATCCCCCTCTGCGCCGTGTGTGCCGATGACCGATCCGACTCAGGCGGGTACGTTCGTGCCGGCGGTGACGCCACCAACGAACGGCTGTATCGATCCATTTCGGCCCTTTGATCTGTTCACCGCGTGGGAGTCCATGCCTGCAAGAACCGGGCGAGCTTCGGTGGCCAGAGGTGAGCAACTGTTCAACACCAGGCAGTTCACGTTTCCTGGGGTTCCAGGCACTTTTCCCTGCACCGCGTGCCATGCGACCACTGACATCGGCAACTTCCCGTTTGTCGACCCGAACAACGCGGCGCCTAATGCCTCGCTGTTTGTCAGGTATGGCCTGGATTCGCCCGAGTTCCTGGTGCATATGGCACAAGTCAATCCGCGCGTTCAGAGTTTCGTTCAGCGCACCTCTAGCCTGCCGGTCTATTCAATCTCGATCTCGGTGCCGCCCGAGCAGTGCGGGCCCGCGATTTTGCCCAACCTCGTAACTGGCCAGCCGATGCTCGAGACGCTGACGCGATCGACTGACCTGGGCCGGGCGTTGGTTACCGGTTCTTGCGCCGACCTCGGCGGGTTCAAGCCACCGATCTTGCGAGGACTGGCCACGCACGCACCGTACTTCCACAACGGTGCGGCAGCGACGATCGAGGACCTGGTCAATTTCTACGACACGATCTTCGCCGCGCATTTTTCCGATCAGGACCGCGCCGATCTCGCGGCGTACCTGCGCGCGTTCTAGGCAATGCCGAGCGCAACCGCCGCGCCTCGGGCGGGCCGCGGAATGAGTGTGCGTGCCGCGACCATGAAGGCAATGCCCAGTCCACCACCGTCGCCCAGCCAGCGGAAGCCGTAGCCGAGCAGCAAGTCAGGCCGTCCGGTGCCATTGAGCCAGCCGCCGATACTGGGGATGAAGTCCCCCCACCAGCTAAAGCCGACGAACGTCCAGCGCACCAGGTCGTAGACAAGGACGGCGAGTAGTCCGGCGGCGAGCCCTTCCACTGCGTATCGCCCCTGACGGGGCGACAACACGCCAAGAACGATGGCGGCAACGACGACAGGGACAATGAGTATCAGCGAACCGATCGTCAGCGACCATAGGCCGGCGACGGTCAATGCCAACGCGTCTATGGGTGCAAAGCCAATTGCCGCAAAAGCGAAGCACAGTGCAGCCGTGCGTCGGCGCGGGACGCGCAGAGTGAACGTACCTAGCCGCATACGGCTTCGCGTCGACTGCCGTCGTCCCATATCGAAATGAACGTACGCTCGCGCAGTCCTTGCGGATGAATCGTGGATCAGGGCGTGCATGACCCCGTCAGGATCGTTTGCGGCCACCCAGCACGTGACTAGACCTGTCACTGCCTCCGTGGCCGGGTCTGTGCCCCATCAGGTGGCGACCAAGTAGTCCGTCGCTTGCGGATTCCGCTTTCGAACAAGTGCACGCGACGATCCATAGCCAGTCGAGCTCAAAGTCGCTCAGCAGCAGGCCGATGCGTTCACCTGCCGCTCGAGCCATGAGCGCCGCCGCCAGCGGATCATGCCCTCGGCGAGATCCTGCAGTACGGTCGGACCAGCGGGGTCCGCGGTCAGCTCGCTCGCGCGCGCTGGCGAATGTTCGTCAAACGCTCGCGAGCGCGCCCGTATGGACGATACTTCGGCCGTGGTACGTGTCACGGGATGGCGGGCGCTGGTGCTGCTGCTGGTCGCGGGTGCGGTCGCCGTGGCGGTGGTGCTCACGCTTTTGTGGGCAGCCGCGTTGCTGGCGGTGCTCGGGCTCGTGCTCTGGCTGAATGTGGGAGTCATTCCACGCCTGGCGTGGCGCCTGGGAGTGTCGCGTTGGGTGTTGGATCTGCTTGTGCTGGTGGCACTCTGCGCTTGCGGCTGGCTGGTGGGCGGCGTGAACGGCACGACTGCTGGAGCCGCAGTGTGGCTGGCCGGAATCGGCGCGCCGCGTGCAGTCGGAGCGCGGCTACAACGGAAAGTGCGGTTCGACGCCGCGTCCCACGGCCGGACTATCGAGGGGGTCGGCTACCAGCGCCCCGACCCCTCGCAGCGTCCAGCACGCCTACCTGGGCCCTCGGAATAACCCCCGCTGCCGGCGCGAGCTGGCGTCGCTGCGCAAGGGCATGGTCGAGCCTAGAGATCTCTAGCTTCGGCTGCGATCGACGTAACGACGACTGAGCCGAGCGTGACCGCTAACACCCATCCCTCTCGGCCATCGTCATCTAGGGGTGGAACCACACGCCGTCCTGCTTCAGGACTGCAAACAGTGGCGCACTGGCTCGGGGCACCCAGGCCTGCAGGAGCCCCCACAGACGTTGATCTGAATTGTGGAGATGCGCGGCGCGTTTCGTGGCGCGTACGAGATTCCCGTTGCGGTGAGCACGCAACAGCAACAACTGCTCGTCGGTGACGTCCGCCAGTGAAGAGAGGCGCCATCGTGGTGCGCGTCCGGTTGCGGTTAGGCCTTCCGGCAAAAGGCGAACAGGTCCACGTCAGATGGTTCCTGCCGCAGCGAGACGGGTGTGGTGCCGAAGCGGGACCACGCACACAGCTCGGTCAGTTGTTCAGCTGAGCGGTGAATCAGCACCCATTCCAGAATGTGACTTCATGAACGCCCGCGTGGGATTGGATGGGACGACATTCCCGACGAGGAGCGTCCCGCCGGGCAGCAACCTCTCGTACGCCAAGGGTGGCGGCCGCAGATTAGCGGTGCATCGGCGGGATGAAGCTTGCCTGCTGCGGGGGCCGGGCCTGTCGATGCCTATCAGACTTGCTCTAGCACACATTGCATGTCAAGCAGAAGCCCTGTCTTAGGTGAGAGTCATCAGTGAGTCGATCTAGTACGCCGTCGTCCTGGATCACCCATCAGCGGGCTCGTCACAACCTCTTTTGCGTTTCGCTCGGCCAGTACTACTGGATCACAGACTTCGGCGTCGCCTCAAGGCGCGTGACGACCTTGCGCGGACTGTCCAGCATCTCCTTCACCTTGGGGTGCAACTCAGTCTTCCACTCATCTGACCCGTAGTAATCCTTGGTGAAGGTAGCGTAATGCTCCTCGCTCTCGAAGCGCCTCATCCAGACATAGAGGTCATCCTCCTCCTGGCCGACAAAGCTCCCGACGATGACCACGCCGTGGGCTGGCTGGCCGGGCATGATGCGCTCTTCCATGAACTTGACCCACTCGTCCCGCTTGCCGGGGAAGATCCGGTACTGGCGCAGCTCGAAGAACATATTGCCTCCTTGTGGGGACGAATCGGCGCGCAAGTACAGCTCGACCACGTGCACCGATCACTTCGCAGATTGGCCGTAAGAAACCTTTCGTGGCCGCTGCCGGAGATTCCATTCCAGGCACTCAGCCCAAGGTCCCATCGGTTTGGCCCAGCTCGGTACGTGTTTCAGTACAGCAGGCAGGCGCTACCCAGCAACGGAATCACAGCTTGTTTGCGCTTCTTGCTGCACGGAATGATCTTCCGAACGCGAGAGGGACAGATCGTGTTGCTCAAGGCCCACCTTCTACGCCCTGCGTTTGCGACCCACTCCGCTCATTACCGCCCCAATCGCCGCAGGTCGCGCCCCACTTGGTCAACCTCAACGCGAACGAACGCGACAAGGTGGCGGAGGCGACTAAGTCATACCCCGACTTGGTAGCCATTGGCGAGCTCGAGCTCCAGCGCCGTCGCCGTTTCACGGAGCAG
>Ga0137373_10006988_pt1 | contig 12042 bp, 19 predicted proteins | sample SagtaG_5_FD_104912 | JGI IMG/M metagenome (GOLD analysis project Ga0137373, IMG submission 104912) | Vadose zone soil microbial communities from Sagehorn Ranch, Mendocino, California, USA - Sage1_R_80_16 metaG | ecosystem: Environmental > Terrestrial > Soil > Vadose zone | place: USA...
AGGAGAGTCGCAGTCGAGGAGATTTCAATGGGGCAGATAGAGTGCGGGTTCGATAAGCACTAAGCCCAAGAAGCGCACAACGCATTTTTCGCGTGCCTGTAAACATAAGAAAAGGCGACACTTGCGAGTGTCGCCTCTATTGCTGAGCCAAGCGGGCGGCTAAGTTCTTTAGAATCAAACAGTTTACACGGGATTCTTGGACCATCAGATATGCTGGAATCGCCGAGAATGTGGGCATTTTATCGGATCATGCCCGCTTGCACCAGCGGTAGGGCAAACGCTTAAGGCCCGTGACGGTACTGTCAACTTAACTTCACAAAGGGCAGCACTGTCGAGCGAGATAGCGTCAACTCATTCGTCATTCGGTTGATCAATTCATGTTGGCTCGACGCGAATCACCTCTTCCCAGACATTAAATCTCGACACCATCAGTTCTCGATAACCATTAGTTCTGTACAGATGTCTCCCCACCACGATCTCGAGCAGGCACTGCGCAGCGGTGATAACTAGAGGAGGGAATAGATGAAAGTCACGCTCCTGATCGTTCCTCTGTTTGGTCTCGGCGCGCGGGCGTCTCCTGAAATCTAGTGAAAGGCATTCGATAAACGAACAGGACCATTGAATTTTGACGCGCTAGCCGCCAAGGGCGAATGCGTTGAGTTGGGTTCGGGATGGGGAATTTCGCAGCCGCATTGCAACAGCAATTTGCCGGCAAGCTGCCGATGTTCATCGTTAACCCGTTTGCCTATGCCTTGCCCGCTCGCGTCCAAGTTTGACGATACCTAATCGTCACGAGGACGCAGGATCTTCGGACCGCCTTCTTGCTAAAAAGAAAACCGGCAAGGCCAAGACTTGTAAGACGGCAGAAAGATGACGACACCCAAAATAGACCTTTCGTACAAGAGACCCATTGCTGCGCTGCCGAGAAACCAAGCGATCCCATAGCCTGTGTAGAAAAGTCCGAAGCCTGTTCGAAGACCTTTACGGCAACAAGATCTACCTGAACGAGGAACCGCGGAAGCAGCAGCGTCAGCTTGATATCGATTGAGCAGGTGCTTCGCCTGCCCAATTGTACGCGCGTCACGGGTTTTCCGATGGTCACAATCTATTGCAGTTGGCAATCACGGTCAGGAGAACTCGACCTCAGTTGAAAACGCAAAGCTCGCCACGTTCGAGCTTGCATGATTATTTTTCTTCCACTCTGTCACATTTACCGGGTTTCCCTCGTCACTACTATGACGGGCTGCTACGAAAGAATGTGACGGCAGGAAATAGGCGTCACAAGGAGAAGGAAAATACCATGAAATGGAAGTCAATAAGCTATTGGGTGATCACGGTAATCGTTGCGTTCTGCATCGGTTCGGGCGGCGCGGCCGAGCTGGCGCGATTGCCGGGAAATGTCGAGGGACTCGTTCGTCTTGGATATCCGGCATATTTCGTGACGATTATCGGATTCTGGAAGGTACTTGGAGCCATTGCCATATTGGCGCCGGGTTTCCCGAGGCTCAAAGAATGGGCGTATGCCGGCATTTTCTTTAACATGACTGGTGCGGCTGCTACGGGGGTGTTTGTTGGCGCTGCGCCGGGGCACGTGATCGTTGACCTTGTCTTAACCGCGCTCACGGTCGCTTCGTGGGCGCTGCGTCCGCCAAGTCGTCGCCTTGAAGGCGGATTTTATAAATTTGCTGAGGAAGTATTTTGAGCGAACCTAAGGATCTGACCCAGCTGTTTGAGTCGCACAGAAGTCATCTGCGTGCCGTAGCCTATCGCATGCTTGGCTCCGCAACTGAAGCTGATGATGCTGTGCAGGAAGCATGGTTGCGACTGAACGGCTCTAACACCAGCGAGGTTGCCAACCTTGGCAGCTGGCTCACGACAGTCGTCGCGCGAGTGTGTTTGGACATTCTTCGTTCGCGGCGACGCGAGGAAGCTCTCGATGCGGAAGTCATCGAGCCGATTGCCGACTCTAAAAGTGATCCTGAACAGGAAGCATTGCTGGCCGACTCAGTTGGTGTCGCTTTACTGGTGGTGCTCGACACGCTTTCACCAGCCGAACGTGTCGCGTTTGTGCTACACGACGTGTTCGATCTACCGTTCGACGAAATTGCCCCGATCGTGGATCGCACACCAGATGCGGCGAGGCAGCTTGCCAGTCGCGCCCGCAGACGAGTGCGCTGCGGCGAGAGAACATCCAATTCTGATCTCCAGAGCCAGCGAGTTGTCGTTGATGCTTTCCTGGCCGCGTTGCGCGCGGGTGATTTCGAGGGATTGCTCGCAGTGCTCGATCCCGATGTGGTGGTGCGAATGGATGCCGCGCCTGGCGCTCCTCGGGAGTTTCGGGGTGCAGCAAATTGGGCACGTGGAGCGACGGCCGCTTTCTCGCGCTTTGCGCGATTCGTGCAGCCTGCGGTCGTCAATGGAACCGTGGGATTGGTGTTCGCGCCCGGCGGTAAGCTATCGCGGGCGCTTAGCTTCACCGTCGCAAACGGAAAGATTACACAGGTTGAGATCATTACCGACCGCGATCGTCTCCAGCAGCTCGAGTTGTCGGTGCTCGACGACTGACATGATTCGTTTCAGAAAGGTATGACGAGTGGAACTGATTCAATGAGGTCGAGGACACCAACGAAAAGGAACACAATGAGAAGACGACGCGGCCCAAACCGCGAAGGTGACAAAGGAGAAACGAAATGAAAATCAAATTGACGAGCGTATACGTGGACGACCAGGACAAGGCCCTCCGCTTCTATACGGAGGTACTGGGCTTTGCCAAGAAGGCCGATTTCAGTCAGGGCCCATTTCGCTGGCTGACCGTGGTCTCGCCCGAGGAGCCGGATGGCACTGAGTTGCAACTGGCGCTGAACAACAGTCCCGCAGCCAAGTCGTATCAGCAGGCGATGTTTCAACAGCACCAGCCCGCGGCCATGTTCTTCACTGAGGACGTCAAGGGCGACTACGAGCGGATCAAGGCTCGCGGCGCAGAGTTCACGATGCCGCCCACCGACGTGCCCGGCGCGACCATTGCGGTGCTCAACGACACCTGCGGCAACCTCATTCAGATCAACCAGCTGGCACGTATTAAGGGCGGGGGTTGAGCAGGATGGCAGCCCGGTTCGGCGTTGAAACGCCCAACTGGCCGCCTAAGGCGGCTCAAAAGTTGTGAATCGAAAGATCATTTCAGGCAGTCAATAATTGGAGAGTATGAACCAACATGAAAAGCAATAAGAAGAACTTGCCTCCAGAACAACGTGAAGAGCTACTCGGAACATTGAAAGCCCGTTTTGCGAAAAACATGACCCGCCATAAAGGTCTTGAATGGGATAACGTGCAGGCAAAGCTGGCGGCCAATGCTGGAAAACTGTGGTCGGTCAATGAAATGGAAATAACCGGCGGAGAACCGGATGTTGTTGGTTATGATAAAAAGACGGGCGAATTCATTTTTTATGATTGTTCAGCGGAAACTCCTAAAGGGCGCAGAAGTGTTTGTTACGACCGTGAAGCGCTGGAGTCAAGGAAAGAACATAAACCAAAAAATAGCGCTATTGGTATGGCCGCCGCCATGGGCATTGAGCTTCTGACGGAAGAACAATATCGGGAGCTGCAGAAACTTGGAGATTTCGATCCGAAAACTTCAAGCTGGGTGAAAACACCTTCCGATATCAGAAAGCTCGGTGGCGCCCTCTTTTGTGATCGCCGCTACGACCATGTCTTCGTGTATCACAACGGTGCGGAATCTTACTATGGTGCCAGGGGGTTTCGCGGTTCGCTAAGGATCTAAATCTTGCACGCCTTCTTCGTTTTTTTGTCGACTCGACGGCCAGCCCCATCTTCTTCGTCACGTGCCCGCTGATAAAACCGCGGATGCTATAGTCTTGCCAGTCGGTCGCTTGAGCGATTTCGTTTCGCCCTCTTTCGGCGGAGCAATTCGAGCGCGATCGTTTTCTTAGTACCCTTCTTACCGGGAGTGGGCTGGGTTCCGGTACTGTGCCCTGGCTTCTTTCGTGATTGAGTGGACTTGGTGTTCGCGTGTCGCGGGGTCGCTTACTTCGCTTTCTTTTCCGTCATAGGATCCTCCTCTTGAAATTCGATCCTGACCATTCATCACTCGGGGCCAGGCAGGAAAGTGAGGGAAAGATCCAGAAGCAATGGCGGCCGGGTTCGCTAATCTTGAGTTGTCCGGTTTGCGATAATACGTCGATCGCGACTCGACTGTTGACGTGATTTTCGATCTGACCTTGACGTCGTGCGGCATGCGGTGATCGTAGTCAATTCAAACCTCGTCGACGCGATTCCGCACGCGGCATTCTGCTATAATCTCTCGTGCGCAAAGCCTTGCGCAATGAATGAGCATCAGCACGACACTCATAGAACGCGCAGAGATTCGATTCCAAGAAGCGGCAGACGCGCTGCGACGCTATGTCGGATGTTTTTGGGTTGTCACGGCGGAGTGTGACGCGACAATCCGCGTTGTGCCGGACGGCACAACCGCCATTTCCATCCAGCGGCAGAACAGCGGGTTTTCCGAATGGTTCTTGCGCGGTCCGCTGCTTCGGCCGGATGAACGACGATTCACGGCACCGACGACGTTGGTCGGTGTGCGACTTCGTCCGGGCGTTGCGTTCATGCTGAGCGGGATTCCCGCGAATTCGACGGTGGATCGCCGGATCGGTCTGAGCCAGTGCGCGGCGTTCCGCGAGCTCGTGTCGATTGACCCTTCAGAACACACATCCGCGCAGTGCATCGACGCGCTCCAGCGCTTTCTCATCAATCGGCTCGAGAACTCGAACGTTCATGACATAGTCGCCACAGCACTCGCTGAGATTGACCGAGAGCATGGCTGTCTGCCGGTGGCAGATGTCGCCGCCCGCTGCGGCGTCAGCCCACGTCACCTCAACCGTCTGATGCGCCTCTGGTTGGGTTATGGACCGAAACGCTATGCAGGCATCGTCAGATTCCAAGCGACGCTGATGCAGATGGAGCATGCGCCCGAGCAGTCGGTCGCACTCCTGGCATCCGAGAGCGGATATTTCGATCAAGCTCACTTGACCGGCGACGTGGCGCGATTCGCGGGTGCGACGCCCGGCCACTTGATCTCTCGTGGCATGTCCGATTTTTCCAAGACGCGCTGCGACGACCTCCTCTAGACTTCCGGACCGACGATCGGCGCGTGATCGCTGCGCTCAGATGGTTCGGTTGCCACCGATCGTTCGAGAGGGGGCGGAATGACGAAGAACATAGTCGGCGTCGTTGCGGGGCTGGGGGTGTGGGTGGTCGTCGCGACGGTCGCCGGCTTCATCATGCGCGTGTCGTGGCCGGCGTACGCCAGCGTCGCGAGCGCGATGACGTTCACCTTGCCGATGATGATCGCGCGCCTTTCAATTGGTGCGATCGCCACCATCGCGATGGGAATCGTTACGGCTGCTATAGCGAAATCGGTCATCGCTAGGTTGATGCCAGGCGTGCTCATGCTGGTCATCTTCATTCCGGAGCATGTCATGCTCTGGGAGAAGTTCCCTGTCTGGTATCACCTGGCCTTCCTTCTGTCCCTTGTACCGCTGACGTACTTGGGCGGGCGCTTCGCCGGATGGGATAGACCGAATTCGTCTGTCGGCGCGTAGGCCATACCGTTCCAACGCTCCGGCGAGCAACGCGCATGTGCCGAAGAACGGTGTTAGAAACTCTCACGGGAAATTAGTATGCCGACTCTCGATACACAATGCATACGGGTCATCGAAAAGCTGCCGGGTTGGCGCGCTCGAACCTTCCACTCCCCGAGCTTGACGTTCGGGCACTGGGATTTCAGCGCCGGTTCGTCGATCCATGAACACGTCCATCCTCAAGAAGAAGTCTGGGAGCTCCTAAAGGGCGCCCTGGAACTGACGATCGATGGGACAATAAACGTCGTTCGTCCGGGGATTGTCGCCATTGTGCCGCCGAACGTTCCGCACTCAGCGAGGGCTCTCACGGATGGCCGCGCCATTGTGGTCGATTATCCGCTACGAGCCGACTTTTGACAGTGATCGACGTCGACCGAAGTCAGAACTCCACTGGGGAAAACTTCCTTTTATTGGAGAGGGCCATCTGGAACGAGACCCATCGATCGACAACTTCTTCGGCAAGGTGATCCTTTTTCGATTTTGGCATCCATCTGTTCTTTTTGTTTCGTCAACGAAACGCGGGCAAGATATACGGACCGATCGGGTAGACAGGGAGTGTGAGAATACTTATTGCGCACTTGTCCGTTAAACCGCTAGCGTTCATCGGAAATCCGAGGCTAGCAATGTCGGACTACACGCCGTAAAGTCTGTTGCCGAGGATTTTCGATAACGAGCCGAAACGGGCGCAGTGCGGGACCAAAGGAAGTCCTGAAGTGGGATGGCATCAAGCGAATGGTTCCCGCGTGGAATCAAGACCAGAATATGAGGGATGCGATAAAGAACTCGACTGTCTGGTTTTATCAAGAGATGGCGAGGCGTATCGGTCAAGCTCGTATGCAGCACTACGTCGATGCGGCCCATTACGGCAACCGAAACATCGGCGGCGGTATAGACCACTTTTGGCTCGACGGTAAGTTGAGGATCACAGCGAAAGAGCAAATCGATCTGCTGGTTAAACTGCACCGCATTCAACTCCCTTTTTCGGCGAGAGCGATAAAGGTCGTGAAGACATTCTCATCAATGGAAAACAGACAACTACGATCTCCGCGCGAAGACCGGATGGGCTGGCTTGGGTGATAAATCTGCACCGCAAATTGGTTGGTGGGTTGGCTATGTTGAGCGAGGAGACAAAGCAAATTTTTTCGCCATGAATATCGATATTAGAAGGGATGAGGATGCTGCCGCACGAATGACGATTACAAGAAACATTCTGCGCGAAATGAACATAATCTAACGGTGAGTTAGACCTCAGGAGGGACCCCATGAGACGCACGTGGACGATCATTGGCGTTGGCAATGTGCCTGCCAGCTTCAAGTGGTACCAGTCGCTACTTGGCCTGTCGGAAACGGCTCCCGCCCATGACTACTTCGGTCAAATCCTCGACTCGGATGGAACGGTCTTGCTCTGCCTTCACGAGTGGGGTGCCCATGACCATCCCACCTTGGCGAGCCCCGATCACGCACAGCCTGGCAACGGCCTCCTCTTGTTTTTCCGTGTCGATAATTTCGACATGGCGCTGACAAGGGCACGCGCTCTCGTCGCTCGGCTCGAGGAGGAGCCTCAGATGAGCCCGAACACGGGGACGATGGAATTCGCACTCCGAGATCCGGACGGGTATTACGTCATAATCAGTGCGCTCTCTGCGGCCTAAAACTCGTTGGGCCGAAGCGGCGGGGCGGAGGTACGAAAGGTCCGATGAAGGTTCACAGCGAACATTATAAGGGCAAGTGGAAGCCTTTGATCATTACGTCTTAAAATCTGGGCCCTTACGGTAGTGCGAACTCAGTCATCGGGTCAACGGAGTAACGCACAAAGTCCTGACCCAACTAGCCTGCAGATTCCTTTCGAGAGAATTGACCAACGTTGAAGATACAGGGCAGGAGAGCGATGAAACCACGATTGTGTATCTTTTTGTCCTTTTGGGTTTACTTGCATTGCCAATTTGAATGCGCGACACCCCGAGCGAGCGGTCACAATATCGATCGAGGCTGCGGTGCGCGCGTTTAAGCAATATGACCTCTCGCAGAGTCATGCGATCTATCGTGCCGTGATTGCACGTCCGAAGGCATCGCGCACTGACCGGTGGAAAGCGCATATGGCCTTGGCGCGCGATGCGTGGACATTCGATGCAAATTTGGCAGCCGCCGAAAGACACATCGGCTTGGCGGTCCGGCAAATTGGCGAATTCATCCAGCGTTAGCACCAAGTAAGGGAAGATACCGTTCTTCGATGATCTTAAGTGATGAGTTTGATGGCCAATAATGGTAAAACCCATAGCCAACACGGAGATTTGATACTTCCAGTTAATCGCTTTTTGCCGAAGCATTTCGTCATCGAAACTATTAAATAAGGAGACGGTCGACGCCCGGACAACTTTTTATCTCCTCGATCGTCTCATCGACAGTTCGGCCAGCGGCACTCGCATTCTTAACGTGCAGCTCTTGATCAAAACCTTGGAGAACACTTTTGTCTTTGCGCGCCAACATTAAAGCCTGATAGGACATGATTCTGCTTGAGTCGGCAAGGTGCTGAAGAATGTCCTTACGGTCCATTTGCCCGGCTCGTAGCGCTCTTGCTTGGCCAGATCCACCGTGGCGAACGATCCGTGATCGCCAAAGCCGGCGTCGTTGATCAGGCAATCGACCTCTGCGCCAAGCGCTTGAACTCGATCGTATACCCTCTCCGCAGCTCCCGGCTCGCTGAGATCCTCAGCGATCGTGTGCACGGTAACTCTCTGGCTAAACTCGCCCGCAGCGGTCTCGAGCGTGGTTGCATTGCGGGCGACCAGAATTAGATCGCGCCCATCAGCCGCTGCTTGGCGCGCCAATTCCAGACCTATGCCGCTGTTGGCGCCCGTAATCAGCGTGAAAGTTGATGATCGTTCTGCAGACATCACCTAAGTCCTTCTCACATTCACGAACTCCAACGGGTCTCGGTTCTCGCTCAAGCGAATGGATTCTCGTCCGCGCTCGGACCATAAATCGACGGGATGGGTACGTCGAGCTCTTTGAGATAAACGGTCAACTGTCCGCGGTGATGGTACCAGTGATTAAGCATGACGGACCTGAGCATTGCGATGCGCGGAACTGCAAGTAGCTCACGTTCGCCCCGCATCAGTCGCCACGTAGCCACAACCGCATCATCGCCCATTCCGCCCAGCACCTTCTTCGCCTTCGCTATGCTTTCGTCGAGCGCCGAGATTAGTTCCGAGGTGTCTTTCGGCACCGGGTCAGTAAAATTGCCGATTTGCGCCGGAGAAGGTGAGGCAATCAGCTGCGCCAAAGCACCGGGAATGACCGCCACGTGCATCGCGAGCTCACCCAGCGTCCTCGCTTTGGCGTGCGGCCTCCACCCGAGCTGATCATCAGGGATACGCTCAAGCACGCGGCGAGTCGTCCGTGCTTCCTGCTCAAGTTCCTGCAACATTCCATCAATTATTGCCATAGTTCCTCCACTTCAGTTGTCTTTGTGACCGCAGCTTCTTCATCTTCCTCCTCGATCTGGAAGAATTCCACCAGCACCGGAGCGAGCGCCTTCCTCAATGCCCTGCACGTGTGGCACGAATCAATCCCACGCCAAGAGTCAGCACTGCGGTCGCCAGAAAGGCTGCGCCAACATAGGCGAGATTGATTAAGGCGTTCGGCTCTTTCGCCGCGGGCGAAGCGACCGAGAAAAAGAATGCGGCAGGAATCAGTATCGCCGCTATCGGCGCGCCGATTCTGGCAATCCACTTCCAAAAAGGCGGCAGCATCGCCTCATCAACATAGCGAAGCATTACGAGCGAAAGAACGAGGTAGACGCCGGCATGAGCGTGTCCCGCCCGGAATAGATCGTGACGCAGTGGATTGTCGACATACCCTGGCGCGCCCCGGGTTAGAAAGAACAGAAGAGACAAGCCGCCGTACATGACGGTCGGGATAACGACGAGCAGCACTCCGGCGAGCATTCGAGATTCACGTGACATAATTTCCTCCGTCAAAGCTTTTGAAGGCCAAGCCTCGATTTGTTTTCATGATCATCGATGGCGAACCAAAGCTCTGCCTTTGCCAAGAACACTCAGGTGGCTCTCTCAATTCGACCGTAGTAGCAACCAGACTCGCCATCGCGCAAGTGGATATACACGACCCCGGGGTCGTCGGGATGAAGTAGGCTGCGCCCTGCAATCCGGGGTCCTGTCCGACCCCTACGCGGTCGGCTACATAGAATGCGTAGAGAAGGTCCGACGTGCCGATGACGTTGAAGGCCCAGACCAAAATAATTCCTCCGCGCGTCTTGAGGGTTGCTAGCGAAAGTAGAGCGAGAGTCGCAGTCAAAAGATCACCATAAGCTGCGGGACGTGCGAACGCGGCCGACAAATTTGGCGACACGACGCCGGGTATCAAGAACGCCAGTCCCACAAACCGGAAGGCATGGAGGAGGAGCAGCGGTCGCAAAGCTTCTGCGCGCGGTCGGTGGCGAAGGGTCGGCCAAATGTATTGCCGAGCGACGATGCCCCAGACAAGAAAGCTAAACAGCACATTAATTCCAAATATGGCTCGGGCAGGCATTAGTTTCTCTTTTCCTCTGTCTGCTTAATCAGGTCTGCCGGAGGAATCAGCTTGGCAATGACAGCACCGGCCAGTGACCAGCCGACGACCACGTCCACTCCTTGGGCAAGAAAGAAAGCGTTCGGAAATCCGTACCAGTTCCAATAGACGGTGCTGATGGTGAATAATCCGAAGGCTCCCAACAGTCCGGCGAGGCCGACGCGCCGGTGAGGTCAAAAAAGAAGCCGGCGTAGGCCCATTCCTTGAGCCGGGGAAAACGCGGTATCGCGATCGCAATCGCTCCAGCTAATTTCCAGAAACCGAGAATGTTAGCGAAATACACCGGGTAGCCGAGATGACTGAGTGTCGCGAGGACTTGCGTGCTATGACTCAGGTGTAAAAAACCCGCGATGACAAAGCTGACAGGCCCAAGCACGGTGGTCAGCCAGTAAGCCACACCTTTGATTCTCTTTTCTTTCATTTGTGATTCGTCGCGCCGGGATCCATCCAGATCAGTTCCCAGATGTGCCCATCAAGGTCCTGAAAGCCATGCCCATACATGAAGCCGTGATCCTTCGCGGCGGCGTAGGTTGTACCTCCCGCGGCGACAGCTTTGCGCACAAGCTCATCGACCTGCGCGCGACTCTCGCACGATAAGCACACAAGCACTTCACTGCTCTTGGTCGCATCGGAGATCGCCTTTGGCGTGAACTCCTTGAACTTGGCGTGCGTGAGTAACATCACATAGATGTCGTCGCTCACGATCATGCACGCTGCGGTATCATCGCTGAACTTTGCGTTGAAGCTGAAACCGAGTTTCGCGAAGAAATCTTTTGCGCTGGGCAAATCCTTGACCGGCAGATTGACGAATATCGTTCTGGCCGCGGCGGTCGTACTGGCCTTCATGGTTTCGTTCATAACACTTGTGCTCCTCTTCTTCGAACTAGTTTTCTCACCGGTTAGTGAGCGGCGTCGCGCGCCACCGACCATAGGCAACGAACGCGCACAGGACGCAGACAACGAGCGGGAACAGCGCCGGCGGGAGACCCTGGGACTTAATGGTCAGTACCGTCGCGCCGACAGTGATGACTACCAAACCAGCCGCCGCCAGCGGCGTCAGCTCGGTGCGAATCCGAAAGATGCCCGGCAGAATCAAACCAAGTCCGCCGAAAAGCTCACAGAGTCCGATGAAGCGAAGCAAAAGGACCGGCACCCCGAGTTGTTGGGCGATAGGTTCAAGCGGCGCTACCAACTTAAATATCCCGCCGAAAAGAAACAGCAGAGCGAGTAGTCCTTGTATGATCCACAGAACGTAGGTCATGAGAAACGGTTTCCTTCCTTTCGATATCTTTGCCTCATAGTCAGTTCTGTCGAGCTTCAATCCATGCCGGATGAAAATCACCCAGCGTGGACGCACCTAGGGCAAAAAGGGCACACCCTACTGAGTCATTACGTTAGTCGCTCCATAATAATCGTGACGTTGGAGTGTGACGGTGCTTCAAAATCCTTTTCTTTTGTCCAATCGTTCCGATGAAGGCCATGAGAGGCGAGATCGCCGCCGCCAGTCCTCGATACTCCAGGCGCTGCAGTCCAACGTGCTAAGAAACCAGGCGCCGCTGGCCAGGACGACGACCGCGTATGGAAACTGCGAGGCAAATCCCAATGAGATCGACATTGCAGTCCCGAAAATCAGCAGCAGACCCAAGGCTGAACATACGGGATTACGCGTGCTAAAGCCTAGCAGGCTGCTGAAAAACTAAACATTCTTCCCACTGGTTGATCGCGGTCAACTATAATCTGGTCCAACGCCAACGACGGAGGAACAGAATGCGGGGAGACAACGAACAACAAGCGGGCA
>Ga0137373_10006995_pt1 | contig 12035 bp, 9 predicted proteins | sample SagtaG_5_FD_104912 | JGI IMG/M metagenome (GOLD analysis project Ga0137373, IMG submission 104912) | Vadose zone soil microbial communities from Sagehorn Ranch, Mendocino, California, USA - Sage1_R_80_16 metaG | ecosystem: Environmental > Terrestrial > Soil > Vadose zone | place: USA: California...
ATTGAATCCGGCTCTCGCCGCGACGGGCTGATTATCCGCGATCGAGGCACACGGAGAGGGTCTCGTTGACGCGCGGTGCCTATACCGTTCAGCTTGACACCCATCTGTCGTCTCAACAAGTTCCTCGCGTCATCCCAACAATAGTGCTTTGACGATCTCGGCCGAGGGAGATGTCCTATGCGTCGGATTACTGTTCCCGCAGCCGTGGCGATTTCGCTCGCCGTCGGTGTTGCGACTATTGCGCTGGCGCAGACCGCCGCGTCATCGTCCGATGCCACGTTCAAAGTCGCGTATTACAACATTCAGTCAGGCATGGGCACTACGCAGCTGACCGGGATTTGTTCGTTCGAACGCATTCGAACTGCACGGATCCCTCACAGCCTCTCAACGCGTGGGGCGCAGGCGTCGTCCAGGCTGAGCTGAATCGCGCGCTGAACAGCGATTCCCAGTCATAGCGCTCGGCCTGGCAGAGGCGTGGACCTGTGCGTCCCCCGCGGCCGTGCTCGAGTCATTAGGATGGGCGGCGCATACAGGCGAAAGAAACGGCGTGTCGCTGCTCGCCCGCTACGGTTTCGCGGGGCCACCAGAGTGGTTCCAACTCGATACGTCGCTGAACAGCAATCCGAGCGACACGATGTGGGTTGTACGCGCGCCCGTGTGCGCCGATGCGGCCTGCTCCCGTTCCGTTGAGGTGTTTTCCTCGCACTGGTACGCGAGCGGCGACACGAGAACGGAATCGTTCAACCGCCAGGCACAGGGAACGGTCGACTTCATGGACCGGCTTTCCTCAACGGAGCCGCGCGTCCTGATAGGCGATCTGAATGTCTGGGACGAGGGAGGACCGGTGTGCAACCAGACGCCGGTTCCGACGGCAATGCAGATACTGCGTGATGCGGGCAATCTGGACGCGTGGCCAACCGTGCATGGAATCGCCGAAGGGTACACGGCCGTGTGGAACCGCAACGGGTGCGGAGACCCGAATGGCAATTTATGGAAACGGATTGATCAGGGCTGGTCGAAGGAATTGCCATCGCCGGTGAGTATGGTCCGCTTCGGTATGGTGACCCCCGGCGCGTGTGCTCCGTCGGACCATGCGGGCATCATCGTCGAGTACCCGTGGCCTGGCGTGGATGCGATTGCACCAACTGCTGCGATGACGGCTCCGGCTGAGGGATCCGTACTCGCGGGTACAACGGTTCTGGCCGCAAGTGCATCGGACAATGCAGGAGTAGCAAAAGTCGGCTTCACCGTCGATGGCGCGCCGATCGGCGAAGACACTACCGAGCCGTACGAGATTCAGTGGGATACAACCAGCATCGCGAACGGATCCCACGTGCTCGCAGCCTGGGCCGAAGACAGTGCCGGCAATCGTGGGGTCTCGCCAAACGTCGCGGTGTCGGTCGACAACCCGTCTCCCATGTTCGACTTTTCACTCTCGGCGAGTCCGGCCACGCGGAGCGTGAACGCGGGCGCGAAGACCACTTACGCGATTTCCAGCACGCTCCTCAGCGGGTCCGCGATCCCTGTGACGCTGAGTGTTACAGGAGTCCCGTCGAACACGAGTGCTGCCTTCGATCCCGCTTCCATCACGGGATCCGGATCGTCGACGTTGAGAATCGATTCCGCGAAGTCGACGCCAGCGGGCACCTACCAGCTGACGATTACGGGCGCTGGCGGTAGTCTCACGCGCAGTGCGGTCGTTTCGCTCGAAGTGGTGAGGAGGCGGTAAACAGGGCGCATTCGCGGCAGCGTTCAGGCGATTCGAAAAGGCTCCTATAATCGCCTGATGATCCTCTTTACAGTCGTCGGCGTCCTTGCGATCGTCGCGCTCGCGGTGATCGTCATCTACAACGGTCTCGTGCGGCTGAACGTCCAGGCGGGGAACGCGTGGGCCGACATCGACGTGCAGCTCAAGCGCCGCCACGACCTCATTCCAAACGTCGTCGAGACCGTCAAGGGGTATGCGAGCCACGAGCGGCAGACGCTCGAAGCGGTCATCAACGCGCGGAATCGCGCGGTGTCGGTGCAGGGCGCCGGGCCCGCCGAGCGCGGCCAGGCTGAAGGCGCCCTGGCCGGAGCGTTGCGCGGCCTGTTCGCGCTCGCGGAGTCGTATCCGCAGCTCCGCGCCGCGGAGAACTTTGGACAGCTGCAGGGCACGCTCGCGCAGATTGAGGAAGCGGTGCAGAACGCGCGCCGCTACTACAACGCGGTCGTCCGCGATCTGAACACGCGGATCCAGCAGTTCCCGTCCAACCTCGTTGCCGGCATGTTCGGGTTCAAAACCAGGGAGTTCTTCGAGGTCCCGGACACGGAACGAGCGGTACCGCAGGTGAAGTTCTGATGACGCGCAGGCTCCTGGGCCTGACACTATTCCTCGTCGTCGCCGTCACGGTCTCGGCGGACCGGACCCTCGTCATCGAACGCTTGGATGCATTGATCGATGTGTCCCCCGACGGATCGATCGCCGTGGAGGAAACCATCGTGCCGCGCTTCACTGGGTCATGGAACGGGATCTTCCGCACCATACCCGTCGAGTACCGCACGCCTCAGGGATTGAACTACACGCTGCGGCTCGATGTGGATTCCGTCACGGACGCTGCAGGACAGAAGTTGAAATATGAAAGCAGCCGCGAGCGCCACTACCGCAAGCTGAAGATCTGGGTTCCGGGCGCAGTAAACACGACGCGGACCATCAAGCTGCGGTACCGCGTGTCGAACGGTCTCCGCTTCTTCGATGAGCACGACGAGCTGTACTGGAACGTGACCGGCGACGAGTGGGAGGTGCCGATCGAATCAGCCACCGCGCTCGTGCGCCTCCCGGCCGGAGCCTCAGGCGTGCGCGCGACCGCCTTTCGCGGCGCGTATGGATCCACCGAACAGTCGGATGTCTCCGTAGAGTCCGACGGCGTGCATGTTCAAACGGCTCGAGGCCTCGGCATGCGCGAAGGACTCACGCTCGTCGCCGGCTGGAACCCGGGCCTGGTGCATCGGCCGACTGCCGTCGAGAAAAGCGCGCAGGCCGTCTACAGCAACGTGCCGCTGGCAATTCCACCGCTGATCTTCCTCGGCATGCTGCACCTATGGCGTAAGCGCGGACGCGATCCGGAGCTGGCGCCGATCGCGACGCAGTACGAGCCTCCCGCGCAGATGACGCCGGCGGAACTCGGTACGCTGATCGACGGCAAGCCGGACATGCGGGACATCACCGCGAGCATCGTGGACCTTGCCGTCCGCGGCTACGTGCATATCGCGGAGATGGAGAACGAGCGGTTCTTCGGTCTCTTTTCGAGCAAGGACTACACCTTTTCGCTGAAAAAAGAGCGCGACAGCTGGAAGGAGCTCAAGCCGCATGAGCGCGACCTGCTGGACGCGCTGTTCGCCGGTTCCGGCACCACCGTGAGCCTGTCCGATCTGAAGAACAAGTTCTACAAGCACCTGCCAGGTTTGCGAGACGAGCTGTACGGCCGTCTCGTGCGTGACGGCTTTTACACCGGCCGTCCCGATCGCGTCCGCCTGCTCTACATCATCCTCGGCGTCGCGGCCGGCGCGGCCATCGGATTCGCGAGCAGCTGGATCATGCTCGGTCTCGGCATGCAGCCGTTCGCGGGCATCGCCGCGGGCATTCTGTCGGCGATCATCGTCGTTTTCTTCGGCTGGTTCATGCCGTCCCGCACGCCGCGCGGCACGCGCGAGCTCGAAAAGGTGCTCGGGTTCCGCGAGTTCCTCTCGCGCGTCGAGGGAGAGCGCCTCGAGCGGATGGTGAAGACGCCGGAAATGTTCGAGAGGTTTCTTCCCTACGCGATGGCGCTCGGCGTGGAAGACAACTGGGCGAAGGCGGTCGAGGGCATCTACACGACGCCGCCGTCGTGGTACAGCGGACCGGGCGGCGTCGGCACATTCCGGCCATCAGCGTTCACGCACAATCTGGGCGTGATGTCGACTGCCGCCGCGACGACGATGTCCTCCGCGCCAAGGAGCAGTGGAGGCTCCGGATTCGGCGGCGGCTCCAGCGGCGGCGGGTTCGGCGGAGGCGGAGGGGGCGGGTTCTGATTCCCTCGGCGGACCGACGCTACACGATACCGGCCTCCCTCTCGCGACCGCGTCTCTCCCGATGCGCCGACTATTGACTTCCGGCTCTCTCGTCGTGGGGCACGACGACGGTCGTGGTCGCGACCTTCGTGTTGCACGCGCCGTCGGTCACCATCGCTTCGATCGTGTACGTGCGACCGTCGCGATCCTCCCCGCGGCGGGACGCCTGGAGCTGCATTTGTCTCGACCAGCGAACGAACGGGGCGCCGGAGCCAGCGACCGCAGGAACCAGCGGCTCGACTTCGCCGTACTCATCGACAATCCTGAACGCGATTGAGCTTACGCCGGTGCCAACGTCTGACGCATCGCCGGAAATGTTCACCGTCACCTGCTGGCCGGTGGGCGGCCACAGCTGCGGCGGGTCCGCTGCAAGGGTGATGGCGGGCAACGCGCGATCCACCATCACGTCGAGCGTCGACACCGTGCCGGCAGTGACGACAGCGGTCGTGGCGCACGACGTGTAGGAGGTCTCGCCGACCGGCGTGACCGTCACGCGATACGTGCCCGGCGCCAGGTCGACGCCGCCGTAAAAACCGCCTCCGTCGGTGGCGTTCGTGATCACGGTGCGGCCGACGAGCGGCGTGTCCGTACCTTCCCGCTCGATGCGAATCGCACCGGTGTCCACCGCCGCGCCAATCGCGGTCTTCACGAAGCCTTTGAGATGGCCCACCTGCGGATTGACCTTCCACGGGTGCACCGGCACGGGCACCGGAAAGCTGAATACCGGCACCGGGTTGGCAATCGGGTCCTCGTACAGCGTCGCGCCATTGACGGACTTGCCCGTCGTCAACCCCGAAGCGAATTCCTCGAACGTGCGGGTCGGCGTGAACAGGCCCGCCGGAATCGAATACGGGTTTGGCAGCGCCACTGGCGGCGTCGCTCCATTGTTCGTGAAGACATTGCTCGTCGCCATCGAAAAGAAGATGACGCCATCGACCTTGTTGCCGGTCGTCGCCGACGGCGCAAGCGATCGGCGCACCTGGCGCAACGTTCCCTCTATCGCGTTCACGAATGCACCCTGCCCGATGAGCGCCGCACGGCCATATTGATGGTTGCGCGTCCACTCGAGCCATTGATTGAACTGCGTCTGCTGCGCCGCGATGTGCTCGCGCTTGTAGTTCATGGGGATCGCGAGGTCGAGAATGCCTTCATCCGTCCACGAGCGCCAGTCCTGGTAGACGCGCCAGTGGGCTTCCGACGCGGTCGGCCAGGACGTTTCGGCAACGGGTCCTCCGCCGAACGCGATCAGCGCCGCCGACACTTTCAGCTGCGGCTTCACGGCGATGGCGTTCAGGTAGATGCGGCGGACGAGGTTCGTGACCTGATCGCGGCGCCACTGCGTCCAGCGTACATCGCCCGTCGCCGGCGGCAGATTGTCGGGCGTGATGCCGTAGTGTCGATTGAAGCGCGCGATGTTCGTGTCGTTGTATCCGATGTTGGTCCCGTTCGCCGGCGTCTGTCCACTCGCCGTGAACTCCGGATAGCGGATGCGATCGAGGTGCAGGCCATCGATGTCGTAGTTTGCCACCAGGTGCATCAGCACGTCGACGGTGTACGCGGCGGCGTCGGGATGCCCTGGCTCTATCCAAAAGTCGCTCCCGAAGCGGTGACCCTGGAACGCGAATCCCGACAGCAGCGTACGCGTCAGCCAGTTGTCCGGTCCCGGCACGATCGTCCCCGTGACGGGGTCGAAGCCGCCGTGCAGGTTGAACACGTGGCTCGGGCTGGCCGGCGGTCCCAGACTCACCGGGTTTCTGTTCCAGACGGCGCCAATTATGACAAACGCATGTATCTCGAGGCCGGCCGCGTGACCTTCACTGATCAGATCCTGCAGCGGATCGAAGCCGGCGGCAATGGTGTTCGGATCCGGCGGAGGCTCGAGTGAATTCAGGTACCAGGCGTCTCCGCGCCGGCGAATCTGCGCAAAGATCGCATTCGCGTTCGCGGTCTTCGCGCGGTTCACGACCGTGACCACGTCGTCGTGATTGTTGAGCGCCGTGTTGAACGTATCCACCCAGAACGCGCGGTACTCAGGCTGCGCTGTGGCGGGCGCGGCGGCGGCAGACGAGAACACGACGAACGCCAATGCAACGACGCAGCGCCTCGAGCTCCAAACCATGCGGCCTCCCCGGGAATCCCTGGCCGGCACGGCGGCAGGGCGGCCGATTATAGTTCGCATTGGTCCGCCCGGCGCGTCGATCAACTGAAAACCTCTTCTTGCCTCGCACTGCGTGCAACGCTATCCTCTCGCGCACGGCGACAGCACGGGCCAGCAGGGATCCCGCCGGGAGCCCGGAGGACCGGCGCGGCCGATGGGAGGAGCACGGCCATGTGGAGCCGCAGACGTTTCATCGAATCGGTGGCGGCGTTGCCGATGATGGGCGGCTTCCTGGCGGCGCCGGCAGGATCCGCGGCTGCCGCGGGGCGAGGGCGGCCGGACTACTTCCGCGAGCTGGGTGTTCGTCCCTTCATCAATGCCGCGGGCACCTACACGGCGATGACGGCGTCGCTGATGCCCGAGGAGGTGATGGACGCGATCAACTACGCGTCTAAGCGGTACGTGATGCTCGACGAGCTTCACGACCGCGTCGGTGAGCGCATCGCGACACTCGTCCGCTCCGACGCAGCGATGGTGACGGCCGGCGCGGCATCGGCCCTGACGCTCGGCACCGCGGCCGTGCTCACCGGCACCGACCGGCAGAAGATCGCCGAGCTCCCGAACCTCGGCAGCCCGGCCGCGCCGATGAAAAGCGAAGTCATCATTCAGAAAGCGCATCGCTTCGGGTACGAACGCGCCGTGCGGAACTGCGGCATCCGGCTCGTCGAGGTGGAGACACGCGATGATCTCGAACGGGCGGTGAACGGCAACACCGCCATGATGCTTTTCTACAACAACAACAACACCGCAGGGCAGATCGGCGACGAAGAGTTCGTCGCGCTCGGCCGGAAGCACTCGATCCCCACCTTCAACGATGCGGCAGCGGACGTGCCGCCCGTCGAAAACCTGTGGAAATACACCGCCATGGGGTTCGATCTGGTGACGTTCTCCGGAGGCAAGGGGATTCGCGGACCGCAGAGCGCCGGCCTCCTGCTTGGCCGCAAGCCGCTGATTGCCGCGGCGCGGCTGAACGGGTCACCCAACGGCAACGCGATCGGCCGCGGCATGAAAGTGAACAAGGAAGAAATGGTCGGCATGCTCGCCGCGCTGGAGCTCTTCGTCGCGAAGGATCACGCGAAGGAAGCGCGGGAGTTCGAGCGCCGGGCGGAGTCAATCAGGAACAGCGCGCGGGCCGTTGCGGGCGTCACCGCCGACATCTTCGTGCCCGAGGTCGCGAATCACGTGCCGCACGTGCGGGTCTCGTGGGATCGCGGCGTGATTCCTCTGGCGGCCGCCGGCGTCGTCAGCACGTTGCAGGATGGCGAGCCGTCGATCGTGATCCGGTCGGAGGGAGAGACGCTCGTGATCGGCGTGTGGATGCTGCAGCCGGGAGAGCACCGCATCGTCGCGACGCGACTGCGCCAGGTGCTCGAGCGAAAAGGCGCAGCGATAACAGTTTGAAGGTGGTGCTGAAATGACATATCGAATGCCGGCCGTTCTCTGTCTCGCCTTGTGCCTGGGCACCAACGCCGCCGCGCAGCTGGCCTCCCAGACCGCGCTCGTCGGCACCGTGACCGACAGCGCGGACCAGGTGGTTCCAGGTGTCCAGGTCGTGGCGGTCAACACCGGGACGAAGGACACGTACGAGGCGACCACGAATGCGGAGGGTTACTACAATATCCAGTTCGTTCGCGCTGGCACGTACGACATCACGATGACCATCGCGGGCTTTCAGACGTTCAAGGTCACCGGAGTCGCCGTCGCGAACAACCAGGTGGTCCGCACGAACGGCGTGCTGAAAGTCGGCGCCCTCGCCGAATCTGTGAACGTCGAGGCGAGGGCACAGGTGCTCAACACCGACAGCGCCGTCGTCTCCGAAACGATCGGGCAGCGCGCCGTCGTCGCATTACCGCTCAGCGGCCGCAACGTGTGGAGCCTCGCGAGCACGACTCCCGGTGTGCTCGGCGGCTTGAACAGCGATATCGGACTCAGCTTCCGGGGCGCGGGTCAGCGCGAAATCCAGAACAGCCTGTCGCTCGACGGCATCAGCTCGTCGTCCAACCTGCTCGCGGCGACCAGCATGCGCCCGATTGCCGATGCGGTCGAAGAAATCCAGGTCCAGACCGGCAGCACATCGGCCGAGTACGGCTCCTACCTCGGCGTGCACATCAACGTCGTGACGAAGAGCGGCACGAACAATTTCCACGGGTCGTTTTTTGAGTTCTTCCAGGACGACGCGCTCGACAAGCGCGGATATTTCGAGAACCTGGCGAACCCGAAGAACCCGCGCCGGCGGAATCAATTCGGAGTCCAGATGGACGGACCGTTGGTGATCCCGAAGCTCTATAACGGACGGAACCGGACGTTCTTCATGGGCGCGTACGAAGGCGTCAGAGGAGACGCGATCTCGAGCCCGTTTGCGAACGTGCCGACGGCGCTCATGCGCGAAGGCAACTTCTCTGAAGTCAGCACCGCGATCAGGAACCCACTGACCGGCCAGCCGTTCCCCGGCAACATCATTCCGCGCTCGCAGCTCTCGCCGGTAGCGCTGAAGCTCCTCGAGTACTATCCCGCGCCCACCGCCGGGGGGATCGCCAATAACTTCCAGGGTGCGAGCGCGAATACCGACAACGTCGATCAGACGCTGGTACGCGTCGATCAGAATATCGGCAACAAAATCCGGCTGTATGTGCGGCACAACTGGCACGACAGCTTCAACAGCAACGTCTTCAACGCGGCAATTCCGATCACGCAGATCACGCAGCCGCGTGTGAACAAGAACACGCTGTTCGCCTACACCCATACGTTGAAGCCAAACCTGTTCAACGATTTCAGGATCGGGTATCACCGCATCGACTTCGACACGCTGAACTACTTCGCCGTGAACAGCCTGACGTCTGCGGGCGCGGACCTGGGCATCCCGGGCTTCGACGGTGACGTGCAATACAAGAACCCCGGCATTCCCAGTATCAATGTCAACAACTTCGCGGGCCTTGGCGCAGGCGGATCGAACTGGTATCAGTTCGACACAACGTTCCAGATGTCGAACGTGCTGGCGTACTCCCGCGGCGCGCACAACGTGCGCGGCGGCTTCGACCTGCGGCGCCTGGCAACCGGGCGGCGGGCCGCGAACGACGCGCGCGGCCTGTTCTCGTTCACGGGCGACATCACCGGCTACTCCGCGGCGGATTTCATGCTGGGGCTGCCGCGGACGGTAATACCGCCGACCGATCAGATCCAGGGGCACGTCGGCGGATGGCGCAACGGGTTTTTCGTCAACGACGTGTGGCAGGCCTCACGAAACCTGACGTTCAGCCTCGGGCTGCGGTACGAGATGAACACACCCGTGCAGACATACGCCGGGCTGGCAACGATGCTGGCCGAGGACTTCGAGACCATCATTCCTGCGACGCTTCCGTCGAAGGGGTTCGAGTTCACCGAACCGAATTACAAGGACATCGCGCCGCGTCTGGGTGCGACGTATCGTCTCGGTGAGAAGACGGTGCTGCGCGCGGGCTTCGGGATTTACTACAACCCGAACCAGATGAACTCGTTCACATTCCTGACAAACAACCCGCCGCTTGCGGCAGTGACGACGTACACGTCGGATCCGGCAAACCCCACGCTGTCATTCGCGAACCCATCCGGCGCAGTCGGTCCGGTGGGGCGGCCCGATATGATCTCGCCGACGCGCAAGCTGCCCAATGCGAGGAAGGATCAGTGGAGCTTCGACGTTCAGCGCGAGCTCGGGCTGGGGACTGCATTGGACCTTCAGTACGTCGGCTCGCATACCAGCCACCTGGATCGCAGCTTCTTCAACAACACGCCGCAGCCTGGTCCGGGACCTGTCGATCCGCGACGCCCGAGCCAGAAGTTCCGCGACCGGCGAATCATCCAGAACGATCTCGAGGCGGACTACGACGCGGTCAGCATCATCCTGCGCAAGCGGATGCGATTTGGCGTCCAGGGGGATGCACACTACACATGGTCCCGCACGCGCGACATAGCGACCCACTCGAATGGCGGCGGCGCCACGATGGACAACTACGACATCCGGAGGGACTACGGTCCGGCGAACTGGGACGTCCCGCACCGCTTCGTGGCGAGCTACCTGTACGATCCTCCGTTCCTGAAGAACTCATCCCAGCCGCTGCTGAAGCATCTCGTGGCGGGCTGGCAGATCGGCGGGGTGACCACGGTCCAGAGCGGGACGCCGGTGAACGTGACGTTCGGGCAGGACAGGGCGAACATCGGACGCACCGGGCTGCAGCGGCCCGATCTGATCGGGTCCATCCCCAAGCTCAATTGTCAGCCGAATGCGGCCGGCGCGACCGCGGTCGCGCGGCGCGAGCTGATCAACTGCTTCGATGCCGCGGCGTTCGCGCTGCCCGCGCAGTTCACATTCGGCAATGCGTCACGCAACCTGCTTCGCGGGCCGAAGTTCGCCAGCACAGATCTCTCGATCATGAAGAACGTGCCGCTCGGAAGCGGCATGACGTTCCAGTTCCGCGCAGAAGTCTTCAACGTGTTCAATACAGTCAACTACGGCAACCCCAATGCGTCGTTCGGTTCGGCGTCGTTCGGCCGCATCAACTCGGCGGGCGCCATGCGTCAAATGCAGTTGGGCGGAAAACTCTATTTCTGACACCGCGAACGACAGCGACGAGAAGGATCACCGATGCTGATCTCTGTCGTCAGCGTCCCAGATTCAGCCGCACACCGAGCATTGCCCGGCGTGGATCGACGAACGCCGTCGGCTGGCCGAAGTTCGCGCTGGCAATGTTGTCGGTCGCTATGGCCTCCTCAGCCGTGTCGTTGAGCGCATTCAGGACGTCGACGAGCAGTTCGATGCGCCTAGCGGTGCCGACGGAAATGGACTTCGACAGGCGCACGTCGACGAATGTCTGCGAGGACAGGCGGCGTGTGCCGCGCGGCTCCAGTAGAATCCGCTGATCGCCCTGCGGCAGTTTGACTTGCGCCGTGGCAGCCCACGGCTTGCCGCTGAAGTACTGCACATTGGCCGCGAGAACGAACCCGGTCCGCGGCACGTTCACGCTGCCCATGGCGCGCAGCATGTGGGGGCGATCGTTCGGCAGACGGCCGCGCGCGTTCGTCAGACTGTTTGGATCCTGCCCGAAGGTGAGATACGACGGCGCCGAGATGGTGCTGACCTGAGAAGTTGCTGGAGACCTGCAGTCCTGCCGTCCGCGAGAACGTGTAGGACGCGAACGCCTGCCATCCGTGCGCCGCCCGCTTCTCGGCCGCGAGCACGAGCCCGTTGTAATCGAGCGAATAGCCGTTCGGGTTCGTCAGAAGGAAGCGCCGATCGGCCGTGGAGTTTGTCAGAACGCGAACAGGCACGCTGCGTCCGTTCACGAGCGTCGTGTCCTCGCGGTATTGCCCGCCGACGTCCGTCCACCCGATGAAACCGCTGCCCTCTTTGTGAATGTACGCGACCGCCACCACGAACCGCCGCCCGAGCTCGCGATCGAGCCCGGCCGAATACTCGTCGGTGTGGCTGCGGGAAGCCGCGGCGACAGGCTTTCCCTGCTATTCGCTGTTCGCGCGCGACTCGAATCTCGATCGGATCCGCTCGGAGCCGCAGTTCCAGTCGTTCATGACGGAGATGGAGAAACAGTCCACCTCTCTGCACGCAGCGCTGTTTCCTGTGTCGAGGTCATTGACGCGACAGTCTTAGCGAAGCCGCGCGGCAACACAGGCGAGTTAATTCGGCGCGTCCGCCGGAGCTTTAGCGGAGGCGGAAGCGAGCCGGCGAAGCGGCGAGCGAGAGCGCGTGTTGGGGGAGTCCGCGGGGCGACGCCGGCGTCCACGCCGCAAGCGAACGCAG
>Ga0137373_10006997_pt1 | contig 12034 bp, 10 predicted proteins | sample SagtaG_5_FD_104912 | JGI IMG/M metagenome (GOLD analysis project Ga0137373, IMG submission 104912) | Vadose zone soil microbial communities from Sagehorn Ranch, Mendocino, California, USA - Sage1_R_80_16 metaG | ecosystem: Environmental > Terrestrial > Soil > Vadose zone | place: USA...
CCATGTGGTTTTTGGCTCCACCGAGAGCCTGCACGCGCTTGCCGGCGCGCGTCGCTGCTTCGTAGACGCTTTGCGCCGTCGGCGTCGATCCGACCAAGCTGATGGCGGCGACGTCGGGGTGACGGACGAAGGCATCGACCACCTCTTTGTCGCCGTTGACGATATTGAAGACACCGTCGGGAAGCCCCGCCTGTTTCCAAAGCTCCGCCAGCCGATAAGCCGTCGAAGGAACGCGCTCGGACGGCTTCATGATGAAGGTATTTCCGCAGGCAAGGGCGACGGGGGCCATCCACAGCGGGATCATCGCCGGGAAATTGAAGGGGCCGATCCCCGCGCAGACACCGAGCGGTTGTCGGAACGACCAGGAGTCGACGCCGCGTCCGACCTGGTCCGAGTACTCCCCCTTGAGCAGCTGGGGAATGCCGCACGCGAACTCCACGACTTCCATGCCGCGGGTAATGGAGCCGCGCGCGTCGTCGAGCACCTTGCCGTGTTCCGACGTGAGGAGCGCGGCGAGCTCGTCCATGTGCTCCTCGATGAGCGCCTTGAACCGGAACCTGACGCGGGAACGCCTTAGCGCTGGAGTCGCTGAACACCCCTCGAATGCCTGGCGCGCGGCGGCAACCGCCACGTCGACCTCTGCCGCGGTGGACATCGGAACGCGGCTCGCAACCGTGCCGAGGGCCGGGTTGAAAACATCGCCCCAGCGCTCGGTCTTGCTGTCGGTGGGTTTGCCGTTGATGAAGTTCTTCAATCGCTTGGTCATGCTACCCTCACTTTTCACTGACAGGCAGTGAGCCCTCCGTCGACGTACAGGACCTGACCGGTCACGAAATCCGCAGCGGGGGAACAGAAAAACTGCACGGGGCCTACGACGTCTTTGGGATCGGCGATGCGGCCGAGCGGAATGCGCCCGATCACGTTGGCCTTGAAGTCGGGATCTTGCATCACGTGGCCAATCATTTCCGTGTACACGAAGGTGGGGGCCACGCCATTGACGTTGATACGGTGCGGCGCGAGCTCGCTGGCGTGCTGCCGGACGATCATCAAAAGGCCGCCCTTGCTGGAGCAATAGGCGGAGTATCCCTTGCCGCGCAACCCCAGCTTCGCTCGCACCGAAAGCAGATGGACGTGCTTTCCGCCTTGGCCGGCCGCCACTTGCCTCCGCGCGACCGCTTGGCCCAAAAAGACGCCCGCCTTGAGATTGATCGAGAGAACCTGATCGTAGGTCTCCTCGGTGAGTTCGAGCACCGTCTGCTCGCGGTGGATGCCCACGCAATTCACCAAGAGGTCACACCGGCCGAAGAAATCGCAAACGGCGTCGACGGACCGTCCGATGTCGCTGACCGAGCGGGCATCGAAGGTCACGCCTTGGGCCTCGTGCCCTTCGGCCCGTAGCGCCGCGGCGAGCCGCTCGACCTTGGGCGCATCGATGTCGCCTATCACCACCCGCGCACCAACGGTGGCAAGGCCCCAGACGATGGCCTCGCCGAGTCCCCCGCTGCCACCGGGAATGTAGGCCACCTTGCCAGCCAAGCTGTGCATGCCCGTAAAGGCGGTGCGTGGGTCGAGCTTCGGAGTGATCGGGGTGGACATGGGCATATCCTCAATCCATGTGCAGACCGCCGTTGATGTCGACGATCTCGCCGGTGATGAAACCGGAAAGTGGAGAGCTCAGAAATACGACGGTATGCGCAACCTCTTCCGGCTCGCAAAAACGGCCGACCGGTATCCCGCGCAATGTCTCTTGGCGCTGCTGCTCGGTCAACTGCTCGTTGATCATTTTGCTGCGAACGTACGCCGGGGCAATGCCATTGACGGTGACGCCGTGGGGCGCCAGTTCGCGCGCCAACGAAAAGGTGAGGGCGCCCAATGCCCCCTTGGAGGTGGTGTACGCAGTGCCGGCCGTCAGGCCGCCCGTTTTCATGGCGAGAGAGCACACATTGATGATGCGACCCCAGCGCTGCTCCCGCATCGCAGGCACCAACTCGCGGCACAAGAGATAGGGACCATCCAAGTTGACGGCCAGGATGCGCCGCCATTCCTCGGGCGTCGTCTCCACGATCTTGTTGTTGGAGAGGATCCCCGCGTTGTTCACGAGGATGTCGACCGGCCCCCACTTCTTGCGAAGGGAGTCGCAGGCGGTTTTGACCTGCGACGGGTCGCTCACGTCGAGCGTGAGCGGGAAAGCATCGGCGCCGAGCTCAGCGGCAACCCCCGCCACCGTCTTGGCGTCGTTGTCGGCCAGCACGACGCGATGGCCTTCCGCCACGAGCGCCCTCGCGATGGCCGCCCCCATCGACCCTCCCGCCCCGGTGACGAACGCCACCCTCGTCTTCTTCGGTTCAGTCTTCATTTCGAGCCTCTCGCTCCAAGTCCAAGTCGGTTATCAACAATTGGCGAGCGCTCCCAAGTACTCGCGAACGCCAGGGTACGCGAGAAGACTGTCGTAGGTGGGCATTTCCGCCACTTCGCCCTTCGAAACGAAGAGGAAACGTTCGCAATTCTCCCGCATGATATCCACGTGAAACGGCTCGCAGGGATGAAGGCAGAGAAACACCACACGGCCGTGCGAACGAAGATGCTGAAAGAAGTTGAGCATGAAACCGATGTAGCCGTCTTGCGTGCTGAACTGGGGCTCGTCGAAGATATGCACCAGCGGATATTCGGATGGCGCCGGCCGCAGCATGAAGTTCGGCACCGTCTTTTTGACGCGCCTTATCTGGTAGGATTGGTGATAGTGAATCACCATTCGGTCGCGCTGACGGTACTTCACCTGATGAACGTCCTGGCCCGAACAGACGACTTTGCCGTGCGTGGGGATGTTGCTGCCCGAGAGAATCTCGAAGAGCGTCGTCTTTCCCGATCCATTCGGTCCCATCACCCCCACGATCTGGGGCTCGGGAACCGTGAACTCGGCACTCAAGCTGAATGTCTGCCGCCGGCTCCAGAGGCCGCGCGTATAAACCTTCTTCAAACCTTGGACTTCGAGTATCGGTGCCACGTCACGTTCCTAAAAGGCTGGTTCGGGTGAATTCGTCTTCCAATAGCGCGGGCGCGGAACCTTCGTGCACGACACGTCCGTTTTGCAGGATGTAAACTCGATCGCATACCTCGAGCACGCTGCGAACGTTTTGCTCCACCACCAGGACCCCGATGTTCTCACTTCGGAGGTGGGTGATGGTCTTCATCACATCCTGCACCAGCTTGGGCGCCAACCCCTGCGAAGGCTCGTCGAGGAGGATGAGACCGGGGCTGCCGAGAAGGGCACGGCCGATCGCGACCATTTGCATTTCGCCGCCGGAGAGATTCTCGCATTCGCGATCGAGCAGGTATTCGAGCGCGGGAAAGAGGGCGAATATTTCCTTTTCGCTCCAGCTGCGAAAGGGGGTGCGCTTTTTACCGAGGGCGAGATTGGTCCGTACCTTCAAGGCAGGAAAGATTCGCCGATCGTCCGGCACCCAGCCGATGCCGGCGCGGGCGATGTCATGCGTCGCGGTCCGGGTAATTTCTTTGCCCCCGAAGCGAACGGTGCCCCGGCGTGCCGGCGTGAGCCCGAGAATCGAGCGCAGCATCGTCGTCTTGCCCGCACCATTGGCGCCGAGGAGAGCGACGGCCTCACCTTGCTGAACGGAGAGAGACGCTCCGAAGAGAGCTTGAGTTTCTCCGTAATAAGTCTCGGCCCGCTCGACCTCAAGCATAGTGACTGACTCCCAACGTCGATCGGAGCACCCAAGGATCCGTTTGCAGCTGCTCGGGCGTGCCTTGGGCGATGACCTGGCCCCAGTGGATGACGGAAATCTTGTCGGCCAAGGAGAAGAGGAATTCCATGTCGTGTTCGATCATCACGATCGTGAAATAGCGCTTCAGCTGCTTGATGAGGTCGCGCAGCCGATTGCGTCCTTCGGCACCCATTCCCTGCGTCGGTTCGTCCAAGAAGAGCACGCGCGGATGGGCTGCCAGAGCGGCCGCAATCTCCAGGGCGCGGCGATCGCCATACGGTAGGCTCGAAGCGCGCAAATCGGCACGGGCGCCGAGTCCGACCTGTTCCAGGACGGCCACCGCCCTTGCCACGGTGGCCGGATCGCCGGCGACGTCCCGCACCATGTTGAACCCGAGGGAACGGACGCGGGGCAGCGCGAGCAGCACGTTTTCGAGCGCCGTGAATTCGTCGAATAGGTTGATGCTCTGGAAGGACCGCGCGATGCCCTTTTGCGCGATCTGACGAGGAGAAAGGCCGGTAATGTCTTCCCCATCGAGGATGACGCGCCCGCGATCGGGAGGGAAATGGCCGGTGAGTACGTTGAAGCACGTGGACTTGCCCGCACCGTTGGGGCCCATGATCCCCGATAGCTGCCCCCGCTCGAATTGGAGGGTGATGTCCTCGAGCACGATCCGGTCGCCGAATCGTTTGCTCAGATGATGCGCTTCAAACAGTGCCATCTCGCGCCTCCCGTGGGAGCTCTTGGCGAACCGCCGGCGTACGACGAAGGCGAATGCTCTTCGCCGCGCTCTGCCATGCTCCCGCGATCCCTTCCGGCTGAAAGAGCACGACGGCCATGAAGAGCAGGCCATACCAAAGGAGCCACGTCTCGGTGAGAGTGCCGAGCAAGACGCGAGCGACGATGAACACCAGCGCACCGATGACAGGGCCCCAAAAGCTCACCGTGCCGCCGCCGATCAGCGTAGCCATCACGATGAATCCCGATCCGTGCACGCTCATGACTTCGGGATAGGCGCTCTCCTGAGCAATCGCCAAGAGGCCACCAGAAATGCCTGCGAACGCGCCGGAAATCGCGAACACGGCCCACTTCGTCAACCACACGTTGTAGCCGACGAACTGAGCGCGTGTCTCGTTCATACGGATGGCTTGCAGGGCCTTTCCGAAGGGCGAATGCACCAACCGCCACAAGAAGACCAGACAGACCGCAAACAGCGTCACCGCGAAATAGAAGAGCGCGACGTTGTCCTTCAGACTCGCCTTCAACGGTCCCACGCCGAGCATCGCGCGGTGAACATTGAGCAGCCCGTCTTCACCGCCGGTGACCGACCGCCATTTCATGGCCACGAACCAGAACACCTGGCCGCACGCTATCGTCATGAGGGCGAAATAGATGCCGCGCCGGTGCGCGAGAAAACATCCCACGATGGCGGCTGCGATGCCGCCCGCGAGCCCGGCACAGAGGAGCGAAAGCAGAGGACTTTGCGACAGCCCCAGGTAGCAGAGCCCATAGGCATAAGCACCGACACCGAAGAATGCCCCATGACCGAAGGAAGGCAGTCCGGTGTAACCGAGCAGCAGATTGAAGCCGAGCGCGTAGATCATCCAGACCACGACCTCGACGCCCAGGTACGAATAGAGGCCGACGCGGGGTCCCCAGAGCGGAAAGGTCAAAAGAAGAGCGAGCGTGATGAGCATGGGCCTGGTGATCCAGGCTTGGCCGCGCGATCCGGGCTTGGCGCGTTCAGTCGTTACGGGATTCGTGAGCGCCACGTCACGCCTCCAGTGCGCTCTTCTTGCCCAGCAATCCGCGGGCGCGGAAGCTGAGGACGAAGATCAACAATAGGTACATCGACATGTTGGCCCAGTCCGGAGCGAAGCCCCCGGTGATCCCGACGGTGAGTCCCACCAAGAGCCCGGCGATGACGGCACCCCAAAAACTGCCGACACCGCCGAGAACGATGATCAAAAACGCCGGAATCACCGCGTCGACGCCGACGTGAGGCCGAAGCCCCCAGATGGGCGTGAGAATGATGCCGGCCGCGGCGGCCAGCGCCGCACCGAACGCAAAGACGAAGAGGCGAAGGCGCCCGATATTGATGCCGAGCGCACGCACCATTTCGCTGTCGTGGGCATCCGCTTTGACCCTCGCTCCGTAGGGCGTCTTTTCCAAGAACAACCACACGAGGCCCATGAGAACGATGCCCAGCGCGGCAGCAAAGAACCGGTATTTGGAATAGATGACTTCGCCGGCGAGGATAGGTCCGTCGACGCTTTCGGGGACGGGTAGGTGTTGCTCGCCTTTGCCCCACACGATGCGGATCCCCTCTTCCAATACGAGCGACGCACCGAAGGTGAGGAGCAAGCCGTACTCGGCTTTCTTGCCGTACGTTCGGCGCACGGCTCGCTCCAAACCCATTCCCACGACGCCGATGACGATCGGCGCCAGAAGGAGAGCCAGGGCATAGCGGATGGGCAGAGGAATCGCGACGAAGCTCTCGCCGAACCGACCCAGCCACCCCGGATTGATGATCTCCATGGCGATGTAGGCACCCAGCGCAAAGAGCGAACCGTGCGCGAGGTTGATGACCTCCATGACGCCGACGATGAGCATGAACCCGAGCGCGATGACTCCGAACAGCACACCGAGCGCGATTCCGTTGATCAGATGCGGCAACAAATTCATGACGACAATCTCAATCGCGCATGACCAATGGCATTCCCATCATTGGGCAGCAACCGCAGCGGGATAAACGGGGGTCGCCTCGAACGGTTCGAGCTTGCATTTCGCGTCGGCTTCCTTGTCGACGACCTGGTCGGGCGCCGTGTTGGTGAGGACCTTGAACAGATCCTCGGGATCCTTCGAATCCATGTTGGCCGTCGCGAGGTAAATCGTTTGCTGCAGCTGGTGCGTCTTCGGGTTCATGAAGGCATCGTGATGCTGCATGCGGACGGTCGCCGGGATTCGGAGCTGCTCGAGCTCCTTGATGACCGCATGGTTGTTGGTGGTTTTCGCCTTTTCGATCGTCTCGAGAAGCGAGCGCGTCGCCCAATAGCCGTTGTAAAAAACGTTGCCCGGCGTCTTGATCTTGGAGTCGGCATTCTCCTTCTGGTAGCGGGCGTTGAACTCCTTGACGCCCGGAAGGTCGAACCCGTAGTACCAGGTCGTCCCGAAGACGCCGAAGATGTCCGTTTTCGGCAAGCCGTAAACGTCCGGCCAATCTTGTTGGTTGTTGATCCAGGCGTATTTGCTGCCGAGTTTCATCTGCGAAACCTGGGTGCGCATCGCCTTGAGATCGTCGCCGCCTACCGCCGCGGCGATGACTTCGGCATGCTTCTGCTGCGCTTTGAGCAACGTCGCTCCGAAGTCACGCGTCCCCTGCGGGACCAACAGTTCGTCCACGATGGTGGCGCCGTTCTCGGTCGCGAGCTTGCGCGTGGCGTTCGACGTATCGTGGCCCCATCCGTAATCGTTGGTGATGAGCAGCCACTTTTTGCCGAACTTGCCGATCGCTCCTTTGACGGCGGCTTGGGCGAAGTTGTTACCGTTGCCGTCCCACACGAACTTGGTGCGATGGCAGTTTTCGCCGGATTCCGAAGGCGAGCTGGAGTTCGTATTCAAATAGACGACGCCGTACTTCTGCGCGACCTGGGAAATCGCGTTGGCAACGCCCGAGCTCATCGCGCCGATGAGGAAGTCGACCTTGTCCTGGGTGATCATGCGCTCGGCGACGCGTGAGCCCGTGGCGGGAGTCGATTCCGTATCGGCGTGAATCCATTTGATCTGACGACCGAGCAGGCCTCCCCTGGCGTTGAACTCGTTGATCGCCATGATGACGCCGCGCTTGTCGGAATCGCCGCTGGCTGCGTATTGCCCACTCGCGTCGGCGGTGATGCCGATGAGAATCGGCTTCTTGTCCGACTTGTCTCCTCCCGCCTGGTCGCCTTTTTTGCAGGCCGATCCGAGAACGAGCACCGTCGATAACGCCAGAGCAGCGCGCCAAAATCCGCGCCTTAGCCCAAGCGCGTTCGCGCGCGAGCCGGCACCGTTCGAATCGTTCCCCCTCCGTCGTTCCATTCTTCTCTCTGAGATCATGGTCTATCCCTCGTAAGCGAGGCGTCGCCTCGGTGGGCCGTTTGAACGCACAGATTCTTTCGATATCCGTCAGGCAAACTGCCTGACCGCTCGTTTTTGCAACCGGCAGTTACTTCTTCAACTCCACGCCGTTGAGTTTACAGTTGGCCGCAACCATGTCACCTACCAGGCCGTCGGCAAACCCGGTGTTGATCGCCTGCACCAGCGCATTGTGCACCGAAGGCCCCATGAGAGCGGAAAGCGGAACGTCCGAGATCATCCGGTTATAGTAGCGGAGATCCTTCGCCGCATTGGCCAAGCTGAACTTGAGCCCGCTGTAATCGTTGTGCTCCAGAATTTTCGGCACGATGAGCTGGAAAATGCCGCTGTTGGCTCCTCCCGCGCCGACGACCTTGGCGAACCGGTTGAGATCCACACCGGTCGCTGCGCAAGCGCATAGCGCTTCGGCGATCAGCGCCGCGTGACCCATCGTGATGAGATTGTAGATGAGCTTGGTCCGCGCGCCGGAGCCGACGGGGCCCATGTAGAAGATGTTTTCGCAGAACGTTTCCAAGATCGGTCGGATCTCGCCGAAGACCTTCTCATCCGCTCCCACCATCGTGTTGAGCTTGCCGGATTCGGCTTCGGCGGGGCTGCGGGCGAGGGGGGCATCGACGTAGTTCGCTTTGCGTTCGGCGAGATCCTTGGCCACGCGCTCGGACATCGCCGGCTCGCTCGTCGAGCAGTCCAAGAGCACCATCCCCGGCCGAACGGCTTCGAGCACCCCGTCTTTGCCGTACACGACTTGCTCGACCTGGGGCGCGCCCGTCACGCACAAAATGACGACGTCGGACTGGGCGGTGACCTCGCGCGGCGAGCTTGCTTCTTTAGCCCCTTGTCCCAGGAGATCTTCGATGGGCTTTCGATTCTTGTGGGCCATCACGGTGACCGGATACCCGTTTTTCAGCAGGTTTTTGGCCATGCCGTGCCCCATCAATCCCACTCCCACGAAGCCGATCTTCTTTGCCATTGCGACTCCTTAGCTGAAAAACGGAGGGCGACCCCGCTACCGAGAACCAGACGGCGAAATGATCAGGCCGCGCCGGGGGTATCCTCCCGCGTTGGCCTGCCGGTTTCTGAGATTAGAATATTTTTTCTATTTCTTCCATACACAGAACGACAGTTCTTTGTCAAGGCTGCCCTGGCACTCGCGGGTCAGATCCTCGTCGTCGGTCTCGTTGCATGGAATTCGTCATTGTTCCACGAAAGTACCGGCCAACATGGCACAATCGCGGGGACAGCGAGTGCGACCAATGGCAACGCGTCCCGTCATTAGAGTGCTAGCGCGAGCAGCGACCTGGCGCACGCGATGCGACGCTTGCGACCGTCGCGCGATCACCAGTTTCCCTGAAATTTACCAGGGTATTCTCTTCGATAGAATTTCTGTTTCAAATTTTGAACGCGTGGATTATAGGTTCCAACGGACATTCGCGATGTCGTTCTTGGCGAGACACCGTTCACGCCGGTTGGGCATATCCATGCTTCGCGATCGCAATCGCGTATTGATGAATCATTTGTGACCAACTGGCAAGGAGGTCGGGCAAAGTGATTGGATCAACTAGGAAACTGAGAGCGGGGGCGTTGTGCGCCGGTGTTGCTTCCGGCGCATTTCTCTGGAGCGCCATGGCTCGGGCGGAGATTCCGCTAGCCGACCCGGCCAAGACGAACGGATGGGAGGTGACAACCAACGGACGCGTCGACGCCTATCTATCTTGGGTTTTCGGTGAGAGCATCACCTCGGAGAATTTGGGCAATCTGATCCACCCGGAAACCCCAATGAGCACGGATCGCTACAACTTGCTGGGCCCCCAAATTGCGATCCAGGGCAACTCTATCCCAGGCGGTCCCGTGGCTGACCCAATCAATGACAAGAAGCTGAGCTCCCCGCGTATTCGAGGTGGTTTTGCGAGCACGATCCTTGCGTTCAACATCTATAAGCAGATCAGCGAGGATCTGAAGCTGACCGTGAAGCAAGCATTTTGGGCCGGGATCCAGAACGGGCTCAAGAACAACGTGCGGTCGTACAACGATACGGCCAATGTCGACTGGCGCGAGCAGTGGATGGAGCTGAGCGGTTCTTGGGGCGCCCTTTTTGGCGGGCGTCGTGTGGCGCTCTACAACCGCGGCGGCATGAGAATGAACTGGATCCTCATGCACCAACACGGTGTGGGGCACCCCTGCGACGTGGACTCGACGGGCACGGCAACCTGTGGTCACACGGGCGTCGGCTCCATGTTCCCGAACCGGGAAGCACAGATCGGCTATTCCACCCCTGAAATGGCCGGGTTGCAATTGACCATCGCCATGATTGACCCCGCCATGATCGATTCCGATTGGAAACGCACGCCGCTCCCTCAGTTCCAGTCAGAACTGACGTTTCACAAAGGCATGGGCGGCACCGACGAAATCAACGCCTGGGGTAACGGCCTCACACAAGTCATTGGGAGGACAAGGGAAGTGCAGCCCAGCCCAGGGACGGCGACCCCGAACGGGATTCCGGCGGATGCGACGCGTAACGTTTTCGGCGTTGGCGGCGGCGGGTGGGGACGATTCAGCGGGTTCGCGCTTGGCGGCACCGGTTGGTACGGTAAAGGGCTCGGCACAGCAACTCCGTTTGGCAACACGGCCATCGACGACGCCGGCACATTGCGTACGCACTTCGGTTATTTGGCGATCGCGAACTTGCGCGTGGGCGACCTCGAGTTCGCTGCGTCGTACGGTTCGACGAACTGCCAAGAGACGGCCTGGGACAAGGACCCCGCGAATCCGCGGAACCTCAGTGTCATCAAGGAAGTTCGCGGCATTGGAGGCAAGATTGCGTACCACGTAGGGCCAGTAACCTTCTCTGTCGATGGAATGAACCTCCACCATCGATGGTGGCGAGGCGAGACCCAGGTCGCCAACGTCGTCAGCGCCGGGTTTCTTTCGGAGTGGTGACAACCGGCCCGAGGCGCTGAGACGCGGGGCAGTCGCCGCTGCGTCTCAAGCGTCCGCGTTTGGCAGCCGTAGATCGACGGATGCAGTTGACGGGTCGGTCAGTGAGATTCCGTCGGGCAGCAAAGCCACCGTCGAACACGACGTCACGCGGGACTCGCCCCAGGACCTTCACGGTTCTTTCGACGGCGGACACGGCGAGGGTCGAATCGCCCGGATTGCCAACCAGCGTCTGTAGGTCGACAACAAGCGCCGGACGCGCCGCTGGCAAGGCAGACCTTGTGACCGTAGAGGATCTCACGGCGATCTTTGATGATCACGGCGGTGTGTGGCTCGAAGATCGAAACGACTTTTCCCTGCGCTGGAACCTTCTCCTCTCGTACGACGCGTCTTGTCGTTCGTTCGACGACGCGCTCCGCCAGCGAGCAAAGATGCCGCAATTTACCGTGCAGTTGCCGTGCGGCCGGCTTGGGGTGTCGTCCGAGCGCAGCGATAACTGCTTTTGCGCTCTCGAGCGTTCGCGAGGTCAGCTTCAAGACCTCACGATAGTTGGGAACCCTAAACCGGTAGGCTCGCGCGCTGAGGATCTCGAGTACCCGTCGTCGAACACGCCGAAGATGATTGACGAACCGGATCGGGACCCAGCGGCACGCGCGCTTCATCAGCCGCACGAGCACGCGAACACAATCGCGCAGCAGCGTCGAGTCGGTCGGATGATGAATGTTGGCATCCATGACTGTGCAGTCGATTCGAACCTTCGTGCCGCTCTCGACTTTTCGATCGACGGCCTCGCGAACGACTATTCTCTTGATCATCTCGACGGTCGACGCCTTGACGCGCTTGATATTGGCCTGCGGCGTCGAGCGCTTCGGCGCTCTCTCACCCACTCCAAATCGACAGAAGCGCCGATACGTCAGCGAGTCGTCGAGATGAAACGCCAGCTCCTTGTAACTGAAGCCACTGAGCTGTTTGACGATCAGCGCGCGAAGCACTTGCTCGCTGCTCATCGCTTCACCGCCCACGCGTGGGCTTCGCGGGCCGCCCACCAGATCTTCGTGGACCTAGGTGAGAGCCCCCGGAACGCTATCCAAAATCGCGCTGATCGCATCCCATTCTTTGGCGTGAACGTGGTCGATTCGACCGGAGACAAGTCGCAGCTGCTGGTGTATTTTTTTTCTCGCATCGGAGTGACGGTTCTTTCGGGCGTTCTTGGCGGAACCCTGCGTGCCCACGTGGGTGAGACA
>Ga0137373_10006998_pt1 | contig 12034 bp, 8 predicted proteins | sample SagtaG_5_FD_104912 | JGI IMG/M metagenome (GOLD analysis project Ga0137373, IMG submission 104912) | Vadose zone soil microbial communities from Sagehorn Ranch, Mendocino, California, USA - Sage1_R_80_16 metaG | ecosystem: Environmental > Terrestrial > Soil > Vadose zone | place: USA: California...
CGCACCGGCCGCCGACACCGCACCGGCCGCCGACGCCGCACCGGCCGCCGACACCGCACCGGCCGCCGACGCCGCGAAGGACACCACCCGCAGGTAGCGCCTCGCGGCACCCTGGGCGGGCTCAGACCTTGCGGAGCCAGAACGTCAGGCCGAGGTCCTCCTCGCCGTGGGCGGGCAGGTCGGCCTCGGGGCGGCCGCGGGTGACCGCGGTGGCGAGCACCTCCTCGGCGACGGCCGCCCCGTGCTCATCCAGCGCCTCGGCGACCTCTCCGGTGGCCTCCCACCACAGGCAGATCCGGTCGGAGATGTCCAGCCCGGAGGACTTGCGCGCCTCCTGCACCAGCCGCACCACCTCCCGCGCCAGGCCGGCCCGGCGCAGCTCGGGGGTGATGGTCAGGTCAAGCGCCACCGTCTCGCCGGCCTCGGTGGCCACCGACCAGCCGGTCCGCGGCGACTCGGTGAGCACCAGCTCAGCGGCGGTCAGGGTCACCGGCTCGCCGTCCACGTCCACCACGACCGACCCGCTCTCCCGCAGTGCCGCCGCCAGCGCGGCCGGGTCGGCGGCCGTCACCGCCGCGGCCACCGCCCTGGTCCCCGCGCCCAGCCGCCTGCCCAGCGCCCGGAAGTTCGGCTTCACGGTCACATCGACCAGGTCGCCGCCGGCCGCGGACAGCAGGTCCACGGCGGCCACGTTCAGCTCCTCGGCCACCTGCGCGCGCAGCTCCTCCGGTAGCGACGACCAGCCGGCCGCCCCGACCAGCGCCCGGGACAACGGCTGCCGGGTGCGTACCCCGGAGGCGGCCCGTGCCGCCCGGCCGGCCTCCACCAGGCGCCGCACCAGCGCCATCTGCGCGGCCAGCTCGTCGTCCACCAGCGAGCCGTCCACCGACGGCCAGCGGGCCAGGTGCACCGAATCCGGCAACTGCTCCGAGGCCGGGGCGAACAGGCCCTCCCATACCGCCTCGGTGATGAACGGGGTGAAGGGCGCCATCAGCAGGGTCAGCACGTACAGGCTCTCGTGCAGGGTGGCCAGCGCCGCCGGGTCGCCGGCCCAGAACCGGCGCCGCGACCGGCGGACGTACCAGTTCGACAGATCTTCCACGTACGCGGCGATCAGCCGGCCGGCGCGGGTGGTGTCGTAGCCCTCCAGCGCCGCGTCCACCTCGCGGGCCAGCCGGTGCGCCTCGGAGACCGCCCACCGGTCCAGCGCCGGCCGGTCGGCCAGGTCCGGGGCAGGGGTTTGATACGGCGCCCAGCCGGCGGCGTGCGCGTAGAGGGTGAGGAACGAGGCGGTGTTCCAGTACGTGAGCAGCACCTTGCGGACGATCTCCTCCAGCGCCGCGTGGCCGACCCGGCGCGGCGACCACGGCGAGCCCGAGGCGAGCATGAACCAGCGCACCGCGTCCGCCCCGTGCCGCTCCATCAGCGGGATCGGCTCCAGGATGTTGCCCAGGTGCTTGCTCATCTTCCGGCCGTCCTCGGCCAGAATGTGCCCGAGGCAGAGCACGTTCTCATACGACGAGCGCCCGAAGACCAGCGTGCCGACGGCCATCAGCGTGTAGAACCAGCCGCGGGTCTGGTCGATGGCCTCGCAGATGAACTGCGCCGGGTACGTCCGGGCCAGCTCCTCCTCCGAGCCGGGCAGGTGCGGGTACCCGATCTGCGCGAACGGCATCGACCCCGAGTCGTACCAGGCGTCGATCACCTCCGGCACCCGGCGCATCTCGGCCCCGCACGCGGTGCAGGCGAAGGTGACCTCGTCCACGAACGGGCGGTGCGGGTCCAGGCCGGACAGGTCGCGGCCGGCCAGCTCGCCGAGCTCCGCCCGGGAGCCCACCGCGACCAGGTGCCCGGACTCGCAGCGCCACAGCGGCAGCGGGGTGCCCCAGTACCGGCTGCGGGACAGCGCCCAGTCGACGTTGTTGTGCAGCCAGTCGCCGTACCGGCCGTGCTTGATGTGCTCGGGGTACCAGTTGGTGCGCTCGTTCTCGGCGAGCAGCTTGTCCTTGATCGCGGTGGTGCGGATGTACCAGGACGGCTGCGCGTAGTACATCAGCGGCGTATGGCAGCGCCAGCAGTGCGGGTAGCTGTGCTCATAGGGCAGGTGCCGGAACAGCAGCCCGCGCGCGCCCAGGTCGGCGACCAGCGCCTCGTCGGCCTTCTTGAAGAACACCCCGCCGACCAGCGGCAGGTCCGCCCGGAACCGCCCGTCCGGCCCGACCGGGTTCACCACCGGCAGCCCGTACGCGCGGCACACCGCGAGGTCGTCGGCGCCGAACGCGGGGGACTGGTGCACCAGCCCGGTGCCGTCCTCGGTGGTGACGTAGTCGGCCAGCACCACGTAGTGCGCGACCGGACCGAACTCGGCGGCGGGCACCAGGTCGAACGGCCGGGCGTAGCTGGTCCGCTCCAGGGCCCGTCCCGGCATGCGGGCCAGCACCTCGGCGCCCGGCCCGAGCACGGCGGTCAGCAGCGGCTCGGCCACCACGAAGGTGCCCTCGCCGGTCCTGGCTACCACGTAGGTCACGTCCGGGTGCACCGCCACCGCGGTGTTGGAGACCAGGGTCCACGGGGTGGTCGTCCAGACCAGCAGGTCAGCCTCGGTGGCCGCGGCCTCCGCCGGGACGGCCGGCCCCCAGGACGTGACCGGCAGGCGGACGTACACCGACGGGTCCACCACCGTCTCGTAGCCCTGCGCGACCTCGTGGTCGGACAGGCCGGTGCCGCAGCGCGGGCAGTACGGCGCGACCCGGTGGTCGGAGACCAGCAGGCCGGCGTCGTAGATCTGCTTCAGCGACCACCAGACGCTGTCCACGTACTCCGGCGCCATCGTCCAGTACGCCTGGGACAGGTCGACCCAGTAGCCCATCCGCGTCGTCAGCTCGGTGAACTCGCCCACGTGCCGGGTCACCGAGGCGCGGCACCGGGCGTTGAACTCCGCGATGCCGTACCGCTCGATGTCGTTCTTGCCGGAGAACCCCAGCTCCTTCTCCACCGCGAGCTCCACCGGCAGCCCGTGGCAGTCCCACCCGGCGCGCCGCTCGACGTGGTACCCCTTCATGGTCTTGAACCGGGGGAACACGTCCTTGAACACGCGTGCCTCGACGTGGTGCGTGCCGGGCGTGCCGTTCGCGGTCGGCGGCCCCTCGTAGAACACCCAGGGCGGCTCGTTCGCGGTCTGCTCCAGGCTGCGCTGGAACACCTTGCGCTGGGCCCAGCGCTCCAGCACCTCGTGGTCCAGCCGAGGCAGGTCGACGTGCGCGGGCAGCGGGGTGAGCGCTCGGGGACGGTCGGGCTCGGTCACTTCTCTCCTCCGGCAAAGTCAGGTCGCCCAAGTAGGGCTGCCTTGCGCGGAGGGACGACGGTGGCCGCCGCGGTACCACCCTCCTTGGCGGCCGGTGGTGGCGCCGCCCTCTCGTGTGTGCGTCCGGTTCTACTGAGGCGGGCCAGCCGCCCGTTCTTCCGGGGCTCAGGGGTGATCTTCACGCCGGCCAGGCCCACCGGGCTTCCACCGTCCCCGGCTCGCTCTCGGCTGCGTCCCGCGCTACTCGTCCCGTCAACGCCGTCCCGCGATGGTACCGTGCTTTCCCTAGCGCCTGGACCTACGGTCGGCGCACCGCCTCCGGCTGGGGGAGGGCTGGGCCTACTGCGGCTGGGGACGCCGGCGGCCTTCAAAGGCTCGTGTCCCGACCCGCCGCCCGGACGCTGCCGACCTGCGGCGCCTCCCGCGGCCCCGCCCGGCCACCGCGTGCGCGACCTGCGCATGCCTGACCTGCGGCGTTCCCGGCCTGCGGCAGCGCCACCCTGGGAGGATGGCGCGGTGCAGGAGCTGCGCGTGCCGATCCGGGTCCGGCCGGGCTCCGCCCACCCGCGGGTGGGTGGGGCGTACGACGGGCCGCGGGGGCGCGCTCTGGTGGTGGCGGTGGCGGCGCGCGCGGTGGACGGGAAGGCCACCGAGGCGGCGCTGCGGGCGGTGGCCGAGGCGCTGGAGGTACCCCGCCGGGCGGTCACCCTGGTGGCCGGCGCCGCCAGCCGGGACAAGCTCGTCGCGGTCGCCGGCCCGCCGGGGGCCGTGTCCGCGCGGCTGGCCGGCCTGCTGGACAGCCCCCGGTGATGGATGTCCCGCCGGAGGCGGCCCTGCTGGTGGGCGCCGTGGTGGTGCTGGTCGGTGCGCTCGCGGTGCGGTTGGCGTACCGGTTCGGGCTGCCCAGCCTGCTGCTGTACCTGGCCATCGGCGTGCTGCTCGGCGAGGACGTCATCGGGCTGCGGTTCGACGACGCCGACCTGGCCCGGCTGCTCGGCCTGTGGGCGCTGGTGCTGATCCTGGCCGAGGGCGGCCTGACCACCCGCTGGTCGGCGGTCCGCGACGCGGTACCGCTCGCGGTGGTGGCCGCCACGGTCGGCGTCGCGATCTCGACCGCGGTGGTCGGCGCGGCGGCGGTGGTGCTGCTGCACCTGGACTGGCGGACGGCGCTGCTGCTCGGCGCGGTGGTGTCCTCCACCGACGCGGCGGCGGTGTTCTCTACGCTGCGCCGGCTCACCCTGAGCCGCCGGCTGATCGCCACGCTGGAGTTGGAGTCCGGCTTCAACGACGCGCCCGCGGTGATCATGGTCGTGCTGCTGTCCGGCAGCACCGCGTTCGACGGGCCGGGGCCGGTGTTCGCGGCGCTGGCGCTGATGGGCTACGAACTGGCCGCGGGCGCGGTGGTCGGGGTGGCCACCGGCTGGCTGGGCGTGCAGGTGCTGCGCCGCTCCGCCCTGCCGGTGGCGGGGCTGTACCCGCTGGCCACGGTCGCGTTCACCGTTGTCTCGTTCTCGGTCGCGACGTTGGTGCATGCGTCCGGGTTCATCGCGGTCTACCTGGCCGGCCTGGTGCTCGGCAACTCGCACCTGCCGCACCGGCAGGCCACCCTGGGGTTCGCCGAAGGGCTGGCCTGGCTGGCCCAGATCGGCCTGTTCGTGCTGCTCGGGCTGCTGGTCACCCCGCACAGCCTGGGGGCGGCGGTGGTGCCCGCGCTGGTGATCGGGGCGGCGCTGCTGCTGCTGGCCCGACCGGCCTCGGTGCTGGTCTCGGCGGTCTGGTTCCGGATGTCGTGGCGGGAGCAGGCGTTCCTGTCCTGGGCCGGGCTGCGCGGCGCGGTACCCATCGTGCTGGCCACCATCCCGGTGACCGCCGGACTGCCGGGCGGGCGTCGGCTGTTCGACATCGTCTTCGTGCTGGTCGTGGTGTTCACCCTGGTGCAGGGCACCTCGCTGCCGCTGGTGGCGCGGCCGCTCGGCCTAGTCGAGTCGGACCAGACCACCGAGATCGACGTGGAGTCGGCGCCGCTGGAGGAGCTCGGCGCGGACCTGCTGCAGCTCCGGATCCCACCCGGCTCGCGGCTGCACGGGGTGTACGTGGACGAGCTGCGGCTGCCACCGGAGGCGGTGGTGTCGCTGCTGGTCCGCGACGGGCACGCCCTGGTGCCCGGGTCCAACACCCGGCTGGTGCGCGGCGACCAGTTGCTGGTGGTGGCCGGCGGACGTTGCCGGGACGCGGTCGAGCGGCGGCTGCGGGCGGTCAGCCGGGCCGGCCGGCTGGCCCGGTGGTACGGCGAGACGGGGGAGCCGCTCGGGCACTGACCGCCGCGGTGCCGCTGTGGGCACGTTTTGTCGTTGCCGCGCGTTACGGTGGCGCGGCATTGTGTCGGAACGTATCCTGTGCGCCACCTCAGATCTTGTCCAAAGGGCGGGTCGGACCTCATGGGTCCGGTCCGCTCGCGGATTCGAACGCCGAGGTCGAGCGCAGCGGGGCGGCGGGGGCGTTGAGGCGAGGGGGCTGTCAGTGCCGCGAGCTGTGCGGCCGTGACCGGGGGGCGAAGGGCGGTGGACAACCATGGCGAAGAGTGCCTCGGCAACCCCGGCGAAGGCGGCCGCCCCGGCCAAGGCCACCGGAGCGAACCAGTCGGCCAAGGCCGCCCCGGGCTCGGCGGCCAAGAAGGCGGCGCCCGCCAAGCGGCCGCCACCGGCCGCGGGCAAGGACGCCGCGAAGGCGCCGGCCAAGGTGACCGCCGACAAGGCCGCTCCCGCCGGGACGGCGTCCGCCAAGGCCACCCCCGCAGGGGGCGCTCCCGCCAGGACGGCGTCCGCCAAGGCGACCCCGGCAAGGGCCGCTCCCGCCAGGACGGCGTCCGCCAAGGCGACCCCCGCAAGGGCCGCTCCCGACAAGGCCCATCCCGACAAGGCCCATCCCGACAAGGCCGCTCCCGCCGGGACGGCGGCGAGGAAGGCCCCACCCGCCACAACCCGAGGGCCGGCCAAGACCGAGCCGGCCGCCGCCAGGAAGACGACCGCAAGAAAGGCCAGCGCTGTGACCAAGACCACTTCCCCACCGGTGCCGGCCGGGACGGACTGGAGCGCCAGCGAGCTGGCCGAGGTCCGCACCGAGCTGCAGGCTCAGCTCGCCGACCTGCGAGCGGAGTACGACCACGCCATCGCCGAGCTGAACGACATGCAGAACTTCAGCCGGGACGGTGCCGGCGACGACCAGGCGGACACCGGGACGAAGACCTTCGAGCGCGAGCAGGAGCTGTCCATCGCGCACAACCGGCTGGACCTGATGACGCAGGTCGAGCACGCCATAGACCGGATCAACTCGGGCACGTACGGCGTGTGCGAGGGCTGCGGCAAGCCGATCGCCAAGGCCCGCCTGCAGGCGTTCCCGAGCGCAACGCTGTGCGTGGAGTGCAAGCAGCGGGAGGAGCGGCGCTGACCGGCCCGGCCGGCCGGCCGTCCCTGGCGTGCGGAGCCCGGTCCGCCATCCACGCGGACCGGGCTCGGTGCGGGTGCCGGCCAGGAAGGACAATGGCCGGGTGACAGACACCGCCAAGGGCAGCTCCGCCGCCGACGCCACCACCGACACCGCCGCGGCGGCCGCTCCGGACGGGGCCGTCCGCGCGCAGACAGTCGCCGACAGGGCCGCCTCCGCGCAGGCCGTCTCCGGGGACGCCGTCTCCGCGCAGGCCGTAGCGCAGGCTGTCTCCGGGCAGGCTGTCTCCGGGCAGGCTGTCTCCGGGCAGGCCGCCGCCGCGGACGCCGCGCCCGCGGACGCGGCGGACCGGGCGGCCACCGACCCGGGCGCCGGGCCCGGGGATGCCGGGGTCGGGGCGGCCGGGCCCGGGGATGCCGCGCCCGGGGACGGCGGGCCGGCCGGCCGGCGCCGGATCGGGCTGCTGGCCGCCGTGGCCGCGCTCGTGCTGACCGCCGACCTGGTGTCGAAGATCATCGTGGTGGCCACCTTGTCCGACCGCCCCCCGGCCAGGCTGCTCGGCGGGCTGGTGTACCTGGTCGAGGCGCGCAACGCCGGGGCCGCCTTCTCCTTCGCGCAGGGTGCCACCGTGCTGTTCACCGCCATCGCGGCACTGGTCATCGTGGTCATCCTGCGCACCGCGTCCCAGCTCCGCTCGCTGCCCTGGGCGGTGTGCCTCGGGCTGATCCTCGGCGGCGCCGCGGGCAACCTGGCCGACCGGGTGTTCCGCTCGCCCGGGCCGCTGCGCGGGCGGGTGGTGGACTGGATCAGCGTGCTCGACCCGGCCGGCCAGGTGTGGCCGGTGTTCAACCTGGCCGACTCCTCGATCGTGGTCGGCGGGGTGCTGGCCGTCCTGCTGGCGTCCGCCGGGTTCGAGCTGACCGGCACCCGGGCCCGCCGCGGGCGATGACCGGAGGCGACTACCGCGGGCTGCCGGTGCCCGACGGGCTGGACGGGCTGCGCGCCGACGCCGCGCTGGCCCGGCTGTTCGGGTTCTCCCGCAGCACCGCCGCCGGGCTGGTCGAGTCCGGCGACGTGCTGCTGGACGGCGCCGCGGTGGCCAAGTCCGACCGGGTGCACGCCGGGGCGTGGCTGGAGGTCACGCTGCCACCCCCGGCGGCGGCGCCCACCGCGGACCCCACCCCGGTCGAGGGCCTGACCGTGCTGTACGCCGACGACGACCTGGTGGTGGTGGACAAGCCGGTCGGGGTGGCCGCGCACCCGAGCCCCGGCTGGGACGGCCCGACCGTGATCGGCGGGCTGGCCGCAATGGGGCACCGGGTCTCCACCTCCGGCGCGGCCGAGCGGCAGGGCGTGGTGCACCGGCTGGACGCGGGCACCACCGGGCTGATGGTGGTGGCCAAGAGCGAGCGGGCGTACACCGACCTGAAGGAGCAGTTCCGGGAGCGGGCGGTGGACAAGCGGTACCACGCGCTGGTGCAGGGCCACCCGGACCCGTCCCGGGGCACCATCGACGCGCCGATCGACCGGCACCCCCGGCACGACTGGAGGTTCGCCGTCGTGGCCGGCGGCAAGCCGAGCGTCACCCACTACGACACCGTGGAGGCGTTCCGCGCGGCCAGCCTGCTGGACGTGAAGCTGGAGACCGGCCGTACCCACCAGATCCGGGTGCACATGTCCGCGGTCCGGCACCCGTGCGTCGGCGACCTGACCTACGGCGCGGACCCGACGCTGGCCGCCCGGCTGGGCCTGACCCGGCAGTGGCTGCACGCCCGCGCGCTCGGCTTCCGGCGCCCCGACGGCCGGTGGCTGGAGCTGGTCAGCGAGTACCCGGACGACCTGGCGGCCGCGCTGGAGCGGGTGCGGGCGGAGTCGTGACCAACCCCGCGGCCGGTGCCGAGCTGCACGGTCCGGCGCTGCTGGCCGGCGTGCTGCTGCTGGCGCACCTGGTGGTCGGCCAGCCGCTGATCGGGCGGTGGAGCCAGCGGCGGTTCGCGCGGGCGCTGCGCCGCGACCCGGACGCCCGGCTGCGGCGGTACCGCCGGACCGCGGCGCTGGAGTGGCTGCTGGCCGCGCTGGCCCTGCTGCTGGTCGCCGCCGCGCCGGGGCTCACCCTGGCGCAGCTCGGCGTGCGGCCGCCCGGGCTGGACGGCTCGGCCGGTGCGTTCACGGTGGGCAGCGTGTCCGGGCTGGTGGCCACCGTGGCGGTGTTCGCGGTGGTGCGCCGCCGGCTGCACCTGGCCCCGTCGGCACAGCCCGTGGCACCCGAACCGGTGCTGGCGCTGCTGCCGCGCACCCTCCGTGAGCGGCGGTCGTTCGCCGCGCTGGCCCTGACGGCGGGCTGCTGCGAGGAGGTGCTGTACCGCGGGCTGTTCGTCGCGGTCGGCACCGCGCTGGTGTCCGGGCTCGGGCCACTGACCGCGGTGGCCGCCTCGGCGGTGGCGTTCGGGGTGGCGCACCTGTACCAGGGCCCGTGGGGCATGCTCAGCACCGGCGTGCTCGGCGGCTGCCTGGCCGTCCTCTACGTCGGCACCGGGAGCCTGCTGCTGCCGGTGTGCTACCACGTGCTGCTCGACCTGCGGGTGCTGCTGCTGCCGATCCCGGGTGCCTCCGGCCGGCACGCGGCCGGTGGCCGGACAGGAGGAGACGGTGCCCGGCACAGAGCCTGACTTCGCGCCCGCGGCGCCTGGGCCTGACTTCGCGCCCGGGGCGCCTGGGCCTGACTTCGCGCCCGCGGCGCCGGGGCCTGAGTCCGCGCCCGCGGCGCCGGGGCCTGAGTCCGTGCCGCCCGGGCCGCCGGGGCCTGATTTCGCGCCCGCGGCGCCGGGGTCTGAGTCCGTGCCCGGGGCGCCGAGGCATGACGTGGGACCCCACCTGGTCCGCCGGCCGGTCCGCGACGAGGACTCCGCGGCCCTGATCGCCCTGATCGCCGGCTGCTGGTCCGAGTATCCCGGCTGCGTGCTCGACGTCGACGCCGAGGAGCCCTGGCTGCGCTCGCCGGCGACCGCGTACGCCGGCACCGGCGGCGCGATGTGGGTGGTGCAGCGCGACGGCGCGGGGGACGGCACCGTGCTGGCCTGCGTCGGGCTGATGCCGCACGGCGGGCACGCCGAGCTGAAGAGCCTGTACGTGGCCAGGGCGGGGCGCCGGCAGGGCCTCGGCGGGCGGCTGGTGGCGCTGGTGGAGGCCGAGGCGGCGGCCCGCGGCGCAGCGACGGTCGAGCTGTGGTCGGACACCCGGTTCGCCGACGCGCACCGGCTGTACGAGCGGCTCGGCTACCTGCGCACCGGCCGGCGGCGTGAGCTGCACGACCTGTCGAACACCACCGAGTACCACTTCGCCAAGCCGGTCGGCTGACCGGACCATCGGCCGCTGGCCCGCACAGACCAGTGACTACGCCATGGCAGGATCGTCGGGTTGCGGCCGCCGGCGTCCGGGGAGCAAGGTCCCGCGGCCAGTTCCGACCCGGTGGGCGCGGCGGGTCGGGAACTGTCAGACTCGGTTGGTACAACTGAGGCCGACCTTCCCCCCGCGCCCGAACCAACCGGAGGTTGCGCCGTGCCCGACTCGTTCGTGCACCTGCACGTGCACACCGAGTACTCGATGCTCGACGGGGCGGCCCGGCTGAAGGACCTGTTCGCCGAGACCGGGCGGCTGGGCATGCCGGCGCTGGCGATGACCGACCACGGCAACCTGTTCGGTGCGTTCGACTTCCACACCCAGGCCACCGCGGCCGGGATCACCCCGATCATCGGCATCGAGGCGTACGTCGCGCCCGACTCGCGGTTCCGGCGCGAGCCGGTGTTCTGGGGGGACCCGGGGCAGCGCGAGGACGACGTGTCCGCCACCGGCTCGTACACCCACCTCACGCTGCTGGCGATGGACGCCGAAGGCCTGCGCAACCTGTTCACCCTCGCCTCCCGGGCGAGCCTGGAGGGCAACTACCGCAAATGGGCCCGGATGGACCGCGAGCTGCTGGCCGAGCACTCCCGCGGGCTGCTGGCCACCACCGGCTGCCCGTCCGGGGAGGTGCAGACCAGGCTGCGGCTCGGCCAGCCCGAACAGGCGCGCCAGGCCGCGGCGGACCTGCGGGACATCTTCGGCCCGGACAACTTCTTCTGCGAGGTGATGGACCACGGCCTGTCCATCGAGCAGCGGGTGCGTGCCGGGCTGGCCGACCTCGCCGCCGACCTCGCTCTGCCGTACCTGGCCACCAACGACCTGCACTACACCTCGGCGGCCGACGCCAAGGCGCACGAGGTGCTGCTCTGTGTGCAGACCGGCGCCACCATGGCCGACCCGAAGCGGTTCAGGCTGGACGGGGAGGACTACTACCTCAAGTCGCCGGCCGAGATGCGGCAGGTCTGGCGGGAGCTGCCGCAGGCGTGCGACAACACCCTGGCGGTCGCCGAACGGGTCGGTTCGTACGCGGAGGTCTTCGCCGACCGGAACCTGATGCCGCGATTCCCGGTGCCGGCCGGGCACACCGAGGAGTCCTGGCTGCGGGCCGAGGTGGACCGCGGCCTGGCCCGCCGGTTCCCCGCCGGGGTGCCCGAGCGGCACGCCCGGCAGGCGGCGTACGAGCTTGACGTGATCTGCCAGATGGGATTCCCCGGGTACTTCCTGGTGGTCGCCGACCTGGTGCGGTACGCGCAGGAGAACGGGATCCGGGTGGGGCCGGGGCGCGGCTCGGCGGCCGGGGCGGTGATCGCCTGGGCGCTGGGCATCACCGAGCTGGACCCGCTGGCGCACGGGCTGGTGTTCGAGCGGTTCCTCAACCCCGATCGCATCTCGATGCCCGACATCGACATGGACTTCGACGAGCGCCGGCGCGGCGACATGATCCGGTACGCCACGGAGAAGTACGGCGAGGAGCGGGTCGCGCAGATCATCACCTACGGCACGATCAAGGCCAAGCAGGCGGTCAAGGACTCGGCCCGGGTGCTCGGCTTCCCGTTCTCGGTCGGGGAGAAGATCACCAAGGCTATGCCGGCCGCGGTGATGGGCAAGGACGTCCCGCTGTCCGGGATCTTCGACCCCGAGCACAGGCGGTACGGCGAAGCGGTGGAGTTCCGCACGCTGTACGAGGCCGACCGCGAGGTCAAGCAGGTGGTGGACACCGCCCGCGGGCTGGAGGGGCTCAAGCGGCAGTGGGGCGTGCACGCGGCCGGGGTGATCCTGTCCGCGCGCCCGCTGACCGAGGTCCTGCCGATCATGAAGCGGGAGCAGGACGGCGCCATCATCACCCAGTGGGACATGGGCGCGTGCGAGTCCATGGGCCTGCTC
>Ga0137373_10007010_pt1 | contig 12023 bp, 13 predicted proteins | sample SagtaG_5_FD_104912 | JGI IMG/M metagenome (GOLD analysis project Ga0137373, IMG submission 104912) | Vadose zone soil microbial communities from Sagehorn Ranch, Mendocino, California, USA - Sage1_R_80_16 metaG | ecosystem: Environmental > Terrestrial > Soil > Vadose zone | place: USA...
CCATCGTTACGTACGCTGGGCGGCGACCGGTCTGCCAGGAGCCGCTGGAGACGTGCTGGATACAGAACCGACGGGCCGTTGTCCGGATGATGCGCTAGGCGCAACCTTTCGCGCCCGCGATCGCCTCCGAGCCTGACGGAGGCTGCCGAAAGGAACGCCCCACGTGAGCCATACCCTTCGCGCGGAGGCTCTGCTCGGTCTCTCCCATCATCGAGACCTCCGGGATCTTCCAGACCCCGATCGGCAGGAAAGGGCTGACGCCAATTTGGGATGACCAGTCCCAGAGAGGGATGAGGGCCATTGTCGAGCAAACAAAATAGTCACTCCGTCCTTTGCTCCCTTCGCGTCCTTCGTGTAAACTTTTTCCTTCCTATGCGCACGCCAGCCGTCATTACTGCGGAACGTCCCGATACTCCCGATGCTCTACTCTTGATCGCCGAGCTACAGACGCACTTGGAGTCGTTCTATCCGCCCGAGAGCCGGCACGGTTTCAGCGTCGAGCGGCTGATCGCGGAGTCGGTGGCGTTCTTCGTATTACGCGCCGATGGCCAGCCCGCCGGGTGCGGTGGCATAAAACTAGTCGGTCGCGAGTATGGCGAACTCAAGCGGATGTACGTCCGCCCGCAATTTCGCGGATCCCGTTTCGGTCAGTTAATCCTGGACCACCTGGCCAGTCACGCCCGTGCCCACGGCGTCACGCTGCTCCGCCTCGAGACCGGCATCCACCAGAAGGCCGCCATCCGGATGTATGAACGAGCCGGGTTTTATAAGATTCCTCCCTTCGGCCCCTACACCAACGACCCGCTCAGTCTGTGCTACGAGAAACCGCTGGTCGACGGCTAGCGAAATCGTCACCTTCGATCATGGGTCCGATGGGGACCTTGTTACTTCAGCGTCGTCTCCCGATTCAAAACTTGTTCTTCTGCAGCTGTGAAAATCGCCCTCATCTGCATCGGGACCGTCCTCGGGTTGATCGTGCTGGCCGGGATCGTTCTGTACCTCGTCGGCCGCGCCCAGCCGGAGCGACACACCGCCAGCATCAGCATCACCTTCGCTTTGCTTGATGTAGGACCGAGCGCAGTTGTCTCCGCGGGGCGGCCAGGATAGCGTGCGGCATGGTTCAAGGGTAGGCTATTGTTCCTGACCAAAGACTGCGCTACAGTACCGCCCACTCATCGAGCTTGCGTCCGACCCGTCCCGTCCTAGACTGATGAGGGAGGAAGGACACCATGCGATCACGGCAAATCCTCGTCTGCCTGTTCGTCACGATTCTTGGCTCGACCGTCGCCGCCATCCCCTCTACTGACGCGCAGGCGCCGAAGAGAGGTGGCACCTTGAGGGTCTCCTACGGCAACGAGATCGCCCACCTCGATTTCCACACGGCGCCCGGCTACGAAATGATGTGGGTCGCTATGAACATCGGGTGCGGCCTCGTCAACATCACGCCCGACGGGAAATTCGTGGGCGACGCCGCCGAGTCGTGGCAGATATCCCCCGACGGCCTTCTCTACACCTTTAAGCTTCGCAAGGACGTCCTCTTCCACGACGGCACCAAGGTCGATGCGGCGGCCGTCAAGTTCAGCATCGATCACCTCATGGATCCGGCCACCAAGTCGGGGATGCGAACATTCTACGATTCGGTGCACAGCGTCGAGGTGCTCGATCCCTTCACCGTGCAAATCCGATTGAAGCAGCCGTACGCCTTCATGCTGCACATGCTGGCCGCCTATCGCACGGGCCTGGTCCTCTACTCGCCGACCGCGACGCAGAAGTACACCGTGGACGACCGGAAGCAGGGTAAGCCGGGCGCGGTGGTGGGTTGCGGCCCCTTCCGGCTCGTCGAATGGGTGAAGGGCAATCATCTACTGATGGAGCGCTTCGACAAGTACTTCGTCCCGGGGGTGCCGTACCTGGATCGCGTCATGATCCGAGTGATCAAGGACCCCGTCACCGAGATGGCCGCCTTCCAAGCCGGGGAGATCGACTTCATCGCCTCCTTCTCGCCGGAGCACGTCGACACGCTCCGGGCCAACAGTCCGAAGGCGCAGATCATGACGGGGAAGGAAACCACGCCGATGCTCGCGGCCATGAAGGTGACCGTCCCCAAGGACGGCAAACCGATGTCCAAAGCACGCGCGCCGCATCCGATCTTCGGAGACCTCCGTGTGCGCAAGGCCGTCGGCTGCTACGGGATCGACCGGAAGGAGATTGTCAAGATCGCCTTCAAGGGTCAGGCGACGCCCTGGGTAGGGATCAATCCGCCGGGCACTCTGGACACGGTGGACGTGAACAGCATGTGTCCCTACGATCCGGCCAAGGCCAAGGCGATGCTGGCCGAGGTTGGCTATGGCCCGCAGAAGCCGCTCACCTTCGAGATCATGGCCGACACGGAGAAGTCGGTGTTCGCGGTGATCGCCACCGTCATCAAGGAGCAGATGGCGCGTATCGGCGTGACGGCGAACATCCGGATCGTCGACAAGGTCAGCTGGATGAACACCACGCTCCAGGACGGTCCGTGGGACATGTATGTCGAGGACCTCCTGTCGCTGATCACCCTGGACTCGAATGGGTACCTGTCGAACAGCACGTCCACGTGGAGTCACCCGCGCCACAACGACAAGCGGGTTGACGAGTACTACGCTCGCTACGCCCGGGAGATGGACCCGATGAAGCGCAAGGCCATCGCCAAGGAGATCCAGGAGTTCTTCGTCGAGAACATGTATTGGAACAACATCTCGGGCTCGCCGTTCTTCATGGTGGCCCAGCCATGGGTGAAGGGCTACACGTACAATGCGGAGTTCGAGGTCCACTATGGCAAGGTCTGGTTAGACAAATAGCCGCAGGCAACCCTGAAGGTCGCCCCGGGCGCGCAGGCGACCCTCAGACGCGGAGCGACGTATGCTGGTGTACATACTGAGACGCCTCGTGCAGATCGTGCCGACCGTGCTCGGGATCACATTCGTCGTGTTCCTGATGATGCGGTCGATCCCGGGTGACCCGGTGGTGGCCTTGCTCGGCGACGCCTATACCGAGGAGGACGCGGTGAAGGCGCGCGAGGCGTACGGGCTCAACCAGCCCGTCCTGCTCCAGTACCTGATCTGGCTCGGGAAGCTCCTGCAGGGCGACTGGGGGACATCCATCCTGACCGGGCGCCCCGTGCTCCAGGACGTGCTGGTCCGTCTGCCCGTGACGCTCGAGCTGGTCGCTCTGTCGATGGGCGTGGCCCTCCTCATCGCTATCCCCGCCGGGATCATCGGGGCCCTGCGCCAGAACACCTGGGCAGACTACAGCGCGACCTCGATCGCCATGATTGGGGTCTCTATCCCCGAGTTCTTCCTTGGCGTCCTGCTGCTCTTGGCGTTCTCGTTCGGCCTCCACGCGCTGCCGAGCTCGGGCTGGGTCTACCTGCCCGGCACCTGTCCGTCCATGGTATGTGGGGTGAGCCTCTGGGGAAACATGCAGCACGTCCTGATGCCCGCGCTCGCGCTGGGGGTGGGCCGGGCCGCCCTCCTCACGCGACTCCTCCGCGCCAGCATGCTCGAGGTGGTCCGCACGGAGTACGTCACCACCGCGCGCGCCAAGGGTCTGGACGAGCGGAAGGTCGTGCTGAAGCACGCCCTGAAGAACGCGCTGATCCCGACCGTCACCGTGATGGGACTCCAGGTCGGCTTCCTCATCGGTGGCGCGATCGTCGTGGAGACGCTGTTCGCCATGCCGGGACTCGGCACCTTCGGCATCGACGCGATCATCGCGCGCGACTACCAGCAGGTGCAGGGCTTTGCCCTGCTGACGGCGATCGCGTTCGTCGTGATCAACCTCGTCGTCGACCTCACCTACACGTTCCTGGATCCCCGCATCCGCTACTCGTGAGGTGCGCATGGCCAACGCCCGAGATTCGATCCGCATGAAGCCGCCGCCCATCAGCGGTGGCAGCACCGGCGAGGCCGAGCTGCCGGTGGTCCCCGGAGTCACCTGGCCCGCGCACGTCGAACGCTCGGAATCGCCGCTGGCTCAGGGGCTGCGCCGGTTTCGGCGCAGCACCACCGCTCTCGTGGGGGTGGCCATTGTCCTTGCCCTCGTCTTGGTCGCGATCTTCGCGGACGTGCTAGCCCCCCGGGATCCGATCGCCAGTGACCAGACCCGCACCTTCGAGCGCCCGAGCTGGGATTATCCGCTGGGGACGGATCAGCTCGGACGCGACATGCTCAGCCGCGTCATCCATGGGAGCCGGATCTCGCTGGCCGTAGGCGTGTCGTCGGTGCTCTTTGCGCTCCTCCTCGGCGTGCCCCTGGGGATGCTCGCGGGCTACACCGGGGGCTGGGTCGACACGCTGGTGATGCGCGTGATGGATCTGATCCTCGCTTTCCCCATTTATTTGCTCGCGATCATCCTGATGGTCATGTTCACCCCGACGGCCGGGCTACTTGGCACCATGAAGGTCACGGGCGCCATCGCCATCGTGCGGATTCCAATCTATGCCCGCCTCGTGAGGGGCAGCGTGCTCTCCATCAGGGAGAAGGAGTACGTCGAGGCCTGCCGCGCCCTCGGGGTACGCGCCCCCTCGATCATCTTTCGTCACATCCTGCCCAACTGCCTGGCGCCCATCATCGTGACCACCACGCTCGGCATCGCTACCTCCATCATCGTGGAGGCTACGCTCTCCTTCCTCGGGCTCGGTACCCAGCCGCCGACGCCGAGTTGGGGCTGGGACCTCAAGGCCAACATTTTCTTCATTCAGGCCAACGCCTGGCTGTCGCTCTTTCCCGGCCTCGCCATTTTCGTCACCGTCCTCGGGTTCAACCTGTTCGGGGATGGCATCCGCGACGCTCTCGATCCGCGGCTCAAGTAGCGCCAGATTCATCCTGAGTACAGATAGACCGGCCACCCATTGTCTCCGCCGCGCCATTCAGTGCGGGGAGACCACGGCCATGCCGCAGAGCGCGCGCTTCTAGCACGGCCCCTCAACCCCGTGGGGAGAGGGTGGGATGGCAAGGGTTCAAGAGGTGCACTTGCGCGCTGCGGGTGCGTTCGGCACGGGCATCTGCCGGACGTGGTCTTGACTTTGCCCGCCGCGACGGCGCACTATCTCGCCGGCCGGGACGGTGTAGTCCGCACCCACAACGGAACCGCACACCCGTAGCGGGCACAAGGGGGCAAGCATGACGACCCAAGCCACTGGCGAGCTCAGGGCCGACGTTCACACCATCGAACCCATCCCGGAAGCCGACAAGGACTCCACCGGTCCGCAGCAGATGTGGATCTGGGCCGGGGCCAACATCGCCCCCATCAACTGGGCCCTCGGCGCCCTCGGCATCGTGCTCAAGCTCGGGCTGTGGGAGACCATCACCGTCATCGTGCTCGGCAATATCGTGGGCTGCGCGATCTTCGCGGCCTTCACGGTGATGGGCCACAAGACCGGCGTGAACCAGATGGTTCTGAGCCGCTCCGCATTCGGCCGGCGCGGCGCCTACCTGCCGAGCCTGCTCATGTTCCTCATGACGCTCGGCTGGATCGGGGTCAACACCTACTTCCCCGTGAAGATCGCCGTGGCCATCCTCGGGCAGTTCGGGATCGGCGACACGTGGCTCACCAACTTCGTGGTCGTGAGCGTGGTCATGGTGATCCAGGTCGTGATCGGCATCTACGGCTTCTACGCGATCCGCACCTTCGAGAAGTACACCGTGCCCATAACCGCCGTCATCATGGCGCTGATGAGCGTCCTCGCCTGGACCCGCCCCGGCGTGGTCAACTGGGGCCTCACCAGCTCGCTGCCGCCCGCCGCCCACCTGGCGATGCTGAGCCTCCTCACCACCGCGATCGGCGTGGGCTGGGGCATCTCGTGGGTCACCTGGGCCTCGGACTATTCCCGCTTCGTCCCCCGCCGCGTGTCCTCGTCCTCGGTGTTCTGGTACAGCTACCTCGGCATGCTCGTCCCCACCGTGTGGCTCGCCATCCTCGGCGCTACCGTCGCCAGCACCACCATGGACACCGACCCGGCCAAGATGGTCAGCGCGGTCTTCGGCGGGGCCACGAGCATCCTCGTGCTCCTCCTCGTGCTCCACGGCCCCATCGCCACCAACATCCTGAACGTCTACTCGGCCGCCTTGGCCGCCCTCAGCATGGGCCTGCGGGTCTCGCGTACCGCCATAGCGTTGGTCGCGGGCGTGGTCGGCTATCTCGTCACCATCTACTTCGTCTTCCAGCCGTCGTTCGCCAAGGCGTTCGACAACTGGATGATCAGCCTGCTCCTCTGGATGAGCCCCTGGGCCGGGGTGGTCCTCGCCGACTTCTTCGTCGCCCGCAAGGGGCACATCGACGTCGACGCGCTCTATCAGGCCCCCAGGCGAAGCGCCTACGGGGACGTCAATTGGGGGGCGATCGTGGCCTTCGTCGCGGGTCTCGTCGCGGGCTGGTCGGTCGAGGACGGCCTCGTCCCCGCCCTGCAGGGCCCTATCGCCACCAAGCTGCTCGCCGGCGCCGACCTGAGCTGGCTCGTCGGTATCGTGGTGGCGGGTGGGCTCTACCTCGCCCTCGGCCGTCGCCCCGCGACCGTCGTGGTCCCGCGTGCGCTACGGGGCGGCGGTTAGATGGAGGAGTTCCTCCGGGCCGCGATCGAGGAAGCCGAGCTGGGCTTCTCCGAGGGCGGCATCCCCATCGGCTCGGTGCTCGTGCACAAGGGGCGCGTCCTCAACCGAGGCCACAACCGCCGCGCGCAGAAGGGCAGCGCGATCCTCCACGGCGAGATGGATGCGCTGGAGAACGCGGGCCGCCAGCCGGCCCGCATCTATCGCGAGTGCACCATCTACACAACGCTCTCGCCGTGCGCGATGTGCAGCGGAACGATTCTCCTCTACGGTATCCCGCGAGTGATCATCGGCGAGAACCAGACCTTCCTCGGCGAGGAGGACCTCCTGCGCGGTCGCGGCGTGAAGGTAGAGGTGCTTGATGACACGCGGTGCCAGGAGCTGATGGCCCGATTCATCCAGGTCAACCCTGCCCTCTGGGCGGAGGACATCGGCGAGTAGTCAGCGGGTTGCCGAAGCCCGTTCCCCGTCGGCGATGACGGGCAACCGTATGCCGCCCGCCAACTGCCTGAGACGGTCCCACGCGCCTCGTGCAGGTCACGCTCAATGGAGACCCGGAGCCCGCCACGCGGGAGAATCCCAGTGTTTGCTCGTCTCCGAGACCATCACCGCCGCACCAGCGTCGACGGAAGCCAGCTGACCAGCCCGGGAAAGATGCCGATCAGGGCGAGCACGGCGAGCATGAGGACCCCGAAGGGCAGCGAGCCCCAAATGACCTCGCCGATGGGCCGGCCGCCCGAAAGGCCGTGGATCACGAACATGTTGAGCCCAACGGGTGGCGTGACGTTGCCGAGCTCGATGAGGATCACGAGCGCGATGCCGAACCAGATGGGGTCGAAGCCGGCGGCGACCATGATCGGGTACAGGATGGGCAGGGTCAGCACCATCATGGACACGCCGTCGATGATGCAGCCCAGGAAGATATAGAGCACGGTCACGAAAGCGAAGAGGATCCACTTCGACAGTCCCAGGCCCACGACCGAGGCGGTCAGCGCCCGGCTCGCGCCTGTCTTCACCAATGCGTACGTGAGGATCTGCGCTCCCACGATGATGAAGAGGACCATGCAGGTGGTGCGTATCGTGCCGGTCACGCTCTCCGCGAACACCCGCCAGCTGAGCCGCCGGCTCGCGAGGGCGAGCACTGTCGCCGCCGCCGCCCCGACGGCCGCCGCCTCCGTCGGCGTCGCATAGCCGAGCCATATGCTCCCGAGCACGAGGAGGATGAGAAGAAGCATAGGCGCCACGCCGGCCAGGCTGCGAATCCGCTCACCCCAGGTCGGCCGTTCCTCAGCCGGCGGGACCAGACTGGGCGTGAAGGCGACGCGCACCCAGATATAGGCCATGAAGATGAGCGACATCAGGATGCCCGGCAGTACGCCCGCGATGAAGAGCCGTTCCACGGACTGCTCGACCATCGCCCCGTAGATGATCATGGGGATGCTGGGAGGGATCAGGATGCCCAGAGTCCCACCCGCGGCCAGGCTTCCGAAGAGAATCTTCGGCTCGTAGCCCCGCCGGCTCATCTCGGGAATGGCCACGGTCCCGATGGCGGCTGCCGTCGCCACGCTCGAGCCGCTCACCGCCGCGAAGATCGCGCAGGCGACAATGTTCGACTGCAGGAGCCCCCCTTTGAGGCCGTGGAACCAGAGCCCCATGCTCCGGTAAAAGTTGTCGCTCAGCCCCGCGCGCAGGATGAGCTCGCCCATAAGGATGAAGAGCGGCACGGAGGTGAGCACAAAGCTCTCGACGGTATTCCAGCTAACATAGCCCAGGGGAGCCAGCGCCGGCGGCCCACCGTGGAGCAGCAGCACGATGATCCCGGCCAGTCCCAGGGCGAAAGATATCCAGAGCCCCGTGAGCAGCAGGACCAGCAGCAGCCCGACCACGAGAGGAAACGTGACTTCCCAGCTCACGGTCGGCTCACAGCTCCGTGCGCGCCGGGGTCGTCGGCTCGGCGCTTGCGCCTGCAACCACCAGGGCGAGCTGGGCCAATAGCTCGGCCAGCAGCAATGTTCCCCCGACGGCCATGATGCCCTGGGGGATCCAGAGTGGGGTCCGCGCCACCTGGATGGAGGTGGTGCCGAGTCGGTAGGAGTTGGCGGCGAGGCCCCAGAGATACCAGTCGAGGGTGGCCGTATAACCGATGGCGAGAATCACGATGATTGCATCCAGGGCAGTGCGCACCCGCCCCCCCGCGCGGGCGCGATAGACATCGATGCGAATGAAGCCACCGTCACGAAGGGTGGGAGCCAGGCCCAGAAACGTCAGGGTGACCAGCAGGTAGCTCCCCATCTCGTCGGCGATGAGCGTCGAGACGTTGAAGAAGCTGCGCCCCAGCACCTCGACGGTCACGAGCGTCATCATGACCACGGCCGCGAGTCCGGCCACAGCCATGGCCGCCGTACACAGGCGGCGCATGCCGGCCGCCAGCGACAGGGCGAGCGAGGCCATCGACGGGCTAGCGGCCCAGCGCTTTCTTCACCGCGGCCAGCGCCTCGACCAGCTTGGGGCCACCCTGTTTCGCCCACTCGTCCCAGTAGGGCTCCATCGTCTTGCGCATGCGGGCGACGTCCTCGGGCGAGGCCTTGTGGAACTTGATCTTGTACTGTTGCTCGAGGACCTGACGATCCGAGTACTCGCGGACGGGTATCTCCTTGAGCATGCGCGCCTGGAGCACGGCCGCCGCCTCCTGGAGCTGCTTGCGCGCTTCGGGCGAGAGCGCGGCCAGCGATCCCTTGTTCACCAGGATATAGGCCGGGCCGCCGATGTGGATGTCGGCGATATAGGCCCACTCCGTGAACTCTTGCCACTTCGCGCCGAGCAGGTTGAACGCCGCGGTGACGACACCGTCCATCACTCCCCGCTGGGCGGCGCTCGGCACCTCGGGCGCGGTGAGCGAGATGGGCACACCGCCGAGGCGCTTGATCATCTCGGACTGCTCCGGGCTCGTGGTCCGGATCTTGCGCCCCTTCATGTCCTCGAGCGTGATGATGGGTTTGCCGCGGCCGTAGACATTCTGCTCGGGCCACGTGAACCAGGTCAGGATGTCCGCGCCGAAGCGGGCGAAGTCCTCGCGGATCAGGGGATCGAGCACCACCATGGCCTTCTTGAGCTCCTCGGGCGTGCCCACGAGGAAAGGCAGGCCCGTGAGCACGGCGATCTTGCTGTCGCCTGCCAGGAACCCCATGTAGACGTCGGCCATCTGCGCATTGCCCTGGCCGGTGACGCGAAGGTATTCGGTGAGCTTGTAGGGCATCTCGCCGGGCGGCCGCATGATGATGTTCAGCTGCCCGTTCGTCCGCTTGAGGACATCGTCGACGAAGTCCTTTTCCATGACGGCTACCGGATGCGTCATCCCCACGTTCAGAACGAAATCCCAGTTGACGGTCTTGGGCTGGGCGGCGACCGGCGGGGCGAGGACGGCGGTGGCGACCACGATTAGGGAGAGCATCCACCAGCGGCGTGCTGTCATGAGAGAGCGCCTCCTCGGCTCGGGGTTGTGTCTAGTCCACGGTGCACGACAGGCAAGAAGCGAACGCGCTGTGTTTACGCCTCGGGGTAGGCAAAGTCAATAGCCGCTCGTTCTCAGGGAAGTGCCGGGCGGCGCCAGGTTCTGCTTGTGCGCGTCAATCGCAGCCCGGGAAGGACCTTTCCATTCCCGCGCGGGACGGCTTGACCAGCCGGGCCAGCGCGGCTTACGCTCCTCCTCGACCTGTCGATCCACGGCTCGTGCCGCTGACCCACTGGCCCGGACCCGATGGAGGATCCGATGCGCTGTCCCCGGTGCCGGCAGGACACCCGCCCCGGTGCCACCCTCTGCCCGCAGTGTGGAGCCTCCCTCAGACGGAGCGCCCGCCGCTCTGGTCCAGCGAGCATCGACCCGAACCTGAACGCCATCGCCAAAACGGCCGCGCGGCTTTGCGACGCCCACGACGCCCAGATCTTCCTCGCCGACGGCGCCACTCTGGGCCTCGTCGCCCAGCACATGGTCAAGGCCACCGACGTGCTCAAGACCTCGAGCCCGGAGGCCATCGCGGACCTCGTCTACGAGCCGTTCCTCTCGGGCTTTCCGAAGGCGTCGGTGGCTCGCGGAATCAGCGTCTACAAGCAGACGTGGAACTTCACGAACCTGATCTCGAAGGACGGCGACGACCGTCTTGTCGGCGTCATGGCGGGCCGCCAGGCCCCGGAAGCCGATCTCAAGAAGACGACGCCGTATGAGACCATGGTCGACATGAGCTTCGTCAGGAAGGCCCGCAGTCTCGGTTGAGACCATGATCGAGGTCGAGGCGGCGAGCAAGGTCTACGGCACGGCCACGCGGGAGATCTGGGCGGTTCGCGACATCAGCCTCTCGGTCGGCGGGGGCGAGTTCGTCTCCATCGTCGGCCCGTCCGGCTGCGGCAAATCCACGCTCCTCAACATGATCGCGGGCTTCGAAGCGCCCACGGCGAGTCAGATCCGAGTGGCGGGCGAGCGTGTGGCCGGCCAAATCCCTGACGGGCTCGGCTACATATTCCAGAAGGACACTGTGCTGCCCTGGTATTCGGTGCGGCAGAACATCGCCCTCGGCCTTCGCTACCGCGGCCGCCCCGCCGGAGAGATCGAAGAGAAGGTGGGAGCCCTCGCCACCCTGGCCGGCCTCGAGGGCTTCGCGGAGCTCTACCCGCCCGAGCTGTCCGGAGGGATGCGGCGGCGTCTTGCCCTTGGGCCACTTTTCTCGGACTCATGGTGGGCGTAGCCACCGGCTTCGCCGTGGGATTGCTCCTCTCCCAGAACCGCAGGCTCGCCCGCATCCTGAATCCCTATGTCATCGCGCTGAACTCGGTGCCCCGCATCGCCCTCGTCCCTCTCATCACCATGATCTTCGGCCTGGGCGTGGGCTCCAAGGTGGTGACGGCGTGGTTCATGGTCTTCTTCCTCGTCTTCTTCAACACCTTCAAGGGCGGGCTGAGCATCGAGCGCGAGCTCGTGGACTTCTGCCGGACGCTCGGCGGCACGCCACGGCAGATCACGCGGACCGTCCGCGTGCCGAACGCGCTGGCCTGGGCCTTCACCGCTCTGCCCAATGCCGTCAGCTTCGCCTTGATCGGCGTGGTCATCTCGGCGTTCGTGGGATCGACGACGGGCATGGGCTATCTGATGATTACCTCGCTCGCCACGCTGAACTCGACGGACATGTTCGCCTCGGTGGTCGTGCTCTCCGCCGTCGGCGTCGCCCTCGTCACCCTGATCCGCCGCGCGGAGCGCCGCCTGCTCCGCTGGGCCCCGGAGTTCCGCTGATGCTCCGGGTCGTCAAAACGGCCTGCCCGCTCGACTGCTTCGATGCTTGCGGCGTGATCGCGGAAGTCGACGGCGATCGCATTGTCAGGATCAGCGGAGATCCCGAGCACCCGTTCACCCGGGGCGCCCTCTGCCGCAAGGTCAATCGCTTCCTCGAG
>Ga0137373_10007016_pt1 | contig 12016 bp, 15 predicted proteins | sample SagtaG_5_FD_104912 | JGI IMG/M metagenome (GOLD analysis project Ga0137373, IMG submission 104912) | Vadose zone soil microbial communities from Sagehorn Ranch, Mendocino, California, USA - Sage1_R_80_16 metaG | ecosystem: Environmental > Terrestrial > Soil > Vadose zone | place: USA...
CCGACGATCGGCTGGAGGGAGCGATCGCTCTTGCCGACATCATCCGCCCGGAATCCCGTCAGGCGCTGAAGGCTCTCAAGGAAATGGGCATTCGAACTATGATGCTGACCGGAGACTCCACTGCGGTCGCCGACTGGGTGGCGGGGCAACTCGGCCTAGACGAGTTTTTCGCCGAGGTCCTCCCCGATCAGAAGGCCGCGAAGATCCAGCAGGTTCGGGAACGCGGTCTCTCGGTCGCCATGACGGGCGACGGCGTCAATGACGCGCCGGCCCTCGTCGCTGCGGATGTCGGCATCGCGATCGGCGCCGGCACGGACGTTGCGATCGAATCGGCGGACATCGTTCTGGTTCGCTCGGATCCGCGCGACGTCGCTTCGGTCGTGCTGCTCGCGAAGGCCACCTATCGAAAGATGGTTCAGAACCTCTGGTGGGCGACCGGTTACAACCTGGTCGCGATCCCGCTTGCCGCGGGCGTGCTCGCCGGCAAGGGAGTGCTTCTCTCGCCCGCGCTGGGAGCGGTTCTGATGTCGGTCTCCACGGTCATTGTGGCGGTCAACGCCCAGCTTCTTCGCCACCTCCGGGTGGGCGCGTAGGGCCACCATTGAGGCAATTCGCGACGGGATCCCAGCGCTGCGATGAGTTTCTAGAACTCGATCTCGATCGCAATCCGGGCGAACGTGTCTTTTTCGCCGGCGAAGTTCTTTCCCGCGCCTGCCTTCAGGTAAGAGTCCGGTCCGACTCGGTACCAGACTTGGGGGATGACGAACGTCTCTTTGTCAAGCGCCGTCTCTCGCCGCAACTCCACACCCGCGTTCCATCTCCCGAGCCGGGGGGATCTCACGCCCGCAGCGGCCTCGAAAGCGGAGCGGCGCGGCTGGTCGGTCACGTACGAGTAAAACAGATTGACTGTGACGTTCCAGTCGTGAAAGTCGCGCGAGAGGACGATGCGCGGCTCGAGCAGCCGATGCTTACTGCCATCAACAGGCGAGCGCCGGATCTCGTATTCGATCGAGGCCGCAGGATCGAGCAAATGCTCGCCCTCCTCACCGAATCTGTAGCGAAGCTCGAGGAAACCCTGTTCGAACGTGAGCGGCCCGCCCGAGCGCTGGAACCACCGGGCCGAGAGATCGGCCATCAAATAGTCCGTCAGACCATACTCGGCGCCGAGCGTGTGGCGACCGCCGACGGGATTCTCGCGGCGGTCGATCCAATACTCGAGCTCGAGTTCACGGCGGGCGAGTGTAACGAAGACGAAGGTATCTGCCAGGTAGTCGTCCTTGTGGGCGAGGAGCGCGGCCGGAGCGAGCCAGAGAAGCACTGCGATAACGCCCGGCGCAAGTCCCCGATCCGAACGCGGCAATGACACCGATGCATCATGCGCCCGTTTCGTCGGCGGCATAGGGTTCTTTCCGGGACGGGAAAGAGTCACACTGGCGGTGGAAGGCCGGACTGGAGGAAAAGATGCCCGCACGTTACGAGATGTCGGCCAGCGTCAAAGGCGCTTTCGCGGAGGTGAAGGCCCGGGTGGTCGACGCGCTGAAGGCGCAGGGTTTTGGTGTCCTCACGGAGATCGACGTCCAGAAGACCCTGAAAGAGAAGCTTGGCGTCGAGATGGAGACCTACATCATCCTGGGCGCGTGTAGTCCTCAACTCGCCCACCAAGCCCTCGACTCGGACCGGTCGATCGGCCTCTTGCTGCCATGCAACGTCGTTCTGCGTCAGGGGAACGGCGAGGTTCTGGTTTCCATCCTGGATCCCGAGAAGATGTTCGAGGTTGTCGACCGGCAGACGCAGGCCGACCTCGCCGGCCTCCCCGAGGAGGCTCGGGCACGCCTCCGGAACGCCCTGCGGACACTTGGCGGTGGTTAGTTGATGAAATCGGGCCGAAAGCAACGTCAGTGTAGGTGCGCGGTGGGGTCGCCGGGCGGCAGCGCGTCGAATGCGGGGTGGTCCGCGTTGCCGCGGGTCAGGATCATCACGTAGAGAAACGGAGCGAAGCTCGTCCCCTTCCGGCCGTTGATCGCGACGATCGGGGTGCCGTCGGAATCGAAGCGGCCCGCCGCGGCGATGTCCTGCTCGAGCTCGGCGCGGGTCTTTGAGGAGTCGAGGCAGGTGTCGATTTGTGCCCGCGGAAGGAACCGGGAGGCGATTTCGATCGCTTCCTTCCGCGTCAAGCCCTCCTGTTTCTCGAAGAGAGCCGAGGCGAGGTCCGGCTCTTTTCCGATCGGCTCGGCGCAGATCCGCAGCTTTGCCGCGACGCAGCGCACGTCGTCCCCCTTGCCGGGCCGCAGGAGAGGGTTGCAGCGGCCGTCCAGCGGGAATTGCCGAGCGTCAACGCTGTAGCTGCCGGGCGGAACGCTCTCGCGAAGAGTGCGGAGCGTCTGGTTCAGGCTGGCGCAATGCTCGCACAGGATGTCCGTGAACTCGGTGATCCGCACCGGCGACAGGTCCGAGCCGACCAGCGCTCGCGGGGCAGGCAGCTGCTGCGGGGCGGAAGCGCGGTAGATCGCGAGGGAGTCCGCGAGAGTCTGCCTCAACGGCGGTTCCAACGAGGCGACGAGGTCGGAGAGCGCCTTGTCCTGTTGCGGGTTTCCCGTACCGCGCGCGGTCGAGCCCATCGCGCCTTCCGAACCGGCCGGGCGGGCTACCACCTCCACCGCGCGACGCCCCGCCTCCCCGCTCGATTTGGGCATGTGGACCCCTGGATAAAGCAGCAGGAGAAAAGCAGCCGTCGCAGCGCCGCTGGCCAGCGCCGCTCCTCGCGGCCACTCCGACAGGCCGGCCGGGCGCCAGCGCAGCAAAGCGACCGCGGCATATGCCGCGACGAGGATGTACGTCGCGATGCATCCGATGCAGAGCGTGCTGGCGATCACGCTCGCCGCGAGCATCACCGCGACGACGAGAACGCCGGCCACCGCCGTGAGCCGGGTGGCCGAGAGAATCGCCTGGGCGGGCCTTCCCTGCGCGGCACGCAACAGCCCGGCGAGCGCAAGCGCGAACGCAACGGCGCTCCACACAAGCCCCCAACCGGCAATCGGAAGCCCGGTCAGTCGTTGAATCGCGGAGGCGAACGCGCCGTTCCAGATCGCCGAGCAATCGAGCTTGCCGCCGGTCGCACAAAACGAGCGTCCCCCGGAGCGGAGCAGGACGAGCTCCATCCACAGAAATAGCGACCAGAAAGCGGAAAGCGCTCCCAGGAGCACCAGCTTCGCCCAGCCGGGGGCGTCGAACGCGCCGGCGGCTCCCGCCACCCGAGCCTCCACCTCTCGTTGCTTCTTCTTTTTCTCCAAGCTTCTCATTCTGGCACGGCCAACGCCGCGGCCGCCTCGAGCCGATGCGATTGAACCTGGCCGACATCGGCGTGACTCCAGGTGAGAGGGCTGCAGGCCCCGCTACACCGTCCAACTCTTGCTGAGGCGAGCGAGCAGAAGCGAGAGTCGTGGCCGCGACCCATCGGCGCCCTGGATCTCGCAAATCCTTGCGAGTCGCGCACTTTTCCATGTAGCTGCGGACCATGAGCTTGCCGGCCGCGCGCAGCGCCTCCTGCGCCGCGGCGATCTGCTGCAGGATCTCGGCGCAAGGTCGGTTCCGATCGAGCCGTCCAGCAGAAGGACGGGAAGCTCTACTGCACGCTCGCGAAGAAGACAGTCGATCCCTGCTGCTGCAAGCCCGCTGTCGAGTAATTAATCAAGTCTTTGAGGTTTGTTCCTGAGCTATAGCGGCAACATTCATTCCGCCTGACGCGAAGGCGGGGATGCCCGCCGAGGTCTTGGCGAAGGCCGGGCACTCCCGGTCAACCCTACGGAAGCATCTTGAAGGAGGGGTGGTGTCTGCGAAAGTACAGACTCATCGTCCCGAGGGCGAGGACATTGCCGGCAAGGACGGCCGGCCAGGACAGCGCGTGGAGAATCTCGGCGGCGAAGATCAGTGAGACGAAGAGGAAGCCGGAGAGAAAGATGACGGACAACAGAATGACGCCGAATCCGTAGTTCGGGTTCTTCTCCGCGAGCCGCAGCAGACGTTGGGCAGCAAGGCCGATCGCGATGAAGGCGAGTCCGTGCACGAGCGTGAAGGAGAACACCATCGGAAGGGAGATCGGGAGGGCCTCCCTGGAGCCAACGGCGGCGGGTCCGCGAAAGAGCGCCGTTCCCAAGAGCGTCGGTGTGTACAGGGGATGCCCGCGAACCGCGTCAAAGGCCAAAAACCAGAGGGCGATCGTCGAGGCACCGATCAGGCCCGCGACGATCCCCTCGCGCGAGAAATATGTCGCCCCAGCAGCGGTGGAAGCGGACGGACTACCCACGACTCGTTCGGAATCATAATGCCCGGTCTCCAGAGGGTGGGTTCATGTCTGACCCCCTGTGCCCGTCCTCGTGTCGTCAAGGAAACGGGGTCATTCCGCGCAGCAGGAAAGCTTCGCCGGGTCCTTGAAGCGTGAGATCGCGATGATCTTCAAGGCTTCGGCCATCGTCGGGTAGACGTGGAGCTGATCGATGAAGTCCTGAAGCTTGGCCCGGAACCGAAGCGCCATGGCGGGCCTCGTGGATCACCTCGCCAGCGCTTTGGCCCACCATCGAGACACCCAGAACCTCGTCGGTCTCGGCGTCAGCGACCATCTTGATGATCCCTCGGGTGTCACGGATAGCGCCGGCGCGGGGGACGAGAGACATCGAGAGCGTGTTGCACCAACAGGGGTGGCCCGCCGCGATTGCCTCCTCTTCCGTCATGCCGACAACGGCGACCTGCGGATCCGTGAAGATAGTGCGCGGAATGACCCGGTGGTCCACGGCGCGCGGCTCGCCATCCGACAGAGCGTTGCGCGCCGCGATCCCTCCGTTGTGGCTTCCCACCGGGGTCGCCATCTGGCTACCTGTCTCCGATCCGATCACGTCCCCGGCGGCGAAGATGTGGGACACGTTCGTGCGCAGGTATCGGTCGACGAGGACTTGACCGTTCCTCCCGACCGACACTCCGACCTTCTCGATTGCGATGTGATCTGAGTTGGGGCGTCGTCCGGCCGCGATGAGGAGCCGGGCCGCCCGATACTCTTCGACTCCTTTTCCCGTCTCCACGGCCGCAACCGCTCCAGACCCGTCCCGCCGTACCAAGCGCACCGTGGCGCGTCTCACGACCCGAATGCCCTCCCCCTCCAGAATCGCTCGGACCGCGGGGCCGACCTCGGGCTCGTACCCGCGAGAGAGAATCTCCCCGCTGCGCTCGACGATCGTTACTTCTGATCCGAAGCGGCGGAACATCTGACCAAGCTCGAGTGCGATGTATCCGCCGCCCAGAATCAACAGGGAGGCCGGCAGCTCGGAAAGCTCCATGGGCTCGTCGCTCGTTAGCAAGTCGCTGGTCAGGTAAGGCACTTCAGCCAGCCCATCGATCAGAGGCAAAACCGGCCGCGCGCCGGTAGCGATCAGGACCTTCTCTCCTTCGATCTTCTTCCCACCGACCTCGACCGCGTGGGGGTCGAGGAAGCGGACGTGCCCTTTTTCGATTCGAATGGAGCCGCTGACGAGGCTCTCGTACTTCTTCTTTCGGTAGTCGTGGATGACCTCGTCCTTCTGCGCGACGAGGCGGGCAAAGTCGAGTTTCGGCTGCGTGGGGGAGAGGCCCGGGTAGCGGGGGTGCTGCGCGTCGTGAAGCAGTCTCGCGGCTTCGATCAAGTTCTTAGAAGGAAGGCATCCTCGGTTGACACAGGTTCCCCCAACTATCCGCTCCTCCGTCATGACGACGGTCTTTCCGAGCTCTTGGGCCTTCAGCGCGGCCGCGAAGGCCGTCGAGCCTGAGCCTAGGATCAGCAAGTCGAAATGGTCCATCAGCGGCCGGCCTGGCTTAAGCCCGGTCGAGCGGCCAGAAGATCCAAGATCGAGGCGAGCAAGAGCAGGGCGATGCCGACGTAAGCAATCGGGGGCCACAGTAGGATCCCGCCGAAGGTGACGACAGCGCCGACAATAGAAACAACGAGCGGAGTCTTCCGCCTGTGCTTCCGCATCGAGAGGGCCGTCCCGACGATCGAGATGACGAGAAACACGGCCAGAATCGGTAGCAAGTACCGGTCGCGAATTAGAAACCCCGCGCCGATCGCGGTCAGACCAGCGACGAGGAAAGAGACGCCGAGGCAACAGGCCGCGGCGAAGAGGCTACCCAGGAATCCAAGAGACTGGAGAAAGCGGGACATTGAGGAACCTTCTCTCGCAGCTGGTCGCGGCGCGCCGCGGCTGGTTCACTTCGCCTCTCCGGGCAACGCTCCCGCGCCCTGTTCTGCGGCCCTCTGGAGTTCCGCCAGCTGTTCCTGATTCAGATGCTTGCTTGCAATCTGGGCCAATTCTTCGAACGGGTCTCTCGCGCATTCCTCGCCCTTGTCTCTAGTCAAGATCGTGGCGATGCCTGCGGAGAGATCCTTGGTCAACGCCGCGAGCTTCTCCGGAGGGAGATCGACACCTGCCTTGGCTCGATTCATCAGCCGGGCGGCGATCACCTGAGCCTCCCTTTGGCTCAGACGATCCACGTCGCTAGCCCTGTACCAATGTCCGGACTCGAACTCCTTCAGCGCTCTCTCCCGTGCCCCGCCCTGGAGGAGGGCCGTTTCCAGATCCCCTTTCTTGAAGGCAGCCTCGACGGCTGAAGCCCCGGAGCGAGCTTGAGCCGGATCCTTCCACACGACGGCGAGCACTGTCCCCGGATAGTTGATCTTCGCCTCGGCAATCCTGGCGTCGCGTTCGAGACTCTTCAAGATGGGCTTGGAGGCCGAGCCACAGCCGAGCCCTTCCGCGGCGCCGCACTCGAGAGGCACCTCGAAAAAGCTGACTCGCTCGGAGGGCTGTGGCGCGTTCACGGCCTCGACCCTCGCGGAAGCCGGCGGAGCCGCTCCCGCCGGAGCCGCGGCCTTGATCGTCGCCTTGTACCCGAGCTTCTGAATCGCCTGAATCATCTTGTCGGGAGTGACCTTCGAATCGTCGTAGGTGACCACCGCCTCCAGCTTTTCGTGGTCGGTCTTGACGTCTTCGACGCCATCGAGCTTCTTCAAGGCGATCCGCGTCGAGGCGGCGCAGGAGCCACATGTCCAGCCCTTGACCGCGAACGTCACGCTCTTGGTTGCGGCCAGAGCGGTCCACGCCACGGTGACTGCGAGGAATAAGAGGAGAAACTTCTTCACGATAAACCTCCGAGTGTTAGAAAAGCGCTCCCGAGAAGTACGGGAACGCTGCGGCAAGCACCACGATAACGGTCACGATCCAGAGGGCGATCTTCTGCCCCTTGCGATTTGTTGAGCGAGCGCAGGCAGAGCCTGGCTCGCACTCTTCGGGGGCGGGCCGCCGGTAGGTCAGATAGAACGCCGCGCCGAGGAAGAGCGCAGTCGCAACCAGGAAGTAAGGGCGATACGGCTCAAACTCGAGAAGCAAGGCGCCTCCGCCGAGGCCGAGCACGGCGAGGACGAGCGGGCCGAAGCAACAGATCGATGCCGCGACCGCGGAGCCGATTGCGCCCGCGTTGAAGAGCTTCGTGCCGGCGGCGCTATCCATCGTGTCATGACCTCTTCAGGACAGTCTCGAGCGCTCGCCGGAATCGGTCGAGCGCCTCTTCGTTCTTTCCGCTGCGGGCGCATGGCACGACGCAGGACTCGAGATGCGCTTCCATCATGCCGACGAGGACGCCGTTCAATGCAGACCGGACGGCGGAGGCCTGAACGAGAAGGGAATCACAATCGTCGCCGGAAGAAAGCATCCGGCGGATCGCCGAAACATGCCCTTCGATGCGTGCCAGGCGAGTATCGAGATCATTCCGCACGGCCTCCGGCAAGTTCGCCGCGCTCGACTCAGGCCGTCCGATCACGGGCTTCCGCTTTCTGGCAGGCTTCATGAGACCTCCTATCCCCATCCCGGGGAGGGGGATCGTACCAGGATGGCCGTCCTTCTGTCAGCGTCGGGCGCGCCTTCCAGAGCCGAAAAGGGGATCGACCGCTTCTCGCGCACGGCGCGGGCCTTCGCCCGGTTAGCGAGGATCCGGAAGATCCATGTCTTGAGAGACGACCGTCCCTCGAACCGCGGCAGGCCTTCGAGAACGGCAAGCCAGGTCTCCTGAACAACCTCCTCGGCCGCCGCGGGATCGGCGACATAGGCCCGGGCGAGGGTGACGAGTCTTGCGTGGTAGGCCTCCACGAGGCGCCCGAACGCCTCCTCGTCTCCTTCGAGCAGGCGTCGAATGAGCGCCGCTTCCCCGCCCGCGGCAGGTGGGGGGGCCGCTGGTGCGAGATGTCTCCTTCCCTTTCGATCACACGAAGCCGCGTTGAGCATAGCCCAGCGGCAAGAAACGCGACGAAGGCTGTAATGAAAAGCCCTCTGCCGAGACTCTGCACCATGCGCGATGAGAGGCGAAAGGGGATTAGTCATGCGTTCTAAGGTTGGAGCCGGCATCGTAGCCGGACTAGTTGCCGGGGTTGTCTTCGGCATCATGATGACGATGATGATGGCGCCCACTCCCGAGGGTGATCGCATGCCCATGATGGCCATGGTGGCCCAGGTCGTGCGGTCCAACAGCCTCTTCGTGGGCTGGCTCTATCACCTCTTCAACAGCGCGCTCATCGGGGCAGTCTTCGGCTGGCTCCTCGGCCGACACAGTTCGGGGATATGCCGCCGGCCTGGGATCGGGAGCTCTGTACGGGATCCTCTGGTGGGTTCTCGGAGCTCTGATTCTCATGCCGATTCTTCTGGGGATGTCTGCGTTCGCGCCGCTGGTGATGCCTCCCATGCGTCCTGTCGCAATGGGAAGTCTGATGGGCCACATTCTTTACGGCCTCATTCTGGGCGCGGTCTTCGTTTGGCTCAGCCGACAGAACCCTGTTGGCGAGCCGATGGGCGCCAGAGGCAAGGCCTGAGGGCAATGCTTCGCTAAAGTCTTCGCCGCCGCGATGGCGATCTCGAGTCACCAACCGTCACTGGCCAAATGTGTCTACGAAAGAGGAGGAAAAGATGAAACGCACCTTGGGACTCCTGGCAGGGCTTCTTGTCTCCGCTTCGCTGGCTATGGGTGCCGAACAGACTTGGACCGGAGCGATCAGCGACAGCTCCTGCGGCCGGTCGCACAAGTCGATGATCGAGCATTCCGGCAAGAAGCTTACCGACCGCGACTGCACGATCGCGTGCGTCAAGAACGGCGCAAAGTACGTCTTCGTGGCCGGGAGCAAGATTTACAGCATCGAGAACCAGGACTTTGCCGGTCTGGAGGAACACGCCGGACATAAGGTCACGCTGACCGGCGAGAGCAAGGGCGACACGATCACGGTGTCCAGGATCGAAATGGCCGGCGGGAAGTAAGCAGAAGTCTTTCTGTCGCGGTCGGAGGCGCCGGGCGCATGCCCGGCGCCTCGCTTGCTCGTCTCGAGTCGCGCGTTCCGCCCGGAGAGGCTCCGCGAGCTGATCCGTTATTACTCCCCGGGGGCAGAGTCTTCGTCGCTTCCTCCTTCGCGCAATGCGCTTCGGAGGACAGGTCGCTCGCGCCGTCGCCATAGCGGCTTTCCGCCTTCGCTGGAGAGCCGTAGCCGCGCGCCGTCGCCATAGCGGCTTTGGCGCGTCCGCGACTTCGGCGGAGGCTCTGGCGCGTCGCCAACCTCAGAATGACAGAAGAACCTAATCCGGAGCCTTGGAGGGTATGTCCTGCGAGCGCTTGCGCAGGATGCGCAGGGAGACGACCAGGGCGACGACCATGAGAGTCAGCAGGGCGAGCTCCAGCATCGCGCTCTGAAATGCGGCGGTGTTTCCCTTCTCGAAGAGCGTGGCGAACTGCGCCGTCAGGACCAGAATCCGGCGGGTGACGGCGATGAGGCCCACGATCAGAAACGGCTCGGGAACGAGCGTGTGCTCCCGGAAGGAGACCTGCACGGTGTAGAGAAGCTCGACGATCATCAGGATGAGCAACATCCGGTCGAGAAGGTCCACGATGCTGGGGGCCGACGCGCCGGCGAGGACGCTTTTCCCGAACCCGATGGCGACGTTGACGAGCAGCGCCGCGGCGCTCAAGGCGAGAAGCACGCCGAGGCCGATATAGACGCCATCCTCGACGCGGGTAAACCCGCGCGCGATCGTCAAGCGCAACTTTTCCGGCTTGTATCGATTCGCCGGTTCTGTCATGCGACTCCTCCCTACAGGTACAGAAGGATCCCGGAGAGCTAAAGGCAAGAAATGGGCCATCCAGAATGGCAGGGCTCGAAGAGGTTTGATTGCAGGGAAGTAAACTCCACCCGGAGCCAGCACCACCGGTATGAACGGACAGACTCGCGAAGTTATGTGGGGCGGGGCGGCCGCGACGGCGGTCGCCTTTCTCGTTCTGCTCTTCTTCGAGACTCGAAGGCCACTTCGCAGACAGCGCGAGTCCAAACCGCGCCGCGTCGCTCGCAACCTGACGGCCGGAGGCATCTCGCTGGCCGTCGTCACGATCCTGCAGACCCCCTTTCTCGTCCCGGCGGCCAAGTGGGCCGAGCAGAGACATTTCGGCCTGTTGAACCTGGCGCAGCTCTCCCGGCCTGTCCAGATCGCGCTCGCCATCGTGCTGCTCGATTACACCCTCTGGGTCTGGCACCGCATCAACCACGTCGTTCCCTTCTTCTGGCGCTTTCACCTCGTGCACCACGTGGACCGCGACATGGACGCTTCGACCGCCTTCCGCTTCCACTTCGGAGAACAGGCGCTCTCGGTCGGCTACCGAATCGGTCAGATCGTCCTCCTCGGCATCGATCCCGTCTCGCTCTGGATCTGGCAAGGACTCCTGGCCGTCTCGGTCGTGTTTCATCACTCCAACACCCGGCTACCGGGGGCTCTCGAGCGCGCACTCGTCAAGGTCATCGTGACGCCGCGCATGCACGGCATCCATCACTCCAACTACCGCAACGAGGCCAACGGCAACTGGGCGAGCCTCTTCTCCGCCTGGGACTACCTGCACGGCACCGTCCTTCTCGGGGTTCCGCAGGACGCCGTGGAGATCGGCGTGCCGGCCTACGCGCGCGAGCAGGACGTGACGCTCGGCAAGATCCTCCTCATGCCTTTCGTTAAGCAGAAGGAGGACTGGATTGGCGAGACAGGGCCGCGCGTCGAGCGGCCTCACGATCCATCCCAAACTCACTCCCTCGCGGAATAGCACCATGACACTCGATTCGGATCTTCGGTCCCTGGCGCGACGGCTTTCGACCGGCGCGCGCATCACGGTCCTGACGGGTGCCGGGGTCTCCGCCGCGAGCGGCGTGCCGACCTTCCGCGGTCCCGGCGGTCTCTGGAAGGACTTCCGACCCGAGGAGCTCGCAACACCCGAGGCGTTCGCGCACGACCCCAAGACCGTCTGGGAGTGGTACGACTGGCGGCGTCAGCTCGTCGCGCGCTGCCGTCCCAACCGCGCTCACGAGGTGCTGGCCCTCTGGAGCCGCCGCTACGAGTCCTTCGCTCTCGTCACCCAGAACGTGGACGGCCTCCACGAGCGCGCCGGAACGGAGAACGTCATAAGGTTCCACGGCTCGCTCTGGGAAGTCTCGTGCTCGAAGAAATGCCGGCCCTCCTCCTGGCTCGACGAGACGGTTCCCTTCCCGCGGCTGCCGCCGCTCTGCGACTCCTGCGGAGGGGACCTGCGGCCCGGCGTCGTCTGGTTCGGCGAGGCGATTCCCAAGCAGGCCCTTGCGGCCGCGGAGCGCTCTCTCGACTGTGATGTCTGCCTGATCGTCGGGACTTCCTCGGTCGTCTATCCGGCGGCCGGCCTCGCCACGGAAGCTCGGCGCCACGGCGCCTTCACCGTGGAAATCAATCCTGAGGCCACCCCCGCGTCCGGGCAAGTCGACCTCGCTCTGCCTGGGAAAGCCGAAGATATCCTGGACCGATTGGAAGGGCTCCTTAACCCGCATTATTCATGATCGACTCCGGCCGCCGCTCCGATCTTTTCCGCCGATACGGCGTCAGCGCTCCTCTGCGATGCGCCCCGGCATCGCCGTCGTCGCGCTTCCTTGTCTCGACGAAAAATCTCTGTCGCGGAC
>Ga0137373_10007018_pt1 | contig 12015 bp, 14 predicted proteins | sample SagtaG_5_FD_104912 | JGI IMG/M metagenome (GOLD analysis project Ga0137373, IMG submission 104912) | Vadose zone soil microbial communities from Sagehorn Ranch, Mendocino, California, USA - Sage1_R_80_16 metaG | ecosystem: Environmental > Terrestrial > Soil > Vadose zone | place: USA...
CAACGTCGCGCCGCTGCTGAAGGAGCCCGTCGGCGCGCAAGCCGACTATCACGTCGCCGAGTCGCCGATCGATCCGCACGGCGAGAACTCCGGCTTGCTTGAGGCCGGCGCCGTTTCGATCGATGCCGACATCGTCGCGACCCACACGAACCCTGGTGCGTATCTCGAGGGCGCGGCCGATGCGAGCCTCGATACGATTTGCAGTCGCTGTCTGGCGCCCATCGAAACGCCGGTGCACGCGGATTTCGCCGAGCAGTATTACGCGAGGTTTGGCGTCTTGTCCGGCGAGTCACTGGGCGACGCGCCGACGGACGCGAAGACGATCGGCTCGGATTTCAAGATCGACCTGACCCCGCTCCTGCGGGAGGAGATCTTCCTCGCCGCACCGTTCGCACCGCTGTGCCGGCCGGACTGCAAAGGCCTCTGCCAGGTCTGCGGCGACGATCTGAACCAGCGTCCGCATCAGCACGAGACTGCGGTGGACGAACGATTCGCGAAGCTCGAGAAGCTTCGCGACTTCCACGCCGAGCGCGACTAGCGCCCGAAGAGGGTCCGCCAGATCCCGGTGACGGCTTCGAATGCGGTGAAGTTGTCGAGGAAGCGGTCGAAGTGGAGGAAGTACTCCTGCGCTTCCTTCCCCAGCAGCAGTAGGACGAACGCGACGGCGGTGTCACGCAGTGAAAGTGCCGCGCCGGGACGGTAGTGATGGAGCGCGGCGACGGCGATGAACCAGAACTCGAAGACGTTCGGAAAGACGAGGAGCGTCCAGCGAGCGGCGGTCAACTCGAAGACGACCTCGCCGATCATCCGGTAGGCGAACAGGCCTGCCGCGGCGTTGCGCTCGAGGCCTTTCCAGCCGAGCGCAACTCGCAAGAACACGAGCATGTAGGCGAGGTCGCAGAGCTTGTCGAGACGCTGGTAGTCCTCAATACCGCCGATCGCGTCCATGAGGAACAGGTCCGAGAAGTCCGTGACGATCGCGAAGAGGCCACCCGCGAACGGCCAGCGCAGGGCGGGCACCGCGCAGAGCACCCGGAACGCGACGAAGACCGCGATCTGCCAGGTCATCTGGCCCATAGAATCATCGAGAACGACATCAAGGAGAGCAGTCTTTGGCAGGTCATCCCAAGAAGCGCATCCCGCACGCCGCGCAGGGCGAGCGCCGCAGCCATCTGGCGCTGAAGGCGCAGAATCTCGTGCCTTGTCCGCAGTGCAAGAGTCCCAAGCCCCCGCACCAGGCGTGTCCGCACTGCGGCATGTTCCGCGGTCGCCAGGTGCTCAAGATCAAGGCGAAGCGCGCCGCGGCGTAGTCCCGTGCGCATAGCCGTCGACGCCATGGGTGGCGACCACGCCCCGGACGAGATCGTCCGGGGCGCGCTGCTGTATCGGGAGAAGGGCGGCACCGCCGATGTCGTGCTCGTGGGGCAGGAGGAGCGCCTGCGGTCGCTGCTCGGTGGCGCGCACGCTGGCATCGAGACCCAACACGCAGCCGAGGTCATCGCGATGGACGAGCATCCCGCGAACGCGCTGCGCCGACGCTCCGACACGTCGATCGGCGTCGCGACGACGCTCGTGAAGAAGGGCGAGGCCGATGCCGTCGTCTCGGCGGGCAGCACCGGCGCGACGATGGCCGCGGCGCTCCTCGTGCTCGGTCGCGTGCGAGGCATCGATCGTCCCGCGCTCTGCGGCATGCTGCCGGTCCTGGGCGACCGTCCTGCGACGTGCCTTCTCGATGCCGGCGCGACGATGGACGCGGACGCCAAGAACCTCGTGCAGTACGCGCGTATGGCGACCTGGTTCATGCAGAAGGTGCACGGCGTCGCGAGTCCATCGATCGGCCTCATCAACGTCGGTGAAGAGCCTGAGAAGGGCGACAAGATAAGGCTCGAGGCTCATGCCTTGCTGACCGCGAGCGACATGAACTTCTACGGCAACATCGAGGGACGCGACGTCCTCCGCGGCGTCACTGACGTCTCACTGTGCGACGGGTTCACCGGCAACGTGCTCGCGAAGGGGCTCGAGAGCGCATTTGACGTCGTCCAGGTCGGCATACGCGGGGACATCTTCGGTGGGCCACTGGGCAAGATCGCCGCGCTTCTCGCGTATCCGGGCATCAGGAAGTTCCGGCATCGCTTCGACTACGACCAGTACGTGTCCGCGCCGCTGCTCGGCATCGCCGGTGTGTCGGTCGTCACGCACGGACGCGCGCGGGCGAACATGGTCCGTTGGGCGATCGCGGTCGCCGAGCGTGCGGTCTCGTCGCGCCTCGTGGAAGCGATCGGCTCGAGCGCCGCCACCGCCGCATGAAGCAGCGAGCGCCACGCGCCGGCCGTCACCCGGCGCGTCGGGTCGCTTTGCAGACGCTCTTCGAGATCGATTTCAACCGCGCCGACGCGAAAGAGACCTGGCAGCGTGGCTCCTTCCGGACCGGTCTCACTGACGAGGCGGCGAACTTCGCGTGGCAGCTGGTGGAGGGCGTGCTCGAGCATCGGAAGGAGCTCGACGAGGAGATCCACCAGCTCGCGCCGGAGTTTCCGATCGAGCAGATGGCCCGCATCGACCGCAACGTGCTGCGGATCGCGCTATACGAGCTGCGTGTCCTTGGCGATGCGCCAGCCGCCGCGATCATCGACGAGGCCGTCGAGCTCGCGAAGATGTTCGGTAGCGAGGCCTCGCCCAAGTTCGTCAACGGTGTCCTCGCGACGGCGGTCGGCGGGCGGAAAGAGCCCTCGGCCTAGCGCACGACCAGCGGTATGTGCACCAGGCCGGTGTCGGCGCCGTCGCGCGGACTCGCCCAGTACACCTCGAGCGTGACGTTGCCGCTCGCGTTCGCCGGGAGCTGCACCGAGATCTGGTACGTGCCCCACACGGCGCTGGTGCCCCGACTGGCGGTGGTCGTTCCCTCCGCGAGCACGTGCCGCGCTGAGTCGACGACGCGCCACGCGGTGGTCGCTTCGAACGTGCGCGACAGTCCGCTGACGGTGAACTGACGGCCGCTATCTCCGGGCTTTGGTGAATACACGGCCACAGTGTCACTGAGCGATGTTGCGAAGCCGCCGATGTCGACGACGATGCGGTCGGGATTGCTGAGGAGAGCGACCCTCCAAGGGCGCTGATCATCAAGCGCGAGGCCATAGATGGTTTTGCCGCCACCTGTAACCGACTGGATCGATCGCAGTGGTGAGCGATCGATGATCTCGAGACCGGGCTTTGTCTCCCCGCCTCCAACCTCGAGTGTGATCATGTACTTGCTCCACGCCGGGTTCTTGACATCGATCGTGCCGTGGCCCACTGCGGTGAACGTCTGCCAGTCGCCCGAGTCGACCTGCACGATGAAGCGCGCGACGCCGAGCGCGAAAGTGTCGACCGACCAGTTGTTGCTCAGCACCGCGGGCGATGGACTCGGACAGGTGGGCGCGCACGGCTGCGATTGGTCTTCGCTGACGGTCTCGTCCTTCTGCGGGCCATACCCGGACACGTCTTCGCGCGTGAGTGGCTTGTCCCACGCGAGCTGGTCGATCGTCGTGGGCTTGCCGCCGTTCTGGGTGATGAGCACCCGTCGGATGCCCGGCTCTTCGCTCACCGTGTATACGAGCTGCTGCACGACAGCGACCGAGCGGGCTGCCCCGGCAACCTGCCACGCGCCGGCGTTCACCACCAGATCGACCCGGGCCAGATCGCCCTCGACTTGCACGCCGCTGACCGACTGCACGGCCGACTTCGGTGGCATCGCGTTCGTCGCGCCCGCGGGAGCCGGTCCGGCGCTGATCAGCGCGTGGACGCGCGCGCCGATCCGCTCGGCCGCCGTCGCGAGTGAGTTGATGTCGCGGACACCGTTTCCGACCGGCAGCATAGCGACGTGCACAGCGACTGGCGGAAGCTGGTCGCGCGCGTAGTAGATCACCTGACGATCGATCGCGGTCGACTGCGGCGTGGGCGTGGCCACCGGTGTGGCCGTGGCCGCCTGCGTGTGCACGGGGGACACCGTCGGCGTGGGCTGCTGTGCGACTGGTCCGTCGGTCGCGGGCCGCTCGAGAAGCGTCGAGCCGAGCGCTCCGGCGATCAGGATGGACGCGGCAAGGGCGGCCACGCGCCAGAACGATGTTCCACGCTTGAGCGGCCGCGCTCCGATCCGCGAGCGGTCGTACGGCGTCTCGTTGACTTCGGCGGTCTCGATCGCGCGGGAGAGCGCGCGTCCCAGGATCTCGTCGTCACGCGGTTCGTCGGTCTTCATCGCATCGCTCCTCGGGCGAGCCGCCCAGCGATCTGGACCTGGCGCAGCTTCTCGATCGCCTGGTGGAGGGTCGCGCCCACGGTCCCACTCTTGATGTCGAAGTGGCTCGCGATCTCGTCGTAGCTGAGGCCGTAGTAGTAGCGGGCGACGACGATCGCGCGCTGGCGCTCGGGCAGCTGCCGCAGCGCCGCGAGCAGGTCAGCGCGGTCAGCGACGGCGTCGAACGCGGATGCCTCGGACGTCCCACGCTCGGCCCAGCGCTCGTTCTCGACGCGTCGGCGGCGACGCTGCCGCAGCAGCTCGCGCGTGCCGACAACGAGGAGCCATGCTCCGGGCCGGTCGAGGGTCGCGAGGCCCTGCTTATGCGCTTTCACGAACGCCTCCTGTGCCGCGTCTTCGGCCGCATCCCCGTCGCCTCCGATGGCCAGCAGCGCCCGCAGCAGGCGTGGGTACTCAAGGTCGTAGAGCTCGCGCCAACCGTCGGTCATCTGCTTACTCAACGAGTCCTGAGGAGGCCTGTTCCTTTAGTCTGGCCGGAGTCCCGATTGACGGGCGCTTTCCGCCCACCGACACTTGCGCGGAGCTGCCGAGGGCGGACGGGCGGGCAGCGCACACGCGGAGGAGGTAGGCGGTTTGGCGGAGGGCAAAACCTACGAGCGGCTCAAGAAGATCGTTGTGGAGCAGCTCGGGGTCGACGAAGGCGATGTCAAGCCAGAAGCGTCCTTCGTGGAAGATCTGAACGCCGATTCTCTCGACCTCGTGGAGCTCATCATGAGCCTCGAGGAAGAGTTTGGGATGGAGATCTCCGACGAGGAAGCCGAGAAGATCAAGACCGTCGGCGACGCCGCGGAATACATCGAGGAGCACGTCGCGTAGCGAGAACAAGACCACTACAGACCACGCAAGAAGGCAGTAGGGGAGGCAGGGGCGTCGAAGCCCCTGCCTCTTCGTTTATGTCGGAGGAGATGGCTGACCTGGAGATCGCCGGATACACGTTCCGCGACGCGGAGCTGCTCGCGACCGCGCTCACGCACAGCTCGTATCTGCACGAGCACGTCGGCAGAGGCGTACGCGATTTCGAGCGGCTGGAGTTCCTCGGCGATGCGGTCGTGGATCTCGTGATCGGTGAAGAGCTCTACCGGCGTTTCCCGGAAGCGACGGAGGGCGAGCTGACGTCGCTGCGTGCGACGCTCGTGTCATCGTCCGCGCTCGCGGAGATCGGTCGCGAGCTCGGTCTACCGCAGCGCGCGCGGCTCGGTCGCGGTGAAGAGGAGACCGGCGGGCGATCGCGTATGGGTCTCGCCGCGAGCCTCTACGAATCTTTCATCGGCGCCGTTTACTACGAGGCGGGGTTCGCGCGTGCGAAAGAGATCGTTCTCGCGACGATGGGCGGCGTACTGGACGACATCGAGCACGCGCCGATGAAGTCCGCGAAACAGCTCCTGCAGGAATGGGCGCAGGGCGAGAAGCTGTCGCTACCGGTGTATCGGATGCTCGAGATCAGCGGTCCCGAGCATCACCGCGGCTTCGAGGTCGAGGTCGAGGTCGGTGGCAACGTCGCGCGCGGCACTGGTTCGTCGAAACGCGAAGCGCAGGAGTCGGCAGCGGCGAAGCTGCTCGAGCTGGTGACGAAGTGAGTGACGAGCTGAAGGTGATCGACGGGGGTCAGGGCGCGCCGAACGCGGTGCTGAAGACGCTCACGCTGACCGGATTCAAGAGTTTCGTGCACAAGACCCATCTCGAATTCGCGCCAGGCATCACCGCGATCATCGGTCCTAACGGCTCGGGCAAAACGAATCTTGTAGATGCAATTCGCTGGGCGCTAGGTGAGAACAATGCGCGAACCATGCGCGCGAAGCGTAATGACGAGTTGATCTTCGGTGGATCGGAGACACGTAAGAGTCTCGGCATGGCCGAGGTGCTGTTGCAGCTCGACAACACGTCGCGGCGACTCCCGATCGAATACATGGAAGTCGAAGTCGGGCGCCGCATGTTCAAGGACGGGGATGCTGAGTATCTAGTCAACCGCGCCCGCGTCCGCCTACGCGATCTTCAGGATCTTCTTTCTGGAGCGAATCTCGCCGACAACCCGTTTGTCGTGATCGGACAGGGACTGACCGATCAGATCCTCGCATTGCGCCCGGCGGACAGACGGTCAGTGATCGAAGACGCCGCGGGCACGCGGCGCCTGCAAATGCGACGTGAAGAAGCCCTGACGCGACTGAAGCACGCCGACGCCGAGATGGTCCGCGTCGTCGACATCCTCCGAGAGATCGGGCCGCGCGTTGAGCTGTTGCGCGAACAGGCGGCGAAGTGGAACGAGTACGAACATGTCCGGTCCGAGCTACGCCGTCGCGCGCTGCGCTGGTATCGCGCGTCGTTCGGCTCGACCGCGACGACGCGGGCCGACCTCGCCGCAAAGATCGTCGGCGTCGACCGCGAGATCGAGCGCCTCCTCGACTTCGTCACCGAGGGCGAGACGGTCACCGCCGGTAGCGACGAAGAGCTGCGCGCCGCGCGCGAGGAAGAGGAGCGCCGGCGCATCGCCGCCGGAGACGCGGCGAGCACGGAATCAGGGATACGCGAGCGTGTCGCGGCATTACAGGCCAGCCTCGATGCGATCGCGGCCGAGCGCGACCGCACGCGCGCGTCGCTCGCGGCCCTCCCGGCACAGCTCGCGTCGCTGCGCGAGCAGCGGCAGAAGGTCGACGACGAAGCCGCGACCGCCGCCCGGCGGGCGCGTGATTCAGCGGACGCCGCCCGCACAGCGGAGGTCGAGGCGTCGGGCACGCGCATCGCACTCGCCGAGGCACGCGCAGCGCGCGTCGAGGCAGAGCGCGCCCACCTGCTGCGCGAGAACGACGAGATACGCCTCGCCGACGAGGAGCGCTCGCTCCACGCACGCGACGAGGAGCTCGCGACCCTGACGTCCCAGCTTGCGAGCGAGCGCGCGCAGCGGGAACGCGAGCGGGCACGAATGGCGGTCGACCTCGACAAGGCTCGCGAGAAGGTCGCGGCCGCGGCACGCGCGGTCGAGTCGGCGGCGGCGCGCGCGGCGGCTTCGCGCAATGAGCTGCAGCGAATCGACGGCGACCTCGCGCTAATCCGCGGACAGACGACCGCGCTGCGTGAGGCGGCGGAGCGGGCCGAGGGCGAGCTCGCCGCGCGCGACGTGGGTGCTCCACGCCCCAAGCTGCCGGAGGGGTTCGCGTGGCTGCACGAACGCTTGACGGTGCCCGAGGCGGTCACGGCGGCCCTCGGCGATGTCGCGATGACGAGGACGAAGTCCGCCGGAGATGCGCCGCGCGGCTGCCGGCGCCTCGCGACCGATGTCGCGATCTTCGTGGCCGACGATGATGCGTCGGCGGTCGCAGCGGCAGCGACTCTCCGAGCGGGCGTCGTCGTTGCTCCGAGCGGTCTCTTGGTGCTTCCCGGTCTCGTCCGCTTCGCGGACCCGCGCCGGAAGGCGGACCAGGAAGCACGGGCGCAGCTGCGAGGCATGGCGTCCCGTCTGCGCGAGGAGCTCACCGGCGCGGAGCGCGGTCTCGCACAGCTTCAGCAGGAGCGGGCGAGCGCCGAGACGCGCACGGCGGAGCTTGACGAGCGTCTCGACCACGCGGAGCGAGCGCGCGGCGATGCGGAGCGCGCCGTGGACGAGCTCGCGTCGACCGATGCGGACGTGCGCGACCTCGTGCGCGTCGCCGATGCCCGCGCGACATCGATCGAGCGCGAACGGCGCGAGATCCTCGCGCGCCGCGAGAAGCTCGCGGTCGAGCGTTCGGACGCTGCGAGGACCCGCGCACAAGCTGGAGGCGCGTTCGCGGAAGCCGAGCGCGGCGAGCAGTCCGCATCCGACGCCCACGGGGCGGCGACCCAGCGCGCCGAAGCGGCTCGACTGGACGCGGCGACGAGCGAAGAACGCCGCGGCTAGCTGGTGCGCCTGCGCGACACGCTCGACGAGCAGGTCGGGGCGGCGGAGCGCCGCATCGCGGCGGACGAAGAGCGCCTGCGTGCGCTGGCCGCGCAGGAGCGGGAGGCGAAGACGAAGCTCGACTCCGCCCAGAGCGATCTCGGCAGGGCGGCGGCGGACGCGCGCGAGGCGGAGCGCTCGGCGGAGCTCGCCCGGCAGCGCGCGCTCGCCGCCGAAGGGTCGCGCCGCGAGTCGGAGCAGCGCCTCGCGAAGGTGCGCGAGCGGCTGGCGGAGCTGCGCGGCGAGCGCGGCAAGCTCGCGGTCGAAGAAGAGCGCGCCTCCGGCGCATTGCGTCTCCTCGAGGAGCAGGTGCGAGCCGAGCTCGGTCTGCCGGACGATGAGCCGTTGCCGGATCCGGAGTCGATCGCGATCGAAGATGACGACCAGGCGGGGGCTCCGCCCCCGCCGACCCCCGAGAAGACCGCGGGCCTCGGCGCGCTCCAGCGCCTGCGTCGCCGTCTCATCGCGCTCGAGCCGGTGAACCCGCTCGCGGCGACGGAGCTCGCGGACATCGGCCAGCGCTATGAATTCCTCTCCACCCAGCGCGCCGACCTCGAGAAGGCCATGACCGACCTGCGTGCGCTCGCGGATGACCTCGCCGCCACGATCGCCGAGCAGTTCGCGACGACGCTCATGGCGGTGGACCGCGAGTTCGGCCTCTTCTTCCAGCGCCTCTTCAACGGCGGGCAGGCGTCGCTGCGCACGTCGGACGATCCGGAGGACCCCGGCATCGAGATCTACGCGCGGCCCCCGGGTAAGCGCATCGGCAGCCTCGCGCAGCTCTCCGGCGGCGAGCGCGCCCTCACCGCGACCGCGCTGCTGCTCGCGATCCTGCGTGTGAAGCCGGCGCCGTTCTGCGTTCTCGACGAGGTCGACGCGGCCCTCGACGAGCGGAACGTCGGACGCTTCACGCAGGCGCTGCGCGAGCTCACTGACCGCACGCAATTCGTGGTGATCACGCACAACCGCGGCACGATCGAAGCCGCCGACATGCTCTACGGCGTCTCGATGGACGACGGCGGGGTGTCGAAGGTGATCTCGCTCAAGCTCTCGGAGCTGGACGACCAGCGCGAGCGCGCGGGCTAGCCGTTGACCTGGCGTCGGACAGCGCTCGTCGCGGGCTGGATCGCGACCGCGGGCTGGGGTATCTACTACCTGGTCGCGGTCGCGGGCAGCTCGCCCGCGTTCGTCGCGAGCGCGGTGCTCCACTTCATCATCGGCTACGTCTGGGCGCGCGCGATCATGACGCCTGAGCTCTCCGCACCGCTCGCGATAACGGGAACGATCGCCGCCGGCGTGTATACGCGGCTGGCGTTCGGCTTCGGGACGACTGAGTTCCTGTTCACACCGCTCGGTCCGATCGTCGCCGTCGCGCTCGCCGACACGTCGACCCCGCGCAACATCGCATCGTCGGTCCTCGCGTTCGTCCTTGGATTCATCGCGTTCCTCTGGCTCGCGCCCTAGTTTGGATCGGTGAGCCTCGAGCAGGGCCTCGCGAAGACGCGGGGCGGATTCCTCGCCCGCCTCTTCGGCCGCAAGCAGGAGGAGCCGCTCACCTCTGAGTTTCTCGACGAGCTCGAGGAGGGGCTGCTGCGCGCCGATCTCTCGGTGTCGCTCGTCGATCCGCTGATGGCGCAGGTCCGCGATCTGGCCACGACCGGAGAGCTGAAGACGGTCCCGAAGGCGCTCGACGCAGTGCGCGACGTGCTCGTCGCCGAGCTGTCGGGCAAGGACAGCGAGCTGCGCGGCTCGGGGCAACGGCCGCGTGTCGTGCTCGTCTTCGGGGTGAACGGCAGTGGCAAGACGACGACCGCAGCGAAGCTCGCGAAACGTTTGAAGGATGCCGGCGAGACCCCGCTTCTCGTCGCGGCGGACACGTTCCGCGCCGCCGCGATCGAGCAGCTCGAGACCTGGGCATCACGCGTCGACGTGCCGATCGTGTCCGGCCGGCCCGACGGCGATCCCGCCGCGGTCGTCTTCGACGCGATCAACGCCGCCACGGCGCGCGGGAACAGCATCGTGATCGCCGACACCGCGGGGCGCCTTCACACCAAGGGTCACCTCATGGACGAGCTCGGCAAGATCGTCCGCGTCGCCGGACGCGCGCGCGGGGGCGCGCCGGACGAGGTCCTCCTCGTGCTCGATGGGACAGCGGGCCAGAACGCGATCCAGCAGGCCCGGCAGTTCACGAAGGACGCAAATGTCACTGGACTCGTGGTAACGAAGCTGGATGGGACCGCAAAAGGCGGCGCTGTCTTCGCGATCGTGCACGAGCTGCACTTGCCGGTGAAGTTCCTCGGCGTGGGTGAGAAGGCCGACGACCTCGTGCCGATGGACCCCCGCGCGTTCGTTGAGGCGCTTCTACCGCGCGCGGCTTAGCCTTAGCGCGGCATGGCCATCGTTCGTCTCCGACCCGAAGAGTTCAAGCGCGCGCTCGATGAAGGCGCGCTCTCGCTGCAATTCCAGCCGCAGGTGCACGTGCCCACCGGCAAGCTCGTTGGGATCGAGGCGTTCGCGCGGTGGCCACACCCAGCTCACGGGATGATCGGACCGAGCGACATCGTGCCCCTGCTCGACCAGGGTTCGTTGCACGTCGAGTTCGATCGTTGGGTACTGCGCGCGCTCTGCGCGCAGGTGCTCGCGTGGCGGAAAGAGGGCGTCCACGTTCCGCTGGTGGCCGCGAACATGTGGACGCACACGCTGCAGCAGCCGGATGTCGTCGAGATGGTCCGTGACGCGATCGCGTCGAGCGGCATCGCTCCCGGCGACCTGGAGATCGAATGCCCGCGCGGCAGCGTGCGTGATCCCCTGCTGGCCGAGCCCGTCCAGAAGATCCGCGCGCTCGGCGTCCGGATCGCGTCCGAGGAGTTCGGCGACCCGGCGATCGCGGACGCGGCCTCGGGCTTTGACACGCTGAAGATCGGCTATCCGATCGCGCGCGACCTGCCGGTCCTTGGCACGGAGAGCCTGGAGGCGGTGCAGGCCATCGTCGAAGCGGCGCGCGTGACCGGCGCCCGCGTCGTCGCCGACAGCGTCGAGACGAAGGACCAGGAGGATCTGCTCGTGCAGTTCGGCTGCGAGATCGTGCAGGGCCGGCTATATGGTCCCGAGGTCGCGGCCGACGAGCTGAAGATCCTGCTCAGCGGATCGATACAGGCGCAGCTATGACTTCAGGAGGCGTAGGCATGGCTGGCAATGCGAAGTGCTCGTTCTGCGGCAAGCGTCAGGATGACGTCGAACGTCTCATCGCGGGCCCCGACCGCGTCTTCATCTGCGATGAATGCGTCCGTCTCTGTGGCGAGATCCTGCGCGACCCACCGAGTGCGCCTACCGCGCGGACGATGCGCCGCGAGGCCGCACCGCGGCGCCGACTGACGTGGCCATGGCAAACGTGGCGCAAGGACGCGCAGCGCCTGTAGGGCGATGTTCGAGCAGCTGTCCGACAAGCTGAACACGACGTTCGAGCGACTCCGCGGTCGCCCGCGCGTGAGCGAGTCCGATCTCGAAGAGGCGCTGCGCGACGTGCGAGTTGCGCTGCTCGAGGCGGACGTCAACTTCAAGGTCGTTCGCCAGCTCGTCGCGACCGTGCGCGAGCGCGCGCTCGGCGAGAAGGTCCTCGAGTCGATCACCGGCGCGCAGCAGGTCGTGAAGATCGTGCACGACGCACTCGTCGAGATGCTCGGTGGCGACGCGGCGCCGCTCGTGCGCGCGGAGCGTCCGCCGACGGTGCTGCTGCTCGTCGGCCTCCAGGGCTCAGGAAAGACGACGACCGCGGCAAAGCTCGCGAACATCCTGCGCAAGCAGGGACGCC
>Ga0137373_10007025_pt1 | contig 12011 bp, 10 predicted proteins | sample SagtaG_5_FD_104912 | JGI IMG/M metagenome (GOLD analysis project Ga0137373, IMG submission 104912) | Vadose zone soil microbial communities from Sagehorn Ranch, Mendocino, California, USA - Sage1_R_80_16 metaG | ecosystem: Environmental > Terrestrial > Soil > Vadose zone | place: USA...
CCGAGCGAGGACGAGGTCGAGCGCGCGGCGCGGCTGCTCGCGGCGTACTGACCGCGCATGACGCTCTCTCCCGGCACGCGCTGGGGCCATTACGAGGTCGTGTCGCCGCTCGGAGCGGGAGGCATGGGCGAGGTCTACCGCGCGCGCGACACCCGGCTGCGGCGCGACGTCGCGATCAAGGCGCTCCCCGCGAGCCTGGCCGCGGATTCCGAGCGACTCGCGCGCCTGGACCGCGAGGCGAGGCTCCTCGCCGCGTTGAATCACCCGAACATCGCGGCGATCTACGGGATCGAGGATGCCGGAGACTCCCGGCTGCTCGTCCTCGAGCTCGTCGAAGGAGAAACACTGGCGGAGCAGCTCGCGGCCGGACCGCTGCCGATCGAGGAAGCCCTCGCGGTGTGTCAGCAGATCGCCAGCGGGCTCGAGGCAGCGCACGACGCCGGAGTGATCCATCGGGATCTCAAGCCCGCGAACGTGAAGATCCGCCCGGACGGTTCGGTCAAAATCCTTGACCTCGGGCTCGCGCGCGGGGTCGAGGTGTCGGCAGTCGGCGACCCCTCTCTGTCTCCGACGATCACGTCGGGCGGAACGGAGACCGGCGTCATCCTAGGTACGGCCGCGTACATGAGCCCGGAGCAGGCGCGCGGCAGATCGCTCGACAAACGCTCGGACATCTTTTCGTTCGGCTGCGTGGTCTATGAGTGCCTGACGGGAAAGCGCGCGTTTCCGGGAGAGACTGTCTCGGACACGCTGGCGGCAATCCTGCGCGCGGAGCCGGACTGGGACGCGCTCCCGGGGGATACGCCTGCCGCGGTTCGAAAGCTCCTGCGCCGGAGTCTGGAAAAGGACCGGAAGCGGCGCCTTCACGACATGGGCGATGCCCGGCTCGATATCGAAGACGCGATCGCCGCCCCGGGCGCTCCGGCGACTGAGCCTGTCCTGGCTCCTCCACGCAAACGTTTCGCATTCCTTCTCTGGCTGCTCGCCGGCGCGTTGATCGGAATCGTGGCGGTCTACTCCGCGGGCCGTCTCTTCGGTCGCCCGCCGACGCGCAACTCCCCGCCTGTGAGAGCCAGTCTCGCTCTCCCCGCCGAGACCCAACTGAGCTTCGCGAACCGCCCGGCGATCGCCGTCTCGCCCGACGGCCGAACGGTGATCTTCCGCGCCGTGAGCCAGGGCGTCGCTCGGTTGTACCGCCGCGGCCTGAACGCTCCCGCCTCGGAACCGGTCGCCGGAACGGAAGGCGGGTTCAACCCGTTCTTTTCGCCCGACGGCGAGTGGCTCGGCTTCTTCACAAACACCGAGCTCAAGAAGGTTCCTCTTGCGGGAGGTTCGCCGATCCGGATTTCCCTCGTAACGCCGGTGACCGCGGGAGCCGCGTGGGGCGTCGACGGGAACATCGTTTTCACCCTCACGGCGAACGGCCCCCTCTCCCGTATTTCAGACACTGGCGGCAAGTTCGAGCCGGTCTCGACGCTCGATTCCTCCCGCGGAGAGCACTCCCATCTCTGGCCGCAGATTCTTCCGCAAGGGCGCGGGATCCTCGTGACGATGATCCTCGGCCAGGACTTCCAGGACTTCCAAAACTCGCAGATCGTCGTCCTGGATCCGAAGAGCAGCCGCAGGACCGTCGTGCTCGAGGGAAGCCCCTTTGCCCGCTACGCGGGGGGACAGATGTTCTTCGTCAGGGGTGGCTCGATGTTCCGGGTGCCGTTCGATCTGACTCGACTTTCCGTGACCGGCTCCCCGGTTCCTCTCGCGGAACGGGTCACGATCGACGCCGGCAATGGTTCCGCGAGCTTTGCGATCACGACCGATGGCACGCTCGTGTACGCAGATGGTCCGCCGGTTGTCGATACGCAATCGGTCGTATTCCGGCTCGATCGACGGGGGGCCGAAAAGCCACTGCCGCTGCCCGCCGCCCTGTACCGCGGCCCGCGCCTGTCGCCCGACGCAAAGACACTCGCCCTCGTGAAATGCGACGGCGAGTCGTGCAAGCTCGTTCTGTACGACCTCGAGCGCAACGTGCTCACTCCGTTCACCTCCGAGCCGGGCCGGTTCTTCAATCCGGTCTGGTCTCCGGACGGCCGTCGGCTCGCCTACTCGGGCTTCGCCGTCGGAGCTCCCACTCTCTACGTGAAGAACGCCGACGGAAGCGGCCCGGCACAGCGACTCACCAACGCACCGACGGAAACGAGGGAGGCGGCGGAGTTTCCCAACTCCTGGTCGCCGGACGGGCGGACGATCGCCTACATCGTCGTCAGCCGGCTCATCAGCGGGCAACCCGCCCGGGATGTCTGGCTCGTCTCGCTGGACGAAAAACGGCAGGCACGTCGCTGGCTCGAGACTCCGTACGCGGAGTCCGCCGCCGCGTTCTCGCCCGACGGGCGGTGGATCTCGTACGTCTCGGACGAATCCGGCCGCAAGGAGGTCTACGTGCGTCCTTTTCCGGGGGCCGGCGGCAGAATCAAGGTCTCGAGCGAGGGAGGAGCCGAACCGGTGTGGACGCGTGGAGGGCACGAGCTCTTTTACCGGCAGGGAAACCAGTTCCTGTCCGTCGACATCCGGACGGAGCCCGGTCTCGCTGCCGGCACTCGCCACGTTTTCTTCTCCGGCGACTTCCTTCCCGGCGGGAGAGAGGATGCGCCATTCGGGTACGACGTCTCGTCCGATGGAAACTCGATCTATGCCGTTCGCGAGAGCTCCGTTCCGCAGCCGGAGCGTCATCTCTCGGTCGTAACGAACTGGCTGGAATCGAATCCACCTTCCGGCGCAACGAAGTGAACGCGCTCCGCAAGATCCTCCACGTGGACATGGACGCGTTCTACGCGTCGGTCGAGCAGAGAGACGATCCCGCGCTCCGCGGAAAGCCTGTCGCCGTCGGCGGCCGGCCCGAGAGCCGCGGGGTGGTCGCCGCGGCGAGCTACGAGGCTCGGAAGTTCGGGGTGCATTCCGCGCTCCCGATGTCGCGCGCGGTCCGGCTGTGTCCGGAACTCGTGATCGTGCGGCCCGACTTCGGCAAGTACGGCGAGGTGTCGCGCCAGGTGTTCGCGATCTTCCGCGAGGTGACGCCGCTCGTCGAGCCGCTGTCGCTCGACGAGGCCTACCTCGACGTCACCGAGAACTCCTGGGGCGAAGCGCTCGCGGTCGAAGTCGCGCGTCGGATCAAGCGCCGGATCCGGGAAGAGATCGGACTGACGGCCTCCGCCGGCGTGGCGCCGAACAAGTTCCTCGCGAAGACGGCGTCGGCCTGGAAGAAGCCGGACGGGCTGACGGTCATTTCGCCCGACCGGATCGAGCGGTTCCTCGCGGAGCTGCCGGTGGACGCGCTCTGGGGCGTTGGGCCGGTCACCGCCCGCCGGCTTCGCGCCGCCGGGATCGAGCGGCTCGTCGACGTGCGGACAGCGGCCGACGAGGTTCTCCGGCGCGCCGTCGGCAGCTGGGCGGAGTCGCTGCGCCGCCTCTCGTTCGGGGAGGACGACCGGCCGGTGACGACGAACCACGAGCGCAAGTCGATCGGCTGCGAGCAGACGTTCGCGCGCGATCTCGTGGAGCTCGAGCAGATCCGCCGGGAGGTCGAGGCGCTCGCCCGCGATGCTGCGGGGGTGCTTTCGCGCAAGAGCCTCCGCGCGCGGACCGTGGTCCTGAAACTGCGCTACTCCAACTTCGAGACGATCACGCGCAGCGAGACCCGCCAGCCGCCGACCTGCTCGGAGGAGGAGATCGCCGCGCGAGCCGTCGCCCTGCTCGAGAAGACCGAGGCCGGGAAGCGTCCGGTGCGGCTCCTGGGCGCGTCCCTGCACGGTCTGGTTCCCGAAAAAGCAGCAGGGCAGCTTTTTTAGATGGGGTCAGGTCTCCACTTGCCACATCGGGGGCCAGGTCGCCACATCGAAACCATCCGGCCGTTCTGCATCGCCATCCCGGAAAAGACGCTCGCCGACCTGCGGGAGCGCATCGCCCGCACGCGCTGGCCGGACGAGATCGTGGAGAGTGGCTGGGTCTACGGGACGAACGTCGCCTATCTGTACGAGCTCCTCGAGTACTGGCGCGAAGGGTTCGACTGGCGCGGCCAGGAGCGGAATCTGAACTCCTTCTCCCATTTCGTCGCGGACGTCGACGGCCTCGATCTCCACTTCCTTCACGAGCGCGGACGAGGCCCGAGCCCGATGCCGCTTATCGTCTTGCACGGCTGGCCGAGCACCTTCTTCGAGATGTCGAAGATCGTGCCGCTGCTGGTGGACCCCGCGGCGCACGGCGGCGATTCGAAGGACTCCTTCGACGTCGTCGCGCCGTCGCTGCCCGGTTGCGGGTTTTCGGATCGGCCGCGCGAGCCCGGGATGCACAAGACCCGCATGGCGGAGCTCTTCGCGAAGCTGATGTCGGAGACGCTCGGCTACGAGCGGTTTGCCGCGCGCGGCGGGGACGTCGGAGCGGGCGTCGTGTCGCTCGTCGCGCTCGATCATCCGGAGCGGGTGATCGGCATCCACCTGTCCGATGTCTATCGTCCCTACATCGGACCGGGCGCCCGCCACTTCACCGACGCCGAGCGGAAGTTCTTCGACGAGGAGCGCACCTGGATGGAAAAGGAGGGCGCTTACGATCACCTGCAGGCGACGAAGCCGCAGACGCTCGGCTACGGCCTGAACGACTCGCCCGCCGGGCTCGCCGCGTGGATCGTCGAGAAGTATCGGAGCTGGAGCGACTGCGGCGGCGACGTCGAGCGCCGGTTCACGAAGGACGAGATCCTGACGCAGCTCACGATCTACTGGGCGACCGAAACCATCAACTCCGCAAACCGTCTGTACTTCGAGCGCGACCGCGCGCCGCGCGTGCTCGGTCCGGACGATCGCGTCCAGGTTCCCACCGCGGTCGCGATCTTTCCAGGCGACATCGACCAGCCGCCACGCGAATGGGGGGAGCGCGTCTACGACGTCCGGCGGTGGACGGTGATGCCGCGCGGCGGCCACTTCGCGGCGCTCGAGGAGCCGGAGCTCCTCGCGGAGGACATCCGGGAGTTCTTTCGACCTTTCCGGAAGAGTTAACCGCTCCGGAAGCCGATCTCGAGGTGCGTGTCGTCGCAGAACGGCTTGCTCTTCGACGCGCCGCAGCGGCAGAGACGGTAGAAGGCGCGCGTCTCGCAGACTCTCCCGTCGGAGAACGTCAGGGTCGGCGCGCCGATCACTTCATAGGGTCCGTCCCGAAGGACGCGGATGACGGAACCGGCTTCGACTTCCTCCGGACCGATCGATCCCGGCGTTGCCGGATCCGCGATCTCCGTCCCGACGAACCCGCACTCTTTGTGGGTTCCGTCGCAATAGGGCTTGTTGGCGGACTGGCCGCACCGGCAGAGCGAGTACGCGGGTTTCGGCTCGAAGAGTGTGCCGTCGGGCGCCACGAGCGCAACGTCCCCTTCGACGCGATACGGGCCGTTCGGTCGGATCGCGATCGTCCCCTTCGGTTCGGGCATGATCGTCGGCGGATGATGACAGATTCGCGCGCGGCCGCACTTCTGCTCTCGACCGCTCTCGCGTGCGAGTCCGCCTGCTCCGCGGCGGTGACGCGCGTTCCTCCCCCGGCGGCCGGCCGGCAAACCGAACAGACCGGCGCAGGTCTGCGATATTTGCTCCATCTTCCGGCGGCGTACGCCGATCGCCCCGCCTGGCCGCTCATCCTCTTCCTCCACGGCGCCGGCGAGAGGGGCAATGATCCGGCTCTCGTCGCGCGCGAAGGCCTGCCGCGCATCCTCGAGACGCTTCCCGATTTCCCGTTCGCCGTGGTCTCGCCCCAGGAGACCCGCGCGCAGAGATGGACTCCGGACGGACTCGCCGCTCTCGTGGACGACGTCGCCGGCAAGTACCGGGTGGATCCGGGCCGCGTGTACGTCACCGGCCTCTCCTCGGGCGCGACCGCGGCGCTCGAGCTCGCGATTCGCCATCCCGAACGGATCGCCGCCGTGGCGCCGGTGGCATTCACCGCGATTCCGGCCGATCTCTGCCGGATGAAGGACGTCCCTGCGTGGGTCTTCCACAACGCCGGGGACGAGCGGGTTCCCTCGGGCCGGGCGAAGAGGCTGGCGGCGGAGCTCGAGTCCTGCGGCGCCGAAGTGAAGCTCACGATCTTCCCGGCCGAAGGCCATGATGCCTGGACGGAGGCGTACCGGACGAACGATCTCTACGAGTGGCTCCTCCGACATCGCCGCTAGAATCCGGGCGTGGCTCTCGCTCTCCTCCTCGCGGCGTCGACGATCGTGGGGAGCGCATCGCCCGAGTGGGCGAACGAGCGGTGGGTCCAGGGCGGACCGCTCACGCTCGCGGGGTTGCGCGGCAAGGTCGTGCTGATTCGGTTCTTCACCGACCGCGAGTGCCCGTTCTGCAGCGCGACCGCGCCCGCGCTGAACGAGCTCGATCGCGAATTCGGCCCGAAGGGACTCGTCGTCGTCGGCTTCTACACGCCGAAGCCGCGGCCGCGCCCCGTTTCCATGGAAGAAGTGCGGAGCACGGTCGGATCGTACGGGTTCCGCTTCCCCGTCGCGATCGACGACGACTGGGCGACGTTGAAGCGCCTGTGGCTCGACCGCGCCTCCGGCGCCGGCTGGACCTCCGCGTCGCTCTTGATCGACCGCCGCGGCGTCGTGCGGCACGTGCATCCCGGCGGCGTTTTTGCGAAGGACTCGCCGGACGCGCAGGCGCGGCGCGACTATGCGGAGATGCTGTCGGCGATCGAGAAGCTCCTCAAGGAACGTCCGTGACAAAGAGACGGATGGCGTACATCGTCATCGTCGAGCGCGGGGAGAAGGGTTACGGCGCTTACGTTCCGGACCTTCCCGGATGTGTTGCTGTCGGTGAAACCAAAGAAGAGGCCGCGCAGCTCATTCGCGAGGCGATCGCACTCCACGTCGCCGGACTCCGGCGAGAGGGTCTTCCCGTCCCGGAGCCTTCTTCGACCACCGAATCCGTCGAAGTCTGAAGATCGATTCAGCCGCGCTGGCGCCGCTTCATCGCCTCTTCCGCGCGGCGTTCGAGCTCGGCGGGCGGAACGTCCTCGATGTGCGTCGCGATCCACCACTCGTTGCCGGCAAAATCCTTCACGCCGCCGTTGCGATCCCCGTAGAACATGTCCATCGGTTCCATGATCGAGACGGCGCCCGCGGCGAGTGCGCGCTTGTAGACCGCGTCCGTGTCGGGCACGTACATGTAGAGCGAAGCGGTCTTCGCGGGGAATTCGCCCATGGCCTCGCCCATCATGATCGGCGAGTCGCCGATCCGGACCTGTGCGTGCATGACCGTTCCGTCGGGCCGCGTCGAGCGATGCAGCTCCGTCGCGTCGAACGCCTTCTTCAGAAAGTCGATCAGCTTCGCGACTCCGGAGACGACCAGGTACGGGGTCACCGTGTGGAGCCCTTCGGGGACGGGTTTGACGGCCATGTCGGGTCCTCCTCTCAGCCCTCGGCGGGAACTCTTCCGAGACGCGTGCGGCGCTGGAACATCTGGTAAATGTGGTGCGCCTCGTGGTGCGCCAGGTAGTCCATCTGGAGTTGCACGTCGTAGTCTTCGACCTCCGGATGCCGCCCCGGGCGGCGCCAGTCGTCCGGTGAGAGCTTCTCGAGACGCGAGAGCAATCGCTCGCGCTCGTCCAGGAACTCGTTGAGGGTTTCGGCCCCTGGACGGTCGGCCATCTCCTCGAAGATGAGATCACCTTCCGGTCCGTAGTACGCGATCTCGGGATTGTCTTCAGACAACAAGGCGTCCAGCCGCGCGTCGAACACTCGCTGGACGCGCGAGATGTGGCAGAGGAGCTCCTTCAGCGACCACTTCCCGGGCACCGGGTGGCACGACAGCGATTCTTCGTCGAGCCCGGCGACCAGCCGTCGCACCTCGACCGCGTGGTCGCGGAGCCGGGCGAGGATGCGCTCCTGGGCTGCCGCTCCGGCTCCGGCGGAATCGGTCATCGCGGTCACGTCACTGGAGATCATAGAGGTCGACCTTCTTTCCCAGCAGGTACTTGTCGAACCAGTTCCCGATGTGCTGCAGCCGCGCGACGCGGTGCGATGGCTTCCCCGAGCGAGACAGCTCGTGGTTCTCGCCGGGGAAGTTCACCATGACCGCGACCTTCTTCTGCGCCTTCAACGCGCGGAACATCGCTCCGCCCCCCTGCCAGGTCGGTGTGCGCCAGTCCTCCTCCCCCTCGATGAACATCATCGGCGTTCGGATCTTCTCCGTGTAGCGTACCGGCGAGCGGGAGAGGAACTCCTCCGGGTCCTGGTACGGGTTCTTGCGGAACCAGGACTGGGTGAAGAGCGTGAAGTCGGCCGAGTACCAGAAGGACGTCCAGTCCGCGACCGAGCGCTGCGAGACCGCGGCCGCGAAGCGGTCAGTCTGCGTCACGGTCCAGTTGGTCAACAATCCGCCGCCGCTGCCGCCGGTCACGCCCATCCGCTTCTCGTCGACGTACCCGCGCTTCAGCACCGTATCGACTCCCGCCATGATGTCTTTGTAATCGTCGCCCGGATAGTGGTACTGGATGACGTTCGCGAAGTCCTGGCCGTAAGACGTCGAGCCGCGCGGGTTTGTATAGAGTACGACGTAGCCCTTTGCGGCCAGCCAGAGCATCTCGTGATACAGGATGTGGCCGTACGCCGTGTGCGGCCCGCCGTGGATCTCCACGATCATCGGGTACTTGGTCGCGGGATCGAAGCCGGGCGGCTTCTGAATCCAGGCGTTGATCTTCTTTCCGTCGAAAGTGTCGTACCAGATCTCTTCCGGCGGCGAGAGGTCGAGCTGCGAGAAGAGCACGTCGTTGACGTGCGTCAGCTGGGTCAGTTTCTTCGTCCGGGCATCGAGGACGTACATGCCGCCGATGTGCGCGGTATCGCCGATCTCGACGGCGAGCTTCGACGCATCGGGCGTCGCCGTATACGCCATGACGTCGTGGTTGCCGGTCGTCAACGCCTCCATCTTCCGGGTGGCGACGTCAACCCGGACGAGGTTCGAGCGCGCCTTTTCGGTCGTCGTGAGGATCACGGACCGGCCGTCGGGAGTCCACACGATCGCGTTCGGCAGGTTCCCTCGCGGCGGCCGCTGATCGCCGGCGAGATCGCTTCCCATCTCGTAGTCGTAGTCCGCCGTGAGGTTGGCCGCTTTCCCGGATGCGAACACGAAGAGGTCGGATTCCGTGTGGGATTGGCGCTCTCCCGGGTTGACGAAGCCGGTGAAGGCGAACCGCGAGCCGTCGGGCGAGGGAGCCGGGTCGTTGACCGGCCCGTTGATATCGACCATGGTCTGGATCTCTCCGCCCGCGGCCGGCACGACGTAGAGATTGGCGTCCGGATCGACGTAATAAGGCTCGTCCACGCGGTCAGACGTGAAGTAGATCCTGGAATTGTCGCGGCTCCAGACGAGGTCGCCCTCGTCGTATCGCCCGGAGGTCAGCCGCTTCGCCTCGACGGGATCGGTTCCATCAGTGACCGCGACCGTCCAGACGTGCGAGTGATGCTCCGGGTCGAGCCAACCCTGGTTGTTGAAGCGGTAAATGGCGCGCGTGACCACGCGCGGCTTGTTTCGCTCGTCCTTTTCCTTTTTCTCCTTCTCGATCTCGACCTCTTTCGGGTCCTTGCCCTTCGCGGCCTTCTTCTCGGCGAGGTCCTCGTCGTTCGTGCCGCTCGTGAAAGCGATCGTCTTTCCGTCGGGCGACCAGACCGGCGCCCCCGTGCCCCTCGGAAGGTCCGTCAAACGGCGAGCCTCGCCGCCCGACATCGAGAGCAGGTAGATCTGAGGCTTGTCCTTGTCCCCCGGCGCGCGCGTGAAAGCGATCGTCCGGGCGTCCGGCGACCAGCGCGGCGAGGAGTCCCGCGGCCCGGCGGTCAGCCGCCGCGGCGAGGCGGAGCCGGACGTCGCGACGGTCCAGAGGCTCGTATCGTAACGGTCCTCCTTCTCGTTGACCTGAACAAGAACGTAAGCCACCTCGCGCCCGTCCGGCGAGATCTGCGAATCGGCCACCCACTGGAATTTCAAGAGGTCGGTCTCGGTGATCGGGCGGCGGTCGGCTGCACCAACCAGACCGGCGGAAACAAGCAGAATTCCGCCCAGAACGAGCTTACGCATAGGGTGGGTTACCTCACGGCGCGAAGCTTAACCGACCCTGAATTTGGAGGTTCAGCCTCGACGCAGGAGACGATCCAGGAACTCTTCCAGATTCTTGAGGTAGCGGCTCTGGCTCCCGCGCGGGATTCCGCTTTCGCGACAAGCTTCGACGAATGACAATCCCTCGAGAACCCCGTCGGCTACGGCGAGAAGCCGTCCAGCATCCGCGTTTTTCCTTTCGGCTGCATACGTGCGGATCGCGCGAGCGAGGAGCTCCCTGTCGAGATGGTCCCGGTCCGGAGGAACCGCAAGTTGTCGATGTTCTGAGAGCGGTACCTCGCGGCTCCGATTCCTGAGGAGATCGATCGCGCGCCGCCGCGCGATTACTACGAACAGACCATCTTTGTTCGACTGGTGCGCAGATGGCGATAGGAACTTCACCATCGCATCGCTGATTACGTCCTCGACATCGGCAGGCTGCATTCGAAATCGGTGAATGAGCATCCTACGAGTTTGCTCGAGGACTTCTGCGCTCGGAATGCCGCGTGAACCGAACCTCCCGCCCGCCGGGACCAACGGAGCCAACCTCCGGAAAGTTTTTTCATCCTACCCCGATTCAATTCCGCCTGTTCAACCGATTTAGATACGAAGGCGGAAAACCTCAGGGAGTCCGTTCCCGCCCCTCCGATGCCACGCCGCGCTCGTGACCCCCCGCCGGATGAGAGTGCGGCTCGAACGAGAGAGGAGTAACGCGATGGTCCCTTGTCTGAAGAGGCTTGGATGCTGGATTCCTGTGCTCGTCCTCGCCGCATCGAGCACACTGCTGTCTCAAAACATCGACATTCCGCTGAGAAACTGGACGGTTCCCCCGTACAGGAGCAGTTCCACTTCAGGCGAATTCACAACGATGTCGGACTTCCCGCCTGGGACGGCGTTTGTCGGGCTATCCCCATGCCGCATTGTCGATACCAGAAACCCGAACGGTCCCTATGGAGGACCTGCTCTTGTGTCAGGAGCGCAACGCAGCTTTGATCTGGACAACGGCCCTTGCACGGGAATTCCCCTCGTCACTGCTTACTCGTTGAACTTCACGGTCGTCAATGCTCAGGGGCCCGGCAACCTCGTCGTCTACCCTGCGGGCCAGGGACCAACCCCCAGTGTCAACTATCAATTACGTCGCTGGCCAAACCATCGCGAACGCAGCGATCGTCCCCGCAGGTACGGGGGGCGCCATCATCGTCGTCGCAGGCACGTCAGGAACCGACCTGCTCATCGACATCAACGGCTATTTCACGCAGAACTATAACTTGGGCGTCCAGTTCGTCGTCTCGGGAAACGTAAGCGCCCAAGGAGCGATCGCCGGGACCAACAGTAGCTCGACTGCGAATTCCTACGGAATCAGGGGTCAGATTTCGGGCACCGGTACAGGATCCGCCGGAGTTTACGGCCTCGCGAGCGCGAGCACCGGAACGACCTTTGGGCTCTTCGGAAAGACTTCAAGCACATCGACCAATACAGCGGGCGTCAAAGGAGTTGACAGCGGAGGAGAGCTCTCAACCGTCGTCGCTGCGGCGATGACTGGAGTGCGGGGGGATAGCTCTTCGGGAGTGGGGATATCGGGATTCTCTAGAACGACTGCAGTGGCCGGTTCCCTGCTCGATGGACTAACGCCGGCGAACGTGCAGGCAGCCGGATATCTCGGATATTCCGTCGGCGCGTACGGAGTGTATGCGCTAGGTGACATCGGCGCGACCGGCATGAAGTTCTTCGTCGAGCCCCATCCAACCGACGCGAGCAAGGTCATCCGGTTTGTGGCGCTTGAGGGGCCGGAAGCGGGGACCTATTTCCGCGGCAGCAGCCATACCGTCCGGGGACGGGCGGAAATCGACGTGCCTGAGAGCTTCCGGATCGTGACGGACGAGGAAGGCTTGA
>Ga0137373_10007026_pt1 | contig 12010 bp, 9 predicted proteins | sample SagtaG_5_FD_104912 | JGI IMG/M metagenome (GOLD analysis project Ga0137373, IMG submission 104912) | Vadose zone soil microbial communities from Sagehorn Ranch, Mendocino, California, USA - Sage1_R_80_16 metaG | ecosystem: Environmental > Terrestrial > Soil > Vadose zone | place: USA: California...
CCGCCCCGGTGAAAGCGCCTTTTTCGTAGCCGAACAGCTCCGATTCGATCAGCGTGTCCGGCAGCGCGCCGCAGCTCACCTTCACAAACGGCTTTTTCGCGCGCGCCGAGTTGTAGTGGATGGCGTGCGCGATCAGCTCCTTGCCCGTGCCTGATTCCCCCCGCAGCAGCACGGTCGTACTCGTGCGCGCCACCTGGGCGACCTGCTCGTAGACGCGCTGCATCGGTCCGCTGTTGCCGACGATGCCCGCGAAGTCGTAGCGTTCCTTCAGCTCCTGCCGGAGGTGCGCGTTTTCGTTGACGAGCCGCCGGTGCTGCGCGGCCACGAGCCGCTGAACCTTCAGCGCCTGCCCGATCATCGACGCGGCGACGCTGAAGAACGCCTTCGACCGATCGAAATTCCGGTCCGCCTTGTATTTCAGGTTGACCCCGAGCGCGCCGACGACGCGGCGGTCGAAGCCGATCGGGACGCAGATGAAGCTGGAGTCGTCGCCGTTCTGATCCTCGCGTGCCGTCGTGCGGAAGACGAGCGTCGGCTCCTTGCTGACGCGCGGCACGACGACCGCCCTGCCCGATTCGACGACTTTCCCGATCACGCCCTCTCCAAGCGTGTAGTGAATGTGGTGCGAGGGGCGGCTCAGGCCGTGGGCCGCTTCGACGTGCAGCTGCCGGCCCTCCTCGTCGGCGAGGACGACGAGGGTGTGGGGGATGGAGTGGCGGCGTGCGAGCGTTTCCAGGACTTCCTGGATACCCGCCTTCGCGTTCAACGTGCTCGAAAGCGCGCCGCTGATCTGCAGCAGCGTCGCCAGGCGTTCGTGTTCGTTCGACGGGGTATCGGTGGTGGTAATGGTCCGGGGCGCGAGCTTCGTGGTCATATGGGATATTCAGACAAAAATGTCTGTCAGTCTCGACGGTGCGTCCCAATTCTCCCCTGTGTCTGCGCGGCGCGTCAACCCGCAAGATCGATCGAAAAATCATCAAGTTCGACAAAAATGTCTATTTCGACCGGACGACATTTCTGGCGGTCGAGCCCTTTCGCTCGCCTAACCCGCTGTCGTTGCAGCCAGTTGCACGGGACGCAGTGCGTCGGTCCCTTCGCAGGATCCGTCCTTGCTGTGCTACGCGTCATGATCACCTTTGTGTCGCCCGTCGTTGTCCTCGCGCTCTACCCGCTCCTCCATCCTGTCGCCTTGGCCGCGCGCAGCGCCGAGTGCCGCGCGCTTCCGCAGAACATCCAGGCTGAACGCGATCTCCGTCCGGCGATCGCACATCTGCTGGCGCGATCGCGGACGCTCCGCTCGCAGTGTCTGCGCATCGCCGCATCTCCCGCCACGCGCGTCAGCATCACCGTGTCGCTTTCGCCCATGGGTGCGGATGCGCGCGCGCGGTCCTCCGCGCGGCGCTACGAATCCGGGTTGCTCGTCGTCGACGTGCAGCTTCCCCCCGCCTCGCCCGACTTCGTGGAGCTGCTCGCGCACGAGCTCGAACATGTGACGGAGTTCATCGACGACATCGACTTCCGGACGCTCCTGGCGGCAAGAAGGGGTGCGGTCGTTCAGTACCACACGGACGGCAGCTTCGAATCCGACCGCGCGCGCGACGCCGGCATTCGCGCGGCAGCCGAAGTCGCGGCCGAAACGGATGAGTCGGTCGCGGCCCTGACACACGGGTTTTCGCGTGTCTGCCGGACGGTCGCCCGGTTTGCGCGTGCAGGCTTCAGACAGTAAACTACGGTTTCCTCATTACTTAGTCTGCGGTTGTAGAATTGGCAGCGGCGCGCGGGGGAGCTTGAAGGTCGCAGTACGCGGGTATCTCGAGCTATTGCGCCCCCCCAATGTGGTGACCGCGATCGCCGATGTCCTTGCCGGCTATGCCGTGGCGGGACGCGGCCAGGGATCGCGGCTGCCCTGGCTGCTGGCCGCGACCGTCTGCCTGTACGCAGGCGGCGTTGTCCTCAACGATTTTTTCGATCGCGCCGTGGACGCCTCGGAACGGCCGGAACGGCCGATTCCGAGCGGCCGCGTAACGGCGGCGCATGCCGGGGCGCTCGGGGGCGCGCTGCTCGCGGCGGGAGTCGCCCTGGCATTCGGCGCAACGAGGACGGCTGGCGCCGTGGCACTCGCTCTGGCGGCGGGCATCCTGTTGTACGACGCGCGCGCGAAGCGCCATGCGTTCGCCGGCCCGCTCGCCATGGGTGTGTGTCGCGGCCTGAACGTGGTCCTGGGGATGGCCGCGCTGCCCGGTGCCGCGGCGGGGCACTGGAGCATCGCTCTCCTCTCGGTGGCTTACATCGGGGCGGTCACGATGGTCAGCCGCGGCGAAGTGCACGGAGGGAAGAAGGCGGTGGCGGCGATCGCGATGGCCGTGCTTGGCGCAGTGGTCGCGGCGCTCGTGCTGATCGCGCTGCGATCGAGTGGCTGGCCGGTTCCCGCGCTCGTGCTGGCGGCGGCGCTGGCGTGGCGTGTGGGTCCACCGTTTGGCGCCGTGTACGTCGACCCGCGGCCGGCAGTCATCCGCCGCGCGGTAAAAGCTGGCGTGCTCTCGCTGGTGCTGCTGGACGCGGCGCTCAGCGCGGCTTACGCCGGCCCTGCTTACGCCGCGATCGTGCTCGCAACGGCGCTCGTGGCGGGATCGCTCGCGCGGCTCTTTTCGGTAACGTGATAAAGCGCCTGCGGCCCGAACGAGGGGCCGGCTTGCCAACCGGAGCGCCGGGCCCGCCTTCGCGAAGGCTACGGCGGGCAACCTTCGCAAGAGATGGGGCGCGAAGGTTGGAGGGAAGCGCCGCGAAGCGGCGCCCCCGAGCGAGCGCGAGCGGGGGTGGGGCCCCGCGAGCAGTGAAAATGGATGTCATCGAGCAGAACTTCCAGATCGCCGTCCGGTACCCGGTGTATTTCACGACGGACGCGTTCGCGCCGTCAAACCGGATCATCCGCGACCTGGTCGCCACCGACGAACGGCCGGCCCGTGTCGTCGTCGTGCTCGATCGCGGTGTTGAACGCGCGCACCCCGGCCTCGTCGCCGCCATTGGCACGTATTGCGACACGCACGGCGATGCCATGTCGCTGACCGCGCCGATCCTCATCGTCCCCGGCGGCGAAGCCGTCAAGAACGATCGCCGGCACGTCGACCGCATCCTCGACGCCATCAACAGGGCCGCGCTGTGCCGGCATTCGTACGTCGTCGCCATTGGCGGGGGCGCCGTGCTGGACGCCGCCGGGTTTGCGGCGGCGACGGCGCATCGTGGCGTGCGGCTCGTGCGCGTGCCAACGACCGTACTGGCCCAGGACGACTCGGCCGTCGGCGTGAAGAACGGGATCAACGCGTTCGGGAAGAAGAATTACATCGGCACGTTTGCGCCGCCGTTTGCCGTCGTCAACGACTTCAGCTTTCTGTCGACCCTGTCGGATCGCGACTGGCGCAGCGGCGTCACCGAAGCGATCAAGGCCGCCCTCATCCGCGATCCGGAATTCTTCGATCTCCTGGAGTCGCGCGCCGAGGCCCTGCTCAACCGCGACGCGGCGGCGATGCAGGACGTCGTTCGCCAGTCGGCGGTCCTGCACCTGCGCCACATCGCGACCAGCGGGGATCCGTTCGAGCACGGATCATCCCGTCCGCTGGACTTCGGGCACTGGGCCGCGCACAAGCTGGAGCAGATGACGCAGCACCGGCTCCGCCACGGCGAGGCGGTGGCTATCGGGATCGCGCTCGACACGACCTATTCGCATCTCGCAGGTTTTCTGCCGGAAGCCGACTGGCGGCGTATCATGAATCTGCTGGTCGCCATCGGCGTGCCGATTTATGCGCCGGAGCTCGGCGACGGAGCCGAGCCGGCCGGCCACGCGCATCCGGTGCTCCAGGGACTCGCGGAATTCCAGGAGCACCTCGGCGGACGGCTGACGATCATGCTGTTGAAAGGGATCGGCCGGCCGTTCGATGTCAACGAGGTGCGCACCGACCTGATGCTGCAGAGCATCGAGATCGTGAAACGGATCGAGGCGGATCGCACCGTCGTTTCCGCGAAAAAGGCATCCTGACGTGAAACCGCACCCGCAGAAATCCCCCCTGACCGGTACCGAGATCGTCGACGAGTATTTCATCGAGAACCGGACGCGGCTGCTCGAGATCGCGGCGTTCCTCGATCGCGTCGACCGTGTGGATCTGACTGTGGCGTCGCGCGACTTCCGCATGCAGGTGCTCGCGGAAGCCGTGGCCGCGCTCGCCGCGAAGTCCGACCGGCTGATGCGCATCCAGATGCTGCTGAGCGATCCCACCATCGAGCCGCTCGACCGCCTCGATCGCAAGAGCGCGCTCGGCGCGTTCGATCGGTCGTCCCACCCGGAGGTGCGCTCGTGAAGTACATCGACCATCACGCGCACATGGTGTCGCGCACGACCGACGACTACCAGCAGCTCGCGCTCACGGGGTGCGTCGCCGTCACCGAGCCCGCCTTCTGGGCCGGCTGGGACCGGAGCTGCGGCGACAGCGTCGAGGACTACTTCCGCCAGCTCACCGAGTTCGAGCCGAAGCGCGCCGCGATGTTCGGCGTCCAGCACTACACGTGGCTCGCGATGAACCCGAAGGAATCCGACGACCGCGAGCTGTCGCGCGACGTCCTGCAGCGGATCCCGAAGTTCCTCGATCGCCCGACGGTGCTCGGGATCGGCGAAATCGGGATGAACCGCATCACGCGGAACGAGATCGCGACATACACCGAGCAGGTGGAGCTGGCGATCGAGCACGATCAGCTGATCCTGATCCACACGCCGCATCTCGAGGACAAGCTGAAAGGCACGCGCATCTCGCTCGACGTGCTGGCGCGCTACCGCGAGCTCAAGCCGGAACGGGTCATGGTCGATCACGCCGAGGAGCACACGATCGAGCTGATCCGGGATCACGGCTTCTGGGCGGGGCTTACGCTGTATCCGCAGACCAAGATCTCGCCGCAGCGAGCCGCCGACGTCATCGAGAAGTACGGGCCGGAGCGAATCTGCGTCGCGGGCGCGTGCGACTGGGGTCCAAGCGATCCAATCGCGGTGCCGCGGTTCGCGATTGAAATGCGGCGCCGGCGTCACGCTGACGCGCTGATCGAACGCGTCATCTTCGAGAACCCCGTACGGTTCCTCAGCCAGTCGCCGAAATTCAAGGTGACGATCTCGACGCCGGAACCGGCGCGCGTCGGCTGAGCGGCGCGCGGTGCGAGTCGACGCGCGCGGTGCTTCTCACCTGACCTACTGTACGAATATCCATGCCGCTGACGGCTGGGACGCGGTGTTTGCAAACCTCCGACGGTTCGCGCCCGCGCTGAAACTGCGATTCTCTCCCTCCGCGCCGTTCGGCATCGGCCTGCGGCTCTCAGCCCGCGATGCCCGCGAGCTTCTCGAGGGAGATCGCCTCACTGAATTCCGGGCGTTCCTCCACGGCAGCGGTCTCTACGTCGCGCTGATCAATGGTTTCCCGCACGGATCGTTCCATCGCACGACGGTCAAGGCCGACGTGTACGCGCCCGACTGGCGCGACGATGCAAGGGTGCGGTATACGCTGGACCTCGTGGAGATCCTCGCGGCGTTGCTGCCCAAGGATCTCGATGGCGGCATCTCGACCGCGCCGCTCACCTACAAGCCGTGGATGTCAGCCGCGCCGGCCGACACGTGGTCCACGTTCACGCGGAACGTCGTCCGCGTCACCGAAGCCATGGTGCGCGTGGGCGAGGACCGTGGGGTCCTCATGCATCTCGACATCGAGCCTGAGCCCGACTGCCTGATCGAGACGACCGGCGAGTTCCTGGATTTCTTCACGCGGCGGCTGCTGCCCGACGGCGCCCCTGCGCTCGCCGCCTCGCTGCGCTGCGATGTCGAACGCGCGCGCGAACACCTGCGCGAGCACGTCCGCATGTGCCTGGACTGCTGCCACTACGCGGTGGAGTTCGAGGATCCTGCCGACGCGCTGCGGCGGATCGCGGACGCGGGCGCGCGCATCGGTCGCGTCCAGCTCAGTTCCGCGCTGAAGGTGACGTTCCCGGACGATCCTGAACAGTGCAGCGCCGTTGTCGAGCGCCTGCTGCGCTTCGCAGACTCGACCTACCTGCACCAGGTGATCGAGAAGCGTGACGGCGCGCTCGAACATTACCCGGATCTCGACGTTGCGCTCGCGACACGGCCGAAGCCCGCGGGCGCCGAATGGCGGATCCATTTTCACGTGCCGCTCTTCACGGCGGAATACGATGGCCTCGGGTCGACGCAGGATTACGTGCGGCAGGTGATCGCGCTCGCCACCTCGTCGCGCGCTACCCGCCATTTCGAGATCGAAACCTACACGTGGGACGTCCTGCCGGCCGGCCTCAAAATCGATCTCCTCGATTCGATCGCGCGCGAGTACGAGTGGGTGCTGGAGAGCTTCGCTGATGAAGGCTCGGGCTGTATCAAAACCTGAGCGGCGCGCGCGATGACCAGCACCCGTGCGCAACGCACTCGGTCGTCAGTTCGGCGTTAGGACTGATCAGAGACGTTGCCTGACCAGGGCATGGTGCATCACTCTCCCCGAATCGCCTCGATCGGATCGATCCTCGCCGCCTGCCTCGCAGGGATCGCAATCGCGAGCGCGGACACGATCGCGAGCGCCAGCACGCCGGCGGAGAGTGCGCGCGGATCGTAGGCGGTGACGCCGAAGAGAAGCGTCTGAAGGACCTGGCTCGCGGCAAACATCAGAATCAGACCGCCGGCGATGCCGATCGCGATCAGCCGGCCGGCGCCGGCCAGCACCAGACGCACGAGATCGCCGCGCGACGCGCCGAGCGCAATCCGCACCCCGAGCTCTCGACGGCGGTCCGCGATCAGCAGCGTCAACAGGCCGTAGAGCCCGATAGCTGCGAGCGCTAACGCCGCGGCCGCGAACATCGTCAGAAAGCGCGCATTCAAGCGCGGTTGATCGAGCGACGCTCCGATGATCTCCTCGACCCGGCGGACGCCGAACACCGGGCGAGCGGAGTCGAGCGATCGCACGAGCTGACGGATCGACGCCATGATGACGCGTGGATCGCCTTCGGCCCTGACCACGTATTCCGGATCCGGCCAGCTGCCGGCGGGCATGCAGATGTAGACGTACGGCGCCGCCGGCGCGGACGGTCCATCCTCGACGATGTTCGCCACGGTCCCGACGATGCGCCAGGAGCTGTTGCCCTGAGCCACAATCAGGTTCCGGCCGATGAGATTCCGGCCGTTCGCGTACACGTCGACGAACCGGGCGTTCACCATCGCCGTCTGCTGCGCGGCCGGACCAGTGCGGACCTCGGGACACCACTCCCCCGCGACGAGCGGCACTTGAAGCGCTTTCAGATATCCAGGCGTCACCGTTCGCGTGCCGACGGTCAGGTTGCCGTCCGTTTCGGGGCCGGCGAGCCCGTCGACGCGGACCTGGTATCTGAGCGTCGCGCCGGTCGCGGGAAAGAAGTTCGTGAACCCCGCGGCGCGGACGCCGGGAAGCTGCTGCAGCTCCTGAACGAGCCGCTCCTGGAGCTGCCCGATGCGCGTGCGATCTTCATCCCAGGCCGCGCCGACGTGGAACGTGAGCGTGTTGTCGGTCTTGAAACCGCTCGGCACGTGCGACAGAGCGGCGTAGCTGCGCACGAGCAACCCTGCAGCGCCCGCCAACACCACGCTGAGCGCGATTTGCGCAACGACCAGCGCTCCCTGAAATCGATAACGGCCGCCCGGCACACCGCGACCCGCGGACGAGAGAAGGGACGCGAGCCGGCGTCTCATCGCGTAGAGAGCGGGAACGAGGCCGAACCCGATCGCCGCGAGCGTGCTCACCCCGGCGGCGAACAGCAGCGCGCGGCGATCGATCGTCACTTCAGAGATGCGCGGAATCGTGAATCCGCTTGCGATGGCATTCGTCAGCCACACAGCCGCCAGCGCACCGCCAATGCCGCCGATGATCGCGAGGATCGCGATTTCCCGCATGACGACCATCACGACGTGCCGAGACGACGCGCCGATTGCGCTGCGGATCGCGAACTCGATCGAGCGGCGGCGCAGCTGCACGAGCATCAGGCCAGCCATGTTGGCCACGGCAATGAGCAGCAGCAGAGCAACCGCTCCAAAGATCAGAAGCAGCGCGCGCCGGTACTCGCCGACCCGCACTTCCTTGAGATCGAGCACCATCGTGCTCCAGTCCTTGTCGGTCTTCGGATACTGCTCACCGAGCTGCTGCTGAACACGTGCGAGATCGCTCTGCGCCTGCTCGAGCGTCACACCATGACGCATCCGTCCGACGCCGCCAAGAAAGCGCGCGTCCCTGAACGATAGCAACTGAGGCGAGAGCTGCGCGGGAATCCACACGTCGATGGATATCGCGGTCCGAAGCGCGGTGCGTTCGAGCCCGCTCGTGAACGCGCGAGGCATGACGCCGACGATCGTGTAGCCTCTGCCGCGTATCATCAGGCGCTGACCGATCGCGTTCGGCTGACGTCCGAATCGTCGCGTCCAGAACGGCTCGCTGATCACAACAGCGGGCGCGCCGCCGAATCGCTCCTCTTCATCGACGAATGTCCGTCCCGCGAGCGGAGCCATCGCGAAGACGTCGAAAAACCGAGGCATGACACGGCGCCCCTCGAGCCGCTCGGGCTCGGCGCCGCTCGTGTCGGTGACGCTTTCCGAATAGCTGCCGGAAATCGCCTCGAATGTATGATTCAGCCGGTTCCAGTCCGCCAGCCGCCCAGGGGCGACCAGGCTCGTGCGTTCACGTCGCGACGGGCTCGCTTCATACACACTGACGAGCTGGTCGCCGTCAGGAAATGGGAGGGGCCGAATCAGGACGCGGTCGACGATGGAGAAGACGGCCGTCGTGACGCCAATCCCGGCCGTCATCGTCAGCAGGGTCGCGATGGTGAAGAGCGGCCGGCGGGCGAGCGCCCGCCAGGCCTGCAGCATCGAGGTCATGGCACGTTGGACGAGAACCGGCGGCGGTTGGTTGGTGCGCGGCCGAGCGCAGCGCCGGCAGGGGCGGAATCGGATCGACCAAGGCCAAGGCTTCTTGCGAGTCGTGAAGCTGCGGAGGCTACTACGCCATACCGAATGCATCTATGCTGTGATGGCGTTGGTTTTGTTACGCGCTCTCAGGCTGAATATCCGACATTCAGCGCTTCAACATTCAGCATTCAGCATTCAGCATTCAGCATTCAACATTCAACATTCAACATTCAACATTCACCGTGGCGCATGCATAAGACCGCCGTTCTGAACGTCGTCGGCCTGACGCCGTCGATCGTCGGCGCGTCAATGCCGGCGCTCGCCCGCTGGGCGGCGCAGGGAGCGACTGCCCGCATCAAGTCCGCCTTTCCGGCGCTAACGTGCTCGGCACAGTCGGACTACCTCACCGGCCGTTATCCCGACACGCACGGCATCGTCGGCAACGGGTGGTACTCGCGGGAGGACGCCGAGATCCGCTTCTGGAAGCAATCGAACATGCTCGTGCGCGCGCCGAAGATCTGGGAGACCGCGCGTGCGGCCGATCCGTCGTTTACCTGCGCGAACCTGTTCTGGTGGTTCAACATGTATTCGACGGCGGACTACTCCGTCACGCCGCGGCCGATGTACCCGGCGGATGGACGCAAGATTCCTGACGTCTACACCGCGCCAGGCGAGCTCCGCGACGAGCTCCAGTCCGCGCTCGGCGCGTTTCCGCTGTTCGAGTTCTGGGGGCCGCGTGCCGGCATCCGCTCGACCGAATGGATCGCGGCTGCCGCGAAGCATGTCGATCGCCGGTTCAACCCGACGCTCACGCTCCTCTACCTGCCGCATCTCGACTACAACCTGCAGCGCGTCGGCCCCGGCCCCGCGGCCGTGCAAGACCTTCGGCAGATTGACGCGATAGTCGACGACCTCATTCGGCATTACGAGAGCTCGGGGGCACGCGTGATCGTGCTGTCCGAGTACGGCATCCGCGAAGTCTCGACCCCCGTTCATCTGAATCGGGTGCTGCGGCAGCACGGGCTCATTGCGGTCCGCGAGGAGCTCGGGCACGAGATGCTGGACGCGGGCGCCAGCGCCGCGTTCGCCGTTGCCGATCACCAGGTCGCGCACATCTACGTGAACGATCGCGCACGGCTTTCCGAGGTGCGCGGCATCATCGAACACGTCGCGGGAGTCGACGCCGTGCTGGGCGAGGCGGAAAAGGCCGCGTACCACATCGCGCACGAACGGGCCGGCGACCTCATCGCGATCTCACGGCCCGACGCGTGGTTCACGTACTACTTCTGGATGGACGATCGGCGCGCGCCGGACTTCGCGCGCACGGTGGAGATTCACCGGAAGCCCGGTTACGACCCGGTGGAGCTCTTCCTCGATCCCGGGATCCGGATTCCGCCGCTCACCGTCGGCTGGAAGCTCGCGAAACGCAAGGCGGGCCTCCGCTCACTGCTGGACGTGATTCCGCTGGACGCGTCCCTCGTGAAGGGCTCACACGGACGGCTCACGACGTGGGACGAAGAAGGCCCGGTGCTCATCACGAGTGAGAAGGGGCTGCTCGAGAGCGGTCACATCACGTCAGTCGACGTGCATGACGTCATCCTGCGACATCTTTCGGGGTTGACTGGACCGCGCCTTCAAGTTCCTCCCCTTCTCCCCTTCTCCTGTCTTTCGTCAGCGAAGACTGCTCGACAGCGTACAGCGCCGAAGTACGGGTTCAGTTGTGCGGAACGCCCTTGACGTGCTCGGCGAGGAGGTCCCTTCCGAAATCACCGTTGAAATCGCGCCAGACGGAGTGCACGTGGTTGCCGTCGTTCTGCGTGTTGTCGTACTCGATCAGGAACGTCGGGCCCTGGACGCGATAGTAGTGCTTCTTTCCACGCTCGAATTCACCCGCCCACGCGAACGTGATCTTCTCCACTCCTCCGCTCTTGACCTGTGCGAGACGCTCGGACGCGATGTCGGGGGCCATCGACGACGTGTAGGTGGTGATGACGGCCATGAGCATCTCGCGCTGCTTCGGCGTCATCGCGGACGCGGCGACGCCAACCGGCGACAGCGGATCCACCTTGGCGGCCGTGCGCGTGACGATGTCGGTCGGCGCGACGTCGGCGATGGTGGCGGCCTTGCGCTGCGCCTCGTCGAGCGCCATCAGCAGCGCGCGCGCCGTGTCTTCACGCTCGCCGAGCACGCGGAGTCCCTTCTTCGGTCCCTCGACGCGCACCTCCGCGGGGTTCGATCCGAAGAACGTGGGGGAACTCGCCACCGACGCACCGTTCGCGATCTCGAAGTGCAGCGACAGGTGATGTCCTTCCACCCGCCACCCCCATGCGGACTTCGCGGACGGCGTCCCGAAGATGGAGAACGCGTACTGCTCCGGATCGCGCATCGCTGATCCGTTCTCCATCACCTTCAGGATCGTCTCCAGGTCGTTCATGATCGTCGTGGCCTCGGTGTAGCCGTGCGTGCTGAGGCCCGTCTTCAACAGCTCCTGCGCCAGCGCGCGCTGCGACTCGTTCATGTCGCGGATCGCGAGGCCATGACGCTCGAACTGCGTCGCGGGCACGTAGTGCCATCGCGTGAGCTCGTCGGAGTCGAGGGGGAACGACGCCTTCTGCTTCTGCTCTGCGGACAGCGCGGCGAGAAACTTCGTCGCCGACGTCGCCATCGCGGACGCGGAGCGTTCGGACGCCATCGTCGCGCCCGCGATCCATGCCCCCGCGAGCGCGAGGACCAGCAGCGGCCGAACGAACTTCCCTGGGATCATGCTCGCCCTTCCTTCTCTTGCGGCGGCGTCCCCTGCACCCCGCCTGGCTCACTTCACTCGCTCGCCCTGCCCCGGCTCGCTCCGTTCCGTTCGCTCGGTTCTCGCTTTGCGCTGAATTTCCTGGAGGAGCTTGCCGTACACCGGATCGCGCGGCGCGCATCCGGCGGCGTACTGGCCCAGCTCGTTGCCTTTGGATCGCATCAGGGTCGTGCAGTAGCTGACGGTGATGCAGACCTTCCGCTTGTCCATGTGCACGTCGCGCGCGAAATCGGGGTAGGCGA
>Ga0137373_10007034_pt1 | contig 12004 bp, 11 predicted proteins | sample SagtaG_5_FD_104912 | JGI IMG/M metagenome (GOLD analysis project Ga0137373, IMG submission 104912) | Vadose zone soil microbial communities from Sagehorn Ranch, Mendocino, California, USA - Sage1_R_80_16 metaG | ecosystem: Environmental > Terrestrial > Soil > Vadose zone | place: USA...
CCCGGCTTCGGTTCGAGGAAGATGTCGATGTTGAATCCGAAACGGTGCGCGAAGTAAACCCACGATTCGTGATAGGCGGCGACCGGCTGGCCTTTGAACGGCAACAAGGTTGTGCCCCACTGCTGGAGCTTCGAATTGATCGTCGCTTCAAATTTCTTGTAGTTCGCGTCGTAGGTCGCTGCGTTCGTCGAATCGACCGCAGAAAATGCTTGCGCGATATGCTGCGCGACGGCTTTGGCGATGATCGGGTCAATCATGAAATGCGGATTGCCGAGAGCGTGCACATCGCCCGCCGCGCGCGTAAGCGTCGTCGGCACACCCATCAACCTGATGCCTTGTGAAGCCTGCACGCGACCGGGCTTACCTACTTCGATCTTGGGGTTGCGCGCATTTTGCAAGAGCGGCGGCAGCCAGCCGAGTTCGAGTTCCGCGCCACCGTCGATGAGCACATCGGCCGTGCGCAATTGGACAACAAAGCTGGGACGCGCATCAACGAAGTGCGAATCCTCCGTCGGTTTCGCCATCACTGTCACGTTAACTTGGTCGCCGCCGATCTCGCGCGCGACGGCGCCGAAGTCGGGCAAAGTCGCGACGACATTGAGTTTGGCCTGCGCCGAGAAAGCACAAGCGAGGATTGTGGAAAGAATTAAGAGGATTTGTTTCATGAGTTCAAAATTTGTGAGCGCCATGCGCGCCAAGAATGAATTCAAACTGGAGAAAAACCGAATCGACATCGCGACCCGCCAGGAAAAAGTTTTCCTTGAGAAAATCATGATTGTACTGCAACCGGCTTTTTGAAAACTCTGTCGGATACCATGTGAGATTCGCGCTGATCCGTGACCGCGTCTGTCGCTCGTCGTCGTCAGTAAAGTCAGAATCTGTCATGTGCAGATAATCGCCGCGAATACCTGCGACCCAGCCTTTTTTAAACCCACACAGCACCTGTGAATACATGCCCCAGTCGTGGAATGTCTCCGCGACCGGAAACGATTCATTAGCGCCGCGTCCGGCTTCGAACCGGCGATACATCGCTTCGGTCTGCCATTTCACAAACGGAAACCCGCCTTCGGCATGGGAGCTCTTCCATTTGTAAAGAAAATCTGCGCCGTAAATCTGCGTTCGCGAATTTGCACCGGTCTCGTTGGAGCCGAACGCGCCCGAAACGCCGGCCAACACCACCTGCGTTGGACTGAGATCGACAGAATTTTCCCAGCGGGGAATCCAAACGAAATCCTGCAAGCCGCGCGCTTCCCGATCAGTCGTCACACGGTCGAAAAATATTCCGTCGTCGCCGGGATTCCGAAACGAAAATCCCGTGCCGCCGCGTCCATTTTGCGCGGCAAAGATCAACTGCGAATACCATGGCAGCGGCAGCGTCCACGACATTTGCGCGCCGACGCCGCGCAGCCCATCCGGCCCGAGAATTCGGCCGTTGACAAGCGGATCATCGACAAATTCCCAAGCATGCGGATGAACCGGATTAATGCGGCCGAACGCAGCGAAGAATTGTCCCGCTTTTAACTGCAGATTGTAGGGCAGGCTCGTGGTTTGCATGAACGCTTCCTCCACCTCGACTTCAGTTTCATTGTCGTTGTCCAATTTGAACACGATGTTCGCGAAACCTTCGAAGTACGGGTCCACCGCCCCGTCGAGCGCGAGCTCGATATTGCGTGCATTGAAGCCACGCTGTTGCGGATCGTGATCACCCACCTCGATGTGATCGAGGTCGCGCGCGCTGGAGTAAGCAAGCGCAAACAGGCCGTCGAAGGAAATGTTCATGTAATTTCTGCCGCCGCCGATCGTGACTGGCTGCGTTAACGATGCGCCAGCACCCGTGCTTGAGATCGTTTCCGGTGCCGATGTTACGACCGACGTGTCGGTAGTTGGGAAAGTCCCAGCCGTAGGGGTGCCGCTTACCGCAGGCGCAGTTGCTGATGCAACGACAGACGTGTCCTCAGTTGGAAAGCGCGGCAGTGCACTCGCGCCGGGGGCGGGCGAATTCCCGGCGGCCGCAATTGGAGAAGGCTCCGGATTTTGCGGAAGCCCCGACTCACCCGTGAGGTTTGCCTTTTCCAACGCGGCCTGCTGATCTTTCACTTGCTGCTGAAGCGATTTCACTATTTCGGTCAGCGATTGCACCTGCTGGCGCAACGCTTCGACATCGGCCGCCGCGGCCGGCGTTGAGTTTGAAGCCGCCGGCGGAGATGACGAACCAGGACTTGGCGCCAGCTCCTGCGCGTAAACGAGCGTGCCTGCACAAAAGGCAAACGCGATTAACAAAAATTTTCTCATTGATCTGCTGATTGAGTCCGAAATTTCCCGGACAGAATTCTTAACCCTCAAGTGCGTTCGCGCGGATTGGATCAGCGCCAGGGTTGAACGCAAAGAAGGCGCTGCCGCGCGAAGCGCGCGGAAAAACCAATCGTTAGGCGAAGCGTGGAGGCGCGTGCTCGAGCAGAGAAAACTCAAGACCGGCCTCTGCCAACTGGAATGGTTGTAGAACGATGACCGATGTCGAGGCCACGACAAGTGGCAAGGCCGAAGGCGGGACACACGCCGAATGATCACAGGTGCCAGATAACAACATCGTCACCGCGCATTCATGATCTGCTCCAAGCGCTTTGTGAAGCTGATCGTGAAGTCGCGGGGCATCGGAAAGCACAAACGCAAAAAGGAAAGCGCCAATGATCGCTAACGCGAAAACCTTGCGCCAAGGCGAGGTCTCACTGCTAAGAAAATCCAACCGCATGGAAGCGAGTTTGCTGCCGCGCAAGAATTACGCAAGCGCGATTTCAGATCGCCTGAACGTCGATCCGATACGAGATGCTTTGTTTATCGCGGTGCTCCACCGCGGCACACAGGCAGCGGAGATTCGCGCTTACCAGATCGAATAATCTGCCGGAAGTTCTCGGTTCGTTCTTGCCTGCGAGTCTTCCGATTCGAAAGGTTCGGTTACAATCGCGGGGCAAAGTAAACGATCAATGAAAGTTCATTGCATCATATTCGGCATTGGATCGTTGCTGGCGATTGGTCTGGCACAAGCCGGGCCGCCATTTGTTACCGAGGACCCGGAACCGCCTGCGCCGGGCGGATGGGAGATCAATGTCCCGTTCATCCTCGAGCGCACTCCAGGCAAAACGGAGATGGACGCGCCTCTATTCGATTTCAATTACGGGTTGCCGAACGTGCAGCTCAAGTTGGAGTTGCCTGTCAGAATCGCACACGAGGATAACGATGGCACGGGAGCTGGCCCCGGCGACCTGCTGCTCGGGGTGAAGTGGCGCTTCTTTAACAACGAGCAGTCGCAACTTCAATTCGGCATTTATCCGCAACTGTTGCTGCCGACGGGTGATCACGCGCGCGGACTCTGCGACGGTGGGTCTGCGTTCGTATTCCCGTTACTCGCGCAGAGAAATTGGGGGAAGTGGACCGTTTACGGCAACGTCGGCTATTGGCGGCAAACTGCTGCTGAAACACGCAATTACGTTTACGCCGGCGCGGTGCTTGAGCGTGAGATGAGCGACCGCCTAGTGCTCGGTGCGGAATTGTTCGGGAATTCGCCGAAAGAGCGCGGCGGCCGTTCCGAGCTGGCATTCAACCTCGGCGGCACATGGAAGTTGAACGAGAACCTCAACCTGCTCTTCTCCGGTGGACGCGACATTGTCGGAGACACAACCGCGATGGGTTACATCGGGTTACAGCTTCTTACAAAGTGAACGTTGCGCGCTAATCAGATGTTCATGACGCAGCTTTCATGGAGCGCGAGCGCCTCGCGTATTGACTTCGCTAGGTGAGTGGGCACTATCGTTCAGTGGTGAAGCGAACGACAGGGATTGCGAAGTGGTGCAAGCTGATTGCAGCACTCGGCGTCTGCGCTTCGATAGCTTGCAGCACGCAGATCTTGCCGCAGTTGATTGCGCAGTTTGCTTCTCTCGATCGCGATCACGGCGTCTCTTTGCACGCCAGCGGCGATGGAGTGGACTTAATTCTTACTCACGATCATCACTCTTTGCCGAAAAATGGCGAAGCGCGGGCTTTGGCATTATCAGTGTCAGAGCCAGCGCACATAGTTCATATAATGACTGGACCCGCCACCGCGAAACAATCGGCGTCGGTGATGATCAGCAGTGCGCGAGATCTGGTTCCTCATTTTTCGACAGCTACTGCTTCAGAGTGGCGGACATTTGTTCCACCGCTGCCGCTCGCCTACTCGCGTCCACCGCCTGGCGAGATCTCGATTTCCCCATTCTATCGCAGCACGCTGCTGCTGATCTGATTCAGTTCGCGGATCCCGAATGCGTTCGGGTTTCTCGATCGTTGAGCCACATACACGTTTGGCCTGCGACATCGTCTTTCTCGGTAATTCATTGAAATATTTGAAAGCTTTCCTTCACATCATAATTGCAGCGTTCCTCGTTTCAGCGAGCTTCGGCGCGCCAGAGATAACGATCGACGCGCTCGTGGCCGAGGCGCTGCGGCGCAATCCGGAATTAAATTTTTACGCTGCGGAAATCGCGGCTGCGCGGGGCGAACGCCGCACGGCGGCGCAATGGTCGTACCCCGAGCTGAGCGCAAATATCGGAGGAATACATTACAATGATCTAAATGGTAATTCGCTCGGGACAGGACCGGCGTGGTCGTTGTCGGCGACTCAACGGTTTGAATATCCCGGCCGCATCGCATTGCGCAAAGCAATCGCCGACCGGCAGATTGCGCTGGCCGAGCGCGGGTTGGAGAATTTTCGGATCGCTCTGACGAACAAAGTACGGACTTCAGCGCATCGTATTTTGATCGCGCAGCAAAAGGCCAGCGCGGCAGGCGAAGTTGCAAAACGACTGGGCGATTTGTTTTCCGTGCTCGAGCAGCGGCCGCCGGCGGGAGTCGTGCCGATGATCGACATGCGCGTCATCCAAGCGAGCACGATTGTGCAGGAGCGCCGCGGCGCAGAGGCGGCACGCGACGCGGCAGTCGCGACCTATGAATTGAATCAGCTGCGCGGCGCGAACATGAGCGCGCCGCTGACCTTGGCAAACGTAGCTGTCGATCTTGCGCCGATCCCGGAAACGCCCGTTTTGCTGACGTGGGCACGCGCGAAAAATTTCGAATTTCGCGGGCGCATCGTCGAGTTGGAGCAACACGGCTTCAAGGTGCGCCTCGCGCTGAACGAACGCTGGCCCAGTTTCACAATCGGTCCTTACACGAACGGCGAGCGCGCGGTTGACCAGCAAATTGAAGGCGGAATCGCGTTTGCCATGCCGCTGCCGTTTTGGAATGCGAACCGCGGAAACATTGCGACCGCCAAAGCGCGCCAGGAACAGGCGCAAATTTCGTTGACGGTGACGTGGCGTGAAATTGAACGAAAGATTGTTGCTGCCGCGAATGGTTATCGAATTCAGCGAGAGCAATTGGAGAAGCGACGGCCGGAAGCTTTGCACGAACTGCGCGACGCGACCGCGCTGGCTGACGAAAACTACCGCGCCGGCGGGCTGCCCATCACCACTTACATCGAGCTGCAAAAGGAATATCTCGACGCGACCGATGCACTGCTTTCCGCGCAAGCCGATGCGCTCGCGAGTCGCGACGAACTCGAATTGCTGACCGGCACGCGGCTCGATCACGCGAGCGGCTCAGCGGAGTAATGCCATGATTGATTACATTCTCGATTTTTCTCTGCGTCAGCGCGCCATTATTTTGCTGGCGACATTCGCGCTGCTGGGCGGCGGCATTTGGTCGGCGGTGAATTTGCCCATCGACGCGGTGCCGGACATCACCGGCGTGCAAGTGCAGATCAACACCGAGATTCCGGCGCTGGCCGCCGAGGAATCGGAAAAGCTGGTGACGCGACGCATTGAAGTCGAAATGGCCGGACTTCCCGGGATGGAGGAAATGCGATCGCTCACGAAGTTTGGTTTGTCGCAGGTAACGCTCAACTTCAAAGACGGCACCGATATTTTTCGCGCGCGTCAGCTCGTCGCCGAACGTTTGCAGAGCGTTCTCGAAGAACTTCCACCGGGCGCGCGACCGAAGCTTTCACCCATCAGCACCGGTCTGGGTGAAATCTTTTATTACAACGTGCAGTATCGCGCCGACGCGAAGAACAAACCGGCGACGGAATTGGAGCAGTTGATCGAACTGAGCGAGATCCAGGAATACACGATCAAGCCGTTGCTGCGCGCCGTGCCGGGCATCGCCGAGATCAACGAAAGCGGCGGCTACGAAAAACAGTTCGTCATTCATCCGGATCCGGAAAAGCTCGCGCGCGTGAACATGACGTTTAGCGAATTGGCCGACCTCGTCGCGCAGAATGTTCAGAACGCGGGCGGCGGAATTATCAGCCGCGATGGGCAACAGCTTACCATCCGCGCGGTCAGTCGCGTGGCGACGACTGGGGAAATCGAGAACCTTCCATTAAAATTCGGCGCGGCGGTGAAGCCATTGCTGGTGAAAGACGTGGCCATCGTCGATCTGGGCACCAAGTTTCGCACCGGAGCAGCGACGCTTAACGGTCACGAAACGGTCATCGGCACGACGATGATGCTGCTCGGCCAGAACAGCCGCGAAGTGGCCGAGCGGGTGAAGGCGCGCATCGCCGACATTCAGACGAAGCTGCCGGAAGGCGTCGAGATCCAGATTCAATATGACAGATCGCAACTGATTAATCGCACCATTCACACGGTGCGAAGCAATTTGTTCGAGGGCGCGATTCTGGTTCTGGCAGTGCTATTGCTTTTGCTCGGCAACTGGCGCGCGGCCTTAATCGTTGCCCTGGCCATTCCGTTGTCATTTCTCTTTGCGCTCATGGGCATGGAGCGGCTCGGTATTTCCGGAAATCTCATGAGCCTCGGCGCGATCGATTTCGGTCTCATTGTCGATGGCGCGGTTGTGATCGTGGAAAACATCGTGCGCCAACTCGCTGAGAAACAACATCATTTGGGACGCAGGCTCACGACAGCGGAGCGGGCCCACGTCGTTCTCGCCGCCAGCAAACAAGTTGGCAACCCGATGTTCTTTGGCGTTGTCATCATCACGATGGTTTATGTCCCGATCCTGGCGCTCACCGGCATTGAAGGAAAAATGTTTCACCCGATGGCGTTAGCGGTCATGCTCGCGCTGACCGGCGCGTTGTTACTCACGCTCACACTGATGCCGGTGCTCTGCTCATTGTTACTACGCGGGCGGATGGGGGAAACCGACAATTTCATTATCCGCGGCCTGAAAGCGATTTATCGTCCCGTGCTGAAAGCGGCGCTGATGTTGCGCTGGGTGGTGGTGATCGCGGCGCTGACCGTGTTCGCCGGCTCGATCTGGCTCTTCAATCATCTCGGCGCCGAATTCATTCCCAAGCTCGACGAAGGCTCCATCACCTCGATGCTCTACAAACCCGTCGGCATGAGTTTGGAGGAATCGCTCCGCACCGACATCGAAGTCGAGAACACGCTCCTGCACGATTTTCCGGAAATTACCCGCGTCTTCACCCGCATCGGCACAAGCGACATCGCGACCGACCCGATGCCACCTAACGAGAGCGACGTCTACATCTTCTACAAACCGATCAGTGAGTGGCCGAAGACGGCTGGGCGGCCGCGGGCAAAGGCGGAGCTCAACGCGCAAATCGGCGCGACACTCAAGAAATTGAATCCCAACTACGACATTCTCTCGGCCCAGCCGATCGAAATGCGTTTCAACGAACTGCTCGAAGGGACGAAGGCCGAACTGGCGGTGAAAATTTTCGGGAACGATTACGATGTGCTGGAAAAGCTCGCCGAGCAGATCAAAGGCATCCTCGAAAAAATGCCCGACGCCGCGCAGGTGGAATTCGAGACCGAAGGGCGCACGCCCCAGTTGCAGATGAATGTGAAACGCGACCTGCTCCAGCGTTACGCCCTCCAAGCGAGCGAAGTAAACAAGGCGGTCAATGCCGCGCTCGCCGGTCAGGAAGCGGGCCAGATCATCGAAGGAAATCGCCGCTACGACATTGTCGTGCGAATGCCGGAGGAACTGCGAATCGACGATGCGCAGATCAAGAAGGTGCCGTTGCGCGTGGGCGAAGCGGGGCTGTTGCCGCTCGGCGATGTGGTGGAATTTCAAACTCTCAAAACGGTCGAGCCGATTCGCCGCGACGAAGGCCAGCGCCGCGCCGCTTTGATGGTCAATCTCAAGACGCGCAATGTCGAAGGGTTCGTGCGCGAAGCGGAACGACAAATCAAGGAACAGGTGAAGATGCCTGAAGGCTATCTCGTCGAGTTCGGCGGCCAGTATCAACATTTGCAGGAAGCGCGGATGCGACTGGCCGTCGTTGTGCCCGCGACGCTGGCCCTGATTTTTATTCTCGTTTTCATGTCATTTCGCAGCGTGCGACAAACATTGATCATCTATACCGGCGTCCCGCTCGCCGCCACCGGTGGCGTGCTCGCGCTGTGGATTTGCGGAATGCCATTCAGCATTTCCGCCGCTGTTGGTTTCATCGCGCTTAGCGGCGTAGCCGTGCTCGACGGTCTGGTCATGCTCAGTTACTTTAACGAACTGCGCGAAGAAGGAAAAAGCCTTCGCGACGCTGTCATCGAAGGTTCGCTCACGCGATTGCGTCCCGTGCTCATGACTGCGCTAGTCGCCAGCTTCGGTTTTGTCCCAATGGCGCTCGCCACCGGCGCCGGCGCCGAAGTGCAAAAGCCGCTTGCTATCGTCGTCATTGGCGGTTTGCTCAGCTCGATGTTTCTAAAACTATTCCTGCTGCCGGTGCTCTACGCCTGGTTTGAACGCGAACAAAAATCGTCCGCTGTCCCGGCGGAAGAAATCGCGGAGGTTAAAGTCGAACCCGCTCTGTCGCCGCGCTAGTGTCGCAGGAGGAACAAGCCGACGATCGCGAATGCGACACCGAGAAGCCGTTGCCACGAAGGCGGTTCGTGGAAAAACAAAATGCCAGCAATGGCCATGATCGCGGCGCCGCCGGCCAGAATGGCGGGGACAGAAGAGAGCGGCCCGCCTTTCTGAAAAAGCAGGAAGAATGCGATCGTTCCCGCGCCGACACAAATCCCGGTGAGAACTGAATAGAAAATTCCTTGCGCACTGGATTGCTGATTCCAACGGCTCGCCAGCCAGAGAAACGCGAGGTAAACTAAGATCGACAATGCGGCTGTCGCTTCGACAACGAATCCGCCCAAGCCTTCGCCGATGCGGTCCGCCGCGAGCTTGGTAAAGATTTGATGCGCGCCGTAAAGAACGGCAGCGACGACTGCATACCAGAACCACCCTGCCACGAAACGAGAATCTAGCTTATGAAATGGATCACTCGCGAGAAAATTAAAGTGGACCGCGTGGCTTGCCCGTGGTTGATCCGAAATTTTGTCGATCCGGAAGCGCAATTTATTTTTCTTCCGCACGACACTGATTGGGCAAAGATCGACAACGGCACGGTCTTTGACGTGCCGAATTGCGAGCTCGGTCATCACGGCGAAGACGTCTCGTTCAATTCGATCTTGAAAAAATACAAGCTTACTGATCCAGCGCTCGTTCTACTCGGCGAAATTGTGCGCGCAGCCGATTCGCGCCCGAGCAACCCGCATATCGCTGGCGAAGGGCTGCGTTGGATTGCCAGCGGCTTCGGAGCGCTTGGGCTGAGCGATCACGAAATTCTCGAACGCGAATTTGTCGTTTACGATGCGCTTTACGCCGAATGCAAACGCCAAGTAAACAAAGCGTAAGTCTTGGCCGTCGGCTTGCTGATTTTTTCGCGCTTAAACGCAATCTCGTCATCCTGCTCGTCGCCATGTTCGTCATCGGCGCAGGCGAGGAGCTTTGGATGCGTTTCGTGCCGAAGTACTTGCAAGCAGTCGGCGCGACTGTTTTTGTCATCGGTCTTTACGATGCCCTGCGGACTCTGCTTGGGGCGATCTATGCTTATCCCGGTGGATTGTTTGTCGATGTTTGGGGACATCGGCGCGCATTTCTCGCGTTTAATTTGATATCCATCCTCGGGTACGCACTGGTCTTGTTCATTCCCCATTGGGGCGCGGTGATTGCGGGAATGTTTCTATTCCTTTCCTGGACCTGTTTTTCCCTGCCCGCGACCTTTTCACTTGTCGGCACGACGCTCGCAGCCAGCCGTCACTCCATGGGTGTCGGCGTCCAATCGGTGATCAAGCGGCTGCCGATTATGATCGCACCAGTTCTTGGCGGGATGTTGATCGATCGCTTCGGAGTCATCGGCGGTGTGCGCATCGCGCTTACGATCTCGATCGTTCTTTCAATGCTCACCATTTTCATTCAATGGCAATTGCGTGAAGAGCCGAAGCAAGAAGTTGCGACGGACGAACGGTGGAGTTTTTGGCGAAGTTTACTCGAATTCAACGCGCCGATGCGCCGGTTGCTTTTGAGCGACATCCTGATCCGTTTTTGCGAGCGCATTCCCTACGCCTGGGTCGTGATCTTCGCCATGGATTATATCGGTGTGAGCGCGAAACAGATTGGCGTGCTCACCACGGTGGAGATGCTCGCGGCCATAGTGTGCATTATTCCCGCATCCCACTTCGCCGATCGTCACGGCCGGGAGCCTTTCGTGATCGTGACCTTCATCATGTTTACGCTGTTCCCAATCAGTTTGCTTGTATCGCGAAGTTTTTCCGCCCTTGTTATCGCGTTCATGATTCGCGGCTTCAAGGAATTCGGAGACACTTCGCGCAAGGCGCTCATTATCGGATATTGCGAACCGCAGCGGTGCGGCCAAATGGTTGGCGCATACTATTTGGTCCGCGATCTGATTGTCAGCGTCGGTGCAATTCTGGGCGCTTATCTTTGGAAACTGGGACCGGCGCTGAATTTTCTCGGCGCGGCAGCTCTCGGAGTCGCTGGAACGATTTTCTATGTGAGGACGATTCGCCAGAATCGGCAATCGTTCTTGAACGATTTAAAGAAAGAGTTGGAGATGCGCCGAACACGCTTGAAGTGAGAGAGAAATTGAAGAGGCGCTTGCGCCAGGCGCCTGATATCTCGATTCGGCGTTTGATACAAGTTCCGCTAGCATTGAATTTAACAATAAGAGATGTCTCCCGACCTTCGCACAAAGCTACGGCGCGGCAGGCGACTTGGCTCGATATGACAAACGTTCGGATTGCAGCTGCGCTTTGTTTCCTGGCGGTGGCGCTGGGCGCGTTCGGGGCACATAGCCTGAGATCAACACTCGAAGCGCATGGTATGCTGGATGTCTGGAATAAGGCGGTGCTTTATCATTTCATTCATGCGATTGCGCTATTGGTGCTGGCACTTTACAGCGCCGCGAATCGCGGCGCATGGTGGCTGTTTTTTGCCGGCATTTTTCTTTTCAGCGGGAGTTTGTACGCAATGGCGCTCGTCCGGCAGCCGCCGGACTGGCTCGGCGCCGTCACACCGCTTGGCGGCCTCTGTTTCCTAGCCGGCTGGGCGTGGCTAATTATCGCGCCGCGCTTGTAGAACGCTTATGTTGCACAGGTAGATCGGTTGCTCCGTCTGGCGATGCTGAGCAAATGCGGCTTCGCCGCAATTATTTAACGTCGAGGAAATCACGCGGTGGCGAGTAGCGCCCTTGCATGCAGCCGATTTTTTGATCGGTCCTTCACACGTAAATGGGCACTCAGTTTCGAACATTAACAGAGAGTAAATAGTCGAAAATAGATAACCATGAAAATGACAAAACTAATCCCAGCAATAGTGGTGAGCGTCGGCCTGATCTTTGGGATGGCGGCGCAGGCGATTGAAGAGACTCCTGTCGAAATGAAGGACCTTCCAGCTGCAGCGCAAAGCACCATTAAAGAAAAAGTCGGCAACGACCAGATCCTTCGGATCCAAAAGGAGACCCGCAAGGGCAAAGAGTGTTTCGATGCCATCGTCAACAAGAACGGCAAGGAGACTGCCATCCGGGTTGACGCTGACGGCAAATTTCTCGGCACTCATCAAGAAAAGGCCGAGCAAAAGGCAAAAAGCGAGAGCACGAAATACTAAGATCCACATCGTTGCAGTTCTGGAGCGACAA
>Ga0137373_10007035_pt1 | contig 12003 bp, 7 predicted proteins | sample SagtaG_5_FD_104912 | JGI IMG/M metagenome (GOLD analysis project Ga0137373, IMG submission 104912) | Vadose zone soil microbial communities from Sagehorn Ranch, Mendocino, California, USA - Sage1_R_80_16 metaG | ecosystem: Environmental > Terrestrial > Soil > Vadose zone | place: USA: California...
CGGGTCCAGCGGTGCGGACGGCCAGCCGGTGGCAAGCGCAAGCCTCGCGTGCGACGCGGCGAGGCTGCCGGCGGGCCACGCGCGCGACGTGCGCTCGGCGCCTGCGAGCTGCGACCAGGACTCGATCAGCTGTCCGGACGGGATGCCGGGCGTCAGCGACGCGATCGCGTCGAGCCGGCCGAACCGCGGCACGTCGGCGGCGTCCACGAGCTCGATCCCCTCGACGACATGGCGGCGGCCGCGCTCGGGTGTGACGTTCGAGCGCGCCGCGTGTTCGAGCGCGTCGAGCGCGACGTGCACGGCGCGATCGCCGAAGGCGTCGATCGTCACCTGCCAGCCGCGCGCATCGAGCAGCCGTACGAGCTTGTTCAGCGAGTCCGGACCGACAGTGTCCGGCACGCTGTCGTCGGCATTGTTCTCGTAGGGCAGGAGAAGCGCCCCGCGGGCGTCCTCGACCGGCCCATCGATCGTCGTGCGTGCGCCGCCGAACTTGAACAGCGGATCGTCGGGATACTTGCTCGAGAGCGCCGCGAGCTGCCTGAACGCTTCGAGCGGCGGTACGCCGTCGACGTCGACCGGCGCGTACACGCGGACGTTCAACTCACCCGCCGCGCGCGCCGCATCGAACAAGGGAAAATCCTCCGCGCGTCCGGTGTGGTCGTGAATGCTGGTGATGCCGTGGCGATGCGCTTCTTCGATCGCCGCACGAAGCGCTTCGGCGCGGTCCTGACGCGTCGGTCTCGGCACGAGCGGCGCCACCAGTGTCATGGCGGCATCTCGCAGGACCCCCGTAGGTTCGCCGCGGCGTGCGTCCTTGACGATGACGCCGCCCGCCGGAGCGGGGGTGCGCCGCGCGATCTTCGCGAGCCGCATGGCCCTGGTGTTGATCCAGGCGGCGTGGCCGTCGGCGGAGACGAGATACGCCGGTCGGTCGGCGATTGCGGCATCGAGCGCCTGGCGCGTTGGCGCCGCCGGTGCAAATGCTGCGGCGGTCCACCCGCGTCCGACGATCCACCGGCGATCGGGATTGGCGGCCGCCCACGCGCTTATGCGCGCGGAAATCTCGTCCAGCGTGTCCGCACCGGAGAGATCCACGGCGTCGAGGGACAGGCCGCCGTCGATGAACCTCACGCTCGAATCGTTGAAACCCGGCAGCACGGCGCCGCCGCGCGCGTCGACGACGACCGTCTGCGGACGGCGAAGCCGCGTGATTTCACGCGTGCTGCCGACGCGAAGAATCTGGTTGCCGCGTACCGCGATCGCCTCGGCCATCGTGCCCGATCGATCGGCGGTGTAGACCTTTGCGTTGTAGACGATCAGGTCGACAGGGCCGTTGCTGTCGTCGCGCTGCGCGCCGACGATCAACCCGGCGATGAGAGTGGCGGCTACGATTCCGACGACAACGTACGTGGTGAGGCGGGCGGCCATGCAGTGTCCCGGGCGCGGCGGGGTCGGTCCGCCCGGCGCTCGGCCAAGGGGCATTCTAGCACGTGCTAGAGTTCCCCTCCATGCGCGACGTGGGGCCGCCGCCGCCTGCGGACGAAGGATTGCAGCGCGTCATCGGGCTGCGCTCCGCGATCCTGTTTGTCGTCGGCAGCGTGATTGGATCCGGCATCTTCCTGACGACGGGCGCGATGGCGGTGGTGATCCCTTCCGCGTCGCTGCTCATTGCCGCGTGGGTCAGCGGCGGACTGCTCGCGCTCGCCGGCGGCCTGACGTATGCGGAGATGGGCGCGATGTTCCCGCGCTCCGGCGGCGTGTACGTGTTCCTCAGGGAAGCGTACGGCCCGCTGCCGGCATTTCTCTACGGGTGGGCCGCGCTGTTCGTCGTCATCAGCGGCGGCATCGCCGCCGTCGCCGTCGGCTTCGCGACATACCTCGCGTACTTCATCCCCGCGCTCACCACGACCTCCGTTGCCGGGCTTAGCGGAACGAAGCTCGTGGCGGCCGCGGTCATCGTGGTGCTCGGCGCGATCAATTACACCGGCGTCCGCAGCGGGAATCTCGTCAACGTCGTCACGACCGCGGCAAAGATCGGCGCGCTTGCCGCGCTCCCCGTCATGGCGATTGTCGCGACCCGCGTGCATCCCGCCTTTCTGCCGATTGTCCCGCCGGCGCTTGCGAGGCCGGCGGCATCCTTCGGCGTGGCCATGATTGCCGTGCTGTGGACGTACGAGGCGTGGTACTTCGTGACCTACGCCGCCGGCGAGATCAAGGATCCGCAGCGCACCGTGCCGCGCGCGCTGCTCTTCGGCCTCCTGCTGCTGACCACGATCTACGTCACCGTCAACGTGGCGTACTTGTATGCGCTGAGCATCGCCGAGATGCAGGGGGTGACGCGGATCGCGGAACGCGCCGCGACGGCGCTGGTGGGACCGGCCGGCGCGACGTTCATCGCGCTGACCGTTGTCGTCTCGACATTCGGGAACAACGCGGCCGCGATCCTTGCCGGCTCGCGACTCCTGTTCGCGATGGCCAGCGATCGCGTGTTCATCCCGGCGGCATCCCGCGTGCATCCGCGTTATCGCACGCCGCACGTCGCGATCGCGGGACTGACGGTCTGGGCCGCGCTGCTCGCGCTCTCCGGAACCTACGAGCAGCTCTTCACCTACGTGATGTTCGCGTCGATTCTTTTCAACGTCGCAGCCGGCCTCGCGTTGTTCCGCCTGCGCCGCACGATGCCGGAGCGCCCGCGTCCGTACCGCACGTGGGGCTACCCGGTCGTCCCCCTGTTGTTCGTCGCGGCCTCGATGGCATTCGTTGTAAACACGTTGATGGAGCGGCCCGTCGAGTCGCTCGCCGGCCTCGGGCTGCTCGCGCTCGGTCTACCCGCGTATTGGTATTGGGGTCGCGGAACGAGAGCGTAATCACGGACATTCACTGTCACGCTGCATTCATGACTAGAGAAAACAGGAGGAAGGGGAGAAGGGGAGTCGGGATAACTGATGCGATTTGCGATCCTGGGTTCTGGGGCGGTCGGCGGCTATTACGGGGCGAAGCTCGCGCGTGCCGGGCATGACGTGACGTTCATTGCGCGCGGCGCCCACCTGCAGGCAATCCGGGAGCGGGGACTCCAGGTGAAGAGCCCGATGCTCGGCAGCTTCACGGTGCACGCGCCGGCGGAGGAAGACACAACACGCGTGGGTCCGGTCGACGTCGTGATCCTCTCGGTGAAAGCGTACGACAACCCCACGGCGCTTCCGCTGATCGCGCCGATGATGGGGCCCTCGACAGCGGTGCTGACAATCCAGAACGGCGTCGACAGTCCGTCGGACGCCGCGGCCGTTGTCGGAGAACAGGCGGTCATCGGAGGCACGACCTACATCGCCACCGCGCTCAGCGCTCCCGGCGTGATCGAACAGACGGGCACGCACCGCCGCATCGTGTTCGGCGAAGTGTTCGGCGATCTGCCGCGCCTCAGCGCGCGCGTTCGCGGCGTGCACGACGCGCTCGCCGGTGCGGACATCCAGTCGGAAGCGGTGGACGACGGGCGGGTGCCGATCTGGGAGAAGTTCATCTTCCTCGTCGCGCTGGCCGGTTTCACGGGCGCCTCGAGGCTGCCCATCGGCCCGATCTGGGCGGACGCCGCCATCCGCGCACAGTTCCTCGAAGGGTGCCGCGAGATCGAACGGCTCGCGCGCGCAGAGGGGGTCGCGGTCGCGTCCGATGTCGTCGACCGCATCGACGCATACGTCCGCGGCATTCCGGGCTCGATGCGCTCGTCGCTCCTCATCGATCTGTCGCTGGGGAAGCGCATCGAAGTTGAAGCGCTGCAGGGATCAGTGGTGCGGCGGGCCGCACGGCTCGGCCTGCCCGTGCCGATCATGTCGACGCTCTACGCCGTGCTCAAGCCATACGCCGGCGGGGCGCGTAACCCGCCGCCTGTGACCTCCGTCTAAGATTGCGCGTTCGATATCGCGAGGAGAATAGGGACGATCGCGGCGTGCGGCGCAGGGCTGATGATCATTGCGGCCGCCGCGGCGCTCCTGCCGGCACGAACGGCCGCGGCCGTGGATCCGATGGAGTGCCTGAAGCTACGTAGCGGCCGCGCGGTACGCGGCCATGCCGCCGGTGACGTTCGCCACCGCCGGCAACCCCGCCCGCGCGAGCAGGCTCGCCGCGAGCGATGAGCGATAGCCGCCTTCGCAGATCGTCACAAGCAGGCCGTCGTGCTGCAGCTCGTGCGCGCGCCCCGGGATCTGGCCGACGGGCACGTGCCTGGATCCTTCGATGTGGCCGCCCCGCCATTCATGCGGCGTCCGCACGTCGACAATCGTGATCCGTTCGCCACGCGCGAGGCGCTGGTGGAGCTCGCCCGCGTCGATCTGCGGGAGCGTTGCCAGCGGCAATCCTGCCGCGCGCCACCCGCCGAGTCCGCCTTCGACGAAACCGGCGACCGAGTCCAGGCCGACCCGGAGCAGCTGGCGCCCCACTTCTGCCGCCTCCCCTTCGCTGGCGCCCATCAGTACAACAGGTAACTCGGCGGGTACGACCCACGCCGCCCAGTAACCAACGCCCGGGCCAAACGCGATGTTGATCGCGGCCTCCGCGTGTTCGGCGCAGAAGGCATCTGCGGGACGTAGATCGATGAGGACGGCGCCATTTCGAACGGCATCGTGCGCCGTGGATGGCGGGATCGTGCGCACGCCGGCAAAACCTTCCGCGAGGTGCAGAAGCCTCGCCCCGTGCTGATTCACCGACTTCATGCGCTTGAAGTACGCAGGTGTTTCCGGAAGGTCCGCCAGCACCACCTCGACGAACTCTTCGCGGCTGCGGTACTTCAACATCGGGTTCGACAACCGCTCGCGTCCGATTGTCGAGTGCGGTTCCCCGCCGATGCCAGTGCCGCACAACGATCCCGCGCCGTGGCCGGGATGCACCTCCACGCCGTCGTCGAGCGCCAGCAGGATATGAAAGAGCGACTCGTGCAGATCCTCCGCGAGCGCTCGCGTCCGCGATGCACCGAGCAGGTCGGGACGCCCGACAGCACTCACGAACAGGGTATCGCCCGTAAAGACGCGATCCGGTTCACCGGGGTGTCGCGCGAGGATGGAGATGTGCTCGGGTGTGTGGCCGGGCGTGTGCAGGAACTGCAGCGAGAGGTCGCCGAACGGCAGGCGCTCGTCGTGATGCACGTCGTACGCCTGATAATTCAGCGACGATCCGGGTCCGGCGATGACCTGCGCGTCGAGCGCGGCGAACTCGCGCGCGCCGGAGACGAAGTCCGCGTGGACGTGTGTCTCGATCGCGGCCGCGATGGTCAGCTGGTGCTGGCGTGCGGCGGCGACGTACACGTCGATGTCCCTGCGCGGATCGATCACAACGGCCTGGCGCGTCCGCGTGCACGCAAGCAGATACGAAGCCTGCGCCAGGCCTGCATCGTAGTAGCGCTGAAACATCGGATAGAATTCCTGCTGGTTTGTTGCCGCATCATAGCACCGCCGCTCGCGTCCCGAGGGCGATGCTGCCGTGACAGTCATTACGCCCGCGATGGTTGCCATCGTGATGGTGTGCGGGGGGGTCGCCGGCGGGCTCGGTGCGCTGCTGGGCATCGGCGGCGGAGTCTTCCTCGTGCCGTTCCTGAATGCCTGGTTCGGGATCGATTTCAAGACCGCCGCGGCCATCAGCCTCGTCACCGTCATCGCGACGTCGAGCGCCGTGTCGGCAGCGACCACCGGGCGGCACCTGATCAACCTGCGCCTCGGCATGCTGCTCGAGGTCGCGTCCGCGGCCGGCGGCGTCGCCGCCGGGCTCACCATCGTGCACCTCTCCGACATCACGCTCGAGCGCGGCTTTGCGGTGGCGACCGCGCTCATCGCCATGCTGATGCTCACGCGTCTCGAACAGCGCAACGTCATCGTCGATCCGGCAGCGGAACCCGGTCCGCTCGGCGGCCGGTTTCACGATGACGAGAGCGGCGGGGAAGTGGTGTACCAGGTCCGGCGGCTTCCCGTCGCGCTCGGCGTGTCGTTCCTCGCCGGCAACGTGTCGGCCGCGTTTGGAATCGGCGGCGGCATCCTGAAAGTGCCGGTGCTGAACGCGTGGTGCGGCGTGCCGATTCGCGCCGCCGCGGCGACGAGCTCGCTGATGATCGGCGTGACGGCGGTCGCCTCGGTGCCGATTCAGTACGCGCACGGCTACGTGAAGCCACCGCTCGCGGCAGCCGCGGTGCTCGGCGTGCTTGTGGGATCGCGCGCGGGCCTGTGGTTCGGCGGCCGCGCGCGATCGAAGTGGCTGAAGATCCTGATGGCGGTCGTGCTGACCCTCGTCAGCCTGATTTATTTCAGGAGAAGCCTGTGACCGACGATCCGCTGACTCACCTCGAGGAGCAGCTCGGCCGGCTGCTCGTCACCGGCGTGATCGCGAGCGCCGCCCTGCTGTCGGCGGGGCTGATCTTCTGGCTGCTGAACCCTGGCGCGCCGCGCACCGGATGGCTGCTCAACGCCGGCCTGATCGTCCTGATGGCGACGCCGATCCTGCGCGTGATCGTGTCGGTGGTCGAATACGTGCGGGTGAAGCAGTGGTTCTTCGTCCTCGTGACGCTGATTGTGCTGGGGGAGCTGGCCGTGACCGTCGCCGTGGCGCTCTGGGGTCGGATCTCGATCTTCCACTTGTTGCGAAACCGCTGAGGCGGCAAATGGACAATCGAGAGCGGACGCCGGCTAGAGAATCTCCCGGTCGCCGTACGCTTCAGGGCTCGACGGGATTCCCCCCTGTTTGATCTCGGCCGTCACTTCCTTCAGGCGGTCGTGTGCCGCGAGGCGCATCTTCTCCAGCAGATCCGAAACCCGCTGCGCCTGGAACACGACCGTCGCCAGATCGCGGTGGAGGTTCGGGTCCGGATAACCACGCTCGATGAGATCGCAGTGGCCGACGATCGTCTGCAGCGCGCCGTTGATTTCCGACGCGATCGACAGTGTGACCTCCGACATGGTCTCCATCGACCGGTGTTTCCCCATCGCGATCTGGAGCTGCTGCGCGACGTAGGCGATGGCGAAGATCTCGGCGATCGGCATGAGCACGTCGATGTGCTGCTGCTGGAATGCGTTGCTGTGGCGCGACGCGACGTTCAGCGTCCCCACCGCGCGCCCCTTCGCGACGAGCGGCAGAATCAGCGCAGATTGCAGACCCGAACTGTGCAGCAGGTTGACGTCGAGGAAGTCCGGCGCGCCTTCGCTGGTGTCGGTGATGTTGAGCGGTTCGCGTGAACGGATCACCGTGCCGAGGGCGGTCCGCTCCGTCTTGAAGACGACCTCGGGGCGCGGACGCGCGCGGCGCTCCTCCTGGTCGGCCCGCGCGGTGTAGGTCTGGAACTCCTGTCCGTTCTCGGAAAGCAGCGCGAGCCCGACCCGGTCGCACGGCACGAGTCGCACGATGCGCTGCGCGAGCGCCTGGAACGCGAGCGGAACGTCGACGGACCTCGTGATGATCTCGAGGATCGCGCTCCACATCTCGAGCTGTTCGAGCTGGTTGATCGCCGCCGATCGGACGTGTTCCTCGTGGGACAGCGTGCGCGCGAGCCCGCCGATCCGCCGTGTCGACACGGCGGCGAGGATCAGCATGACAATCCACGCGGCGATGACCTGGACGAGCACGAGCGGGCGTCGCGGGACCCCTCCGGCGATGGTCCACGCGGCCGCTTCAATGACGGCAAACAGGGCGACAAGGCCCCAGATACCGAAGACCGCCGCGCGCGGGTGCCGGAAATTCATGCAAAAGGCAAGTATACGTTGGACCCGCGGAGCAGGGTCACGTTCCGGCCGGTGGAACAAATTGCCGGATTCCCGTCAACTGCGCGAGTGCCGCGGCGCGTTCGGCGACAGGCACCAGGGGGAACGAATCGAGCACGTGGCGGAACTCGCCGTCGTTGAATCCATACATCGCGGCAACGCTCGCGTGCAGCCGCGCCGCCGCCCCGGTATCGCCGGGCGCATGTGCGAGCGTGTGGCTCAACTCCACGATCTGCGCGAACTGGATCGAGTCGCGGGGCGGCCGCGGCACCGGAAGCCGCTCCACGATTGACACCGTGACGTGCGTGTTCACGCGCAGCCTCACCAGGTAATTGGCGACGAAGCTGTTGAACACGCCGCACAGGAAATACTGGATCTCCAGGTCGACGTCCGTCTTCACGCAGAACAGCGTATGCGTCGACACCACGCCCGCGGGAAGGATTGCGGCGATGAGCGTCAACCGGTTGGATGCGGATGCGACGTCCCGATAGGCGAGGCGCGCCCGCGTGAACGATGCGCCCGCGAGACGCGCCGCATCGTTCGCGCGAATCGCGAACCGGCTCGCGTCGAGATCGACCGCGAACGGCGCGATCTGCTTGCCTTCGACGATGGGGCAGTCGCGCGGAGACGGTGCCGGGATGAAGTGTTCGCGATCCTCGGTCGCGTTCAGCTCGCGCCCGAACGTCACGTTCCAGCCTCGTTCGCCCGCCAGCGGCGGGATCGAGAACGCAATCCTGGAGACGATGCCGAGATCGTCTGGTGTGCGCAGCTCCGGGATCGCGTGCTGATCGCCTGAAAGCTGCTCGACGAGCGCGCGTGGAATCGAGACCGTGCCGGCATCGCCCGCATCGGCCAGGCGGTCGAGGGTGTCGGGCGAACGAACGCCCGCGCGCGAGGGAATGCTGCTCGTGACGGCTCCTGCCGTCGCAGCCACGAGCACGAACTTCAGTCCTCGATGGATGGGAAAGACGCCGTCGCGGTTCTCAATCGTGATGAACGTGTCGACCGAGGTGGTATCCAGCAGAGCGCGCCGCAACGCCGCGCACCCATGATCGATGGCGAACCCCGACGGCAGCACGAGGCCGAGCCGGCCGCCCGTCTTGACGAGCGCGAGCGCGCGCTCCGTGAAGAGCTGATAGAGGTTCGCGTGACCGTCACCCTGGAAGCGGTACACGCCGGACTCGCGCGTGAATGCGGTCAGCGCCGCCCCGTCGTGGCAGGCACCGCGATCGCCGCGCAGCATCTCCCACGGCGGATTCCCGATCACCGCGTCGAACCCCGGCCCGACCAGCGGCCGGCCGTCGCTCTCGTAGAACACCTCCGGGAACTCGAGCGGCCAGTGGAAGAACCGGTCGCGCGTGGCGATGCGACGCGACTCGTCCATCAGCGTGGTGAATACCGCGCCGGAAAGCTTCGTCCCACGCCCGATCACGTGGTCGACGAGCGCGCCGAACAGGGCCGGTGTGACGTGCCTGCCGTCGCGGAACCACTCCGCGCACCAGAGATCCGTAATCGTCTTCCATCGCGCGAGCGGCCCATCGTCCTGCTGGAGCGAAAGCAGCAGCTGCTCCTTCGCGCGCACCTGCGCGATCGTGTCGCCGGGATCGCGCCCGAGGGCGATGCGCGGCGCCACGACAGACGCCATCGCGACGTCCAGCGAATCGAGCGCGAAGAGCGGCAAGGCCGCAAGTGCTCGACGCCGGCCGCGGCCGGGCCGTTGCCGCACGACATCTTCCTGCGACGCGCCGACGAGGCTGTTGCCCGCGCGCAGGTGGTGGTCGAGGAAGGTGAGCGGACGGTCACCCGCAAGCGTTGCGAGCCACAGGGACAGGCGTCCGAGCTGTACGGCCATCGGGTTGACGTCCACGCCGTACAGGCAGCGCTGCGCGACGGTCCGCCTGAACGATGCGCGATCGGATTCCGCGACGTCGAACGTCGACATGACGCCTTCGCGCACCAGCGCCGACTCGTAGGCGGTGGCCAGATACCGGCACGCCGCGACGAGGAACGCACCGCTGCCCATGGCGGGATCGAGGATGCGAAGGGACAGGAGGCGATCGGGGTCCGCGTCGGCGACGAGTGGCGCGAGCGTCCGCCGCACCAGAAACTCGGTGAGCGTCCGAGGCGTGTAGAACGTCCCGGTGGCCTTTCGCTTCCCCGCGCGCACCAGTGTCAGCGCGCGGCGATCGCCTTTGATCGCGACCGGCGAGAAATCCAGGATGCGTTCGTAGACGCCGCCAAGCTGCTCGACCCCCAGATCCCCATAAGCGATCCGTCGCCGCCCGTGCGCGCTGCCACGCGTCGTCAGCGCCAGCATCGCCTCCCGCACGGTCGCATCGTCGAGCGACAGCGTTTCCGCGAGCGGCGCATGTGAGGGAGAGAAGAGACGGCCGTTGAACGGTGGCACGCGGAGCGTGCCCGCATGGCAGCCGTCGTGCGCGAGTCGCGCAATGGCCTGAAGCGATTCCCAGAGTCCATGCGGGCGATCCTGACGCTCGATCGCGCCCCTCAGCGACTCGATGGTGTAGCTGTCGCGAAAGACCGGATGCCATTTCGGCACGAGCCCGCGTGCCTCCGCGAACAGCAGGAAGAGAATGCGATAAATGACGACGAGTGATTCGTCCAGGAGCGCAGCAGGATCCGCGGGCCGCCGGCGGCGGCGCCGGGCCGACGCGAAGGCGCTGAGGAGCGACTGCAGCGCCTCCAGTACTCCCTGCTGCAGCGACGCGCGCACCTCCGCGCGAAAGTGCTCCGACGCCGCCACCGCGCGATCGAGCGCCGGCTGGGCGGCACCAGAGAATGCCGTTGCGTGAAGCAGGGCGCTGAACACGTCGTATGTTTCGGCGTCGTGCAACGCGGCCTCGAGATCGAATTGCGCGTACCGGCGCGAGTAGGTTCGGCTCGCGTCGAAGATGCGGACGACCGGGCCGGTCAGACACAGGCACCACCGCACGGTGATGCCGATGCCGAGACGGACGCTCTCCCGCCACGCCGTCGAAGGGTCGCGGCCCCAGTCCGTCACGACGAGGACAGCGACGGTGCGTCCGCCGGTCTCGAGTTGCGCGTGAAGGCAGACGTCCCCACGAGCGCCGGTTGGCACCACCCGGAAACCGAGGTTCTGCAGCAGCGGCACAGCGATCCGGTCGAAGACCGACCGTGCACTGCTCGCCGGACCCATCTCTTTCGCGACGCGCGCGTGCCATGCGCGCTGCGCTCGCACCGGTCCACCATCGGCATCGCGGGCGGTCGCGACTGCGTTGAGGACCTCGTGTGAGAGGAGCGATCCGGTCAATCCTGCCACCATCAGCGTGATCCGTCCGTGACGACGAGAACGGCGCACAAGTCGATGGACTCTTGCAGACGCGCTGAGGACACGAGCGCGTCGACGCGCCGTGCCGCCTCCTCCAGCTGCAGCGCCGCCGCGTGCGAGCGTGCGGCCGACGCCCGCACCGCGCGTTGATCGAACAGGCCTGCCTGCACCAGCTGCGTGGCAGCGGACGATCCGCATTCGACGATCTCCCGCTCGCGCCGCGTCATGGACGCGGCAGCCTCCTGCCACCGGACGGAGATCCGCTCCAGGTCTGCGGCGAAATGCTGCCGCACCAGCTTAGGGATCGCCGGTTCGTCGGACTCGCGGAAGCGACTGACCAGTCGGCGGAGTGCCGCCGGCGTCGTGCAGAAGACGCGACTGCTCAGGGAGCAGTGCGCGAGGGCGAGCTCGCGATGCGCGATCGCGCCGGCGCTATCGGTGAGCGCGATCCTGTAGATCGCGAAAATCCCGGGCGCGATGCCCCGGAGTCGACGCATGCACGTGGCTATCACGGACGCGCCGTCCGTTGCGCCACCGGCCGTGCCGACACGGGCAGTATGGAAGTGACGCAGGCGAGTCAATCGCATCGCCTCGGCGGCCGCGTCGTCGCAAAGCGCTGCGGGCGGCTCGCAGAATGCCGGCGGCGTCGACGACGGCGGGTCGGCGAGCGCCGGCATTCCCTCCATCACTGCGGCGGTCACCTGCGACTCTGCGAGCACGTCGATCAGTTGCCACCGCTGTGTCAGCGCGGAGCGCGTCCGCGCCCCCCGCGCGAGCAGGGGCGCGAGGACGAGCCCTTCCGCCGTGTCCCGCGCGACGAGCAGGATTTCGTGCACCCGCCGTGACTGCCCGTGGCGATCGACCCGCCCGGTGCGCTGCTCCAGCCGGGCCGGATTCCAGGGCAGCTCAAAGTGGATCACCAGCCGGCATCGTGAGTGCAGGTTCAACCCCTGCGATGCCGCA
>Ga0137373_10007041_pt1 | contig 11994 bp, 9 predicted proteins | sample SagtaG_5_FD_104912 | JGI IMG/M metagenome (GOLD analysis project Ga0137373, IMG submission 104912) | Vadose zone soil microbial communities from Sagehorn Ranch, Mendocino, California, USA - Sage1_R_80_16 metaG | ecosystem: Environmental > Terrestrial > Soil > Vadose zone | place: USA: California...
CCCAATCTGGTGATCCATCTGGCTGCAGTTGTTGGCGGCATCGGCGCCAACCAGAAGAATCCCGGACGCTTCTTTTACGACAATCTTATGATGGGTGCTCAACTGATCGAACAGGCGCGCCTTAATGAAGTCGCCAAGTTTGTCGCGGTGGGCACTGTCTGTGCGTATCCCAAATTCACCCCCACGCCGTTTCGCGAAGAGGACTTATGGAATGGCTATCCCGAAGAGACGAACGCACCGTACGGGCTGGCAAAAAAGATGATGCTGGTGCAAGCGCAAAGTTATCGCCGGCAATACGGCTTTAACTCGATCTTTCTGCTACCCGCCAATCTCTATGGGCCCGGAGACAATTTCAATCCCGAGAGTTCGCACGTCATTCCTTCACTGATACGAAAGTGTGTTGAGGCTCGCGATCGAGGAGCCTCCCATATTGAGGTGTGGGGAACCGGAAACGCCTCGCGAGAATTTCTTTACGTCGAGGATTGTGCGGAGGCGATCCTGCGGGCGGCTGCGCTCTATGACGAAGGCGAACCGGTAAACATCGGCACCGGCAATGAAATCAAGATCTCAGATTTGGTGAACATGATCGCCCGCCTGACCGGCTTTAAGGGCGAAATCAGATGGCAGACCGACAAACCCGACGGCCAACCCCGCCGCCGCCTCGACGTATCCCGCGCGTATAAAAAGTTTGGCTTTCGGGCACATACGCCACTGGAAGAGGGTTTGAAACGTGCCATTGAATGGTACGAAACAAACCAGGTCCAACCAAACGAGGACATAAATACAGTCGCGCAACGCTGATTTGGAATCCACAGATTACGCAGATTTCACAGCGCGGCTCCGGCCGCAACCAAACTGAACTCAAAACATGATCCACGCGCATCACACGAAGTAAGATCACACGAAATAACACTAACAACATTTCGTGTCAGTTCGTGTCTTTAATTCGTGTAGTTTCGTGGATCGGATTGTTTACTCAAAAAATCCGCCCAAGAAAACAAGAAGTTGACGGTTTGTTTCACAGATTAAGCAAAAGAAAAGAACGAGTTATCGGCAGCCGAAAACAGTTAACTCCTCATTCTTCTTAATCTGCGTAATCTGCGTAATCTGTGGATATGTGGATATGTGGTGCTGATGACCCTCTTGGAATTAGATAAGTCGAGCGAGGATCCAGAAATCGCCGTGGCTTGGGAGCAGGAGATTCGCGCGCGAATCGAAGCTACTGAGGATGGTACGACTCTTGGAACCGCATATGAAGACGTCATGAGTGAGGTGAGAATCGCCTGGGCTCATGAGAATCAGATTTCTCGATGAAGCCAAATTCGGTACTGATGCAGTTTGAAAATACCACCAACCGCAGTTGGTGGATTCAATGAGACTCGCTGGTCTCATTTTTAGGTTGAGTATGAAACAATCCGCCAGCTGCGGTTGGTGGTATTTTCAAACTGCATCAGTACACCAAATTCGAGGTTCTTGATGTTATTTCATACTACGAAGTAGAACAGCCGGGGACTGGGACGACAATTCAAAGAAGAGGTTGACCGAAGTTTGGTTTGGGTGGCGAAGCGTCCTCAAATTTGCAGCATGAGAGCCGGTGGGTATCGCAGACTGAATCTACGCATTTTTCCATATTACATTCCCTACACAATCACACACTCCACGTTGTGGGTGCTGGCCATTGCCCATGGACTGCTCAAGCCCGAATACTGGATCAAAAGAAAACCGGATCTCCTTTGAGTAAATCTGTAAAATCGAGGGAGACCTGATCATCGACATCAGCACTTCCCGATTCTGACCGAGCCTGCTTGAAACTAGCAGAACGAAATTCGAAATTCGAAATTCTAATTCTAAATTGTAAATCACTTTAAGAATGTCATCGACAAGCTGGGAAAAAATTCTTAGAAACACGCTTAGTCACTTTGCGAGTACCGCCGTGTCTATAGTGGTTGGATTTGCCATAGTGCCGTTTACCCTCCGGCACATCGGCGTAGTCGGTTTCGGACTTTGGGCGCTGGTCACGGGGCTCGTGGGTTCAATGGGCTTATTGGATGCAGGTCTTGCACCCACGCTAACGAAGCAATCAGCAGAGCTATTGGCAAAAGGCGACGAGAAAGGATTGAACGAAACCGCGAGCCAGATCTTTACACTCTACCTGCTGGTTGGCGTAGGGACATGCCTGGCAATGTGGACCTTGAGCTTCTTTGTCTCCAGAGTTTTTACCGTTTCGCCTGAAGACCTGAGCCTTTTTCGGACCATGTTGTTCATAGTCGGGATTCAGCTCGCTCTAAGCTTTCCGCTATCAACATGGACAGGAATCATGAGCGGTCTTCAAGACTTTCATGTCATTAATGCTATCGGAATCGCGGGAAACATCGCGAAAGCTATCCTTATTGTGGTTCTGCTGAAATCGGGACATGGATTAATAAGCCTTCTTTTAGCCGGTCTGGGTGTAGCGATGGCAGGTTGGATCGCAAGTATTCTCTGGCTTCAGCATCGTTTACCCAACTTGCGCATAAGAGCCTCGCTCAAAAATCTAAGGGACATTAAAAACATCGTACGATTCAGCGGCTCTATGTTCATCTGGGGGATTGCCGGAAAGATTTTGCTCGAATCGGATCGCATTATCATCGGCATTTTTCTCCCCGTTGCATCGATTGGTATTTATGAGATCGGCCTCCGCATCAACAATTATTCAAGAAGCGTTCTTTACGCAGTCTTCACCGTTCTGCCCGCGGCTTCCGACTTACACGCACGCGATGAAAAGGAACAACTACAAAAGCTCTACCTTACCGGAACGAAATACTTATTAGTGCCGTATACATGCGTCGTCGCGGCCTTATTGATATTTGGCAAAGAGTTTGTCTATCTCTGGGTAGGGACCGGTTATGAAAAGGCCGTTATGGTCATGTACATCCTCTTGCTCGGCAGTGTCTACCAGAGTCAGAATCTCGTCGCCCATGTGTTGCTGCCCGGAATGGGGAAAATCCGCGTATTCACGATCGTGATGGCAGCGTATCCGATAATCAACTTAATCTTAAGTATAGTTTTCGTAATCGAGTGGGGATTATTGGGTGTAGCTCTAGCAACTTCCATTACTTACTTTATTGTCGAAACCTATTTCATTTCTTTCATTGTGAGAGTATTTGAAGTTAGGCTTTCGGAAGTGCTGTGGAAGTGCCATTTCGCCGCGATTATCAGCGTAGTTCCCGCAATTGTGGTTAGCTACTACTTAAAGAATGTCATCGATGCTTATTCCTGGCTCGGCCTTACTACCGGCGTCGGGATGTTCTTAATCTTTTCAGGAATCTCATTTCTCATTTTCGGCATCTCGCGACACGAGCGCCAAGCATTGAGACGGAAGCTCTCAGTACTATTTTTGCGCCCTAGAGTGTCATTGGACGAAGCGTCGTGACAGCTCATTTTTAAGCGCCCCGCCACAACAGTAAATTAGTCTGCCCGCACTCGTGAAAGAAATTATTAATCCACTAAAAGCCGAACAGTTCCTTGAGGCGGTAAGAGTTAAGCTTAACCCTTCAAGGGGTACTTACATTTATGACGCCTCCATTAGTAACTACCTAGAAAAGACAAATCCAGCCGACTCATCCGGCTATGTTCGATGGCTTAAAGGTCTGCTTCCTTATCTAGTGAACAGCCATGGTCTGTCGGGTAAGAAGGTGTTGGATCTAGGTTGTGGCACTGGTGAGTTAACGGTTTTGATGAACCTTATCGGATTCAACGCGATCGGTCTGGACGTTCATGAGAAGGACATTTGGCTCGCAAAGATTCTGGCTAAGGAAAACGGATTGTCTGAGGAGATCTTTGTGTTAAGTGACGGAGACTATCGACTGCCGTTTGATGATGACACTTTCGATATTATAACGATGATCTCCGTCCTCGAGCACTTAACTGATCAATCACTTGCCAGGTTGGTCCCCGAGATCGCGCGGATTTGTCGAGGTGTGCTTTTTGTCCAAGTTCCCAATAAGCTCAGAATCTCGGACGATCATACAGGGCTAAAATTTGTCCCCTGGATGCCACATTGGATGGCAGAGCGCTACGTTGCGGCACGAGGCGACAAGTATACCTATTCTATCTCGGCTTCAGGCTCATGGGATGTTTACTACAGAAATTGCGAGGATGTGGTTTCTAGTTTCGAAGGTTGCTTCGATTACGGTTTTTGTCCGCCTGCATGTTCATATCCGGAACCATCGGATAATGATTTAGTGACGAAGATCGGCAAGAGGTTTCAGATCTTTAACAGGAAAGTATTTATTGGACTGCCGTTGCCGTGGAGGCTGATTAGAATGAAACTAGGATATCCCAAGGAAGCTTATTATCCCTACCTTAACTTGATATTTACTCATAAACGAAGTGCTCGAGGCAGCGAACACTTTGAAGATTAACTTCGTTGTGCCGTTCTACTCTTCGCGTCCAGTCGGCGGCTTGAAAGTAGTTTATGAGTACGCAAACCATCTCTCTTCACGGGGGCACTGTGTGACCGTCATCCACCCTCGGTTCCTTCCAACCATACAACCCCCTCAAAAACTCCATCAACGAGCTCGGATTGCGTTAGGGGCGACATATCGTGAAATTGCTCATCCGAGAGGTGTAAGTTGGCAAACTATACATGAAAAGGTCCGGATGCTTTATGTTCCCAGTTTGGATACCAAATATGTTCCGGAAGCTCAAGCGGTTTTTGCAACCTCGTGGCAGACCGCGGAGTGGGTTGCTCAATATCCAGCAAGTAAGGGCAGCAAATTTTACATCGTGCAGGATTTCGAACCGTGGATTGCTCCTCGGGAAGTGTTGGAGACGTCATGGCGGTTGCCCTTGAAGAAAATTACCATTTCCCAGTGGCTTTGTGACAAAGTTCTTAGCGTGGAGAAAGACCCTCGTAACGTGGTTAACATACCCATCGGAATTGATCTTGCAATCTTCAAGTTATCAACTGACATCAAGAGGAGGCCTAAAACAATCGCGATGCTTTACTCCTTGGCCCCGAGTAAAGATTCCGATTGTGGGGTGGCGGCGATTCAGCGATGCAAGAAGTTCTTCCCGGAATTGAAAGCAGTTTTCTTTGGACCGAATAGCCGATTTCGTCCAAAGGGAATCCCGGAATGGATTACTTATGGAGGAGTCGTCTCAGAAAGAGAGTTGGTGCAGATTTATAACACATCACGAATTTACGTTTGCAGTAGCATTGCCGAGGGCTTTGCGTTACCCCCGGCTGAAGCAATGGCGTGCGGCTGCGCAGTAGTCTCGACAGAGTGTGGCGGAAACGAGGAATACGCTATTAGAAATGTCAATGCGCTTCTTTCAAAGCCCAGTGACAGCGAAGCGCTAGCCGATAACATTCGACTGTTACTCGAAAACGATGATTTGCGCGTGCAGATTGCAGAACGGGGTCACGCAATGATTCAGAGGTTCACTTGGGAGAGAAGCACAGACAAGCTGCAAACTTACTTAGCTTCAAATACGACGTCTGTCCCGTAATCGTAAGAGTGCCATCACTACCTCAAGTCTGTGTAATTGTTTTGAATTGGGAGAACTTTCCAGATACCAAGGACTGTTTGAACTCTTTGCAACAAACGACCTATCCTAATTTACGAATAATCGTCGTCGACAATTGCTCGAGAGACAACTCCGCGGATCGTCTGAAGAAAGAATATCCCCATCTGACTTTCATCTTGAATAATCAGAACCTTGGGTTTGCGAGGGGGTGTAATGCTGGAATTCGCGAAGCGCTAAAAGATCGAGAATGCGACTACGTCCTTCTTTTGAACAACGATGCAGTGATTTGTCCTGAGTCCTTGTTGGAAGCCATAAAGTCTATTGAAGCTGACGCAGGTATTGGAGTCATAAGTGGCAAGATTTTGCTCTTTCCGGAATCAAAAACCATTTGGTACGCCGGCGGATACATCAACCGTTGGCGGGGACAGGCCGTCGTCCGAGGCTTCAATGAAGTCGATCATGGTCAGTATGAAACATCTTGCGAAGTTGGATTTTCGACGGGCGCACTCATGTTGATCAAGCGAGAGGTGCTTGAGAGAGTAGGACTTCTGCCGGAGGAGTATTTTTTCGGCGTGGAAGAATGGGATTATTCTTTCAAGGTCCGGCGGTCAGGTTATAAACTTTACTATGTTCCTAAGTTTGTTGCATACCACAAAGCCGACGGGAGCCATTGGAACTACGATCCAAAGTTTGTCTACAACAGCTACAGAAACAAGCTTATTTTTCAGGAGAAGTATTTACCAAAAGGATTGTTTCCGCTGTGGAAAGCAGTTTTTGGATTTTATGCTAGACATCTAGCGCGGCGCTCTCGGAAAAGATTAATTAGAAGGGATCAACGGAATAAACTCAGAGACATTCCTCTAGACCAGCTTGACTTCGCATTAAGTAAAGCCCTGAAAGATCATGGAACGAATACCTTGAGTGAAGAAACATTACTTTCCTTTAACGAGGAGCTGCTTAAATAGAACGGGCTGGCCCATGGGTGATCGAGAGGGATGGTTGTGCATGCTGCTTGATCGGCGCGAAGATGGCTGATTCAGAGGAGGACGTGACAGAGCCGAGCTCATATCCGAAAGCGATCGTAGCTCTTGCAGGAGGCCGAGACCGATACCAACTTCCGCTCGCTCTACATGAAGGAGGTCTTTTACAAAAGCTTATCACCGAGATGTATTGGCCCGCTGAAAAGGAGTGGTTTACCTCATTTCTAGCGCCTCTCTTAGGTCAGCATCGTATAGGGACGAGGTATTGTCCCGGACTTACCAGTGATAAGGTCGAAATATCAAAGAGCGCCCTATGTGCATTCGGATCCATGAAGGTAACCTCGTTATTGAATCTCACTCGAATGAAAGACAGAGCTTTGAGCAGGAAAGCAAGGCAGATAGCACTGCGCGAGGGGGCAGCTCTCTTTTGTTATAGTTATTATGCTTTTGACGCCTTTAAATCTGACGGAGAGAATCCAAAGCACCGTTTTCTTTTTCAACTCCACCCTCATCCTAAAACGGTTCGCCAGCTTTTGCTGGCAGAGGCGGAAAGAGTGCCATCGGCGAGTTGGTCGCTGAAGATGGAGCATGAACTATCGCTGCCTGCCGAAGACTTTGAAAAGTTGTCCAGCGAGCCACATCTGGCAAATGGCTGGGTAGTCGCTAGTAGCTATACCTCGCACACTCTTTCAGAGCATGGTATTCCTGAAGGCCAGATCCATGTCGTTCCATATGGTGTTGATGGAAACACATTCGCTAAACGTATCCTACCCCCAGGTCCAAATAAGCCGTTCACAGTTATTTACGTTGGCAGCATTATCCAGCGCAAAGGCTTGTCGTATCTGCTTGATGGTGTCCGCTTGCTTAAGTCAACCAACATCCGAGTTTTATTGTGCGGCAGAGGTGTGTTCGATAGGCATCTAGTTTCTCAGTATTCTGATCTTAATGTGGAAATAAGGCTCGGACTGCCTGAACAAGAGCTTATAAGCAAAATTCACCAAAGTGATATCTTTGCTTTACCCTCGCTCACTGAAGGTTTTGCGCACGTTATCCTTGAAGCGATGTCCTGCGGTTTGCCAATTCTGGCTACACCTCATACCTGCGCACCTGATATCACGACCGAAGGGGTCCATGGTTTCATTGTACCCATTCGGAATGCAGAGGCCATTGCGGAGAAACTGGCGTGGGGATTGGATCATCGCTCCGATCTCGCAACCATGGGCGAAGCAGCAGCTATCCAGGCAAGGACTTTTACCTGGGAACGTTTCAAGGAAGGTATCAGAAAAGCTTACAAAGAAATGATTTCATCAAGTGCGCAATATGAAACGTCAATCTAACTAATTAATGTTAGCCGGAACCAGTGACTCTTTCCTGAGCATCTACTGATTGACTGCGGGACCTAGTCGAAGTCAATCCCAAGTTAGTAATCTGCCGTTAACTAAAGAATGAGAATGGTACTCCCCACGAACGCTGACCTGATTGGTACAGAGAGAACATGATTGGATTTCCACAGCTAGCTGCCGCCCAGGTGTTTCTTCTCATTCTCAGTGTAATCTGGTTTCTGCGGCGCGATGATGAACTTCCGTTATTAGTCAGCGGAGTGCTCTTGTATTGTTCATCCTATCGCTTTTGGGCAGTAACGAGTGGCTTGGATGACTGGGTGAAGATTTGGCAGTTCGCCCTGTCTCCAGTTACAGAAGACAAAGCCCTCCAAGTTCTAGGATATATTGTTCTGGGGCAGACACTCCTAATTGGAACCTACATGTACCGGCAAAAGCACGTCCTACATATGAGCAATTCGATTGAAAATCCCGATTTGCTACGGTGGTTGCGGCCGCGAATAGTTATTATAAGCTTGGTTAGTTTACCCTTGGTGATGTTGGCCCGCATTATTGCCGAGGCTGAGCTAGTAAAGAATCGATCAGCTCTTGAAATAAGTAGCTATCTCTTGCTCTTTCCTTTTGCCCTTATCGGAATTTCCATTCTTAATATTGCGCTGTGGAAGGCGGGAGGTTACCGATTACTTGGCTATAAGGTTATCGGCGCTCTGATTCTTCTTTACGTAGCATATCTTACGTTCGGCCCAAACATGCGCTTTCAATTTCTCGGTTGGATGGCTGGCGCCGCCATCATTATCGCTATGAACAATACACGTAAGAACCGTTTGATTATTCTGGGAAGCGCAGCCGTTCTAGGTATCGCTGCGTTTGCCCTTGCTGGTTCTATGAGGGTTAACGCATCAAGAGTCAATGAAGCCAGCAATCCGGCGTTGGAGCGTTTCGTGACTGCAAATGATGCCAATATGCTGGACGGATTTGTCCTGTTGGAACAGGTCTACCCCGACCGGCTTGATTATACCTGGGGCATGGACCATCTAGAAATCCTGTTGCGTCCGATACCGAGATCACTGTGGCCTAATAAGCCAGTTGGAGGCTACGCAAACAGACTCGGCTTTAATGATTATGATGAGGGTTCGACCGGCATTTCGCCATCTCTTTTCGGGTCGTTCTATGCAGAAGGTGGGATTGTTGGGATTGTTGTTCTCTCAATAATATACGGCGCGGGTTTGGCCAAGATTATGAGTTACACCATACGGCTGCAGCCTTTTGCCTGCCTCATCTTGCGAGCAGTGGTGTGCGCCTCACTGGTCCCTATGCTGCGTGGTGGAGATATAGCTGGTAGCTATGCGTGGATTGGAATGGCTTACTGGCCATGTATTCTGCTGCTGTGGTGGAAGCGTAAGAGCCTGCGGATAATCTCAACCCCAGCCGTAGTAAGACCGAGTAGGCTGCAGTATCGCACTCCATAATAAACTCGAATATGAATCTAGTGGTCCTTTTCCAAAACGTTGGGGGTTATCACGGTGCGCGACTGCGTGCCCTCCAGAATATATGTAATGCCAGGAACTGGAAACTGACCGCGGTCCAGGTAACCGATAACTGCACTGAACATCAGTGGGGCGGTTTGGAACAGGCAATTGACTTCGATCTAAGAACACTGCTGCCCTCTGAGGGAAAACCTCTGGATGTCGACTGCGGCGAAGACGCTTTGGCAGCCGCCCGAGCAATGCGTATCTTTCTAAATAAACTACGACCCGATATTGTGGTTATTCCCGGATGGGGTTTTCCCGTATCACGCACTGCTCTGTCATGGTCCAGGCGATATGGTGCTCTGGCAATCTTAATGAGTGAAAGTAAGCGAGATGATGAGAAGCGACTTTGGTGGAAAGACCTGATCAAGTCGCGGCTTTTCGTTAGGCGATTTGATGCCGCGCTGGTTGGTGGGCAGTTACACTTCGATTACCTTGTCGAGTTGGGGTTTCCAGTTGAGCAGATCTTTTTCGGATACGATGTTGTGGATAACGATTATTTCCGAGCGCGCGCCGCGGCTGCAAGAGCAGACCCTGGGGAAGCGCGCCGACGCAACCCGCTCCTCCCGGTACGACCCTTTTTTCTTGCGGTGACCCGGTTGATTGATCGTAAAAACATCCTCGGTTTGGTTGAAGCTTTTGCAGCGTACCGCCAGCATTTCAAAGAAGATGGAGCATGGGACCTAGCAATCTGTGGCAGCGGAAAGGAAGAGCCGCGGATTCGTCAGATGATTCAACATCTGGAACTTGGGGACTCTGTTCATATGCCGGGGTTCGTCAGCTATCAGCAAATCGGGGACTGGTATGGCTTAGCCGATGCTTTCGTTCACCCGGCTTTACAAGAGCAGTGGGGCCTTGTTGTAAACGAAGCGTGCGCTGCCGGCTTACCGATCTTGTCTAGTCAGACCGTTGGGGCAAGATATGATCTAGTTAGGGAAAATGAGAATGGTTGGCTGTTTAACCCGCGAAGCAAAGAGGAAATTACCAGCGTCCTCATCAAGATGCACACATCAGATCGCAGCAAACGCAACATGATGGGAAAAAATAGTGAGGCGATCGTCGCGGCGTTCTGCCCTCAGCGATTCGCAACAAGCCTGTTTAGAGCAATAGAGGCTGCTCGAGGATCACGGAAACGGCGCAGATCAGCAGTAGCCGCCGGTGAAGAATCTGGATTCGCTCGGTGAGAATACTACACGTGATTGAAGGTCTTGATCCGGAGCTCGGCGGCTTGAGCCGCGCGGTCACAAGCTTGTGCGAGGCTACAGCCGCTTCAGGAACAGAAGTTGAAATTATTACGACTACGCGGCAACCGAATACCAATCTATTTGAACCAATAGGAGTTAAAGTCCAAGCCTTACCGCAGAGGTTTTGTAGCGCCTGGAGTTACGCTCCGAGTTTGTCGCAAGTAATGAAGGACGCGGTTGTGACGGCAGACTTGGTTCATCTGCATGGTCTTTGGCTGTATCCCCACTTTGTCGCATCCAGGGCTGCATGGCAATCCCGTAAACCTTATGTGGTTTCTCCGCATGGGATGTTGAATAGATGGGCTTTGTCCCAAGCGGCTTTCAAAAAACGGGTTTATGCCAATCTCATCGAGTGGCGAACGCTTCGCCGAGCCGCCACCATCCATGCTGTGAGTGAAAGCGAGGCGAGAGACATCAGACAGCTTGGCTTTTGCGCCCCGCTTGTAACAATTCCTAATGGGATTAGTCCTGGTGAATTTTCAAATCTACCGAAGCGGTCTCTCTTCAGGCGCAAATACCCAATGTTAGCAGGAAAGACTGTTCTTCTTTTTCTCGGTCGAATTCATCCAAAAAAGGGACTGGATCTACTGGTTCGAAGTTTTTGCCGCGTTACGAAGGAATGTCCTGGTACGGTCTTGGTAGTAGCGGGACCTGAAGAAAGAGGGTATCAAAAGCATCTTCAATCTCGTTTGCATGCGGAGGGATTTTTGAACCGATGTATTTTTACCGGAATGCTTCAACCCGCCGAGCGATTAGCGGCTTTGGCAGGCGCGGACATATTCGTTCTTCCGTCCTACTCTGAGGGTTTCCCGATTGCGCCGATTGAAGCTCTAGCCGCCGGACTGCCTGTAATTTTAACCGAAGCTTGCAACATTCCAGAGATCGAAGAAGAAGGAGCAGGACTAGTAATCACGGCGGAATTAGGGTCTCTTACTGAAGCAATGCTGCGGTTGATCAACAACCCGGCACTTAGAAGGCAAATGGGCCTCAAAGGCAGACACTTAGCGCTAGCCAGATACAATTGGGACAGAGTTGCCGCTCGTATGACACAAGTTTACGAAAACGTATTGCTACACGAAAAGGCTGAGTACCCGACCCAGGCTCAATTTGCTTAACCTGTTCGGGCGATGCGCTCCTCTTCGACCGCAGCGATCTGTTTCCCGTCTTTGATCAGAAACAAATTATTGAACGAATCTCATGAAGTGAGATCTTGGATGTAACGGAACAGCATTTGGTGGAAAGGTTTCACTTTTACGAAGCGCAATGTAACGGTCCTGGATCATATTTCTTGCTTAGTCTGTACGCCGACATTCATGACGAGCAAACAGAGCCAGCAACATCGCCATTCAATACAGAACCGGAAGCGGTGGCGACCGGGAAGTAAATTAGA
>Ga0137373_10007045_pt1 | contig 11990 bp, 12 predicted proteins | sample SagtaG_5_FD_104912 | JGI IMG/M metagenome (GOLD analysis project Ga0137373, IMG submission 104912) | Vadose zone soil microbial communities from Sagehorn Ranch, Mendocino, California, USA - Sage1_R_80_16 metaG | ecosystem: Environmental > Terrestrial > Soil > Vadose zone | place: USA...
CGAGGTCGAGCTCGGGGTGCTGATCTCACTTCCCGAACGGCTGCGCGAGGCGCAGACGGTGTTCGAGCGCACCGGGGGTCTCCACGCCGCGGGGCTGTTCGACGCGTCGGGGTCGGCGCTCGCGGTCCGCGAGGACGTCGGGCGCCACAATGCGGTCGACAAGGTCGTCGGCGAGCGGTACCTGGCCGGCCACATCCCGGCGGACGGGACGATCCTGCAGGTGAGCGGGCGGGCGTCGTTCGAGATCGTCCAGAAGGCCGCGGTGGCAGGCATCCCGATCGTCAGCGCGGTCAGCGCGCCCTCGTCGCTTGCCGTCGAGGCCGCCGAGCGGTTCGGGATGACCCTGGTCGGATTCGTCCGGGACGGGCGCGCGAACGTCTACAGCCACGCTGAGCGCGTCCCCGCCTGAGCGGGCCGAGCCCCCGTAGGCGGCTTAGAATCATGCCTAGAGCCGAGCGAAAGGAGCGCGCCTCGATGAAGAACGGGCTCACACGGCTCACCGAGCCGATGGTCCGCGACAACGGCGGCCTGCGAACGGCGAGCTGGGACGAGGCCCTCGATCGGGCCGCGGCGGGTCTGCGGGGGGCGACCGAGCGGAACGCCGGCGACGGGGTCGGCCTCTTCAGCTGCTCGAAGGCCACCAACGAGATGAACTTCGTTGCGCAGAAGTTCATGCGGACGGTCCTTCGCAGCAACAACATCGACAGCTGCAACCGCACCTGACACGCTCCTTCGGTCGTCGGTCTGGCGACGGTGTTCGGAGCAGGTGGGGGGACCAGTTCGTACGAGGAGATCGAGAACACCGATCTCATCGTGCTGTGGGGGTCGAACGCGCGCGAGACGCATCCGATCTTCTTCCACCACGTGCTGAAGGGGATCCGCAGGGGTGCCCGGCTCGTCGTCGTCGACCCTCGCCGGACGAGCTCGGCGCAGTGGGCGGACCTGTGGCTCGGGATCGACGTGGGTTCGGACATCGCCCTGTCGAATGCGATGGCGCGCGAGATCATCGTCGCCGACCTCGTGAACGAGACGTTCGTCAAGCGGGCGACGATGCGGTACCGCGCCTATCGGGAGTCGGTCATGGAGTGGACGCTCGAGCGCGGCGAGCAGGCGACGGGCATCCCCGCCGAGGTCATCCGGGAGTTCGCGCATGCCTATGCCAAGGCCGACCGCGCCGAGATCTGCTGGACCCTCGGCATCACGGAGCACCACAACGCCGTCGACAACGTGCTGGCCCTGATCAACCTGGGGCTGCTCTGCGGACACGTCGGCCGCTACGGGAGCGGCCTGAACCCGCTCCGTGGCCAGAACAACGTGCAGGGCGGCGGCGACATGGGCGCGATCCCCAACAAGCTGCCGGGGTTCCAGGACATCGAGAAGGACCCGGAGGCCTGCGCTCGGTACGAGGAGGTCTGCGGGGTCGCCGTCATCCCGAAGTACGGATGGAACCTCACCCAGATGTTCGAGGCGATGGAGCACGGCGATCTGACCGCGCTCTACGTGATCGGGGAGAACCCGGCGAGCTCCGAGGCGGACGTCGGCCGTGCGCGGAAGCTCATGGGGAACCTCGACACGCTCATCGTCCAGGACCTGTTCATGACGAAGACGGCGCAGATGGCCGACGTCGTGCTGTCGGCGTCGAACGCCGCCCTCGAATCGGAGGGCAGCGTCACGAACAGCGAGCGCCGGGTCCAGCGCGTCCGCAAGGTGCTCGAGCCGCCGGGCAACGCGAAGGACGACATCTGGATCATCGCGCAGCTCGCGAAGCGGCTCGGCCTCGATTGGGGCGAGGTCACGCCGCGCTCGGCGTGGGACGAGCTCCGGCGCGTCTCCCCGATGCACGCCGGGATGACGAACGAGAGGCTGGACGAGGGTGAGGGGATCCAGTGGCCCTGCTGGGACGAGGAGCACCCCGGCACGAAGTTCCTCCACGCTCGGCTTTGGGAGGACCGCGACAAGCGCGGGCCGAAGGCGCCGTTCAGCGTGACGCCGTTCGAGCCGCCGGTGGACGAGCTCACCGAGGAGTTCCCGCTCCGACTCACGACCGGCCGCCGCCTGGACTCGTACAACACGGGTGTGCAGACCGGCGGGTACACGTCGCCCCTGCGGCGTGGCGAGACGATCGACATGTCCCCCGAGGACGCCGATCGCCTCGGCGTCGAGGAGGGGGAGGTCGTCCGCGTGAGCTCTCGGCGGGGTTCGCTCGAGGTTCCCGCACGGGTCGATCGCGGTCTCCGTCGCGGGCTCGTGTTCATGACGCTGCACTTCCCCGATCAGGTCGATACCAACATCCTCACGATCGACGCCACCGACCCGAAGTCCGGGACGGCCGAGTTCAAGGCGAGCGCGGTCCGGATCGAGAGGATCTCCGAGTCGGTGGGGGCGTAGAGGCGCGTGGACCTGGTCCTGCCGGACGCCCTCGCCAGCGACGACGAACGCGCCGCGGTGGACGCCGTGCTCGGCGCCGCGAGCTCCGGATGGTCGGGCGGCGAGCGGACCGAGGCGGAGGGGCGCGTGGCCCGCGGCGGGCACGAGGCGCGTGAACAGCGGCACCTGCTGCTCCCGGTCCTGCACGCGCTCCAATCGAGCGCGGGCTGGATCAGCCCTGGCGGACTCCGCTACGCCTGCGAGCGCCTCACGGTCCCGCCCGCGGAGGCCTACGGCGTCGCGACGTTCTACGCGATGTTCTCGCTCGAACCACGTCCGGCGACGGTACTGCACCTGTGCGACGACATCGCCTGCAAAGTCGCGGGCGCAGAGGAACTGATCGACGACGTCGTCCGGCAGGTCGGATCGGAGCAGGTGCTCCGGAGCCCGTGCCTCGGCATGTGCGAACGGGCGCCGGCGGCGCTCCTGCAATCGCCGGGCGACAACGGCGTGGCGCTCGGCCCGGTGTCGATCGAGCGGCTCGATCCGTTCATGCACGGCGGGCCGTGGACGACGTTGAGCGGCGCGGAGGCGGCGGAGGTGGCGCCGCAGACGGCCGAGGATCGCGACGGTCTCCGCCTGCTCCGGCGTGTCGGTGTCGTCGATCCGACGTCGCTCGACGACTATCGGGCGCACGGGGGCTACGAGCAGCTCCGCCGGGCCGTCGAGCTCGGCCCCGAGGGTGTGATCCGCGAGCTGAAGGACTCGAAGCTCCAGGGACGCGGCGGCGCCGCGTTCCCGGCGGGCGTGAAGTGGGAGGCGGTCGTCCGGCAGCCGGTCCGTCCCCACCACTTCATCTGCAACGCCGACGAATCCGAGCCCGGCACGTTCAAGGACCGGGTGCTGATGGAGCACGACCCGTTCGCCGTCCTCGAGTCGCTGACGATCGCCGGTTATGCGACGGGGTCCGAGAAGGGCTTCATCTACATACGCGGCGAATACCCGCTCGCGACCTCGAGGCTCGAGCACGCGATCGACCAGGCGTACGCGCACGGGTTCCTGGGGGCGGATGTGATGGGCGAGGGCTTCGCGTTCGACGTCGAGCTCCGGCGGGGTGCGGGCGCGTACATCTGCGGCGAGGAGACCTCGCTGTTCAACTCGATCGAGGGCAGGCGCGGCGAGCCTCGGAACAAGCCGCCGTTCCCCGTCGAGCGCGGCGTCTTCGGCAAGCCCACCGGGATCAACAACGTCGAGACGCTCGTGAACGTGCTCGAGGTACTCGCGCTCGGCGGTGAGGCGTACGCGACGATCGGCACGCCCGACTCGACCGGACCCCGCCTGTTCTGCCTGTCCGGCTGCGTCGAGCGCCCGGGCGTGTACGAGGTGGAGCACGGCATCACGCTGCGCGAGGTGCTCGAGATGGCCGGCGGCGTGCGCGACGGCAAGGCGCTGAAGGCGATCCTCCTGGGTGGGGCCGCCGGTTCGTTCGTCACGCCGGACGATCTCGACCTGCGGCTGACGTTCGAGGACTCGAAGGCGGCGGGCGTCACACTCGGGTCGGGCGTCGTGATGGTGTTCGACGAGGACGTCGACCTGGCCGACATCGTGCTGCGGATCGCGTCGTTCTTCCGCGACGAGTCGTGCGGGCAGTGCGTCCCGTGCCGGGTGGGGACCGTCCGGCAGGAGGAGGCGTTGGCGCGGGTGATCGGGGGACGCGCGAACGGCTCGCTCACCGATGAGCTTGCGCTGATCGGCGAGATCGGGCAGGTGATGCGGGACGCGTCGATCTGCGGCCTCGGGCAGCTGGCCGCGAACGCGGTCGACTCGGCGATCCACCGCCTGAAGATCTTCGACGGGGGTGCCGCGTGACCGTCGTCCCGCTCGCGCCGCCCACGCGCCTGATCGAGCTCGAGGTCGACGGCAGGGCCGTCCGCGTGCCCGAGGGCTCCACGATCCTGGACGCGCTCCGAGGCGAGGGCGTCGACACGCCGACGCTCTGCTTCGCCGACAACCTGACGCCGGTGAACGCGTGCCGGGTGTGCGTCGTCGAGCTCGATGGCTCGCGCGTGCTCGTCCCCTCGTGCGCCCGCAAGGCCGAGGCGGGGATGAAGGTCAGAACGGACTCCGAACGCGTCCGCCTCTCGCGCAAGATGGTGCTCGAGTTCCTGGGTTCGAGCGTCGACGTCGGGCTCACGGGTCCCGACGTCGAACGGTGGCAGACCGACTACGGCGCCGATCCCGCGCGCTACGGGGCGCCGGCCGGGCCCGCGGCGGCGGGTGAACGCGACGCGCGGTGGGCCGGCCACCATCACGAGCCGGACGGCACGGCGGCCGAGACCGTCCGCCAGCCGGTCAAGGTGGACAACGAGCTCTACGTCCGCGATTACTCGAAGTGCATCCTCTGCTACAAGTGCGTGGAGGCCTGCGGCGTCGACGCGCAGAACACGTTCGCGATCTCGGTGGCGGGTCGTGGGTTCGACGCGCGGATCTCGACCGAGTTCGACGTCGGGCTGCCGGATTCCGCGTGCGTGTACTGCGGGAACTGCATCGGCGTGTGCCCGACCGGCGCGCTGATGTTCACGAGCGAGCACGAGATGCGCGAGGCCGGCACCTGGGACGAGTCGCGGCAGACGGTCACGGAGACGATCTGCCCCTACTGCGGCGTCGGCTGCGATCTCGAGGTCCACGTGCAGGACAATTCGATCGTGAAGGTGACCTCGCCCTCGGACAACGACGTGACGAGCGGCCACCTGTGCATCAAGGGACGTTTCGGGTTCCAGTTCGTGCAGAACCGGGCCGCCGAACCACCGCCGGGAGTCAAGCCTGCCTGAGGTCACGGGCGTCGTCCTGGCGGGCGGGCGCTCGACGCGGTTCGGCCGCGACAAGCTCGCCGAGCCCTATCGCGGCATGCCGATGCTGCAGCACGCCGTCCTGCGTCTGGGCGAAGTGTGCTCGCAAGTGATCGTCGTCCTCGCACCCGACGCCGTCGAACCGCCGATGCCGATCGGCGCCCCGGCACGGTTCGCGCGCGACCCGACAGAGGGCGAGGGCCCGCTGGCGGGCGTCCACGCGGGGCTGCTCGCCGTCGCGACCGAGCTCTCCCTCATCACAGGCGGCGACATGCCGGACCTGCAGACCCGGGTCCTGCTCGAGATGCTCCAGGTCGCGGGTGAGGCCGACGTCGAAGCGGTGGCGCTGCAGGACGGCGATCGGTTCCGCCCGTTGCCGAGCGTCGTCCGGACCGCGAGGGCGGTCGAGGTCGCACACGCGCTGTTGCACGACGGACATCGGGCACTCCGAGATCTGCTCGATGCGCTCCGGCTCGCAGTGATCGACGAACCGACCTGGCTCGCGCTCGACCCCGAGCGCCGAACCCTGTTCGACGTCGACGCGCCGTCCGACCTCGACAGCTGAGTTGGCGATAGGGTGGTGGAGGCGATGCACGGGCCGATCCGGATCGGACGCGTCGAGGTCTCGGTCGTCTGCGAGGGCTACGCGCCGCTCGATCTTTCCGACGAGATGCCGGGCGCCGAGGTCGACTGGGACACCGAGCGCGCTCGTTACCCCTGGGCGTTCGTCGGCGACGGGGCGTGGCCGTGGCACGTCCACGCGTTCGCCGTTCGGACGCCGACCGGTCTGGTGCTGGTCGACGCCGGCGTGAGCCCGTTCCCGCCCGTCCGTCCGTGGGCCGAGCACACCCCACTCGAGGAGGCGCTCGCGCAGGCGGAGCTGGACCCGGCGGAGGTCCGGATCGTCGTCCACACCCATCTGCACGCGGATCACGCGGGTGGCTCCGTCGTGGACGGCGAGCCCCGGTACCCGAACGCCGTGCACGTCGTGCATCCCGCGGACTGGTCCCGGGCCGTCGGGCGGGAGCATCCGAACTGGGCTCGCGGCGCGATGCAGCGGCTGTTCGAGCTCGGGATGGTCGTTCTGGCCGCCGAGGACCACGAGGTGTGGCCGGGCATGCGTGTGGTGCACGCACCGGGTCACACGCCTGGCCACCGGTCGGCGGTGCTCCAGGATGGTGACCGGTCGGTGCTGTTCACCGGCGATCTCCTGCACACGCCGATCCAGATCGCGATGCCGGAGCACCCCTCGAACCACGACGTCGACGCGGACGAGGCGTGCCGATCGCGCGTCCGTCTCGTGGGACAGGCACGGGCCGAGGGATGGATCGTCGCGGTGAGCCACTTCGCCCGCCCGTTCGGGCGGGCGGGAGCGTCCGGCTGGGTCGAGGAGCCGTCGCCGAAGGGCTGATGCCGGAAGCCGCCCGTCCCGGGTAGATTCGTCTCTGAAGAGCGGGCCTCGCCGGGGTCCCGCCGTGCGCGGGGCGGCGAGGTTCTCCCGCGCATCAAACCCTCGGACCCTCGGAAAGGACGCCGGCCATGGCGCGTCGTGTCCTCATCATGGGAGCCGCCGGGCGCGACTTCCACAACTTCAACGTCGCCTTCCGCGGGGATCGTCGTTACGAGGTCGTGGCGTTCACCGCGACGCAGATCCCGTTCATCGACGATCGGAGGTACCCGCCCAGCCTCGCCGGCGAGCGCTACCCGAACGGGATCGCGATCCACGACGAGAGCGAGCTCACGCAGCTGATCAAGGACGAGCGCATCGACGACGTCGTCTTCAGCTACTCGGACGTGAGCCACGAGTACGTGATGCACAGGGCCAGCCAGGTGCTCGCGGCCGGGGCGAACTTCGAGCTGCTCGGCCCTCGCGAGACGATGCTGACGGCCACCGTTCCCGTCGTCGCCGTCTGCGCCGTCCGGACGGGTTCGGGCAAGAGCCAGACGACCCGCGCGATCGCCGAGACGCTCAAGGGCGCAGAGAGGCGCGTCGTGGCGGTTCGGCATCCGATGCCGTACGGGAACCTCGAGGCGCAGCGGGTGCAGCGGTTCGCGACGCTCGAGGACCTCGACCGCTACGACACCACGATCGAGGAGCGCGAGGAGTACGAGCCCCACATCACGTCGGGCACGATCATCTACGCCGGCGTCGACTACGGCGACATCCTCAAGCAGGCGCAGGCCGAGTGCGACGTGCTGTTGTGGGACGGTGGAAACAACGATCTGCCCTTCTATGCGCCGGACGTCCACGTGGTGGTCGCCGATCCGCTCCGCGCCGGTCACGAGACCCGCTACCACCCCGGCGAGGCCAACCTTCGCATGGCCAACGCGATCGTGATCAACAAGATGGACTCGGCGTCGATCGAACAGGTGAACGCGCTGATGGACACGATCCGCCGCGTGAACCCGTCCGCGACGGTCGTCAAGGCCAACAGCCGCGTGACGGTGGACGACCCCCACGCGATCGGGGGCAAGCGCGTGCTGGTGGTCGAGGACGGCCCGACCCTGACGCACGGCGAGATGAAGTTCGGCGCGGGGGTCGTCGCCGCGCGGGCCCATGGGGCTGCCGAGATCGTCGACCCGAGGCCGTGGGCGATCGGGACGATCGACGAGACCTTCCGCAAGTACGACGTCGGAGCGGTGCTACCGGCGATGGGCTACTCGAACGGCCAGCTCGCCGAGATGGAGAAGATCATCGACTCGGCCGAGGCGGACGTCATCGTGATCGGCACGCCGATCGACCTGCGCCGCGTGATCGAGATCCGCAAGCCCGCGGTGCGCGTCCGATACGACCTCGAGGTGCTCCCGGACTCGCCGAGCCTGCTCGACGTGCTGAAGCCGGTCCTCGAGTAGGCCGGGATGGAACGGGTCGTCGTCGCGCTCGGCGGGAACGCGCTGCTGCGCCGCGGGCAGGACGACACGTTCGAGAACCTCTACCGCTCGGCCCGCTCGGCGGCCGAGGGCATCGCCGACATCGCGGCTGCAGGGTGGGAGGTCGTGGTCACGCACGGCAACGGCCCGCAGGTCGGCCGGATCCTCCTGCAGCAGGAGGCCGCGAAGCGCTGGGTCCACCCGATGCCGCTCGACGTGTGCGGCGCCGAGAGCCAGGGGCTGATCGGGTACCTGCTCCAGGTAACCATCGGCGACGTCTTCTTCGAGCGTGGGATGCAGCGGCCGGTCGCGACGGTCCTCACGCTCACGCGGGTGCGACCCGACGACCCGGCGTTCGCGGACCCCACCAAGCCGATCGGACCTTTCTACGAGGAGGCCGAGGCGAGGCAGCTCGAGGCCGAGCGCGGATGGGTGCTCGGGCCCGACCCGCACGGCGGGTTCCGCCGCGTCGTGCCATCGCCGGATCCCTACTCGATCGTCGAGGCGCCGGTGATCCGGACGCTGGTCGGCGACGGCACGATCGTGATCGCCTCGGGTGGGGGTGGGATCCCGGTGGTCGAGGACGGCCCCAGGCTGATCGGTCGCGAGGGCGTGGTCGACAAGGACCTGGCCGCGGCGATCCTCGCGCGCGACGTCGAGGCCTCGACCTTGTTGATCCTCACGGACGTGGAGGCCGTGCAGCGGGGGTTCGGGACTGAGCGCGCGGAGGCGATCGAGCGGATGACCGCCTCCGAAGCGCGCGAGATGCTCGGGGCGGGGGAATTCGGGGCCGGCTCGATGGGCCCGAAGGTCGAGGCCGCGGTCCGGTTCGTCGAGCATGTCGGCGGGCGGTCGGTGATCGGCGATCTCGACGCGGCGGTCGCGGCGCTGTCGGGGGAGTCCGGGACGAGCATCGTCTCCCACTAGGCGGCGTCCGGATGCGTGTGTGTGTCGTCGTCCACAACGTCCGGGGGTTCCGGGACGGATCCAAACGGCTGGTGCGGCTGGTCGATCACTTCCGGCCCGACGTGCTCCTGCTGAACGAAACCGGGGCCAGGTGGCGCCTCCGCCGGTTCGCGAGGGCCCTCGGGATGGAGCTCGCCGACGACCCCTGGTCGCCGTTCCGAAGACGCGTCAAGGACGCGGTGCTCGTCCGGCCGCCCTGGTGGGTCGTCGAGCACCGTCAGCACCAGTTCGAGGGGGGGCCGTGGCTCTACCCGCGCGGCGCGCTCGTGGCGGAGCTCGAACGCCGCGACGCGAGGCTCTGCGCGATCTCGATCCATCTGGGGCTGCACCCACGTGAGCGGCTCGCGCACGCGAGGGCGCTCGCCGCGCTGGTCGAGGGCGTCGACACCCCGATCGTGGCCGGCGGCGACCTGAACGAGAAGCCGGACGGCCGGGCCGCCGGGTTCCTGTCCGAGCGGTTCCGCGACGCCTGGCTGCTCGGCGGCGACGCGGAGGGCGAGACCTTCCCGGCCGACGAACCGACGGCCCGGATCGACTACCTCTTCGTCTCCGACGGCATCGTGGTCGAGCGGGTCCTGGTGCCGCCCGGCGCCGACGCACGCGAGGCGTCGGACCACCGACCGATCGTCGCCGAGCTCACGCTGCCCGGCCAGGAGTAGGCTGAACCATCGCTCCCGAAGGAGGACCGGCGATGCTCTCACCCGACATCGAGAACGCGATGAACACCCAGATCGCCGCCGAGCTCTACTCGTCACAGCTGTACCTCGCGATGTCCGCCTATTGCGAGGAGCAGGCGCTGCCGGGGTTCGCGCACTGGTTCAAGCTGCAGTCGGACGAGGAGCGCGAGCACGCGCTCAAGTTCCTCCGGCACGTGGTGGATCGGGGCGGCCGCGTGATGCTCACGGGCATCGACGCGCCCCAGTCCGACTTCGGCTCGCCGCAGGGGGCGTTCGAGCAGGCGCTCGCGCACGAGATGAACGTGACGATGATGATCGACGGGCTCTACGGCATGGCCGTGCAGCACGGCGACTACGCAAGCCAGGTCTTCCTGCAGTGGTTCGTGACCGAGCAGGTCGAGGAGGAGCGTACCGCGGCCGGGATCGTCCAGACGCTGAAGACGCTCGGGGGCGAGCCCGCGCCGCTGCTGCTACTCGACCGCGAGCTCGGGTCCCGCGCGGCCGAGGGCTAGCTCGTCTCGCCGAGGGCGCCGGTCACAGCGAGCGCTTGCGCCGGCCGGGGTTCACGAACAGCGTCCCGACCATGTACAGGAACGCGAGCCCGACCGCTCCCGTCAGGCCGACCAAGAGGAAGGCGAACGTCCACTCGAGCAGACCCCACGCGGCGAGCACGACGCCATGCTACCCGAGCGTCGGCGCGAGCCGGTCGGACCCGGAGGTCCGCACGAGGACCTCGGCGTACACCAATGAGACCCCGACCCCCAGGTAATCGGCCCCCTCGAGCCGGTCGGTTGAGCGGTCCGTACAATCCAGGTTCTCGACACCCCGGCGACGGGACTCGACCACTGCACACCAACAGGAGCTCGACGGATGACCACACGCATCGGCATCCTCACGGCGGGCGGGGACGCGCCCGGGCTGAATGTGGCGATCCGCGCGGTCGTGCGAACCGCGATCGGCGCGCACGGGTTCGAGGTCCTCGGGTTCCGCAGGGGCTGGCGCGGGGTCATGGACGGGGACGTCCTCGAGCTCACGTCGTCGTCGGTGCAGGGGATCCTGCACCGCGGCGGGACGATCCTGGGCTCGTCGGGCGCGGACCCGTACCACGACCAGGGGGTGGAGCGGGTCCGTCGCACCTTCGCGGACCTGGGGGTCGACGCCCTGGTCACGATCGGCGGCGAGGGGACGATGGGCGCCGCGGCGCAGATGTCGTCCGAGGGCGTGCCGGTCGTCGGCATCCCGAAGACGATCGACAACGACCTGTCGGGCACCGACGCATGCATCGGGTTCGCGACCGCCGTGCAGGTCGCCACCGACGCGATCGACCGGCTCCACACCACCGCCGAGAGCCACGACCGCCTGATGGTGGTCGAGGTGATGGGTCGAAGCGCGGGGTGGATCGCGCTCTCGTCGGGGATCGCGGGGGGCGCCGACACGATCCTGCTGCCCGAGCGCCCGTTCGATCTCGACGAGGTGGCCTCCGTGCTCTGGCGCCGACACCTGACGGGTCACTCGTTCTCGATCGTGGTCGTGGCGGAGGGCGCGATGCCGGCCGAGGGCACGATGCCGGTGCCGGACCACCCGAAGGACCCTCGGGGGGAGCCGCGCTTCGGTGGGATCGCGTACGAGATCGCACCCCGGCTCGAGGAGCTGACCGGTTGGGAGACGCGGGTGACGGTGCTCGGTCACGTTCAGCGCGGCGGGTCGCCGGTCGCCGCGGACCGGATCGTCGCGACCCGGTTCGGGGCGGCGGCGACCGACCTGATCGCGCGGGGCGGGTTCGGTCAGATGGTGGCGTTGCAGGGCGACCGGATCGGCGAGGTGCCGCTCGCCGAGGCCGCGAAGGTCCGGCCGGTCCCCGAGGAGCTCGTCGCCGTCGCGGAGCTGTTCTTCGAGGAGCGGAGGCGCCCGTGAAGATCGGCATCCTCACGGGCGGCGGCGACGTCCCGGGCCTCAACGCGTGCATCAAGGCGGCCACGCTGCGGGCCACCGAGGAGGGCCATCAGGTCGCCGGGATCCGCCGCGGGTGGGGCGGGCTCCTCGAATGCGATCCCGACGACCCGGTCTCCGTCGCCACCAACATCGTCGACCTCGACGCGTCGGCCGTCCGCACGATCGACCGGAGCGGCGGAACGATCCTGCACACCTCACGGACGAACCCCGCGCGGGTGCGACCCTCCGAGGAGCCCGGGTTCCTGCGCTCGGTGGAGCACGAAGGACCGGCCGACCACACGCCTCACGTCCTCAAGGTGCTCGACCG
>Ga0137373_10007052_pt1 | contig 11984 bp, 9 predicted proteins | sample SagtaG_5_FD_104912 | JGI IMG/M metagenome (GOLD analysis project Ga0137373, IMG submission 104912) | Vadose zone soil microbial communities from Sagehorn Ranch, Mendocino, California, USA - Sage1_R_80_16 metaG | ecosystem: Environmental > Terrestrial > Soil > Vadose zone | place: USA: California...
GGACGTAGTGAAGATCCCACACGAAGCGATGCATGCCGCCAGCTGCCGAAACCGGGTGGAATGGACGTACCCAGTAAAGCGGAACGTTGAGATCGGCGGGAATTGAATCGGGCTTGTTTGAGCTCGAGAAAGCACGAATCAGCTTACCGGTCGCATCGCGGATGGAAATAGTAACCGGCGATCTCGGCTGCACGCCGAGGTAGTAGTAGATGATCGCACCGTCGGGCGGATTCTTTCCCACGGGCTCTTCCGGGGGCAGCGGTGTATCGGTGTTCTTGTTGCGACGGAAGCGGTAGCTAAGCCGCGGCCTGAAGAGAATGGCAGCTGATTTCCCGGTTGCTTGCGTCATCTGCCGCAACGGCGAGATGTCGTCGAGAATCCAGAATGACCGACCGTGAGTGCCGACCACGATGTCGTCATCGTGAATGACGAGGTCGCGAATGGAGGTCGCCGGCATGTTTAGTCTTAGCGACTCCCAGTTATCGCCGTCGTCCCAGGAGAGGTACACTGCCCGTTCGGAGCCGGCGTAGAGCATTCCTTTCCGAACCGGATCCTCGCGGACTGCATTTACAACCTCATTCTCCGGGATCCCGCGAGTGATTTCGGTCCACGTGCGGCCGCCGTCGTGCGTGCGGTAGATGTGAGGCCTGAGATCGTCGAGGCGGAAGCGGTTCACAGCTGCGTAGGCGGTCTCGTCGTCGAAGTGCGACGCAGTAAGCAGCGACACCTTGCTCCATGGAGTAAGCGCTGCGGGCGTCACGTCCTTCCAGCTCTTGCCACCATCGCGGGTGACGTGAATCAGACCATCATCGGTGCCGGCCCAGATGATTGCCGCATTCCGGAACGACGGTGCGACGGTGTAGATGACGCCGCGATGCTTTCCCTTTTCCGGATCCAGAGGCGTGAAGATTCCGAGATTCGTCGGAACTTCGTACGTCTCTCGCGTGAGATCGGGGCTGATGATCTCCCAGCTGCGGCCGCCGGTTGTCGTCTTGAACAGGACGTTCGATCCGAGAAAAAGCGATTTCGGATCTACCGGTGAGAAGATCACCGGCATGGTGCGCACGAATCGGTACTTCCCGCTTCGAACCGGTTCCGGGGAAACGTCCTGTACTTCGCCGGTACGATGGTCGAACCGACTGATCTTCCCGCCGAAGACGATATTCGGATCGAGAGGATCGGGAGCCGCATATCCGTATTCCTCTAAGCCGACAGTCCGCCAGTCGCGAAAACTGATTGCGCCGTTGTCTCCGCGACTCATTACGCCCGCGGATCCGCTCTCCTGCTGGCCGCCGTACACCCAGTAGGGAACACGGTTGTCCGTGATGACGTGGTAGAATTGCGCTGTGGGCTGATTGTACCACGAGCTCCACGTGGCACCGCCGTTCACCGTCAATGTTGCGCCCTGGTCCGCGGCAAGCAGGATGATGTCCGGATTTTCCGGATTGATCCAGATACGGTGATAGTCGTCGCCTCCGGGCGCTCCCTTGATGGCGGTAAATGTCTTCGCACCGTCGGTGGACTTGTACGTCGATGTGTTGGCGACGAACACGATGTCGGCGTTACGCGGATGAACCTTTACTTCCGCGAAGTCGCTTCCCCGCCCCCAGAGCCGGGCTTCCGAATTCATTCGCCGCCAGCTCTCTCCGGCGTCGTCCGAGCGATAGATCCCTCCGACGGCGGCAGGTCCATCAACGGTTGCGTAAAGCCGCCGTGCGTCGGTGGGCGCGATCGCGAACCCAATTCTGCCGAGGCCCTGCTCGATCGTAGGGAGACCAACTGTCAGTTGCTTCCAGGTAGTTCCACCATCGGTGGACTTGAACAAGCCGCTGCCGGGGCCGTCGAACGAGCTGCCGATCTCCCAGGGCGCCTGACGACCGGCCCATAGATCGGCGTATACGATTCTCGAGTCAGTCGGATCGAACGTGACCTGCATCGCGCCGGTGTTCTCGTCGCGATACAACACGCGCTCCCAATTCGAACCGCCATCTGTCGAGCGATAGACGCCTCTCTCCGGGTTCGGACCATACGGATGTCCGAGCACTGCGGCGAAGACCCGGTCCGGATTCTTCGGGTCGACAATCACCGACGCAATCTGCTGCCCTTCGCGGAGACCAAGACGCTTCCACGTTCGACCTGCGTCGGTCGACTTGTAGATGCCGTCGCCAGTCGAGAGGTCGGGACGCTGCAGGCCTTCGCCGCTGCCGACGTAAATAATGTCAGGGTTGGATGGAGCGACCGCGATGTCGCCGATGGATCCCGTTGGCTGATCGTCGAAAATCGGAGTCCAGATTCTTCCAAAATCGGTGGACTTCCACACGCCGCCGTTGTTGACGCCGATGTAAAAAACGTTCGGCTGCCCCGCGACCCCCGCAGCGCCGACGGTACGACCGCCCCGGAATGGACCAATCATCCGCCATTCGAGAGAGGAGTAAAGGGACGGCGGAATTGTTTGTGCGCGCGCGACGGAGTGCGCGCACGCGCACGCGAGCAGCGAGACTACCGCTCGCGTGCGCCGGCCGGTCGTGAGCATCCGCGAGAGGCGGCTACATCACTGTGAACGGGACCGAAAACTCTGTACGGTCCCAAGCCATCTTCAACTCTCCACCCTGCGCGGCGGGCACAACTGAAATCGTGAACTGCTCGACTGGGGCATCGAGTGTTCTGGTCGTCAAATCCACGCGCGCAAAATCGCGCTTCGGATCGTAGTCAGTGCCCCATTGACCCGTCTGACTGTTGATGATCAGCTTCGATCCACTTTGCGACGGCAGCGTCCAGAGTGTGTACTTGCCGGCGGGAACGTGTGTCCCGCCGATCATGATGTCTCGCGTTGTCGTGAGCTGCGTCGCGGCATTGGCACCGGTTCTCCAAACCTGATTCCACGGCACGACCGTGCTGCCGAATATCGTTCGGCCGCGGCGGTACGGGCGACTGTACGCGATCTCGACATTTGCGGCTCCAACCGTCGCTCGAACGGTGTCCGGCGGCGACGCGGGCCCGGCGATTTGTCCTGCCTTCGCCATCGCGGTCCACCGGCTGCGGATTCCATCGAAGTCCACGCTGCTCACGCGCCGCGTAACAGTGCCGACGGTCGTTCCCGCAGTTGCATCCACTACCGTGATGAGGCCGCTCGCATCAACCGTCACCTTCTCGTTCCACCGATCGAAGAAAGTGCTGCGGTAGTTGTAGCCGCCGCCGGGCAGCCGGGAGATCCATACGACCGCCGGTGGCTGAGCGGCCGGATTCTGCTGACTGATCGGCATCACGAGAGCTACTGAAGCCGAATCGTTGGGTCCTGGATGCGTGGCTATCAGCATCTGCTCGTAGATCGCGGTCGAGGGAGGAATAATCGGAAACCGGCCAATACCGAGTCCAGTGAATGTCCGCGTACCACCGGAAGACGAATCCGGCCGGCCAGCGCGCTGCACGGTAACAACCGCGGAGCCGGTGCTCAGGACGGTGCTCGCGAGCACTGCCGGAGGCGCAGCCGGATCAGCTGTGAGCTGATGCTGCGCGTAGGTCACGGAGCGGATCCGGCCATCAGGGAGAAGGTCGGCAACGTAATGAATCCACCTTGCGCCCTGGAACCGCGAAAGGTGGTCGCCCTCCAGCTTGTTGGCGGTGCGCGTGTAGCGCTCGACCGCGATCGTATCCGTGCCGAGAGTAGTGACGAACGTACCGGAGGTGGAACCCGGAATGGATGCCGTCGGTGCTGTCGCGCATCCGGTGACCGTGAGGGCGATAAATGCCCACGCAATTGGAGTGACTCTCATCGTTGCTCTTCGCTCGCTGAGGGTGGAGTTGTCACTGCAGATACTGCAGTGACTGCAGGCCGGTTGCAACCGCGCGGTCTATGGCCACATGCGTTCGCTGCCGCCCCATTTAGGCTTGGCGATCCAGCCGGAATCATCGTAGAAGCTGATTTGGGCCGGCGCGTATTGCTTTGTAAGCAGCACGATCTGGCCAGTGTGCATGGCAAAGTGCTCAACGACATGATAGATCGCCCCAAGAACTGTCGTGTCGCGACCCTGGATTGTGCATTTGCGTTCGAGGTCCGCCGGCGTGAGCGAGGCGATAACCTTGCTGCACTCCGCGACGGCGTCGGCGAGGTCCTGCACCAGCTCTGCCGCATTGCCTCCATCGCGCCGCGAAAATTCCGACGCCCGATCGCGCTCGACTTGAGTGCCTCCGACGCCTTCGACGATCCACTGCCGCACGTTACCGGTGAGGTGGACGAGCAGGTTACCGATGCTATTGGAGCTTTCATGTGCGCGGCGCCAGACTGCTTCCTCCGGAAGAGCGGCCGCACAATGGCGGAGCTTGGTGATGTATTCCGTCGCCAGGTAGTAGCGGGATCGCTCCAGGAACTCCTCACCCATGTTCATTGATTGCTCCGGACCTTTCAACAGCGCGCCCGACTGGAAGTTTAACTCCAACAAATAGTGTTCCTCGCAGAGCCGAATCTACCGTTGAGACGGTGGCGGGCAAATCCGCCCTAGCCCCGATGGAACGTCGCTTGCGTTGTGGAGGTCTCATTCATTGAACGCCGAAATGAGGGCTGTAAATGCACGCGATAAAAAAGAGCATTGCGGCGATTGTGTTCCTTCCGGTAGGTGGAATTCTGATCAACGTGGCGATCGCCGAGTACGTGCGGCCGCCGAGCGCGATCGCGCAAGAGTACGCTGACCCGCCGCCGATCTCGCTGAGGGTACGGCTGCTCGAGCAGACCCTGGACCTCCAACAGGACGGGAACGTCGTGAAGACCTATCTGGTCTCCGCCGGTCGTGGAAGGTACGTGACACCAAAAGGAACGTTCCGCGTCCAGAAGGTTGTCTGGAATCCGACGTGGACCCCGCCGCCAGAAGCGAAATGGGCCAAGGGCAGAACGGCGAAGGAGCCGGGGCACCCCGATAATCCCATGAAGTTGGTGAAGATCTTCTTCAAGGAGCCCGACTACTACATCCATGGCACGGATCAGCTCGAGCAGCTGGGGGAGGCGGCGTCGCACGGGTGTCTCCGAATGGATCCACTCGAGGCCGGAGAGCTGGCGATTCGCGTCATGCAGGCGGGTGGCGTGCGAAGAGCTATGTCCTGGTATCAGACCGCAATCGAGAAGGGCGAGACGAGGACGGTACGGCTGCCGCGGCCGGTAGTAATAACAATCACCGACTGACAAAAGGTCCGCCGACTGGCGGACGGCTCTCGCAGGCGTATTCTTGACGCTGCCATCCACCTTTCGCCGAGGCGACGATGACCAGCGTAAAAGTCCGGCTGTCAACAATGATGTTCCTCCAGTACTTCATCTGGGGCGTCTGGTTCGTCACCATGGGCACGTATCTGGGGCAGACGCTGCGGTTCAGCGGATCCCAGATCGGGAACGCGTACGGCGCGATGGCGATCGCGGCCATCGTGAGTCCGTTCTTCATGGGCATGGTCGCTGACCGGTTTTTCGCCAGCGAGAAGCTGCTAGCGATTCTGCATCTGCTCGGCGGCGTGATCATGTGGTTTGTCTCGCACCAAACGGAGTGGAGTCGCTTTTATCCGCTGTTGCTGCTCTATGCGCTCTGCTATATGCCGACGCTGTCGCTCACGAACTCGATCTCGTTCCAGAACATCAAGGATTCGGCCCGCGACTTTCCGCTGATTCGCGTGCTCGGGACGATCGGCTGGATCGTCGCGGGAACGCTCGTGGGTCTCGTGCTCCGCGCCGATGCGCTCGCGCTGCCCATGCGGCTGGCGGCTGGCGCGTCCATCCTGATGGGCCTCTTCGCCTTCGCGCTGCCGCACACCCCACCGAAAGCCGCGGGCGCGCCATTCAGCCTGCGCGATGCCCTTGGCCTCGATGCCCTGCAACTACTGCGGAGTCGCGATTTTCTGATCTTCGTCCTCGGCTCGTTCCTGTTGTGCATTCCGCTGCAGTTCTACTATGCGTTCACGAATCTCTTCCTGAACGAGGTCGGCGCGCCCCGGCCGGCGTTCATTCAGAGCTTCGGGCAGTGGTCGGAGATCGGCTTCATGCTGCTACTGCCCTTCGCGCTGCGGCGATTCGGCATCAAGGTCATCATGCTCGTCGGCATGATGGCCTGGGCGCTGCGGTATTTCGCGTTCGCCAACGGGAATGCCAGCTCGATGATGTGGCTCCTGTACATCGGCATTCTGCTGCACGGGGTCTGCTACGACTTCTTCTTCGTCAGCGGCCAGATCTACACCGACCAGCGCGCGGGCGAGAAGATTCGAGCCGCCGCGCAAGGCTTCATCAACCTCGTAACCAATGGGGTCGGCTATCTGGTTGGCGCGAGTGTCTCGGGCGCGATCGTCAGCCGGTACGAGAGCGCGCCCGGGGCGCACAACTGGCCGTCCATCTGGATGGTGCCGTCGGTCATGGCCCTCGTGGTGTTCATCCTGTTCGCGGTGCTGTTCCGGCCGGGCGGGGCGAAAAGCACCGCAGCCGCGCCGGCTCGCGCCTAGGGATTCACGCGGAGCGCTTTCGCGGGTTCCAGGTGCCGCCCGCGACGGCCGGCTGGAAGGTGGACAGATCTTTCGGCGGGTACTCGAGGGTCTGCCCGCGCTCGGCGCTCATGTATGCGGTCATCAGCAGTCGAACGACTTCGAGACCATCCTCGAACGTAAGGAGTGGCTGTTCCTTCCCGAGGAAAACGCGGGCGAAATGCCGATCCTCGGCTTCGTACCCGTAGGCAACCGGCTCTTCGGCCACGACGGGCATCTGCCCGATTTCAGCGTTCTGTTTCTCAACCAGGTCCTCACCTTCCGACCCGCGAACTGCACGACTGAAGAAGAGCTTGAGACCGCTGTCGAGAGTGTTCCAGCTCATCGAGTACTCCGGCCCCAGCAACTCGGCTGACAATCTGAGTCCCGCTCCTACGAAACTCCACGACGTCGTCGCCTCGCCGAGCACCGTGTGACCATCGTTCGTTTCGAATTCAATCGTCATGCTCGCAAAATCTTCCGACGGTGTGCGCGAGTAATCGACCTCCGCCCCCATCGTCTTCTTTAGCTGTTCCACGTACTCCGGCCGTGACCATTTTAGGCTCGCGATTCGCGCGGTGACGCGCACCGGCTTCACTGTCGAGAGAGACTCGCCGGGCTTGGTGAGCAAGTGCCGAACGACAAGAGCGGAGTGGCACATCATGTCATTGAGGACCCCTCCGCCCTGAAGCTCCCCACGCCAGAACCACGGCATGTGCGGGCCACTGTGTTCCTCCGCCGCGCGTGCCAGATATGGCCGGCCGGTCGTCGCCGCGCCCCGCGCCCAGATCAGCGAGCGACCGCGCTCAACCTGCGGAGCGAAAAGCTGATTCTCCAGATAGCCTGTCCTGAGACCAACGCTCTTGACGAGCTCGACGACTTTCTCCGCTTCAGCGACGTTTCGAGCCAGTGGCTTCTCGCAGGCGAGGCCGGCGAGCGAGCCTTTGCCATCTCGAATGGCGGAAACGATCTCTTCGATGTTCTCGATGCGGCGATGATTCGGACCCGTGAGCCAGATAGCATCGATGGCTGGATCGGCCACCATGGCCGAGATGGATTCGAACCGGCGGGCTGCGCCGAGATCGAGATCACGGGCGAGGCGAACGAAGTCATCGCCGTGAGCGGCGTTAGGACTCCACACACCAAGCACATCTGCGTCACGGATGCCGCGCCATCCCTGCAGATGAAAGCGGGCATTGAATCCACTTCCGACAAAGCCGACGCCAAGCCGTCCGTCCGCAATAGAGCTCAACAGACTCACCTTGTCTGCGGCTTTACTCTGGTCGACATCACTGCCGGCGTCACGCCGAGACGCGCATTCGCTTCCGGCGGGCAGCCATTCCAATTCGGATTGAAGACGTTGCCGCGGTACTCGACATCCTTCCAGCCCATCGCGCTGGAGAAGAATCCGCTCGCAGTCAGATCGCGGAACTGACTGAAGAACGCTACGCCGTGACTGTGCTCAGTCTTTGCCTTGGCGGGCCACGCAATGTCGTCGAGAACCTGTCGCCGCTGCGCATCCGTGCAACGGACGAAAGGCTTTCCGAACCTCTCGGTGCACTCGAAGTCGATCCATCCGAGGCCACCCTGCATTGCGACCTTGAAGTTCTCCGACGCGTCCTTGTCGGCGAGAAGGAAGTCCATGTATTCCGGAACCTTCGCGTCGGTGGCGCTTCCAGAGCGCTCGTCGGATGGAATGATGTAATCCGCGAGCATCCGGACGGTTTGCCATTCACTTGGCTTGAAGAACTTCGGCACGTACGGGGGCGCAGCCATCCGCATTTGCTCATCGAGCAGAAGATCCGTCGCTCGCTCGAGCTGCGGCGGGGTGATGTCCCACACGACTGCGAACGGCAATAGCGCCATCACCTTGATCGCATCGCGGCGATCGAGTGACACAGCGGCTTTGGTCTCGTGTTCCATCACAGCGCCCTCTTCTTCATCTGGTCGGTGATGTAATCCGACGTGCGCCAGGCGAGCGCCAGAATTGTCCACGTGGGATTCTTATCCGCCTGCGACACGAATGGGCCCCCATCGGCGACGAACAGGTTGGGAACGTCATGCGCTTGGCAATTGGCGTTGACGACCGACGTCTTCGCATCCGCACCCATTCGCGTTCCGCCCAGCTCGTGGATGATCTGTCCGCCGGTGGCGATGTTGTAGTCCTGCTCCTTTGTCGGCATCGGCGCGAAGACCTGTCCGCCCATCTCTTTCACCAGCGCGCGGAAAGTCTGGTGCATGTGCCGGACCTGGTTCAGCTCGTGCTCGGTCCACTTCCAGTGGAACCGCAGCACCGGTATCCCGAAGCGGTCGACGACGTCCTTGTCAATCTCGCAGTAGCTCTCGTCGTTGGGAATCATCTCGCCTCGGCCGGAGAATCCGATGGTGGCCCCATAGTACCGACGGTAGTCGTCCTTGAGCTTTTTGCCGTATCCGCCCCCGGGAGGATATCGCTCGATGCCACCCATGAATCCTGCCCCTGGTGCCCGCCACCCGCCCCACACTTCGATGTGATAGCCGCGCGGGAAATCGAGATTCTTGTTGTTGAGCCACCACGGCATGTAGACGTGCATTCCACCGGCGCCGTCTTCGTTGTGTGGAACGTGGTTCTCCATTGCCGGGATGTAGCCGGCGACGTCACTGCCGGTTGTGTCGGTGATGTACTTGCCCACAGTTCCGCTCGAGTTGGCGAGACCGTGCGGAAAGCGTGACGATCGCGAGTTGAGCAGTATCCGCGCTGACTCGAGCGCGCTGGCTGTCAGTACAACGACTCGCGCGCGCACTTGTGCTTCCTCGCCCGTCTTCTTGTTCACGTACGACACGCCGGTAGCGCGTCCATCCGGACCGGTGATCACTTCTCGCACCATCGCGTTCGTGAGGAGCGTCAGCTTGCCGGTCTCGAGAGCGGGAGCGATGAGAACGTCGGGGCTGGAGAAGTTGGACCTCGTAGCACAACCGCGGTAACACTGGCCGCAGTAGTGACACGGCATTCGTCCGTTGAGCGGCCGGGTGATGACCGAGCGTCGCGCAGGAATGCAGGTGACGCCGAGCCGGTCGCTCGCCTTTTTTACAAGAAGCTCGTAACAGCGCGGCGCGGGTGGCGGATGGAAGATTCCGTCGGGCTCGTTCCTGATTCCTTCGTGGCTCCCGTAGATACCGATCAGGCGATCAACGCGATCGAAGTACGGCGCAACGTCGTCATACGAAATCGGCCAATCGTCGCCGAGTCCGTCGATGCTCTTGCGCTTGAAATCGTCCGGTCCGAACCGAAGGGAGATGCGTCCCCAGTGGTTCGTTCGGCCGCCGAGCATTCGCGCGCGCCACCAGAGAAAGCTCGATCCATCGGCGACGGTGTAAGGCTCGCCTTCGATTTCCCATCCACCGTCGCAAGCGTCGAACTCACCGAAGGGACGGGTTTTGGTGGAAGCTCCTCGACGCGGAGAAGCGTAGTTCGGGACCATCATCTTCGAGTCTTTGGAACCGTACCATGGTCCGCCGGCCTCGAGCAGAATGACGTTCGCGCCGGCTTTCGTGAGCGCATACGCGGCCATCCCTCCGCCTGCGCCGGATCCTACGATGCAGACGTCGTACGGTGCTGCGGCAGTTCCCGGATTGCGGCTCATTTTGCCCCCGCTTCGAGGTCTCTCACCCATATGTTGCGATAACGCACGGGATAACTGTGATCCTGAAGGCGAATCGGTTGACGATCCGCGTGGGCCGCATATGGCGGACGGCGACGGAAAGCCGTCGGGCCGGTGAGGGTCACGTTGTCCTGCACGAGCACTCCGTTGTGAAGAACTGTCATGCGAGCGGGAGATTGCACCGCGCCGCTCGCGGCGAATCGTGGCCGATGAAAAACGATGTCATACGTCTGCCACTTTCCGGGAGGGCGGCTGGCATTGACGAGCGGCGGATACTGGCCGAACACGGCACCTGCCTGACCGTCGGCGTATGTCACATTGTCGTACGAATCGAGAACCTGCACCTCGTACGTTCTCATCAGAAATACCCCGCTGTTTCCACGTTCCTGACCTTCACCACGAGCGGGAAGCGGGGCCATCCACTCGATATGGAGCTGAGCATCACCGAACCCGCCTTTCGTTTCTATGTCTCCCGTCTTCGGAACAACCTCCATGTAGCCGTTGCCCACTTTCCACTGCGGCGGTCCGGCGTTGACGCCCGTCGAGCTCCACTTGTTGAGATTCTTTCCGTCGAAAAGAACAATCGCGTCGGACGGTGCGGAAACAGGTGCAGCGAGGGTACCGGTGTTGATGACGGGCGGCTTCGGCCGATCCATCGAATGCTGCGGCCAAGTCATCAGCTCCTTTTCATACGGATTCGTCACGGCTGGCTGTGCATTGCCGACCGACGTGGATTGCGACGCGGAACGAGCAGGTATCGTACAGGCGACGATCACCAACAGGGCGAGCGCGGTGCGCAGTGAAAGGAATACCCGTGCGAAGGCCATGTCGGGAAGGTTTTGGGAAGCTGGCACGGAGGTGCTCGGCGGCCTAAGATGCCAAGTAGCGTCGGACTTGGCTAGTCAGTCGAGACCTCGCACTTTCAAGTGGAAAAACGCGATAATAAGCCGATCACGGACGGATAATCCGCGCATCCGGCTCGCGGTGAACGCAAACCTGGAGGGAGCGCTCGTGGATCCTCTTTTTCTGCTGGCCCGGATTCTCCATATCGTGCTCGGCGTGTTCTGGGCCGGCACGATGATCTTCAACGCAGCGTTCCTGCTTCCCGCGATTCGCGATACAGGGCCAGACGGAGGGAAGGTCGCAGCGGCTCTCATGCGCCGCGGTTTTCTGAACTTCGTGCCGGCCGCCGCCGCTCTCAACCTTCTGGCCGGCCTGTGGCTGCTCTGGAAAGTGTCAGCCGGGTTCGATTCGGTTTATATGAGGTCGGCGATTGGCATCACTTACAGCGCGGGCGCGGCGTTGGCGTTCGTTGCATTCGGTATAGGCGTTGGTGTGATGCGCCGATCAGTCATCAAGGCCGCTGCCTTGACGCAATCGGCGGTGGGCGCAACCGAGACCGAGGGCGCGGCACAGCTGGCACGCGCGCAAGCGTTGCGCTTGCGCGCTTTTCGTGCCTCCCGGTGGGTGGCCGTGCTTCTAAGTCTCACCGCAATTGCGATGGCGGTCGGCCGATACGTCTGACCGCCATCGTACGCTGCGTCTTCGAAATTCCTACTGCGAGCCGGCTGGGTGGTCGAGCTGGCCCCTGATCTCACCACCAGGGAAATCCCCAGGTCCGGTATTCGTCGGCGCGACAAAATCGTTGGTGTGAACGTTCACGTAAGTGAGCCCCGCACGAATCGCCGCCAGTAGTGCCATGTTCGAGCCGACTGCGCTCGCCGGACAGACTACTCCGGTGGGATTGAATGTGCCCGACGCAAGGACGCCGTCGTGGCGGCCATTCGCGACGGTGAGCGCGGTGCCGCTGGGCCCGATATTCGGATAAAGCCACATCCGGATCGGACCGTTCTCGCC
>Ga0137373_10007057_pt1 | contig 11978 bp, 15 predicted proteins | sample SagtaG_5_FD_104912 | JGI IMG/M metagenome (GOLD analysis project Ga0137373, IMG submission 104912) | Vadose zone soil microbial communities from Sagehorn Ranch, Mendocino, California, USA - Sage1_R_80_16 metaG | ecosystem: Environmental > Terrestrial > Soil > Vadose zone | place: USA...
CAGTGCGGGCCGCCGGAGTTCTCGGCGGCGTTGCCGCCGATGGTGCAGGCCTTCTGGCTCGAGGGGTCGGGCGCGTAGAAGAGGTGATGGGAGGCGGCGGCAAGGGAAAGCTCCTGGTTCACCACGCCGGGCTCGACGGTGGCTGTTTGCGCCACGGGGTCGATCTCGAGGATCTTGCGCATTCGCGTCACCTGCAGCGCTATGCCACCGCGGATGGTGACCGCCCCGCCCGACAGGCCCGTGCCGGCGCCGCGCATGACGACGGGGACTCGGTGCTTCGAGGCCGCCTTGATCACCGCGGCGACCTCGGCGGTGTTGGCGGGCAGGACGACGGCGTCGGGCGCGAGGCCCTCGATCGAGGCGTCGCGCTCGAAGATGCGCAGATCGTTGGCGCCCTCGATCACGTGTTCGCGGCCGACGGCTCTGCGCAGGTCTTCCAGCACCGGTCGTGCGAGCGCCATGTCAGGCGAGCGGAGCCTCTTGGTTGGGACTGTGCTCGAACGCCTCGAAGCGACGGGTCATCGCGCCCGGTAGGCCTGGGGCTTCTGTGGCTTCCAAGCCGGCGATCAGCAGGCGCAGCCAGCGCTGGCACTCGTCGTCGGTGGGCATGCGATCAGTGCGTTCGAAGACGGCTTCCTGGATGCGGCTGTGCGGCGAGACCTGGATCGTGAACCATACGGAGAGCCCGTCCGCCGTGACCGCGTGGTGGCTTTCGTCCACGCGCCGGTTGACCGGGAGCTTCATCGGCCTGGCTTCGGCCGCCGCCCGGAGCCGCCTGGCGGCCGCCTCGACGGTCTCGATGCCCTCCATCAGGTCCAGCTTAAACTCGACAGAGTGTCACGACCCCCGAGGTCCGAAAGCAGATTCGCGGCATCGGCGGCCGGAGCCAAGGAAAGGGTGGCGCGGCTAGGAGCGCATCTTTGATGCGTGACGACGCTGGGCCGGGCCCCTTGACGCAGGCTTCAGCGCCGCCCGGGGTCCCCGCGAAATCGCAGATTTCGTGGGGTGGGCTGGCGCCCGGACGCCTAGGCCGCCTAGATGCAAGGAATAGCGGGGGCGTGACACTCTAGTGAATGGTCGGAAGAGGGTGGAGGCGGCGCTTGCGCTGGCGGTCGCCGACCGCCCGCCGTTCGGCGCCTGGGGGCATACGTATCGCGAGGAGTGGTCGCCGGCCGACCTGGCCGCGATCACGGTGGAGCGTGCCGTGCAGTTCGAGTGGGACTTCGTGAAGTTTCAGCCTCGCGCCAGCTGCTTCGCGGAGGCGTTTGGCTCGGTGTACAAGCCTGCCGGGCACCGCCTCAAAGGACCCGTCCTGGAAAAGGAAGCGGTTCCGGACCTGGATGCCTGGAACACGCTTGCGGTTGTCAACCGCCAGGCGCTCGACGACCAGGTGGAATCGCTGCGGATCGTGGCGCGCAAGCTGGGGTTCGACGTGCCGGTGATCCAGACCGTGTTCAGCCCGCTCACAGTCGCCGGCTACCTGGTCGGCAAGTCGTCATCGCGTGTGGTTCGCGAGCTGCGTAAGAATCCGCATCTCTTACGGCCCGCGCTGGAAAAGATCGCCGCCGTCCTGGTCGATTTCAGCCGGCAGTCCGTGAGTGCGGGCGCGAGCGGCATCTTCTATGCCATCTCGGGCTATGCGAGCCGCGAGGCGATGCCGGAAGACGTCTACCGCGAGCTTGTGCTGCCTTCCGATCTGGCTGTGCTGGAGCAGCTGCCGCACGACGCTTGGTTCAACGTCGTGCACATGTGCGGGTCCAAGCTGCATTTCGACCTCATCAACGGACTTCCGTCTCAGGCGGTGAGCTGGTCGGTGCACAACCTCGGCACGCCCACGCTTGCCCAGGGCCGCCAGATCAGCGGCCGCGCCGTGATGGGCGGCCTCGGCCAGCGCAAGAGCCTTGTCTACGGCGAGCCGCGTGAGGTCCAGGCCGAGGCGCGGCGGGCGGTGGCGGAGACTGGCGGGCGCGGGTTGCTGCTGGCGCCGGGTTGCTCGGTGCCACCGCGCGTGCGCGACATCAACCTCGCCGCGATCGGGACGGCGATGGCCGCGTGAGCGGCGTCGCCGGGCTGGCCGAGATCGTGCTCTGGGTACGCGACATGGACACCGCCCTGCGCTTCTATCGAGACCAGTTTGGTCTCGAGCTCATCTCGCCGCCCGAGCTTCCGAACAAGTTTCTAAAGGCGGGCGAGGGGACGCTGGGCGTTCCCGAGATGATCGTGCTCGTGCCGCACCCGGATGCGTCCAGCACTTTTCCGCGCGAGAAGGCCAAACGTGTGCTTCACCACCTGGCGTTTCGTGTCGAGGGTGCGGCCTACGATGAATTAGAGAAGCGGTTCCAGGCCGCCGGGCTGGAGGTTCGGGGTGGCGTGCACCCCGTACTCAAGAATGTGCGGACCTTCTACGTCGACGACCCGGACGGAAACGAGGTCGAGGTGATCGCCCCGACCTCTATTTGAAGCGTCCTCAGGTTGTCTGGGTCTTCCGCTGCGCTGCTTCCGCCGGGGCTCGGGTACCCAGGGTGATGGCAACGCCGACGATCAGCGCAATGGTCCCGACCAGGAGCGTTATCGCTTCGGGCAGGTGGATGGCAAGTGCATTGTCAAGGGAGTAGATGCCTGGTCCGGTCAGTGCCACAGCGAAGACCGCGGCGAGGATGGTGAGGTTGAACTCGTAGCCGCCCTTTGTGACGAAGAAGCCCTTCGCCAGGTGGACCGTTGCGATGGCCACGAGCATCGAGCCCGCGATGGCAAGACTGCCGAGGGGAGAGAGTAGGCCCAGGGCGACCAGCAGCCCACCTCCGAATTCAGCGAGGGCGGCGACCCACGCCCAGGGCCGGGCCGGGCGGATGCGCAGGTTCTGGACCATCTGGGTCCAACCGTCCATGCCCGAACCACCAAACCAGCCGAAAAGCTTCTGAGCGCCGTGTGCAGCCAGGGTAAGGCCGACGACGACTCTGAGGATCAAAAGTCCGAGTGCGACCATTTGTCTGAACCCCCCGAGGAATTTAGTTGCGTACGCACATACCAACCTGGGGTGATCTCAAAACGTTCCAACTTGCGGGAATAGACTCTTGGCTTCGAGCGCGGGGCCCGTAGCTCAGCTGGTTAGAGCGGCCGACTCATAATCGGCTGGTCGTTGGTTCGAATCCAACCGGGCCCACCAAATCCCAACTCAATTCCGCCTGTTTCAAGGGAGCTAATGTGATACTGCCGGTGGGAGCTGACTGCCAATGTGACCGCCAATGCTGCTTCCGTCTGACGACGAGGTTGTCCAGAATCCGCTCCTAGACGACGAGACTTGCTGGGTTCTGGCGCTCGATTTCGACAAGTCGACCTGGGAAGGCAAAGTCTGTCATCTCGGCGCTCATCACTTCGACACCTCGCATCATGGACGACACAGCATTTCCTTGGTAAGGAAAAGGTCCCCGGTTCGAATCCGGGCGTGGGCTCCAAATTGACCTCGCCGATCACCTTCTCCCCTTCCTGATTCGCCCACCTTAGGAACCTCGTCGGTGGTGTTGGTTGAGAGACTTTGCGCATTCTCAGCTCACCGCGGCGGATTCCGGTGTCGGCCAGGAGCCTGACGATCAGCTTGTCCCTTTCGCTCGTCGCCGCGTTTGGCCGAAACCGGGATAACGCGCGTCAAGAGGGCTCAGGGGGACCGCCTATCGGGTAGGGTCCCGCGCCGGCATGCGCGCTTAAGACAGAGCGGCCAGCTGCGTCCAGGTCTGGCCGCCGTCCGTCGTCGCCCAGATCGAACCGTCGAGGCCGACCGCCCATCCGTCGGTCGCGGATGCGAACTCGAGCCGGCCGAATGAAGACCGGCTGGTCACCGGAAGCCAGGACGCGCCGCCATCGTGCGTGACCATGATCGGAATTAAGCTCGCCGCCAGAAGGACGGTGCCGGGGGCGGGGGACACCAGGTCGTACATCTCTCCGGCGCCGGCGGGAATTGCTCTCTTGGCCCAGGTGGCGCCACCGTCCTCGGAAACGAAGAGCGACTTCGCGGTCCTGTCGGGGAAGTCCGCGCTGCACATCTCTATGAACTCACGTCCGTTCGAGGTCGCGGCGTACGCCGCGGCTGCGCTTGCGGAGCAACGGCCCGCGACGTTGGTCCAGTGGCTCCCGCCGTCAAGGGTCAGGTACATGTCGCCCGCGCCGGAGTCCGAGATCAAAAGGCCGCCGTCGCCGAAGGCGATGACCCGTGCCGGAGAGATGTTGCCCGGCAGGTCCCAGGACTGAGGCCAGGTGCGCCCTGCGTCGTGGCTCAGGTAAGCCTTGAACGCGCAGGCCGTTCCCTTCGTGCAGGGATAGGTGACGGCCCAGGTCCATGGCGCTTGGCCCACGGCCCCAACCATCTCGAGGAAGTGCAGGCCCGAATCGCGCCACGTGCGACCGCCGTCGTGGGTCACGAAGGCGGTGCCGTTCCCATAGACAAAACCGTTTGTGCGGTCGACGAAGTGGATGTGATGCCCCGAGTCGCCCTCACCTGGCGCCATCGGAGGGCCAACAGAAACGGGCGCTGACCAAGTCGCTCCGCCGTCGCTCGTCCAGGAAACCCAGAACTGGCACTGGCCGCCATTGGAGGGAGTTCCGCACCGTAGCGTAAATACCGACCCACCGACAGCGTCGACCTCGACCAGCCTGAGGCCGGAGGGGTTGGCCGGTGCGGTGGGGTTCGCTCGCGGGCTGACGGCCGGCACCGGATTGAATCGTGCGTGGCGGAGAGCTCCTGCCGCGAGCAGGCCCGCGACGATCGCCACCGCCAGCAGGACGGCCACCGCTGCGGCCCAATGCATTGATGGCCGCTCCGCGGGGACAGCTCGAGCTGCTTCGCCGGTCACCGAGGCGCGAAGCCCGGCCGGAGTGGGGAAGCGGTTTTCCTGCCGCGCGAAGTGATTGCGGACGTCGTCGCGCAGGCTCATCAGAGGTCCTCCTCTGTCAGGTTGGGTCGCAGCCGGCGGGCTGCGCGATAGACGCGCGATTTGGCCGCGCCGGCGGAAATGCCCAGAACACGCCCGACCTCGTCCAGTGGCAGGTCGAGGTAAAAGTGGAGGTGCAGGATCGCGCGGTCGTCGGCCGACAACCGGCTCATGCCGCGCTCGATGTCCATCGACCTCACGACGGCGTCCTCGGGCATGGGCGCTGCCGTCGGATGGAGAGGGTTGCGGCCCAGCGTCCACCAGCGCCGGCGCATCGTGGAGCGGCACTGGTTGGCCACTATGGACAGAAACCACGCCCGCGCCTGGGTCGTGTCGCGGAGGCGGTCGACCGAGCGCCAGGCCTTGATGGCCGCCTCCTGCACCGCGTCGCGCGCTTCGTCAGGGTCGAGCAATAGGGTCACGGCGAGCCGGTAGCCGGGCTCGATCCAAGGCCCGACCATGGCGTCAAAGTCGCGAGTGCCGGCTGCGCCTACGACGGTCACCCGCATATCCATGCATGTTGGACGCGCCGGCGACGGTTTTGGTTTCAGGGCGCTACCGGTCTGCAGGCCGACACTGCTCGAGAAGTCAATTGCCATTACCGAGGGGCGAAGTCGATCGGATCCGCTTAGAGGGCCACGCTCACTTGGGAAGACCTCACAGGCGACGATGCTGCGGGTTTCGAGATGCAGAGCTCGCCATCACTATTCTCGGCCAAGATTTTGACTGCCAATCTTGACTGCCAATCGGATCGATCTGGTCGGACGACGGCGGACTTGTTGGACTTGTCTCTGGACGTCTTGTATTCGGATCGACGTCGCTGGACCGTATCGGACGGCTTCTTTCGGGACTCATAATCGGCTGGTCGTTGGTTCGACTCCAACCGGGCCCACTCGTTTTCGAATTCATTTCGGGCCTCCTTGGTGGGGTTGACCGGCGTCGGCGATCGGTGTGACAACAATTCTGACAACAGTTCTGCGCACCTCCGACCCGTGTGTCAATGATGCGCCGTAGTGTCTTCAGCCTCTGGGAACTCGGCTCGGACGGCCGCCTCGACTGTCTTGTCATCGGTCCCCACGTCCCACAGTGAACTGTCGATGGCCTCAATCACCAGCCAAGCAGAACTGGATCCCGCATCAAAAGCGTGCAGCTCACCCTCGATTATCTGTGGTCCTTGTGACGCCAATTTCAACAACTCGCGCCCATTGATTTCTTCGCTGGCATCCGAAATGCGCTGTAGCTCTGCTGCTGGCTCGGGATAACCCGCCGCTTCGATCCAGAGGAGACGCCAGGTCGATCCAGTTGCTCGATCGCCTACTAATCTGAGCAAGGCACTGAGATCGCGAATCTCATCACGAACTTTGAAAGTCAGCCAACGCATGGGTCGACTAGCCGGGACTCGGTGGAGCTGGAACGAGTCGAGGAAAGAACGAGGTAAGCCACCGCCGTCCTGGACCGCCTAACCCGCCCGGATCGATCGCGAGCATTCGTTCAACCGCGCCACGATGCACCTCGCTGGGATCGGATTCCTCCCATTCGTGCATGGCGACATCCGTCTCGACAAAGAAGAGTTGGCATTCGAACAATTTTCGCGCCGAGGAGTACAAAGGAACAATCTCCTTGTCAGTCTCGATCCACTCGTGATCCCAAATCACCACCGGCGAGTCACCGTCGAGCCGACACCCGGCTTTTGCCGGCGTCGGCCGCAACTTCCTGGACTTCGCGCAAACCCTGCACCATGCGTCGCACCATATCCCCAGGTTTGGACGTTGGCAACCCATCAAAACGACGGCGCGATGTGGTGCGTGACGCTGCCTGAGACGCTCTGACACGCCAGGACACGCCCTGACACGCTGTGACACAGCAAGTAAATTCTTGTGAGATTTTTCCGCCGGCATTCGCGCCGGCACAGGCAAGTTTCTGCGCATTGGTTTTGACAACAGTTTTGACAACAGCGCCGTGACACTCGCTGACACTCTGTGACACAAAAACGCCTCGTCGCTCGTGCTTGTTGAGTACGCCTGACACTCCCTGACACTCTCTGAGACGGTCAGGGGCGGGACTCATAATCGGCTGGTCGTTGGTTCGACTCCAACCGGGCCCACCAGAACGATTCCAGTCATGGGCCCGTTAAGTCCTCAGACCAATGGCTAGGATGCGCACGGCGCTCCTGTTCGCGGCACTCGCCTTGATGGCTTGCGGACCAACGGCTGCCCCCCGCGCCCAGACCTCGCCGGTCATGAATTCAACCCCTACAGCCAGCCCGCAGTCGGAGCCGAGCGCGATGCCCAGTCCGACACCTGCGGCATCACCAACACCCCAGGTAGAGCCGACTCCGATTGCGGCCGCGGCGTCGGTCAAGTGCACGGGCGGACCGGGGACAGCCATGGCGGTGGTCGCAGGCGAACTTCTCTACGACGTCGCGAACCCGCTTCGTCCCCGCCTCGTGTCGCGGTACCGACACGCGCATCCGTCTGATTGACGGCAACGCCATCGCTTACACCACGGTGGTTGCCGGCAAGGTTGTCATCGTTCGGCGCGACCTGGCCACCGGGACAGAGACTCGGGTCGCCCAGCTGCGCGTAAGTCCCCAACCGTATTACTACGCCGCCGCGACGTGGACGTCCGACGGGTTGTACGAGGTCTTTTCGACGGCGGGAGCGACGGGTGCGAATGGGCTGTGGAAGATGCAGATCCACCTGTCGTTAAACGGTGCGGATCATGTCCTGTACACGATCGACGCGGGGCCAGGCGGGGCTGAGGGCCGGTGGGCGGGAAGCAGTACCCTCGAGATCAGTCCGGATCGGGCGTACATCGCGGTGTCCGACGCCAACTTCAGCCTGTTTTCGAAGAGCTTCCGAATCTTCGCGACTTCCGACCTGCGGCAGACGTACGTGACTGCAACGACAGCCTTTGGCGGGACCTGGGAGGCCGGCGGCCGATTCATCTGGGCGACCGCGTCCGGGTCAGTGATGCAGTGGACTCCCGCGGGCGGCGCGACACTGCTTCGGTCGGAGCGCTGGTTTGGTCCTTCAACTTCGGCGGGTCGGGAATGGCTGGCTGCGACGCTGCTGACCGATTACTCGAAGCCACGCGTAGTGATTGCGGCGGTCGGAGGCAGTCGGACTTTCGAGACTGGCCCTGGTAGCAGTCCGGGTTTCGTGACGTCGACAGTCGCGTGGTACGCGGAGGAAGCGCCCTGCCCGCCCAACGACCAGTGCGGCTACGACCCCACCGGCCCAAGTCGAACTGTCCGCGCATTAGACGTCACCAACGGAAGCGATCAGGTGGTCGTGTTCCGCGCAGGAGAGGAACCGATAACGAACGGCTACAACTTCTGCTGCGCCCCCCGTATCTGAGCGCCGCGATCATTTCCGTGCCCTCACCTCTCGGCTAAGAGCCGCGTTAGTCTAGGACCTGGCCCGGCCAAGATCGTCCTCTCCAGATTGGCCCGTTGACGAGCTTGAACCATTCGGCGCGGGTCTGGGGTCCGAGATATGGCAGGAACAGGTCGGGGTCGACCCTCTTTGCGGGGGTTGGATAGCTGACACACCAGTTCTGCAATTCTTCGACAAAACCAATCACGAGAACCAGACGCGCCTCGGGGTCCGCATTCACAATCAGCCTTTCGAGCTCGTTGAAAAGTTCCCGAAGGCAGTGGACTTCGCCAGCCTCGACCTGGCTCACGACCCATCGTGCGAGTTCACCCAGCGTGTTGTAGTGCTCATTCGGGTTGCCGCCATTGCTCAGGTATTCGCGTAGCACGTCGGCAAATGCCGGGCAGGGCTGCATGAGGCGTTTGACGGCGTCGTCTTCGCCAATCACTTCACCCATCTCAGAGCCTCGCGCTCCCCCAGCGCCAGTCTGATGAAGCGACAATTAAGCAGTGATATCGGGCACGCATACGATCATCTTCTCGGAGGATGCCGAGGCGGCGCGGGCTTTCTTCCGCGACGTTCTCGGTTTCGCTGCTGTTGATGCCGGGGAAGGCTGGCTGATCTTCGAGTTGCCTCCTGGTGAGCTCGCCTTCCATCCCGGCGGAGGCTGGGGCAAGCAGGCAGCGCAGCACGAGCTGTTCTTGATGTGTCATGACATCGAGCAGACCGTCGACCAGCTGAAAGAGAAAGGCGTCGCGTTCACATCTGGCATCTCAGATGAGGGATATGGATTGATGACACGGTTCACGATCCCAGGAGGCGGCGAGATCGGTCTCTACCAGCCGAAGCATCCGAGCCCGCTCGCCGAATTCTCTACGAGTGAATGAGGACGGCCGCCATCGATCCCGCGCGGTGCGATCAACGTGCACGGCAGCGCCGGGCAGCTGTTCCAGGTGCTGGACGGGGAGGGATGGGTACACGAGTCAGATGGGCCGAAGCGATCGATTCGCACGAGACGAGCGCCTTCGGTCAGCTGGTTCGTGGTAGAAAAGGGGGGAGGTGAACCCCGCGCTGCTGCAGCTCCCGGCGGCATTCGGATTGGCGGGAGCGACCGGGCTCAACGCCACCCTTCCGCTCCTGATCGTGAGCTTGCTTGCTCGCCTCGGCCTGATCCACCTGGCGGCGCCATACGACGCGCTGGCCTCGGATGTCGCGTTCTATGGGCTGGTGGTGTTGGCCGTGGTCGAGTTCGCGGTGGACAAGGTGCCGGCGCTGGACTCGGTCGGACACGCGGTGATGCTGCCAGTCTCGGCCGCGGCGGGCGCCATCCTCTTCGCCTCCCAGACCGGAACCGTGACCTCGATGGACCCAGGCCTCGCGGTGCTGGTCAGCCTGCTCGCGGGCGGAGCCATCTCCGCGACCGTTCACGTGGCGAGGGCGGGGGTTCGGCCGGTGATCAACCTCGCCTTCTTGGGTCCGCCCGTGTCGCTGGTGGAGGATGCGGCTTCCGCCGCGCTCTCGTTTGCAGCTTTGCTGATGCCGATCCTGGTTCCCTTGCTTCTCGGCCTCCTCGTTCTGGGTGCGGCCCTGCTGTGGGAGCGGCGGCGGGCCGTCCGTCCGGCTGTGCCCAGCCGGCGCTGACCTTCGGGCCGAAAACGCGCCGGCCCGGCACGCGCGGCTGATCGGGCCCTTATCGACGAAGATTGACCTCGCATGAGGCTTGACTGGGCGCTCCTGGCCAACGCCGCCGAGGGTCCGCCCAATGGATTGGTCTACATCCTCGGCGCGGGCATCGACACCCTGTGGCGCGAGCAGTTCCCCGCACCCTTCGGCGGGGCGATGGTGCTGCGCCTGGTTTCGAGCCGCATCGAGTCGGAAAGGCCGCACAAGGTCGAGGTGCACTGCACGGATGAGGACGGTCAATCTGTCCTCGCCCAGGCCCTGGTCCTCAACCTGCCGCCGCGATCGGTGCCGAGCGAGCACCCACATGGATGGGACCTCGCCTCGAACATCGTCATCAACCTGTCGGGGGTCGCTATCCCCAAGCCCGGCTTCTACCGGTTCGAGATCCTCATCGACGACCAGCAGGTCCGCTCGCTTCCCTTTCGCGCCGTGCTGCCGGCACGGAGAGAGTCGTGACCCAGTGGCTGATCAGCCTCGTCGCCTCATGGGGCCTGATCGCCATCTTCATCACGATGACGGGAGAGAGCGCCGGCCTTCCGATCTCGAGCGAGATCGTGGTCCCTCTTGGCGGAGCCCTGGCCTCCCAGGGAAAGCTCTCGCTGCCGGCGGTGATCGCGGTGTCGAGCGTCGCCAACCTGGTCGGCTCGCTGGTCGCGTTCTGGCTGACCCGCCGTTATGGAGAGCGCGTGGTACTCAGCCGCGCCGGTCGCTGGATGGGGCTCAGCAGGGGCCACCTCCGCCTCGCCAATCGATTCTTTGATCGCTTCGGGCTGTGGGCTGTGTTCCTCGGCCGCCTGCTCCCGATCGTTCGCACCTACATATCGTTTCCGGCAGGCATCTCGCACATCGGTTACGTCCGATTCACGCTCGCGACGCTCGCGGGCGCCATCCCCTGGAACTTCGCGCTCGCCTACGCCGGCTATCGCCTGGGCAGGCACTACGAGACGGTCGCCGCGTACCTCGGTCCGTTCGTGATTCCAATCGCCATCGGCGTGGTCATCCTGCTGGCAGTCGGCTGGTGGTTCGGGCGCCGGCTGGGAGAAGAGGAAGTGGAGGTCGTGGCCGGGCCGACCCCCGCCGCCTGAGCGCTACTCCGGCGCGACCTTGGCGATGGCCTGGCCGGGCGTGACCGGATCGCCCTCGCGCAGGAGCAGCTCCTCCACCACGCCCGTGAACGGTGATGGGATCTCCGCGTTGACCTTGTCCGTCAGCGCTTCGAGGAGCGTTTCACCTTCGTCGACGTGATCGCCCACCTTCTTGCTCCACGCGCCGATCGTGATCTCTTCCGCGCCCTGGAGCTCGGGCATCACGACCTCGCGCGCGTCGGCACTGCTCACGATTCCTATTCTGGGTCACGCCAGAGACACGACGTCGAGCAGGTCCTCCTCCCAGTAGTCGAGCCGTCCCTCGGGCATGAACAGGACTCGTCCCGGACGCAGCGCCTGCACGAACTCGGGGTCGTGGCTGACGATCACCATCGTCCCCGGCCACGCGGCCAGCGCGTGCGCGACACCGGTTCGGGAAGGCGGGTCGAGGTTGTTGGTCGGCTCGTCCAGCAGCAGCAGGTTGTGGCGCCCGGCCACCAGCTGCGCCAGCGCCAGCTTTGTCTTCTCGCCGCCCGACAGTGTCCCCGCGTCCTGGCGCGCGATGTCGCCGCTGAGGCTGAAGTTCCCGAGCACGGCGCGCAGAACGCGCTCTTCGGCGTCGGACTGGTCGCGCATGTGGGCGAGGACGGTCTGGCCCGCCCGGATGCCCTCGTGCTCCTGCGCATAGTAGCCAAGCAGCGCGCCGTGCCCGAGCCGGAACGTGCCGGATGTCGCTTCGGTCTCGCGGGCGAGGATGCGCAGCAGGCTCGTCTTGCCGGCGCCGTTGAGCCCCATCACCAGCAGCCGCTGGCCGCGCTCGACCTCGAAGCTCACGTCGCGGAACACCAGTGGTCCGCCGTAGCCCTTGGCCAGCTTCTCGACCGTGAGAGCGACCCGCCCCGCGTGCG
>Ga0137373_10007066_pt1 | contig 11974 bp, 9 predicted proteins | sample SagtaG_5_FD_104912 | JGI IMG/M metagenome (GOLD analysis project Ga0137373, IMG submission 104912) | Vadose zone soil microbial communities from Sagehorn Ranch, Mendocino, California, USA - Sage1_R_80_16 metaG | ecosystem: Environmental > Terrestrial > Soil > Vadose zone | place: USA: California...
ATGCGCTGATCGCCGGCCTCAGCGTCCCTGTGATTTATGCGCTCGTCACTGCTCGGGGTCTCACAGGTGCACTCGAGTCGCGGTTGATCCTGAGCCTGGTTGAAGCAGCCCCACTGGCCTACGCCGTGGTGGATGAGTTCCGACGGCGCGGCGTGCCGATCGCACTCATACCGTTCTGGCGAAACACTCGGCAGTTGATGGGATTGGCATTGCCAGCATTTCTTGGGCAACTGCCCGCGGCGCCGCTGCAAACGTTCCTGATGAGCTTTCTGGCCGCACAGCCAGGAGGGCTGGCTCAGCTCGGTCTGTTCACGACGGCGGGCCGCTTGACCACACTGGCCAGCTTCCTGCCCACGGCTATGGCCACGACGCTCGTACCCGTTCTGGCGGCCGAGTGGGGAAGCGGTGAGGCGGCGCGTTTCAGAAACAGCACCATCGTGGCGATACGGATGCTATGGCTAACGGCATTGCCCTTGACGGCCCTTCTGATCGCGGCGGCACCTACCCTGGTGAGGTGGTTGTATGGCGAGGAGTTCAGTGGCGCGTGGCCGATGGCGTGCGCGCTGCTGGTTGTGTCGCTCATGACGTCCTTGAATGAGCCGGCCGATCGCGCGTTCACCGCCGCGGGCCGCCAGTGGCTGTCGACAGCAAACAACTATGTCGGCGTCGTGCTGGTCCTGCCGCTGGCACTGGTGCTCATCGTGCCGTTGCTTGGCCTGGGGTACGCCCTGGCGACGGTCGCGGCATACGCAGTGTTCGCGCTATTGCAGGCAGCCGAGCTGCGATGGCTGTTTGCGACTCCCCTCCGCGCAGTAGGCCGATTGATTCCGTGGACTGCCGTAGCTCTGGGTATGTCCATCGCGATTGCGTGGCTGGCAAGCGCAGCGCCACTCCCGCAGCTCGCGGCGGCCGGTGGACTGAGCGCTTTGATCGTCCTCGTGGAGGGACGCTGTCTGCTGGCTGCCCGCGAGCGCAGTGCCATTTGGGCTCGGCTCACGGGACTCTTGCTCCGAAGCAGCCTCCGTGTTCGCAAGCTGCCGCGACGGCGAACCGAGGCATGATGCACGCACAGGTGCGAAGCGCTCGACCGATGCGCGATGGGGCCGCGGTCGTCTACGTCTCGCACGCCATCCCGAGCGAGGTAGGTCACGGCGGAAATCATCGGGCTTATCAGATCCTGTGTGACCTCGAAGCGGCGGTCGGCCAGAGTCACGTGGCGCTGTTCAGCGTGCCGCAGTGGCGTATCGCACGTCCGCCCGCATGGCAGTTTCACACGAGTCGCCCGGGCCACTTGCGAAGGTTCGCGAGTCGCGCTGAGCGATGGTGGGCGCGCACTGCAGGGAACCCCTACCGTCTCTTTTCGCGGGCCGCGTTCAATAGCGTCGTACCATTCGCTCCGAGGGGCCTGCTGAACCCCGATTTCATCGATGAATATGACCGTGGCCTGGGCAAGCTCGCGCAACCGGCCGTGTGCATACTCGAACAATCAGGCTTCAGCGAGCTCATCGACGTCAACGCGCGGCACGGTATCCCCACGGTTAGTGCATGCCAGAACATCGAGGCGTTCGACGTCGTCGATATTGACTTTGCCAGCAAACGGAGCGTGTACGCCGTAACGCATGACCTGGCAAATGAACTTCGGGTGCTTGCCAGGTGTGCGGAGCGGCTGGTTATTTCCAGGGTCGAAGCGGGCGTCATTGGCGGCCTCGGCCTGGAATGCCAGTACTACCCATACCTGCCCGTGGGCGCCATCCGCGAGCGTCTCGCGAACATTCGGCGCAACCGAGCCGCGGGTTGCAGTTCGCCTGGCATGTTTCTGGTGCTGGGCAGCCCCGAGCACCTGCCGACAGGAAAGTCGGTGAGTTGGCTGGTCGAGCAAGCGCAAACCCGCGGGCTGCCGCCCGACGTGCGAATCATCGTAGTCGGCAAGGGCGCCGACGGGTTGTTGCCACCCGGCGCGACCGTGCGCGGCATCGAACTCAGGGGCTGGGTAGCTCAGGAGGAATTGGACGCGCTCATGCTCGAGGCGGCGGCGGTCCTGGTCCCGCAGAGAATGGGCTTCGGTGCGCTGACACGGTTGCCCGAGCTCGCGTGCGCTGGCATTCCGGTTATCGCCGCGCAGCATCCGACCTTCGCGATCGATCCCACGCCCGGCTTGTACGTTGTGGCCAGTAACTGGGACGACTGGTGCTCGGCTCTGTCGGACCTCAGGCAGCGTCGGGTGCACATCTCGGATGACGAATACGCCGCGTGGGAGGAGCGTCAGCCCAAGCCGCTTGAGAACGTGCTCGGCAGGTTCCTGCGGTGAGGAGCGCAGGGGGCATGAGACACGCGCGGCTGAGACACCTGGCACATAGGTTTTACGGCGTACCCGGGACGAACAAACTCGCACGCGTGCTCGCGCGACTGGCTGTGCTCCACCTGCCACTCTCAGTGCAGGACAAACAGCGCGTGTATAACTTCGTCGCCGCGGACACGGCACCCCAGAAGCCGGTCAAGTGTCGCACGCGCGTACCCGGCGATGGCAGTGTGTGGTTAGAGTTGCACCTTGGCGACGGCCGAGATGACCTGGACAAGATGGTCTATTACTTCGGCTACCAGGGCTACGAGCGCGGTACTACCGCGCTCATGCTGGCTTTGCTGAGGGAGTACGCCTGTGTGGTGGACGTCGGCGCCAACATCGGCTACTACTCCCTGATGGCGGCGTCGCTGTTGGAGGGTCGGGGCCAGATTCACGCATTTGAACCATGGGCGGAGGTGTTCAACCGACTCGCGCGCAACGCGTCGTTGAACAAGTTCAGCAGCCTCCATTTGAATCAGGCGGCGGCCAGCGATTCGGACGGTGTCGAGCGGCTCTACCTACCCGCGAATGAAGCCTGGACAATGGCGTCGCTCGTGCCAGGCGTACACGACCAGAGCGGTTTCCGCGAGGTGCGCACGACGAGACTGGACACGTATTGTCGCGCGCACAGTGTCCCACGGGTCGAGCTGCTCAAGATTGACGCTGAGGGCGGCGATCTGAAGGTGCTGCGGGGCATGGGGACCCTGGTCCAGACCTGGCAACCGGATGTGATCTGCGAGGTATTGCCGCCATTCGCGGAGGAGATTGAGCAGTTCTTCCACGGCACCCAGTATCGCAAATTCCTGATCGGAGAACGCGAGCTTATGGAATCGGACCGCCTGCGCGCCGACCCGCGGTACAAAGACTATTACTTCACCTGTCGGGAGCGCCTGCCGTCAGTCCAGTGGTAGCTTGCCCGATGCCATGAGGATTCTTGTGGCCGCCGAGACACGCTCCGGCACACTCATGGGTTCGTACGCGGACGCCTTGCGTCAACTGGGCCACGAGATCCGCGGCCTGACTCCGCTCGCCGCGGCAGTGAATAGTGGCAGCGGCTGGCTGCGACTCCGGGGTGTGCCGATCCTGAGTCGTATCGGCGCGCAACAATTACAACTCGAGGGCAACCGCATCTTTACAGCCGAGGCAGTGAGCTGGCGGCCCGACATCCTCCTCGCGACGGGCATTGACCTGCTCCCCGGAACGCTGGCCACGGTCAAGGCGGCGACCGGTTGTGAGGCGCTGATGCTGTACCCGGACACCCTGGTTAACCTGGGCATCGAAACGATCCAGTCGCTGCCGCTGTACGATCTCGTCGCCTACGCGTGCGGCCGCTTCGGTCTGGAATATCTTGAACGCCTCGGCGCGCGTCGGACTGCCTGGGTGCCCTTCGCGTGGGACCCCGTCCTACACCCGCGGCCCACGTCCGACCCGCCGGGAACCGGGAGCCTGGACGTCGCCTTCGCAGGCGAGTGGCGACCGGATCGTGAGCGCTGGCTCGAGGCGCTGCAGGGCTTCGACGTGGGCGTCTGGGGCGGGCCGCGCTGGCGCAGTCATGCAGCGCCGCATTCCGTAGCGAGACGCGGTTGGCGTGGCGGCAATGCCTGGGGGGCTGATTACGCGAGAGCGTCAAGGGCAGGCAAGATCACGCTGAACCTGGTCGATATCACAAACGGGCCTGGGCTGAATATGCGCGCATTCGAGGCAGTCGGAGTTGGCTGTTTTGTGTTGTCGACCCGGACGGCCGCACTCGAGGACATTTTCGTGGAAGGGGAGCACATCGCCTACTTCGACACGCCGGACGAGCTGCGCGAGCGGGTGACCTATTACCTGGCCAATCCCGACGAACGGCATCGGATCGCGGTGAACGCCGCCAGACTGGCGGAGTCACACACATATTTGCACCGTGCGCGCGAGCTCTTAGCGCTCGTGCAGCCCGCGGATCTCGACGCTGCCGCCGCCGAGAGCTCGGTAGCGAGCGGACGTCGTCATTGACAATCGAGCGTTCGCGCAATCGGCTCGCGCAGCCATTCTTCTCGATCTGCATTCCTCAGTTCAATCGCACGTCATTCTTGATCGAGGCGCTCAAGTCACTGGAACGCCAGACCTGCCGTGACTTCGAGGTGTGCATTTCAGACGATTGTTCGACAGACGGCCGCTCCGCCGAGCTCCTCCAGTTCCTCGATCGGTCGGGATTGTCGTACGTCTTCTCGGTGCAACCGAGCAACGTGCGCTACGACGCAAATCTTCGAGCCAGCATCGCGCTAGCAAGTGGCTCGTATTGCTTTCTGCTCGGCAACGACGATGCGCTCGCAGACGAGGACGCGCTGGCGGATTATCAGCGCGCTCTCGCTGGCGCACCGCTGGTCGGAGTGGCCACCTCGAACTTCGTCGATGCCCGAACTGATGCGGTGATTCGTCGGGTGCATGGAACGAGACTGTTGCCTGGCGGGCCACACACCGCCGCGCGCGTGTACAGGAACTTCAGCTTTGTCAGCGGAGTCGTTCTGGATCGTGCGCAAGCCCAGGCCAACGCGACCAATCGCTGGGATGGCTCCGAGATGTACCAGACGTATCTGGCCACCCGGATTCTTGGCGACGGGTCCATGCTGCTGTACCTCGATCGCGTAGTGGTCCGCATGGGTGTGCAGGTGCCCGGGCAAGCAGTCGATTCTGTGTTCGCCAGACCGAGACTGGATCCGTGTCCGATTGTCGAGCGACGAATTCCGCTCAGCGACATGGGGCGTCTGGTCGCGGATGCCCTGTCGCCTTCCTTGCCCGCTGACAAATGGCACCGGTACGCCGAGTGGGTGATTGCACAGCTCTACCTCTTCCCGTACGTGTACTGGCTGTTCACCTATCGGCGCATTCAGTCGTGGCGATTTGCACTGGGCATCTGCCTGGGCATGCGACCGCGCAACGTCACCGCCGGGTTGCACCTGCCAGCCGGCGCGCGATGGCGGCTGACGCTGGTGTACGTTCTGGCCAGCCTCAGCGGGCTTGCGCTGCCGGTGTCCCTTTTCGAGGCTCTGAAGCGATTCCTGGCACGGTTGGCGAAACGGCTGACCTAGCGCTCAGCCATTGGCCGCGGGGAACGGTGCGGGGGGGTCGGGTCCCCGCCAGCAACCACAGTACGAATGCGTTCGCGGCGAGATTCTGAACCAGACCGCCATAGAGCGTGGCCGTGTTGGTGTTGATGCCGTTCAGGAAAAAGACCAGGACGGAGAGCAGAACTGCCTGCCCGCCTACATCGCCTCGGGCCGAGAACATGCGGCATGCAGCCCCTAGCGCAAGGCCTTGCAAGAGCATGAAGACGACGACACCAGCGTCGCCGAAGTTGGCGTACGCCTCGGCAATGGTCCCCAGCGCCATGGACGTATGCTCGAGTACCTGCGGTGTTGTCAACGCGTACGTCAGCACCAACTGGATGTTGTCTGATTGCGCGGTCGGCTTGTCGGCCCAGACGAGACGCGGAACCCAGCCGGTGAGCAAGTACGAATAGCTGAAGCCACCCAGATACGGAATCACCGACGGAGTATGCGAGCGTACGTGAACGAGGACATGGACGAAGTCGAGCCGCTGTGCCGACTCACGCCCGGTGCCGGAGGCGTCGTCAATCGAGCCTCCGCTAAAGACCTGGTCGATCTGGTTGGATGCAAGAGTCAGCCATGCGTCAAGGCGAGCCGTCACGGCAGACGCGTCTGTCAAGTCAGTCGGCATCGAGCGAACGCTGTACTTCACTGGCTGCAAGATCAACAAGTAGGCCACCGCGCCAGCGGCCAGCGCCACCCAGACACTCCGTTTGCCTCGCTGAATGCCGACGGTGGCCAGAATCACGGGCACGATGAGCACGCTTTCCAGCATGGTCGTGGTCAGCCCGACGACGACGGCCCAACTGACGCCGATAGCCAACAGGAGCGCATCGCGCACACGCGTCGCGGGGTTGACTCGATCGAGAAGGCGATAGCCGAGAATGGCTACGGCAATCGCAAGCTGGTTGATCAGCACGAGCATAGTCGTGGCGAGCCCAGATTCGCCGGTCGGTATGTTCCCCTGAATGCTCGCGGTCGAAAGCAGCCCGCCGATGACGACCGCGCCGGGGAGATACCACGCCAACCGGTTCTCGTCGAGCGGCAGGTCCAGATGCGGCAGCCCGCCGCCCAGCCGGCCGTACCGCATCCACCAGTAGGACAACAGCATCGCCGCGATGCCGAGCACGACGATGAGGAGCGCCGACGCAAGCTCGGCCTCAGTGAAGTTGCCGACGGCGCCCACGGTCTTGAACTCATTGGGCAGCACCAGAGCGGGCGCGACATCCTGAATCCCGTAAGACAGACAGATCGCCTCGAAAATGGGCACGCTGCGCCGTTGACCCGTGAGCCACAACACCCCCGGCAAGAGGCACAGAAAGAGACCGCCCCAGACAAGGACCAGCAACACTGGTCCCAGGTCGCTCTCCAGTCGGGTTGCGTAGAGCCACAACGCGACGACTGCCGACAGTCCCGCGGTGCTCAGACCAGCACGCATCGCCCGCGACGAACCGGGTGCGACAGGAGCCGATGACTCGGCGGCAACCGCGGCTGGCATCGCTCCGCTAGTGTAGCGTGGCGCCAGGCTGACCCAAGGCGGTCCAGCGCGGCTATCATCGTGCCAGCCAGATGCACGTTAGCAACCGCGCGCCGCGTGCCCCTGTCGCGACTCGGAATTCGGCGTCGAGCGTGTTCATCAGCAGAATACATGAAGGCCGCGTCAACGAGGCGATGGAACGTTTGCTCTGCCAGCTCGATTGGCCGTCCGATCCGCGGTCGGTAGGGGTCAAGCTCAATCTGTGCGACTATCGCAAACCTGAAACTGGCGCCGTCTCCGACCCAGCCATTGTGGCCACGCTGCTGAGTGGACTCCGAAGTCGCTACCAGAATGCGGATATCTTCGTCTACGAGCACGATGCGAACAGCACCATCGCCAGCAATCTCTTTGGTTACGTGGGCATCGACACAGTCGCGGCCGCGTTCGACATTCGTTGCGTCAGTCTCGCGGGTGAGGAGTGGCGGACTCGAGAAATTCGTGGGTTCTATTTCGACAGCCTGGAGATACCGCGGCTACTCGAAGAATGTGATCTCCTGATAAATCATCCGAAACTCAAGACACATGGTCGAACGTTGATGACGTGCGCCCTCAAGAACATGTTTGGCTGCATTCGTCCCAAGAAGAAGGTCGCGTTCCACCGTCAGCTTGCCGAAGCGATTGCGGACATCAATGGGCTCATTGCATCGCATGTAACAGTGGTCGACGCGAATCTCTGTGTTGAGGGCAACCGCGGACCTACGCAGGGCCTGCCGAAGAGGCTGGGCCTGCTCTTTGGCGGGCCCGACGTTGTAGCGGTAGATGCATTCGCGGCCGATCTCATGGGTTTTGGAGCGCGACGTATCAAGCACGTTGTAACTGCCGCGCAGGCCGGTCTCGGAACAATGAACTACCGCACCTTCGGAGATTGGGATAGCGCTCAGGCGGCAGGCACGAAGTTTCGGTTCAGCATGGCCAATTTTTACATGATGCAAGTGGCGCGGAAGTTACTGACTTGATCCTGCGCGGCGGCCTGATCGGCTGTGGCAAGATCGTCCGTGACATACACGTCTCCGTTTGGCAATCAATTGGCGGACTCCACATTCAGTCCGTCTGCGACCCCGACGAGGCGGCACGGTCCGAAGTGGCCGGGCGACTCGGCGACGCTCGGGCCTACAGCGATGTCAACCGCATGTTGGACGAAAACCAGGACCTGGACTTCGTGAGTATCGCGACCCCTGGATTCACGCACTACGACCTGAGCAAGAGGGCGATTCATCGCGGTCTCAATGTCATCGTCGAAAAGCCTCTTGCGCTGTCGTTGGCAGATGCTCGCGCGCTGGTTGAACAGGCGACACTGGCCAACGTGCGCCTATGTGTGGGCCAGACCTATCGCTACCGTGATTCGGTACTGGTAATCAGGCGCGCCATCGAGCAGGGACAGGTGGGACGTATCTATCAGGTCGACACAACGCATCATGGCGAGTCGATCTTCAACGATCAGGCAAGCTGGATCTGGAGCGAGCAGGAGCACCGGGTACTTCTCTACGAGCATGCTATTCATTTCCTCGACCTACAGGTCTACTTCGCTGGGCCGCTAAAACGGATTGTTGGTCTCGACGTTCGGCGAGACGAGCACGTCAAGGCAACGACGCACGTACACGCGCTGATCGAACATACGTCTGGAGTGATAGGCCACATAGACCTGCAGCTGTTCGCATCGTCCAACTACACACAAATAGAAGTCTTCGGCACGGCAAATGACGCGACGCTCAAGTTTTCGCCGGACGGTTGGCAGCTCTACTCAGGTCGCGTGAACCCACTAGATGAAATGTTGGCTGGTTTCAAACGCACCGCAGGATTCGTCATGCCGACGCTAGTCGCAAAGTTTCGGCCACCCGCGTTACCGCGTAAGGCGCGGTCACATCATCGGGTCTTCTCGGGCTTCGTGCGAGCTCTTCACGACGGATCCCTTGTACTACCCGTTTCAGGCGAAGATGTACTGCCTACCATGGAGCTATTGGAGGCGTTGGCCGTGCCGACGTACGGTGGCGCGCTCTAGTTCGTGGGGCTGGTGATCGAGCGATACAGATCGAGCAATCGCTCCGCAACAACCGGCCATGTGAATCTCGATTGAACCAGCTCGCGCCCGGCGCGGCCACGGCGTGCCCGCTCCGATTCATCTCGCAAGGCGTCGTTCAGAGCCGCCGCCAGGCCGCGCTTGTCGAGCGGTGCGACCCATCCTGCTCGAGCCGCATTGACTTCATCGGCGAGGTTGACTTCAGTGCTGATCAGCACTGGTACACCTACTGCCAGCGCCTCAATGGCTGACAACCCGAAGCTTTCTTGATGCGACGGTAGCGCCATGAGTGCCGCCCCCTGCAAAGCCGCCGTCCGGTCCTGCCCGCCGACCCAGCCGGTGAAGGCCACCCGTTGTGAACCTTCAAGCGCAGCGGCGTGGTTCTTCAGTTCTGCGGCGTAGCCCGGCGCGCCATCGCCTGCAATGACCAGGTGCCAATGGCGCAGTGCCTGGGCAGCAGTGACCTCGAGGAATACCTCAATGAACGATTCCAGCCCCTTGACTGGATGAAGACGGCTGAGCACCAGGACGTACGGCCAAGTGGCGGAATTCAGGAAATGCGCTCTGAACTGCTCGGCCTGATCAGGCGCGTCAAGGAGCCGTTCATCTACGCCAAGCGGGATAACGACGCCGTGCCCTAGGGCGAGCGCGCGCTCGGCGAGCCGTTTCTCTTGGTGTGTCGTGTATTGAATGGCGGCGGCACCCTGCAGCATCGGCTTGAGCAGCAGTTGCAACATTGCCCATTTGCGTAGGCGCCCGTGTCGAAGGCTCCACGGATCGAGATGGCCCAGAGTACGGACCACATACGGCGTGCCTAGTCGACGGCACGCGCGCGCCGTCGCGGGCCCGGCAAAGGAGTAAATCGCATGGATATGTACGACGTCGAAACTCGCCACGTGGGAATTGACCCAACGAACCAGGTTCGGAGCGACATGGATCCTGTCGCTCCAGCGACGTCTGAAGAAGATGGTCGGCACATCGCGATACGGCTGCACCTCGCCCACCACAACTGGCAGATGGCCTCGGCCGTCGCCGTCCGATGTCGCAATCAGGACATCGACATCGGTATCCAACAGCGCGCGACACATTCCAACGATAGCTTCGCTCGGTCCACCATAGCGCGGAGCGATCACCGGGATGACATGCAGGGCGCGCACGGTATTATTGTGCGCGTAGTGATATCATAGCGGTCGTTTTCGCAGCACGGCGAAGATGTTTGCGCGCAAGAACGCCAGCGATTCACTCGCGTTGACGAGCCTCTCGTATGCCGTGAAAGCCAGAAAGAGGAGTGGCGACGACATGCCGTACGAGGGCTCTTTTTCCACATACCGCAGCGACTCTACCTGTAGCCCGACTCTGCGGGCGTATCGTTCGATTGCCGCACGCGAGTTCAACGCGTACGTTGTGCGATGTGGTCCGTGGGCGTGGTCCGAGAGATTGCGCAGTCGATTAGCAGCCCTATCGTGCATCCAGTGCGGCAGCAACCACCCAGCAACGGCAACGTAGTGGAAGCGATTCGGCGTGCGGAATACATACACGCCAGCAGGCTTGAGGATGCGCGCAATCTCAATCAGGTGGTTCAACGGATCCTCTATATGCTCAATCACGTAATTCGAAACGCACGCGTCGAATGAAGCTGACTCGAATGGAAATGTCGCGCTGTCGAGAACGCTTGCGCTTGCTAAGGCTGTATTGCTGAGCACGTCCGGGTCCGGATCAATCCCGTGCAGGTCACCGATGCTCGCAAGGAACGCCGACGTCGGGTTGGTGGCACCCGCCCCGATTTCGAGGATCCTGCCCGCTCGCGGGATCTTCTCGCGACACAGCGCATGAAACTCGCTGGTGCCATCCATCCAGCCGTTCGCGGGGTTGTAGAACCGCTCGAGATATCGTTGTTGCCAGAACTGAGTGCGCAAGTTTGTGTCTCGCCCAATGATAGGCTCTGGCGCAGCGTTTGGAGACCCACCACAATTGGTCGCACGGGCGGCTGCGATGAAGCGCGTATCCATGACAACGTATCGCGCGGACCTATTCAAAACCTGCGACTTGGCGAGATGACGCGCAACCTGGCGGTGCTGGGCCTGGCCGAGCGGCGCGACCCAACGACCCGAACGCTCGATCCTGACGTGTGGTTGCGGCGCTGCGCCGCGCTCTGGGCACTGGGCCGTACTGTGGATGCATTCGACATTGCCTTGATCGGCTTCGCCGTGGGCGTGTGGTTTGCGTCGGGTTGGCTATCTCTTCTTGGGTTGATGGCTCTGGCGGTGGTGTGGTGGCGCCGGCGGCGGGCGCTGGGCGAACGGGCGGTCAGCCCTTTGTATCGACCAATTGGCGTTCTGGTGGCGCTGGCGATCCTGGCGGTGTTGCCGTCCGCTGACCTCGAGGTCAGCCTGACTCGTTTGCTCGGGCTCGGGCTGGGCGTCGTGCTGTACCTGCGCATGTTCGACCTCCTCGACAACGAAAAGCGGCTGTGGATTCTGGTCTCGGGCCTGGCGATGGTGGGCGTGCTGGTGGCGCTGGTCGGGCTGGTGGGCACCGATTGGCGGCTGGACGGCGCGCCGGCGCTGCGCGCGGTCAAGGAGCACCTGCCCAGGTTGATCACGTTCCTGCCGCGCTCCGAGGCGGGTGGACTCAACCCCAACAAACTGGCCGCCGCACTGGCCATGCTGTTACCGCTGCCGACGGCGGTGATGCTGTTTACGCCCGGACGCTTCCTGCGCCTGGGCTGGGGCACGGGCGCGGCGCTGATCGGCATCGCCCTGGTGCTGACCGAATCGGCAAGCGGTCTGCTGGCCGGGGCGGGCGCGCTGACGGCCCTGGCGGGAATGCGCTCGCGCATGGCGCAGCGGGTGCTGCCGCTGCTGGGCATCGTAGTGCTGGGCGTTGTGTGGTGGATCGGCCCAGGCAGCATTGCCGAGGCCTGGCTGGGCCTGTCGCTTGCGCCCGAAGAGCCGCCATCGCTCGATGCCCGATTCAAGGTCTGGTCGGTCGCC
>Ga0137373_10007071_pt1 | contig 11968 bp, 8 predicted proteins | sample SagtaG_5_FD_104912 | JGI IMG/M metagenome (GOLD analysis project Ga0137373, IMG submission 104912) | Vadose zone soil microbial communities from Sagehorn Ranch, Mendocino, California, USA - Sage1_R_80_16 metaG | ecosystem: Environmental > Terrestrial > Soil > Vadose zone | place: USA: California...
CATCGCCTCGAGCACGGCGAGTCCGAAGCCCTCCCAGCGCACCGGGTGGACGAGCAGCGTGGCACGCCGCAGCCATACGGCTACGTCCGGGACCCGTCCCGCCAGGAAGACGCGGCGCTCCAGACCCTGCTCTTGCGCCAGAGCCTCGAGCGTCGCACGCTCCGGACCCTCGCCGAGCACGACGAGCACGGTGTCCTGCGGCAGCGACCGGAGCGCGCGCACGGCGACGTCGACGCCCTTCTGCGGCGTCAACCGGGCGACGACGAGCAGGATCCGCGCACCGGGTGGGATGCCGTCGGGCGGGTTCTCACCCCACGGCTCGGGCAGGTCGTCGAGCCCGTAGTGGATTGTCTCCACCTTGGCGGCCGGCACGCCGACGCGCTCGATCGTGAAGCGGCGCAGCGCGGCGGTGATGGCGACGATCCGGTCGGCGAGCCGCGCGAGGCCTCGCTCGACGTGGCGGAACGGGCCGAGCCTGAAGGGATCGTCGTTGTGCTTGGTCGAGACGAGCCGCGCGCCGCGAAGTTTCGCTGCGGCGCCGCCGTACACGTCGGCGTGCACCAGGTGGGTGTGGACGACGTCGGCTCGCGTCGCCGCGACGAGCCGCGCGAGCAGGAGCGGGTCGAGGTCGCGCGGCGCCGGGATCCGCACGGCCGGCACTCGCAGCGCGCCGTAGAAGTCGGACGCATCCCACGCCGGATCGTCGAGGCCGACGAACACGGGCTCGATCCCGCGCTCCGCGAGTGCCGGCAGCAACGTCAGCAGGTGCCGCTCGGAGCCGCCGATCCCGCGTATCCGATGAACGTGCATCACCCTCATGCCCGCACCGGCTGGCGGCCGCGGCGCTCCTGCACCCATTCGGCCGCGCGGGCCAGCGCCGCGGCGGCGAGCAGCACGACGAGGAAGTCCCACGCCACTCGGTAGCGCGTCGCGCCGACGAAGGCGAGTGCCGCCGCCGTCTGGTAGCCGAGCAGTAGCAGGGCGAGCCAGGCGAACGCGCGCGGAGCGACCAGCAGCCCCGCGGCTGCCAGCACGTAGGCCGCCCACATGTAGGCCGGCTCGACGACGCGCCGGCCGACGTCCAGCCGCGTTCCCTCGCCCGGGCGGCCGCTCGTCTCGAAGACGCTCGGCTGCCAGAGCAGCTTCGCCGACAGCGCCGCCAGCTTCGCCTTGCCGCCCGGGTGGTGCCGCCAGTACTGGAACGTCAGGTGCTCGAAGTAGCTCATCTGCCGGCACTCGTCCGGGTAGAAGCGGTAGGCGAGATCGGCGCGCCCCTTCACGTAGTAGCCCCACGCCTCCTCGGGCGTGTAGTAGTCGCCGCGCGGCCGCGGCGGGTGCCGCACGTTGTCGATCCACTGGCCGTGCGAGAGCAGGCCGTACGTCTGCGAGTTGTTCGCCTTCCACAGCGCACGGCCGTCCGTCGTGAGTGCCCAGCAGCCGACGTTCGCCCTGTTCCGCACGAGCCACGGCGCGACCGCGACCGCAGCTCCGGCGAGCACCAGCGCCGCGAGCGACCAGGTCGCCACCTTCGAAGCGGGTGCTGTCCCCCTCGCTGCGACCTGGTCGTTGCTCCGCGCGCGCGGCAGCCGCCAGAGCAGAAACGCGGCGCAGAGCACCGGCACCAAGACGAGGCGCGTGTTGCCGAGGATCGCCAGCCCCGAGACGATCCCGAGCGCGGCCGCGAGCCGCTTCGACGGGCGCTCGGCGACGACGAGCGTCAGCAGCACGAGCGCGGCCGCGCAGACCTGGTCGACGATCTCGCGGTTGACGTGCACGTCGTGCCAGGCGAGGTACGGGTTGAGCGTCGCGAGCGCCGCGCCTGCGACTGCCGCGCGCGGCCCGAGCATGCGCCGCCCGATCTCGTACACGAGCAGGGCGGTGACAGCCGCGAGCGCGATCTGCGCGAGCCCGATCGCGATCCAGTCGCGCCCGAAGAGCCAGTAGACCGGGATCAGGAACCAGCCGTAGAGCGGCTGCGTGTAGGCCGAAGGCTCTCCCGGGATGAAGCCGAACGTCCCGTGCTTGACGAACGTCTCGGCGAACGTGTCGCTCTTCTCCGTGAAGGAGCCGGTGATCGCGCCGCGCTCGTGCAGGAGGAGTGCGAGCCGGGGGAGGACGCAGACCGCGACGAGTGCGGGATACGCGACGCGGCGGCTCACCGCCGGGCGACCGCCGCCGCAGCCGGCGCGCCCGACTCGACGTGCGTGCGCTGCCACAGCTCGAGCATGACCAGCGCCCACAGGCGATGGCCGTGATCGGCACGCCCCGAGGCGTGCTCGTCGAGCAGGCGTTCCACCGCGCCGGGGCGGAACCAACCGCGCGCCCGCGCCCGCTCGTCGAGCAGCAACTCTCGGGCGAGCGGTCGCAGCTCGTTGCGGAACCAGGCGGCGAGCGGCACGCCGAAGCCGCTCTTTCCGCGTGCGGCAACCTCGGGCGGAAGCAGGTCGGCGAACGCGCGGCGCAGCGCGACCTTGCCCTCCCGCCCGTCGAGCTTCAGCGAGCCGGGCAGCGAGAGCCCGAGCTCGACGACACGGTGATCGAGCAGCGGCGAGCGCAGCTCGAGCGAGTGCGCCATCGAGGCGATGTCGGACTTCGGCAGCAGGTCGCCGGGAAGGTATGTCGCGACGTCGAGCAGCTGCAGGCCGGCGACGCCGGCGGCGGGCGGGGGGCCGAGCAGGAAGCCCGCCGAGGTGAGGGCGCCGATCTGCTCCTTCGCCTCGTCGGTCCAGAGGCCGGCCCGGTCGCTGAGCGAGAAGACCTGCATCAGCTGTCCGTACCGCTCTGCGCGGGGTGCGGCCGCCGCCTCGAGGAAGCGGGCCGCGCGGAAGAGCGTCGAGCGGCGCTCTCGTCTGCCGGCCGGCAGCGCGCGCAGCAGCCGCGCGCCCGCGGACGCGGCCGGGGCGGGCAGCCGTCCGGCGAGCTGCATCGCCGCGTAGCGTTCGTAGCCGGCGAACGACTCGTCGCCGCCGTCGCCGACGAGCGCGACCGTGACCTCGTTGCGCGCCGCCTCACAGATCAGATAGAGGGGCAGCGCCGCCTCGTCGCCGAGCGGCTCGTCGAACGCCGCGGCGAGCCGGGGCAGCGTCGCGGCGGCGTCCGGCTCGAGCACGACCTCCTGGTGCCGCGTCGCGTAGCGCTCGGCGACCGCGCGTGCGTAGCGGCGCTCGTCGTAGCGCTCGTCGGCGAAGCCGACCGTGAACGTCCGCACGGGCTCCGCCGAGGCCTGCGCCATCAGCGCGACGACGACGGCCGAGTCGATGCCCCCGGACAGCAGCGCGCCGAGCGGCACGTCGGCGGCGAGCCGGTGCCGCACGGCCGCAGTCACCACCTTGCGGACGCGCTCGAGCCACTCGTCCTCGGAGAGCTCCTCATCGGCGTCGCTGCGCGGCTCCCAGTAGCGCTCCACCCGCTCCGACCCGCCCTCCGCGACGAGCAGTGACGCGGGCGGCAGCCGGTGGATGCCGCTGAGTGCCGTCCGCTCGCCGGGCACGTACTGGAGCGCGAGGTAGGCGTCGAGCGCGGCCAGGTCCGGTTCGCGCACCACGCCGGGGAGCGCGAGCAGCGACTTCAGCTCCGACGCGAACGCGAGCGTGCCGTCGCCGAGCCTCGTCCAGACGAGCGGCTTCTTGCCGAGTCTGTCCCGCGCGAGCACGAGCCGCCGGCGCGGCGCGTCCCAGAGCGCGATCGCGAACATCCCCTCGAGCCGCTCCACGAAGCGCGGGCCGTGCTCCTCGTAGAGGTGTGGGATCGTCGGCGTGTCGCCGCGCCCGCGCACCTCGTGACCGTTTGCCGCGAGCTCCTCGCGCAGCTCGGCGAAGTTGTAGAGCTCGCCGTTGAAGACCGCGAAGATCTCTCCCGTCTCGTTCGCGACCGGTTGGTAGCCCAGCTCCGGGTCGAGAACGCACAGCCGCTGGTGACCGAGCACGCACGACCCGAAGGCGTCGGTCGAGCCCTCGTCCGGGCCGCGGTGGCGGATCCGTGCGCGCATGGCGTCGACGAGCAGCGGAGGAGGCGGGTCGGCCGGCGAATAGAGTCCGCAGATCCCGCACATGCGCCACAGTGTGCCTTCCCCGTCCGCCGGAACTGCCGCGGTCGTGTCGTGCCACGTCGAGCGCCCGCTCGACGACGAGGCGTGGCGCCGCTTTGACGCGCTCCAGCGCCGGCGCCCCGGCGGCTTCGACGTGATTGCCCTGATCCGCCCGCCCGACCCCGAGCACGGCGAGGACGAGGAGCGCTGGCTCGAGCGGGCCCGGCACGCTGCCGCGCGTGCGCCCTTCGGGCTCCACACGCACTGGACGAGCCCGACCCACGCAAGACCGACGGGCGGCGACCCGGCCGCGCGGGTGCGGCGCGAGGTGGCGTGGTTGCGGGACCGCGGCCTCGAGCCCACGTACTTCTGCGGCGGCGGCTGGTACACGGACGAGGCGGTGCAGGCGGCACTGCGCGACCTGGGACTCGTCGACTGCACGGTGCGCGGCGGTGATCCTTCCGCCGAGACCCTGCCGACGACGCACTCGCTCGGCGCTCTCGCGCGCGTCGTGCTGCGGCCCCTGCCGCGATACCTGCACGCCTACTTCCACGACTACGACCTGCTCGACGGGCGGCGGCGCCTGTCGCTCGTCGTTGCGCTCGCGATCCTCGGCCGCCGGACACGCTCCCTGATCGCTTCGTAGCGCCGGTCCAAGCCGTCGAGGCGCAGCATTCCGGGCGCCGGAGTAGCGCCGGGCGGGAGGAGCGCGGCTCGGCGCGGAGTAGAATTGCCCGTCTCGTGGCGACCAAGCCTGTTGTCGATACGGCTTCCAGCGCGGGCGACGACGGCTCGCCGGAGCATCCCACCTTCGCCGGCGACATCCGCTCGGCGCGCGTGCCGGGGCTGCAGTTGCGGGCGCTCACGCGCCGCGCGCTGAGTATGGCGTCGCTGATCGCCATCGATCTTGGCGGTCTCGCGGGCTCGCTGTACCTGGCGCTGGTCCTGCGCGAGCTCTACTACGGCGAGCGGCCGGTCCTCTGGGGCCTGCCGTGGGACGCCGAGGCGAAGTGGCTGCCCTTCCTCACGCTCGTGACCGTGCTCGTCTTCTGGCGCGCAGGGCTGTACGCGCCGCGCGAGCAACGCGCCGGCGCCGGGCGGATCGTCTCCTCGCTCCTGCTCGTGACGGTGATCACGCTCGCCTTCGTGGTCGGAACCGGCTACCAGCACACGACCTTCGGCCTCTACGCCACCGCGTTCGTGCTGAGCGTGATCGTGATCGGTCTGCTGCGAGCGAGCCACGAGGTGCTCACGAGGGACCTCTGGCGCGTCGCCGGTGCCCGCCGGCGCGCCGTGCTCGTGGGCGAAGGCGAGCGGCTGGCGACGCTCCGGCGCGCGCTCGGGCTCGCGCGAGGGGGGATCGAGTACGACTTCCTGGGCGCGCTCTCGTCGAGCGGAGACGGCGCGGCCGTCGGTCTGCCGATGCTCGGTCGCGTGGCCGAGCTGACCCGCGTCCTCGCCGAACACCATCCCGACGAGCTGATCGTGAGCGGCGTCGACCTGCGCGAGGAGGAGCTGCTCGACCTCGTCCAGGAGGCGCACCGGTGGGGCGTGAAGGTGCGGATCGCGCCGACGACCGCGGACTTGCTGACGCAGCGTGTCGAGTACGTGGCCGGCCAGGGAGTGCCGCTGTTCGAGCTGCGGCCGCCGGTCGTTGCCGGTCTCGACTGGGCGGTGAAGCGCGCCTTCGACCTCGTCGTCAGCGGTCTGCTCATCGTGCTGGCGGCGCCGGTGTGGCTCGTGATCGCGCTCGCCGTGAAGCTCGACTCGCCGGGCCCCGTCTTCTACCGCGACCGCCGCGTCGGCCTCGGCGAGCGGGAGTTCGGCATGTTCAAGTTCCGCTCGATGCACGTCGACGCCGCCAAGAGCCAGGGCGCGCTCGAGACGGCCAACGAGGCGTCGGGGCCGCTGTTCAAGATCAAGGACGATCCCCGCGTCACGCGCGTCGGCCACCTGTTGCGCCGGTACTCGATCGACGAGCTGCCGCAGGTGCTGAACGTGCTCCGCGGCGAGATGTCGCTCGTCGGTCCGCGGCCGCTGCCACTGCGCGACTACGTGCAGCTCGACGATTGGCACCGGAAGCGCTACCTCGTCCTCCCGGGGATGACGGGCCTGTGGCAGGTGTCGGGCCGCATCGACCTCAGCTTCGACGACCTGGTTCGCCTCGACTTCTACTACCTCGAGAACTGGTCGATCTGGCTCGACATCTCGATCCTCGCGAAGACGCTCCCCGCGGTCCTTGCGCGCCGCGGCGCGTACTGAGCTCCCACGGGGCCTCTAACCGTTCCTTCACGAGCCCTTGCCAGAATGGGGGACGGTGCAGTCCCCGAAGATCCTTGCGGTCGCGTCGGCCTCCGACCTCGACTTCCGCTACGGCTGCACCCCGGCCTGGTGGCAGCTCTGGAAGGGGATGGCCGAAGCGGGAATCGACCTCATCGTGACGCCGTACCGTGGCCGCGCGATCGAGTCGCCCTGGTGGCGGACGGCGCCGAACCCGCTCTACCGCGAGGCGGAGTCGTTCGCGGCGCTGCGCGCCGCCGCGGCCCGGTTGAAGGGCGACCGCTACCTGCGCCGGGCCGAGTCGCATCCGGCCGACACGCGGACGGACCGGCTCGTGCGCGAGGCCATCTGGCGGTACGTCACGCCGCGTTGGCGACGCCACCTCGAGCGGATCCTCGAGCGGGAGGCCGACGTCGACGCGGTCGTCGTCTTCACGGTGCCGATGAGCCACCTGCGGGGCATCCCCTCGGCGCTGCGCGAGCGCTTCGGCATCCCCGTCGTGTTCTACGACGGCGACGTCCCGATGAGCCTGCCGGAGTTCGGCGGCATGGACACGGGCTTCAACTACTACCACGGGGCCGACCCGTCGGAGTACGACCTCGTGCTGTCGAACTCCGAGGGCGGCATCCCGCGCCTGCTCGAGCTCGGCGCGCGGCGCGCGGAGGCGCTCTTCTGGGCCGTCGACCCGGAGCTGTTCGCGCCGCAGCCCGTCGAGAAGAAGCTCGACGTCTTCTTCTACGGCTACGGCGACAAGTTCCGCCGCGAGTGGATGCACGCGCTCGTCGGCGAGCCGAGCCGGCGCCTGGCGGACGCGAGCTTCGCGCTCGGCGGCCGCGACTTCCGCGGCGACGTCGGCGCGGCGGCGATACTCGGAGACGTCCCGTTCAACGCCTTTCCGCGCGCGATCTCGGCCGCGCGGATCAACCTCAACGTGACGCGCCGTGCGCACGCGACCGTTTCCGCGTCGTCCACCTGCCGCCCGTTCGAGCTCGCCGCCTGCGGAGCGGCGATCGTCTCGAATCCTCACGAGGGGATCGAGCGCTGGTTCGAGCCGGGCCGCGAGCTGCTCGTCGTCGCCGACGCGGACGAGGCGACCCAGGCCTACCGCGACCTGCTCGCGGATCCTGCTCAGGCGGAGGAGATGGGGCGACGCGCACGCGAGCGCGTGCTCGACGAGCACACGTACGCGCACCGCGCACGGCGGCTGCTCGAGCTACTCGGCCTAGGTCTCGGCGTCCCGGCGGCGGCCCGTGCCTGGAAGTGATCTCGAGATGGGGGTTGAGCGGCCGGCGGGGCGGGCGGCGCCCCCCGCGCTCGCCGAGCTCCGGCGGGTGGCCATCGTCCCCGCGCTGAACGAGGAGCACACGGTGCCGCACGTGATCGACGAGCTGCGCGCGTTCGATCCCGGCCTCGACGTCGTCGTCGTCGACGACGGATCCACCGACGGCACGGCTGCGGTCGCGGCCGCGAAGGGCGCCCACGTCCTGCGCCTGCCGTTCAACCTCGGCATCGGCGGCGCCGTCCAGACGGGCTTCCGCTTTGCCTTCGAGCAGGGGTACGACCTCGCGGTGCGGGTCGACGGCGACGGGCAGCACGACCCGGGCCAGCTCTCACGGATCCTCGAGCCGGTGCTGCGGGACGAGGCCGACATCGTGGTGGGCTCACGCTTCGCCGCGGCCGAGGGCGGGTATCGCTCGACCCGGTCGCGGCGTCTCGGCATCCGGGTCCTCGCGGCGGTCGTCTCGCGCATCGTCGGCCAGCGTGTCACCGACACGACGTCGGGCTTCCAGGCCCTGAACCGGCGCGGGATCGCGCTCTTCGCGCGGGACTACCCGCACGACTACCCCGAGGTGGAGGCGACCGTGATGGTCTTCCGGCACCGGCTGCGGCTGCAGGAGGTGCCGGTCTCGATGCGCGAGCGCGGCGGCGGCAACTCCTCGATCACGGCCCTGCGCTCGATCTACTACATGGTCAAGGTGCTGCTCGCGATCTTCGTCGGGCTCTTTCGCCGTAACGTCGTCCCGCAGGAGGGATCCGAATGACGCCGCTTGCCGTCTCGATCGCCGGAGCGCTCGCCTCGTTCGCGCTCGTCGTCGTCGTGCTCGAACTGATTCGCAGCCGCCGTCTGCGCGAGCGCTACGCGCTCCTCTGGCTCGTGACCGGCCTCGTGCTCACCGCGCTGTCGGCGTGGCGCGAGGGCCTGAACACGATCGCCTCGTGGCTCGGTGTGCGCAGCTACCCACCGGCGGTGCTGTTCGCCGTCGGGATCCTCTTCATCCTCGCGGTCCTGCTGCACTACTCGACCGTGATCTCGCGGCTGTCCGACCAGAACGTGGTGCTCGCACAGAAGCTCGCGCTGCTCGAGCAACGGCTGCGGGAGCCGACCCGGACCTAGAAGAGCGCGTGGTGCTCGCGGATCCCGTAGAGCGTGAAGCGCAGCTCGAGGATCTCGAACGCGATCATGAGGGCTGCGACGCCGAGGCCGACGAGCCGGCGGCGGGAGAGCAGGTCGACGGCGAGCCCGAAGCCGACCGCCCAGGCGGCCACGGTGGTCAGGAGGTAGCTGGCCTTCAGCAGGTCGCTGCCGGGGCTCGGCAGCACCCAGGCGCGCCACAGGTACGCACCGACGGCGACGATCGGGAGCAGGATCAGCGGCAGGCTCGGAATCCGCTCCAGCCGCCTGCGGACGGCCAGCCCGACGAAGAGCAGCCAACCGCCGATCGAGAGCAGCGTCGGGACGATGCCGATGGAGCTCTGGTCCTGGAGCACGGCGAGCGCCTCCCGCGAGGGGCCCTGGCTGTAGCTCGACCACGCGAAGGCGCCGTACCAGTCGCCCCACAGGTCGGCGTACGTCTGCGCGAACGCCTCGCCGGCGAGGGAGGGGCGCACGGGCCGGTTCAGGACGTCGCCCGCCGAGAAGTCGAAGAAGGTTGCCGCGTCGACGCCGGAGGCGGGCCGGAACTCGAGCGATGACAGCGAGGCACCCGGCTGGCCGCGGTGCGACACGACCTGCCTGACGTACCACGGGGCCGTGACGGTCACGAGCGCGACGCACGCGAGCACGATCGCGCGCACGGGCATGTGCCGCCGGAACCGCCGCGTCGCGAGCGCCGCGAGCAGCGAGAGCGCCACGGCGGCGGAGGTGAACAGGCTCGACGCCCGCACCAGCTGCCCGGCTGCGACGATCGCGCCGAGGCCGACGAGCTCGCCGAGCCCGAGCCTGCGCCGTACGAGCATCCAGGTCGTCATGGTCACCGCGGCGGTGGAGAGCAGCATGTTCAGCGACTCGGGCTGGAACATCGCCTCCGTCTTCGGGACGACCGGAAGGAGCGCGAAGAACCCGACTGCTCCGACCCAGACGACGGGCCTGGACGGGAACAGCAGCCGAACGAGAACCAGCAGCAGCGCGGCGGTCGCGAGGACGAAGACGACGTTGAGGTACTGCGCCGCCTGGTGCGGCTGCGCCATGCCCAGGTGCTCGGCGAACCGCGTCGCCAGGCCGGCGACCGCGTAGTAGCCCGGCGGCGCGTAGAAGGCGCCGCTCTCGACCGCCGACGGCAGCGCGCCGTGGTAGACGAGTTGATCCGCGTACTGGATGTGCTCGGGAGCGTCGTAGCCGAGTTGAAGCGGATAGCGGGTCGCATTCCAGACGCCGACGAACAGGACGAGGGCGAAGCAGCATCCGATCGTCGCGGCCGCCCACATCGGCGCGGCGACCGTGCCCGCTCGAGTAGCAGCGGGCGCGCCGAGCGCCGGCCGATTCAGGAAGCGCCGCAGACGCCGCAGTGTCTCCGACGGGGTCGCGGACTCGGGCGCCGAGCCTCGTGGGAGGAGCCGCGGAATCGCCGCGACGAGGAGCGCGAAGGCGCCCCATACCGGCAGCATCGTCTCCAGCAGCGAGAGGTTGCGGGCGGCCGAGGTCGCCGTGCCTGCCGCGGGCACGGAGAGAAACCCGGCGAGAAAGATCACTCCGAGCACGGTTCCCGCCACGCGGCGAGTTCGCAGCATCGCGACGATGCCCGCGAGCGCCAGCCACTCGAGCAGGCGGCCGCTCCAGAAGTTCTCGCCGAGCGGCGCCAGTGCGTCGGCGGCCGCCCCGACCGAGAAGGCCGCGAAGGGCGACGCGAGCCATCCTGCGGCAACGGCGGCGGCGACCACTGCGAGCGACGCGGCGGACAGGACCGCCGCCGTGGCGGCGAGCCGTGTGCGTCGCCCGATCGCCAGGGCCGCGACCGGTGCGATCGCGACCACGGCCGCTCGGGGCGCGAAGGCCGCGCCGACCGCCGCCGCGCCCACCGCCGCTGCGGCGTCCAGCATTGCGTACGTCTCCAGGGCGCGCACGGTGAGCAGCGCGGCAGCGAGAAACGCCACCATTGCCACGAAACGAGCGTCGGCGGCGAGACCGACGACATGGACGAGGAAGCCGTGGGCGTAGGTGTGGCGGAAGCTGCGGTTCGAATAGAGCAGGCCGACGTACGGCAGCACCACCCACACGAGCGCCGCCCCGGCGGCGTAGACGCGGCTCCACAGCCGCGACGAGGTCTCGTAGACGAGCACGAGCGCCACCGGGAGCAGGACAAAGACCTGCACCACGGTGGCCGCTGTTGAGCCCTCGTGCCCGACGGTGAGGGCGACGGCGAGCACCAGGGCCCACTGCAACGCTGCAAGCGGCACGAGGATCGCGCGCCGCGGTGCGGCATCGAGCCGTCGGCAGCCGGCCTCCAGCACGCTGCGGCCGCGCTCCAAGTAGGGCGTGACGAGGCCGCCCGTGCGAGCGTCGGTCGCCGCCATCAGCGGCTTACCGAGGCCGCCGTCTGCTCCCGGTACCAGCCGACCGTCTTCGCGAGCCCCTTGCGCAACGACGTCTCCGCCTCGAACGCGAAGAGCTCGCGTGCGCGCGACGGGTCGAGGCTGCGACGCGGCTGGCCGTTCGGCATCGACGTGTCCCACACGATCTCGCCGTCGAAGCCGACGAGCTCCGCGACGAGCTCCGCCGTCTCGCGGATCGACGTCTCGACGCCGGTGCCGATGTTGACCGGCTCGGAGCGGTCGTAGCGCGCGGACGCGAGGACGAGGGCCTCGACGCAGTCCTCGACATAGAGGTACTCGCGTGTCGGCGAGCCGTCGCCCCAGAGCACGACCTCGTCAGGCGACTCGATCATCTTCCGGATCAGCGCCGGGATCACGTGCGAGGTCTCGAGGTCGAAGTTGTCCCGCGGCCCGTACAGGTTCGTCGGCAGCAGGAACACCGTGTTCAGCCCGTACTGCTCGCGGTATGCCTGCGCGCCCACGAGCAGGGTCTTCTTCGCGATCCCGTACGGCGCGTTCGTCTCCTCCGGGTAGCCGTCCCAGAGGTCGGCCTCCCGGAACGGCACCGGCGTGTGCTTCGGGTAGGCGCAGACGGTGCCGACGAGCACGAGCTTCGGCGTCCCCTGCAGCCGGGCCTGCTCGAGCACGTTCACGCCCATCTGGAGGTTCGCGTACCAGTAGCGGCCCGGGTTGGCGCGGTTGGCGCCGATGCCCCCGACCTCGGCCGCGAGGTGGAAGACGAGGTCCGGCCGCGCGTCCGCGAACAATCGGGCCGCGTCGTCCTCGTGCGTCAGGTCGTAGTCCCGTCGCCGGGCTGCGAAGACGTCCTCTCCGGCAGACTCGAGCCGCTCG
>Ga0137373_10007073_pt1 | contig 11967 bp, 10 predicted proteins | sample SagtaG_5_FD_104912 | JGI IMG/M metagenome (GOLD analysis project Ga0137373, IMG submission 104912) | Vadose zone soil microbial communities from Sagehorn Ranch, Mendocino, California, USA - Sage1_R_80_16 metaG | ecosystem: Environmental > Terrestrial > Soil > Vadose zone | place: USA...
TATTTCGCAAACGCTGTCGCGAGTTGATTGTAATCAAAGTTGGCCACAGGCAAGGAGCGGCTGCCACGTGAAAATGACACTGGACCGGATGGCCAGACCAAAAGAACGAGGCAGGACATCATGCATACATCGGTGTAACCGGTGATGGCCCGCCGGTCAATCGCCGGTCTGTGCGGGGCGCATGACGAAAATCTCCAGCCGGTCAACCATCGCCGACTTTTGAGGCGGAAGTATCTGGGAAACAGATAGGCATTAACCTTCGCGGTGCGATTTTGAGCCACGATTGAAACAATTGTTGGCTTGAGTCCTCGGCCGGCGTGGCTGAGTTCCATCGTTGGAACGACCGGCCCACCGGCAGGTCAGTGCGAAGAGTTCCCTCCAACCTGCGCTTGCTCTCCTATCCGTGGTATCCGGGAAATCCGTGGTGAGCCTCTGAATGAACGACGAGAGAAGACCACGGATTTCCCGGATGTCACGGATCAGAAGACGGCGCGGCGGTGGGTGTTCCAGGAGAAGAGATTATTGCGAATACACAACGCAGTTCCGAATTCTTGCCCGGCTCTGCATTTCAAGGGCGCAAGCTTTGAGCCACGGAGTGGCGTCAGAAAGTAGCCCACGGCGTGAGCCGTGGGAGGTGACACAATGGTGGGGCAGCCCCGGCAGGGGCGACAGAAACAGTCGATCGTTACCAATCCATGGGAAGCGGATTGCTGGTCGAGGTCCATACTTGAAAAAGACCAGTGGCCAGGCAGCAACCGAGGCCGGAACCTTGGCCTCCGCCAGAACCGGCGTGAGCCCAGGCGTTCGCCGAGTCCAGGAAAGCCTGAGAATGGACACGTATGAATGGCTTGAAAGAAATCATCAACGCCCATCCGTTTTTCCGCGGCATGAAGCCGCAGTACATGGAAATTCTGGCCTATGGCGCGACCGCCGCGAAAATCAAGCCGGAGCAAATCCAATTGGATCAGGCTTGACCCGCCCCGCGGATTTCCGGCACTTCGACGAGCGAGATGTATAAACCAAGATTTTTGATCGCGTCGGCGAACTTGTCATAGTCCACCGGCTTGACGATGTAACTGTTGCAGCCGAGGGCGTGACAGCGTTCCACTTCGCGCGGGTCGTCCGTGGTGGTCAGCATGATCACCGGGATTTTGCGCAGTTCGTCATTTTGTTTCATCCGCCGGAGCACTTCCACGCCGTCGACCTTGGGCATCCGGATGTCGAGCAGCATCAGGTAGGAAGTGTCCGTCTGGTGTTGCGGCCCGGTGCCCTGGCCGAAAAAGAAGTCGAGCACCTGCTGGCCGTCCTCGAAGCGTTGCGTCGGATTGTGCAATCCGACCCGGGAAAGATTCTTCTCGATGAGCCGCGCGTGGCCGGCTTCATCGTCGGCGATTAGGATCACGACTTCCCTGGTCATGCGTTCTGTTTTCATCGGGCATTGCGGTTCTGGCCGGCGGCTGGTCAGTGGCGGAAGGCGCCCACGCCGCATTAAAGTGACCGCTCACGGCGGGCAGGGAAACAAAAAACGTGCTGCCCGTGCCCGGCTCGGACTCGACCCAAATTTTTCCATCCTGCCGTTCCAGGATTCGCTGGGCGATGGTCAATCCCAACCCTTCGCCCGTGCCGACGGAAGGATTGAGCCGATGGAAAATCTCGAAGACCCGCGACTGGTGTTCCGGGGCGATGCCCATGCCATTATCCTCGACCGCGTAACAGGCGCGCCCGTCCTGGACGTGGCCGCGGACGCGAATCCGCCCGGGCCGTGCCGGTTCCAGGTATTTCAAGGCATTGTCCACCAGGTTGGAAAAGACCTGGTTGACTTGCGTGGCGTCGCCGAGGCACGGCGGCAGGCTGCCGATCTCCAGGGAGGCGCCGCTCCGCTTGATTTGGAACTCCATGGTCCGGCCGATCTCCTGCAACATCGCGTTCATGTCGAGCGGCCCGAGGGTGAGGGCGGCGCGGCCCAGTCGGGAAAAGCGCAGGAAGCCGGCGAGCAGCCGGTCCATCTTGGCCACGCCGGCCTGGATAAAGGACAAGGCTTCCGCCACATCTTCCGCGAGCAACTGGAGCAGTTCGCGCTTGGCCGCGAATGTATTGGGGGCTTCGGCCAGCCTGGTCTTGAGGCGAGCGCAGGCGTGGGCCAGTTCATTGCTGAAGCCCTGAACATTGACCAGCGGCGAACGCAAGTCGTGCGACGCCACGTAGACCACCGTTTCGAGCTCCTTGTTTTTCTCCGCCACTTCCTGGGCGTAGCGGGCCAGCTTCTCCTCGTCCGCCTTGCGCGCGGTGATGTCGGTGCGAATGGCGACGTACTGCACGGGTTTGCCCGCCTCGTTGAGGAAGGGAAAGATGGTCGTGTCGACCCAGTAGAAGGAGCCGTCCTTCGCGCGGTTGCGAATCTCGCCATGCCAGACCTGGCCGTGGGCGATGGTGGTCCACAAACCACGGATGAATTCCTTTGGGTGATAACGGGAGTTGATGATGCGATGGTCCTGGCCGAGCAGTTCCTGGCGGGCATATTTCGAGATGGCGCAGAATTTGTCGTTGACGTAGGTGATTTTGCCCGACGCATCGGTGATGGCGACAATGGAGTGTTCGTCCAGGGCCGCCTTCACGTCCTTCAGCTCCTTCAGCGCCGCGAGGATGCGCTGTTCGGATTCTTTGCGCCCGGATTCAATTGATTGCAGGCGGGCAATCAGTTCCGCCTTGCTCATTTCCGAGTAGTCATTCATCGCCACGGTGCGCGCAACCTAGCATGCGAGCAGCAATCCAATCCAGAGAATCTCTCCGAAGCGGGACCGGCTCGTACCCGAGATAGCACTTCCTGTGGGTCAAATGAGCAAGTACCCAAATACCCAAGTACCCAAATACCCAAATTGACGCCAAGTTGGGTGGGCCAATTCTTCGGCGGTGCTTGGGTATTTGGGTATTTGGGTATTTGGGTATTTGGTCACTGGCCATCGTCCCGCCTTCCTAAACCGAGCCAAGAAACGAGTGGTGAATCGCAAAGTCCGTGTGGTCTGGCGCCGCCATTGGAGCAACGTTACAGAGGCCATAGGGCAAATGACGACTGTTATGAAAACGAAAACCGCACAAGCAAGAAGCGAACCTGGCGCGGCGGCGGCGGCGGCGGTTTGCGTGCGCCGGCCGGCCACGGTTCGAGTCGACTCCGGCACCGCCTCAGCGACGGCCTCAGCGCCGACCAAGTTATGAAGACCGCGACCCTGCTCCCGGAATTGACCAGCGCGGGTTCGATTCCATCAGCCAGCACCGCCTTCGGCTGTCCGCGTGACTTCCTGGACAACTGTTTCGTCTACACCGTGGTGTCGGCTCGCGCGGGCGGATTGTCCGTCGGCGTGAACATGAACCCGGACAAGCATTGCGACTTCGACTGCGCCTATTGCGAAGTCAACCGCGATGAGCCGCCTCGCGCCACTCGCCTGGACGTGGGCATCATGGCCGGGGAGTTGGAGCATACGCTGGACCTGGTGCACTCCCGCGAGATTCGCGCGCGCCCCTGTTATCGCAACCTGTCGGATGAACTCTTGAAACTCCGGCATGTGGCGTTGAGCGGGGACGGCGAGCCGACGCTCTGTCCAGAGTTTGGCGAAGCCACGGAGGCCGTCGTTCACCTGCGGGCGCGCGGCCGCTTTCCCTTTTTCAAGCTCGTGCTGATCACGAACGCCAGCGGGCTGGATGAGCCGGTGGTGCAGGAAGGCTTGCGCCTGTTCACTCCCCGGGACGAGGTCTGGGCCAAGCTCGACGCCGGAACCCAGGACTACATGGACCGCGTCAACCAACCCGGTTGCGCCCTGGAGAAAATCCTCGCCAACATCCTCGGCCTGGCGCGTCAGCGGCCGGTCATCGTGCAGAGCCTGTTTCCCATGCTCGATGGCCTTGAACCGCCCGAATCGGAAATCGAAGCCTACGCCCAACGGTTGAAGGAACTGAAGAATAACGGCGCGCACATTCAGTTCGTCCAGATTTATTCGGCCACTCGGCCGACGCCGCATTCCGCCTGTGGTCACCTGCCGCTGCGCAGCCTGTCCCGCATCGCCCGGCGCGTGCGGACGGTCACGGGGTTGACCGCGGAGGTGTTCTGAGCAGGAAGAGAATCATCTCGAGTCTATGACCCTGCCATCCCCTCAACCAGAGAGTTCAGCCGCTCAAGCGCTGGAAACCGCCATCGAATCCCATCCGTTTCTCGTGGGCCTCAAGCCGGATCATCTTCGCGCTTTGAAGGACAACGCCTTGATGATGCGTTACGAGCCCGGGGAAGTGATCTTCCGGGAAGGCGAGCCCGCCAATCGTTTCTACCTGATTCAGCACGGCAAGGTTGCCCTGGAATCGAGCCGGCGCGAGCGCGAGCCGGTCCTCATTCAGCAGATCGGGCCGGGCGACGTGCTGGGCTGGTCCTGGCTCCTGCCCCCGTATTACTGGCACTTTGACGCCCGCGCGGTGGAGCCGACGGAGGCCATCTTTTTCTACGGCACGCGCCTGCGCCAGCAGTGCGAGGACGACCGCGATCTGGGCTACGAACTGCTCAAGCGCATGACCGCGGTGATCATCCAACGCTTGCAGGCCACGCGCCAGCAATTGCTCGACGCCAAAGCGAGAGCGTGAAAATAAGGAATTTACCTATTGGGAAACCGGCGTGATCCCAATTTCAGCGGCCCGGGGACCGGCTACTCTTTGCGTGATGTAGCAACAGCCATTGCGTGAATATGAAGAGGCTCCTCGAAGGACTGAACGGGCCAGTGGCCAGCGTGCCCGCACGCGCCAAAACCATACCCTCTCACCGCATTCTCGTGGTTGAAGATCAGCCCGCCCTCCGCAGCCTGAGCGCGCAAGTGCTCGTCCGCTCCGGCTACGAGGTGGATGTCGCGGAGGACGGCATGGCGGGCTGGGAAGCCCTCCGGGCCGAGAGCTACGACTTGCTCATCACCGATAACCAGATGCCGCGGCTATCCGGTTTGGAGCTGGTGAAAAAGCTCCGCGCCGCCCATCTGGCACTCCCGGTGATCATGGCGTCAGGCACCTTCAGCACGGAGCAGCTCAACCGGCATCGCTCGCTTCAGTTCGCCGCCCTGTTGCTCAAGCCTTTTACCACCGACCAATTGTTGGCGACCGTGCAGGAAATTTTGCGCGCGACGGCCAACGCGGCCAACGTGGCCACGAGCCACGAAGTTTGCTTGCCGGCGCTGGTTCAGGCCCTCAACGACATCCGGCCCGTGCCCCACTGGGGCATCAACGAATGATGGGTTGCGCGGACTTCGCCCAGATTCTCGTCGAGCACGGCATCGACGGCATCTTCCCATGAACCTCCTGATTGCGGATTGCGGATTACAGATTGCGGATTGCGTACTCCGCCACGGTTCATGGCCGGTGAGCAGGTCCGAAAGGAGCAGGCCGCGGTGGGATAAGCCGTCCCTCAGTATCCGTGAAATCCGGGCCATCCGTGGTCTTCTCCGATTTTTCTTCCCGAGGTTAACCACGGATTACTCGGATGACACGGATAATTCTCGCTCAGACCAAGAGGGAAAAGAACAGCCTTTTCCAGAAGGGCAGCCCGGAACGAACCGAGGCGGGCTTCGCCTCTGCCGGAGCAGGGCGGCGACGCTTCGGTTGTCGTTCCTGGTTCCTTTTCACGGCCACCGCTTTTTTTGCGCCGGCAGCCAGCGATCGAGCAGGTCGCGGCAGTTGAGGATTTTCTCCGCCAAATCGAGCGGGACGTAATAATACTGGTTGGAAGCCTCGAAGCCGATGCGCGAATCGCGCGACTGGATCTGGCAGAGGCGGCGGGCCAGCGCGATTTCGTCCTGCAGCGTTTGCTCCAGGATTTCCAAGGAACTCTTGGCGGAAGAGGCGTTGTTGGCCGTTGCCAGTTCGCGGCGCGCCAGAATGAAGCGGGCCTGGTTGGCGACGCTCCGGAAGTGGATGCCGGCGGCGGCCGCGACATGCACTTCGTCGTCCAGGGTCCGCTGTTCGCTTCGACTGAGCCGGGCCAGTCTCGTGGCCTGGGCCAGTTGCTCGAGCGCGGCCGCGAAACCATCGGCGGTTTTCTGAAGCTGTTGGATGAACACCTCCGGCGGATAGACGGCCCGCCACCCGTCAAGGTGGTCGTACGGGAAACCGACCATCGACGCGGCATAGCCCGTCGCTGTCTCCCAGACCGGATTGGCGGGCCCGACTTGCAGCGGGGCGGAATAGACCACGCCAACGTGAAAGGGGAACTCGCTGAAAGAAGCGCTGAATTGGCGCCAGGCGGCGACGATCGGCGGGGCCAGCGTCCTGCCAAAGCGGCGCTCGGCGACGCGTTGCAGGGCGTCGCCCGGCGAGAGTTGGGTGCCAGCTGGCAGGTCGGCAAATTCGGCGACCACCTCGAGATTCGGCGAAGGATAGCCCCCGAGTGTCCAGCCGAGCATCAGGCCGTCGAGGTCGGCGGCGCGCAGGTTGGCCGCGTGGCGGGCGACATTTTCCAGGGCCGGGAGGTAAGGGACAGCCGACAGCTCCCACGAATTGCCCGCCTGGATTTTGGCGATGGCGCGGAGGCCATGTTCGCGGGCCATTTTCCAATGCCGCAGGGCGCGTGGTCCGGGACCGACCGCCGAGATGGAATACTCGCCGACCTCGCTGGGGACGCCGCCGCGCGTGATGGGGAGCTTCCATTCGCTCACGCTCATGAGCGAGACGTCGCGCGGCAGTTGCGCGATGATGCCTTCGGCCCAGGCATCATTCCAGCCCCAGTCCCAGACGATCAACTCCGGTCCTGTTCCCGGCTCGTTTCGACCTGGCCCGGACGCCGGGCGCGTCGCCGCGGGTCCCGGGCTGACGGTGTCTGCGGCCGGTTTCGTGGCAGCCTGGACGTTTGTCCGGCTTTGTTGAATGCCTTCGCCGAATAACCGGTTCACCTCGGCAATCACGTCGGCGGGGGATCGTTGGCCGCAGCGGGGACAGCTCGCCCCACCTCCATGCGACCAGCAGTTGGTCAGGTTTTCCGACGCGCTGATCGTAAAGAAGCCGGCCAAATCGGGCACCGCGCGGCATACTGCCGCGATCGACGCGCGGAGGTATTGTTGAACCTCCGGCTGGCTGGTGCAGAGCGCGGCGTGGTCCCCTTCGACCACGCCCTTCAGCTCCGGGTGCGACTCGAAGAATCGCAAGGGCAATGACCGCGGCTCGTTCAAGTAGAGGTAAACACCGATCTGCCGCCGGCGCGCGCGGCTGACCAGTCGGCCAAGGTTCGCCAGCCGCTCTGCGGAGCGGGCGCTCAATCCCGGCTGCCAGGGAAACGGCGCGAGCCGATTGAGCACGCCTTGCAGCCACACCCCGCTCACCCCGCAGTGCGCCAGCCGGGCCAGGTAGCCGTCCGGATACGGATCGGCGTCGGGCTCGAGCAGCGGGTCGCCATAAAGCGCAAAATAGGATGAGCAAAAGCGCAATTGGTCTGCGCTCGGCGCGCCGGGGACTCCAGCAGGCGGCCGGGAAGTGAGACGGTCAACAAAGCCGAACAGTGGATCCTCCGCTTCGGGCCATCCGCCGGGAAACTCTTCCCGCAACACCCGCGCCATCTCGCCAGCGCGCCGACTGGCGTCCGCGGCGGGGGGCGCGAACCTCAGCGGCTCGCACGCCGGCTTGAGGTTGCCGAGTTTGACGTAAAGAAAATCATCCTCGCGCAGCGTGTAAGCCATTTGCCCGGGTGTCCAGTCGAGCAGTTCGAGCAACTGCTCGTAGGGCAGGAGATGCCAGTTGCGCTTGATCACGGTGATGAACGAACGGTGTTGCTGCGCGCGCGTGATGCGCGGAGGCCCAGGCAACCCCATCGATCGTCCCAGGCGCAGGATGTCGGCCTTCTCCGCGCCGATCACCCGGGCCATCCGCACTGCGGGCACCAGCGCCCAATTGCGCCAGACGAAGGCGTGCAGCCGATCCGGAAAATGGGGCGCGGCCACCGGCTTCGGCGCCGCGCCTTTCGGCAGGTCCGCAACCGTCAGGGAGGATGGAAGCGGTTCGCCGGCGGACTGCAGCACGGCCGGCCCGAAGCAAAATGCGCCGGTGGCCAGGGCCGATCTCTGAATAAAACCGCGCCGACTCAACTTTTCTGTCGCGGGGGCCATCGGCCCGAGCCTATGCGGTGGCCCCGAGGATTTCGCTACAAAAATTCGCTTTCAGAACGACCAGCTGAGCTGAACGCCTTGCAGATGGGGGCCGATCAGCGGCGCGATCGTCAAACCCCGGTGATGTTGATTGTAATGGACGACGATGTGGCCGACCACACTCCCCAGGGCCGCCCCCGCCAGGACGTCCGAAGCCCAGTGGGCGTTGACCTGGATGCGGGCGTAGCCAACCATCGTGGCCACGCCGTAGGCAGGGACCGTGACCCAGACCGAATCGTAATGCTCGGCGATCACCGTCGCGACCGCAAACGCTTCCGTCGAATGGCCGGAGGGAAAGGAGTCATTGCCGCTGAACGGCTCGAAGCGATAGGCGCCATGATCCGCGCCCGGTCGATTTCGCCCGACGGCGTATTTTAATGGCAGATCAACGAGGCCCGACGCAATGAGGCTCGCGCTCAAACCGTCCAAGGCGACGGCCTTGGCCTCGGGGTTTTGCAAGAGTTCGCCGCCCAGGTAAAAGCCGCCGAGGACCGCCGCGGCATACTCGGCGCCGAACGGTTGCACGGCCTTGAATATGTCGTCAGTCGTGGGCGTGCGGTTCCGCTGGACCGCCTTCTGGATGTCTTCATCGAAAACGCCGAGGGTGACGATGCCGGCGGTCACGCCGGAAAACACCAGCCAATCGGTCGTGTCCCAGCGAGCCGGCGCGGTGAACACTTCCTTCACATCCTGCCCAAGCAACTTCCAGTAATCTTTCGAGAAAAGACGCTCCTTGCCGGACGAATCAGCCGCGGGCGTTTCGGGCGCCGAACCGGTCCCGGCCACGATCAAGCGCAACGGGGGCGGGTGTTCCAGCGTCCAGCTCAACCCGCCGGCGTGGTCATCGTCAGGAAACTTCAGCCACTGATGCTCGGGTCGGGTTGCGCCGCAAGTCGCCACGACGGCGGCCTGGTTACTGCAGCTCTGCCACAAGTATTCGCCGTTGATCGGGGCACACCGCCGAAAACTGCCCGTCCTGTTCGCGCAGCCCGTGAGCAGAAGCGACGTCAGGATCACTTGCACCGCTCGATCGGAAGGCGTCATCCGTCCGCCAGTTTGGGCGGACGCAAATGGCGAACCGATGAACGGAAGATGACAGTTCCTTAATTCAACTCCCGGCCGGCACGCTGCGGCTGGTCACCGGCGCACTCAGAGGTTTCGCCCAATCGATCAATGGCGCGACGTCACCCTAGCGACTTTTCTTGTAGCCCAACAAACGGGCGGGAAGGAACAACAAGGCCCGCAGGAAGGCGAAGGCCGCCTCGATCGTGATGCCGACCAACCGCAAGGGCAGGGAGATCAGCCAGACGAAGGGCAGGACAATCAGTGCGAACAGGGCCAGCGGCCAGCACAGCACAAACAAGAGACACCATCCCAGGAACAAAAGCACCGCGTTCATGGTTTCTCTATGGTGGTTTTTGCGGCGAACGTCAACCGCGGATGGCAAAGCGGCTGGGGGCGCATCTCTTTTTGGGGAGCGGAGTCCGGGCCGTTAGCTGCGGAGCAGCGCCCGAAAGTAGCCCACGGCGCCAGCCGTGGGGGTCGGCGTTGAAGAGCAAGAGCCGCGGAGCGGCGGAAGAATTGCGAGTTGGTGAGTTTAACCGCTAATCTCCGCTAATTTTCGCTGATGAGACCAAGAGGATTCGGCGGTTGGTTCCAGTGCTTTGGGAGGTGCGACGCCACCTTATTTGTTCCGTTCGCGTTTATTAGCGTTTATTAGCGTTTATTAGCGGTTCCGAAACGAGGTTAAAAATGAATGAACCGCTCATCATGTGTTTCCGCGATACTTCCGCCTCAAAAGTCGGCGAGTGTAGATCTGGGGATGCTTTTGGTCATGCGCCGCTGGCCGGGATTTAAGCCGAGGTGCGTGGCGGGAGGGAGGCAGGCGGGGCAAAGCCCACGGGGGCGCATTTTTCTGCAAGAAATGGTGTCTAACTCCCGTGTGAAAGATGATAGAAGCGAGCGATGAAGCGCGAACCTGGCGAACGAATTCCGACGCGTTGGAGCCTGATCCGGCGGCTGAGGAACTGGGACGACCAGGAAAGCTGGCGGGAGTTCTTTGACACCTATTGGCGGCTGATCTACGGGACGGCGATCCGGGCGGGCCTTTCCGAGGTGGAAGCGCAGGAGGTGGTCCAGGAGACGGTGATCTCGGTCTGCCGCAACATCCAAAACCTGCAAACGACCCCCGAGGCGGGCTCGTTCAAGAACTGGCTGCTCAAGATGACCAAGTGGCGGATCGTGGATCAAATCCGCAAGCGCGATCCGGCCTCGCCACCGGCCGGCCGCGCGGATGAGACGCCGGACACCTCGACGACGGCTTGCATCCCCGACCCGGCCGGGGTGGCCCTGGAGAAAGTGTGGGAGGAAGAGTGGCGGGGCAACCTGACCAGCGCGGCCCTGGGCCGGGTGGAGCGCCAGGCCAGCGCCAGGCATTACCAGATCTTCTATCTTTACGTCATCCGCGGCGTGGCCGTCAGCCAGGTCGCCGCGGCCACCGGGGCGGACCCGGACGAGATTTACCTGGTGAAACACCGGCTGTGGCCTGTCTTCCTCAAGGCCATGAAAGCCGTCGAGAGCCGGCAGCGTTGATGTTCGTCGTCCCGCCTTCAGGCGGGACGACGAACGGCGGGTCCAGATGAGAGCTTGCTCCCGAAGGAAAGCATCGATAGAAGAGTGTTGCAACCTGGATGGAACCTACCGCGCCAATGCTCTGTACGGCCAGACGCTCTGTCCATTGGGTGTGGCTGCTTTCCTTGTGGGGTTCTTGCGCGTTGGACTTGGCCGCGGGAGAAAGACCTGCCGGCCCTGCCGAAACCAACGGCGTCGTGATCCTGGAGATCGGGGGCACGGCTGAGTTCCTGGCCGCTGGCGGGGCCGCCTGGAAAGAAGCGACGGTCAACCAGGTCCTGAAGCCGGGCGACCGATTTCGAACGAGAAAGAATAGTCGCGCCACGATTCGTCTGTCCGATTTAAGCCAGTTGCGCGTGGGAGAGTTGAGTGAGCTCGAGGTGCGAGGAGATCCGGATCACGACGCCTCACCCATCTATAAACTCTGGAAGGGCGTCATTTACTTTTTTCATCGGGACAAGCCGGGCCGTTTTCGGTTCGACACGCCGATCGCCTCGGCCGCCGTTCGCGGCACCGAGTTCACTTTGGTCGTCGAGGAGGCCGACCGGACGGTGCTGACCCTGTTGGATGGGGAAGTGGAGTTGAGCAGTGACGCTGGGCGCGTGAGCGTGAAGAGCGGTCAACAAGCGGTTGCCGAAAGAGGCCAACCACCGACCTCGACCGCCCTCATCGCGGCTCAACTGACCGACACGGTGCAGTGGGTTTTGTATTATCCGGCCGTTTTACATCCCGATGAAACGGGGTTGAGCCCCGACGAGCAGGGGGCCCTGCGCGATTCTCTGGCCGCTTATCGCACCGGGGATTTACTGGCGGCGCTGGCCCGGTATCCGCCGACCCGCGAAGCCGCATCGGATGCCGAGCGCGTTTATCGCGCGGGTTTGCTGCTGGCGGTTGGTCAGGTGGAGCAGGCGGAAGCGATGATCCTTTCGTTGGGGGACCGAGGACCGCCACGGCCAGGATTCGTGTCCGCCCAGAGGCTCGGTAACGCGCTCCGGCGGCTCATTGCGGCGGTGAAGGGCCGGCCGGTCGGGACGAATGCCGCGTCCGGATCCGCCACGGAATGGCTGGTGGAATCCTATGTGCAACAAGCGCGCTCGGACCTGCCGGAGGCTCTTGCGGCGGCGCGCCAGGTGGTGGCGGTCGCATCCGATTTTTCGTTTGGCTGGGCCCGGGTGGCCGA
>Ga0137373_10007076_pt1 | contig 11960 bp, 7 predicted proteins | sample SagtaG_5_FD_104912 | JGI IMG/M metagenome (GOLD analysis project Ga0137373, IMG submission 104912) | Vadose zone soil microbial communities from Sagehorn Ranch, Mendocino, California, USA - Sage1_R_80_16 metaG | ecosystem: Environmental > Terrestrial > Soil > Vadose zone | place: USA: California...
AGGCCCCGCCCGGCCTGGCGACGGGCGACTCGGCCGTGCCCGTCTCGGTGGACAGGATCTGGAGCCGCACCGCGACGGGCACGGCCGAGTCGCCCGTCGCCAGGCCGGGCGGGGCCTCGGCGGGCGGGGGGGTGCCCGACATGCGCTCGATCGACATCGTCGCCTCCCGATCTCCGTCAGCCGGCTCGCAGCCGCGTGAGCAGCTCGTCGTGGAGGATACCGTTGCTCGCGAGGACGTCGAGCCCGTCGATCCGGCGCGCACCGGCGAAGTCCGTGAGCCGTCCGCCGGCTTCCTCCACCAGGACGAGCGGCGCGGCGAGATCCCACGTCTGGAGATCGATCTCGATCATCGCCTCGGCGGCGCCCTCCGCGACGAGCGCATACCCCCAGAAATCGCCGAAGCCGCGTTCCCGCCAGACGTCTCCGAGCAGCGCCCGGAAGCCGGGCGCCCGGCCGCTCGTCTCGACGTCGTGGCCGGACCCATACAGGATCTGGGCGTCCCGCGGCGCCGCGATCCCCGACACCCGGATTCGTCGCGGAGCGTCGGTCCCGGCCGCACCGACCGCCCAGGCGCCGCCACCCCGCGAGGCATACCAGCGCTCCCGGAGCGCCGGCGCCGAGAGGGCGCCGACCTGCAGCTCCCCGTCCACCTCGAGGGCGAGGAGCGTTCCGAAGAGGGGCACGCCGCGGATGTAGTTGTGCGTCCCGTCGATGGGGTCGATGTACCAGCGGGCGGTCGACCCCGTGTCCTCCTCGCCGTACTCCTCGCCCACGAGGCCATGGGCCGGATAGCGGGCCCGGATTCGATCTCGGATGAGCCGCTCGATGGCCTGGTCGGCCTCGGTGACGAAGCTGCGATCGGGCTTCGTCCGGATCTCCATGTCGCGCCGGAAGTGGCGCAGGGCGATCGCATCGGCCTCGTCGCAGGCAGTCAGCGCGAAGGCCAGCCACTCGGCGAGCTCGGCCGGGCTGCCCCGCGCGCGGGACGCGCTGAAGCCTGCGCCGTACGGGGCCTCCGCATCGTCGGTCATGCCCGGATCCGCTCCCCCGCCGGATCGTAGAGCGGTTCGGATGCCACCTCGAAGCCGACCCAGTCGCCGAACACGTCCACCTCGCCGCGGGTGCCGATCGCCGCCAGGTCCGGTGGCAGGTAGGCGTAGGCGATGCTTCGCTCGACGGCAAAGCCGTAGCCGCCCGACGTGACGCGGCCGACGATCGCCCCATCCACCCGGACAGGCTCGTTGCCGAGCGCGATCGCGCGTGGGTCGTCGAGCACCAGGCAGCGCAGGCGTCGCCGCGGACCGGCCGCCCGGGCGGCGGCCAGCGCCTCGCGGCCGATGAAGTCCCTGCCCTTGTCGAGCCGGACCGCGAAGCCCAGGCCCGCCTCGAACGGGGTCTCTTCCGGCGTGATGTCGCTCGACCAGACCCGGTAGCCCTTCTCCAGGCGCAGGGCGTCGATCGCCCGGTAGCCGCCGGCGACCATCCCCAGCGGCCGGCCGGCGTCCCAGAGGGTGTCCCACAGGACGGCGCCGTACTCGGTGGGCGGGTAGAGCTCCCAGCCGAGCTCGCCGACGTAGGTGACCCGGAGGGCGAGCGCGGGAACGTCACCGACGGTGATCTGCCGGGCGGTGAGGTAGGGAAAGCCCTCGTTCGAGAGGTCGTCGCCGGTCACCGAGGCCAGGATGTCGCGGGCCCGCGGCCCCCACAGGCCGAGGCACGCCCGCGCGGACGTGACGTCGGTCACGATCACCCTCTCCTCTGTTTCACTCGACGCGTGCAGCTGCTTCCGGATCCAGCCCAGGTCGTGATTGCCGAACGCCGTGCCGGTCACGATGAGGAATCGATCCGCGGCGAGTCGCGTGACGGTGAAGTCGCACTCGATGCCGCCCCGCCGGTTGAGCATCTGCGTGTAGGTGATCGAGCCGACCGGGCGGTCCATGTCGTTGGCGCAGAGGCGCTGGAGGAAGTCGCAGGCGCCCGGCCCGGCGACCTCGATCTTGGCGAAGCTCGACTCGTCGAAGAGGCCCGCCGCGCGACGCGTCGCCTGGGCCTCGGCGGCGATCGCCGGGCTCCAGTGACGGCCGGCCCAGCCCCGCGGCCGGAGCGCCTCGCCTTCCGCCGTCGCGTTCGCCTCGAACCAGTTCGGCCGCTCCCAACCGGCCTTCTCGCCGAAGGCGGCGCCGAGGGCCTCGAGCCGCGAGTAGGCCGTCGACAATCGCAGCGGGCGTCCGGCCAGGCGTTCCTCGTTGGGATAGTGGATGTCGTAGTAGGTCCGGTAGACCTCCACCGTGCGGGCCAGGGTGTAGCGCGGCGAGCGGTACTGGGCGCCGAACCGGCGGATGTCCATCCGCCACAGGTCCAGCTCCGGCTCGCCGTCCACGATCCAGCTCGCGACCTGCCGGCCGACGCCACCGGCGCCGGCGATGCCATGGGCGCAGAAGCCGGCCGCCACGAACAGCCCGCCGATCTCCGACTCGCCGAGGATGAACTCGTTGTCCGGCGTGAACCCCTCGGGCCCGTTGATCAGCCGGGTGACGCCGGCATCGGCGATCGCCGGGACGCGCCTGACCGCGCCCGCCATGATCTCCTCGAAACGGGGCCAGTCCGGCGCGAGCAGGCGGCCGTTGAAGTCGGCCGGGATGCCGTCGAGGCCCCACGGCGCCGGCTGCCGCTCGTAGCCGCCCATGCACAGGCCGCCGACCTCCTCGCGGAAGTAGCACAGGTTGTCCGGGTCGCGCATGGTCGGCAGGTCCGGCCGCACGCCGGGGATCGGCTCGGTGAAGACGTATTCGTGGGCAAGCGCGACGACCGGCACGTTGATCCCGGCCAACCGCCCGATGTCGGGCGCGAACATGCCGCCGGCGTTGACGACCACATCCGACGCGATGGTCGAGCGCTCGCCGTTGCGCTCGATGTCGACGCCGGTCACGCGGCCGCGGTCCACGCTGATCGCCACAACCCGGGTGTTGGTCAGGATCGAGGCTCCGCGCGCCCTGGCGCCGGCGGCCAGCGAGAGGGCCAGCCCGGATGGATCCAGCCAGCCGTCGGTCGGGAGGAAGACCGCGCCCAGGACGCCGTCGCCCGACATGAGCGGGAACAGCTCGCGCGCCTCCGCCGGGCCGATGAGCTCAAGTGGCAGGCCGAATGTCTTCGCCCAACCCGCCTGGCGACGAAGCTCTTCGAGCCGCTCCGCGGTGGAGGCCAGCCGCAGCGAGCCGACCTCACGCCACGCGGGATCCGAGCCGGTCTCCTCGCGCAACCGGCGGTAGAGCTCCACCCCGTACATCATCATCCGGGTCAGGCTGACGCTGGAGCGGAGCTGGCCGACGAGGCCGGCGGAATGGAACGTCGAGCCCGAGGTGAGCTCGGCCCGCTCGACGAGGACGACGTCTCGCCAGCCGCGTTCGGCGAGGTGGTAGGCGATGCTCGTGCCGCCCACGCCGCCGCCGATGATCACGGCCCGAGCCTGCTCCGTCATGCGTCGGAGGCCTCGCGGAGGGCGCGCTCGAATGCCGGCGAGCCGGCCGCGGCCAGCAGCCGGTCAAAATGCTTCCCGGCGTAGGCGACGAAGTCCACCTCGAGGGTGCTGATCCCCTGCTGGAGCACGCCCCACATCGCCTCCCGGAAGTCGGACACGACGCGCATCAGCGTGATTCGAGCCAGCCGGTCCCGGCGCGCCGGCGCGGCGTCGTATGCCTCCAGCAGCAGCGCGTCCTCGTCGGGTGCCAGATCGTGGTTGGCGCTGAAGTTGCCGAGATCAAAGAACGGGTCGCCCATGCCGGCGTATTCCCAGTCGACGATCCGGATCCGGTGCCCGTCGTCGATGAAGTTGGCGTTGAGCAGGTCGTTGTGGCAGGGGCAGAGCTCGATCGGATTGGTGAGAAGGGACAGCTCGATGCGCCGGCCGGCGGCCTGCGCGCTCCCGAACTCGGCCGGAATCGTCACGCCACGAGCCACCGCCAGGGCCCTGTAGGCCTCCACGATCCGGAGCGGGATGAACAGGCCGGGGATGGCCGGCCCGCCGTGAAATCGCCGAATGGAATCCGCCACGCGCCGGAGGGTCTCCGGTCGGTGAACCGCCGCGTCGCTCACGGGGCGGCCCTCGATGAACCGCGTGACGAGGTAGCCCTCGGCACGGAGAAAGGCGGTCACCTCGGGACCCACTCCCACGCCGGCCGCGGCGACCGTCGCCGCATGCTCGACTTCGCGGCTGATTCCCAGCAGGTGGGTGTCGTTGCCGGCGAGCCGCACGACATAGCGGTCGGGCGCTCCCTCGACGTCGATCAGGAAATTCCGATTGGTGATTCCGCCCGAGAGCGGCGTGAACGTCAGGCGTCGGCCGGCCAGCTCGGGCACGGCCTGCATCGCGCGGTCGAGCTCGTCATCGAGGGTCATGTCGTGCACACACTACGGCGCGGCGATCGCTCGCCGCGCCGTTGGGTGCTCGTCTTCAGGGCTTCAGCCGATCATGGCCTCACCCGTCGCGGGGTCGATCTCCACCACGTCTTCGCGCGCCGTCTGGCGCGAGGCGATGTAGTAGATCGCGCCGGCAATCACGACAACTGCGACGAGGGTCTCGAAGATCGGTATCTCCGGTAGCCCGGACAGGATGTTCGGCTTACCGTCCGCCGTCTTGCCAAGGCTCAGGAACGTGTTGATGAACGGATTGGACCAGGTATTCCGCAGATCGTTGCCATAGTCGCCGAAGAGCGGGTTCGTCCATAGCCCGATGTTGAGGACCATCAGGCCGCCCCAGACCAGAGCGAGGATGTTGAGGATGGTCCCCCAGCTGCCCAGCGAGAACCAGGCGCCCTTGTGCGGCCAGCCTCGGCGCCGAGCCTGGAGCACGCCGATGTTGCACAGGAAGTAGCTGATGTAGATCATGCCCGTCGCGGCGATCGCCAGGTAGATCGAGCCCGTGGCGCCGGTGACGATGAGCGGGATCGCCCCCAGGACGCCCACGGCAAGCGCGGCATTCGCCGGCGTGCGGAACGCCCGGTTGACATGGCCCCACGTCCCACCGAACGGGAGCCGCCGATCGCGGCCCATCGAGAACATGAGGCGGACGGTCGCGCCCTGGATGGCGAGCGTGCACACATACACGGCGATGAGGATGACCACCAGGTACAGGTCGCCCATCGTGAACGACCCGAGCAGGCCGGCCGTCAGATTCTCCTTGATCGTATTGGCGATCGGGAAGCCGAATTCCTGGCCGGTCTTGATGGCGGCCCCGATGTCCTTGAACGACAGGGTGACCGCGAGGAGGAAGATCGCGCCGACCGCGCCCGACAGCCAGATCGCCGACAGGACGCCGCGAGGCGCCTGGCGGGAGGCGTCGACGGTCTCCTCGCCGAACGTCCCGGCGGTGTCGAAGCCGTAGACGACGAAGAGGGCCATGAACATGCCGACCAGGAAGACCGCGAAGTAGTTCCCGTTGGCGAGGCCGCTCGTGTAGGACGTGTCGAACAGGATGGCCGGCGACTGGTGGTTGGCGAAGAACAGGAGGAGCAGGGCGAAGACCAGCATCCCCAGGATCTCGGCCGCGACACCGATGTTGTTGATGATGGCCAGCAGGCGGACGCCGACCACATTGATCGCGGTGGTCGTCACGAGGGCCAGCAATCCCACGAACTGCCACATGTCCAACGCGGGTATCGGTGAGGCGCTTGCCAGGTCGAAGCCCATGATCGTGGAGAGGACGAGCGGCACGGTCGCGGCGACGGCGGTCACGGTCACCACGCCGGCCCAGAAGTAGATCCAGCCGGTGAACCAGCCGAGCGTCTTGTTGGACAGGCGCTTCGACCACTGGTAAATGGATCCGGCGACCGGAAAGTGACTCGCCAGCTCGGCGAAGTTGAGCGCGACGAAGGTCTGGCCGAGGATCACGAGCGGCCACGCCCAGAAGATCGGCGGGCCACCCACCCCGAACGCCACGGCCTGGTTGGTGAACGTGCCCGTCGAGACGCTGATGTAGCTGAACGCGACAGCGAAGTTCGAAAGAAGTCCGAGCGAGCGCCGGAGCTCCGGTTTGATGCCCAGCGAGCGCAAGTGGGCATCGTCCCGCTCGACCTGCTCCGCGTGCGTTGAATCCGCCATCACGATCCTCCTCTACCACCGCACCGCAACTCGTCGAGCGACGCGAGACTGCCCTCTTCGGAGACGCGAGGATGCCAGGGCCGGCCGGCGCACCGCCGCTCCACTCGGGCTTTGCGGGGCCAGGCTTCGCGGGAGGATAGGCGTGGACCCCTCGCAGAGTCAATGAGGATCGCGACGTGCGGCACAGGGGCAGAGTTGCGGTGCCGGAGTACTCTCATCGTGGAGGCGCAATGTGCGCCGTTGGGGGAACGCAGCAATGGCTGTCGGGAGAGTGGCCGCTTCTGTTCGAGCGGAGACGGGCCGAGTCGAGGCCACCGCGAGGTGGGCCCGATGAGGGACGCTGTGGGCCCACGACTCCCCGAGGACCCCATCCAGCTCATGGCCGCGATCGTCACGTCCGCCGGCGACGCGATCGTGGGGCGGGGACTGGACGGAACGATCCTGACGTGGAACGAGTCCGCGGAGCGCCTGTTCGGGTATCGCCGGGACGAGATGACCGGCTCCCAGACGGACCGGATGATCCCGCCCGAGCAGCGGCCGGGCGCCGCGCGGCTCTTCGAGCGGGCGGGGGCGGGTCACACGGTGGGGCTGGCGCATGGCGTGCGGCTCGCCCGCGACGGCCGCCGGATCGACGTCAGCCTGACGATCTCTCCCATCCGCGACCGGAGCGCGCACGTCATCGGAACCTCGACGATCTACCGAGACATCACGGAGCAGCTTCGGATGCAGGAAGAGGTCCGGCTTCGCGAGCGGCTCGCGGCCGCCGAGCGGATGGCGGCCGGTCTGGCCGGCGAGTTCAACAACCTCGTCACGGCCATCACCTCGTACGCCGACCTCCTCCTCCTGGACCTGGACGAGGGCGACGCCAGTCATGCCGACGCGCTTGCGATCCGGCAGAGCGCGGAGGGTGCCCTGCGCCTGACGAGACGGCTGGAGGCACTGGCCCGACAGCGCCCCATGGAACCCGCCCTCGTGGACCTGAACGCTCTCGTGGTAGGCGCCCTGCCCAGGCTGCGCGACATCGTGGGGCCGGAGATCGGCGTCGAGCGTCTGCCGAGCCCGGCACCGCTGCCGCGCGTCCTGACCGATCGGGGACAGCTGGAGGAGGTGCTCACGATCCTTGCCCGCTTCGCCGCATCGCGGATGCCGGACGGCGGCCTGCTGTCGCTGGCCACCGAGCGCATCGGCGGACCGCTGGGCGACGACGAGCCCTCACGCGGCGGCGCCGGGCGGCGAACCGGCGATCAGAATCGTGCGCGCTGGGTCCGCCTGATCTACGCGGACACCGGGCCAGAGGTCGACGAGGCGGCCGGCCGATCGCTCTTCGAGCCGTACGTCCCGGTGGCCGGCGTGGCCGGCATTGATCTCGCCGCAGCGCACGGCATCGTCGAGCGCCTGGGGGGAATCATGCGGAGCCTCCCGCCGGCCCGCGATGACCCGGCCGATCCCAGCCGCGGACTCGCCATCGCCGTGGACATGCCGGGCGTCGGCGTGGACGACGACATGGCCGTGCCGACATCCGAGCGGGAGGCACGTGGTGGCACCGAGTCGATCCTGGTCGTGGACGACGACCCGGCCGTCCTGTCCGTGATGGCCAGGACGCTCGAGCGACTCGGCTATAGCGTGCGGCCGGCGGCGAGTGGCGAAGAGGCGCTGGCGATCGCCGACGACTATTTTGCGGAGCCGGTCGATGTGCTGGTCGTGGACGTCGTGCTGTCGGGGATGACCGGCCCAGAGCTCGCCGACCGCCTCCTGATCGATCGGCCGCGGCTGGAGGTCCTATACGTCTCCGGCTATACCCAGAACACCGTCGCCTATCACGGTCGCGCCGGCCTGGAGGCGGCCTTCCTCCGAAAGCCGTTCACGCCGGATGCCCTGGGCCGGAAGGTTCGCGACCTGCTCGACGCCCGACCCCGGCGAACGGCCAGCTAGCTCGGCTCGCCCGACTCCGGACGGGCCACACCACGTCAGCCCGCGACGACCCCCTCCCGGAGTGCGTCCGGTAACGGCTGATGGACGGGCACCGGCGTGACGTAGCGATCGACCATGGTCCGGCTGCCGTCCACCGCGAGCTCGCGGAACAGGAAATCGATCTTGGCCCGCTGTGCGGCCAGGATCTCGTCCTTCGTCGGCAGGTCCCACAGGTCGCGCTTGAAGGGCCCGATCGTCTTCTTGCGTGTCTTGTAGACAAACTGCGGCTCGGTCTCGCCCGCCTGGCGCTCGTCCGCGGCGTTGCCAAAGCACCACTCGTCCATCCGGCGGCGCAATTCAGCCGGGAACGCCGGATGGTCGAAGAGGAGGTTCTGAAAGCCGGTCGCCAGGTGGATCTCGGCCGCCTCGACCTCCACGAAACGATGGAACAGCTCGTCGGGCAGGGTGCTCGCGCCGTGCTGCACGGTGCCGGCAATGCCGTACTCCGTGCGGGCCACCTGGCCGAGCCGCTGGTGGACGGCGAAGTCCACGGCCGCCTCGGCCACGCTGCCGTCCGGCAGGACCACGCCGCCGTGGCGGGTGCCCGTCTGGACGCTCACCTTGCTGATGCCGACCGCCCCCGGGGCGCGCCGATCGAGCTCGCGCCGAAAGCCGTCGAAGAAAGCGCGGAGCTCGGCCTCATTCGAGTTCTCCTTGCCGACCTCCCCGATCTCGCCACCGACGCTGATCGTGACGCCGTCCGCCTCCAGGCCACGGATGAAGGCCGTGAGCTCGGCGGCCCGCTCGTAGTTGTCGCGCTGCTGCTCGTCGACTGAGGGACGGGCCAGGTCGACCAGCGTGGATGAGTCGATGTCGATGTTCCGGTAGCCGGCGTCGGTCGCCATGCGGCAGGCTCGCTTGATCTCCTCGGTCACCGCCTCGGGATCGGCGGCGTACTTCTTCGCGTTGAACTGGTAGTGATCTCCCTGGATGAACACCGGGCCGTGCCAATCCGCGGCGATTGCCCCGGCAAGGACGCTCGTCGCGTAGTCGGCCGGGCGCTGGTACGTGTACGTCTGCTCGCTGCGGGCGAGCTCGAGGATGACCGCCCCGGCGTCGCCCGCGGCGGCGGCCTCGAAGACGGTCCGCGCCATGTCGAACGTCTGGGCACGAAGGTTGATGGCCGGCACCGTGAAGCCGGCGACTTCGCCGCGCGCCCGGGCCACGTACAGCTCATGGATGCTGGCGGACAGCGCACCGACGGCCTGGGATGCCTCCCAGACGAGCCAGCGCGCTGCGGCCACGGCGCCCTCGTCCTCAGCGAACGCCGCCGTCCAGGCCAGTTCGCGGATGCCCCGCTCGCGAAACGCCGCGGCATCGTCGATGACGAGCCGATCTCCAACGAGATGAGCGATGCTGGCAAGGCCGGCTACGAGCTCGGCGGCCGACGCGGCGACGGTTGGCATCGTGGCGGATCTCCTGCGGTCGAGCCGGCCCATGGTAACCCGCTCACCGAGGCGACGCCCATGGAGTCGGTCAGATCGCGGGCTTGACCACCATGAGGAACACGATGACGAGGATGAGGAGCGTCATCAGCATGCCACCGCGCTGGAGGCTGGCCGCCGTCGCCACGAGCTCGGCTGGCGGGCCGGCCGGCGCGCCCGAAGGCGGCGGCCCGCCGGTGGTGCCGGCCATCCCTCTCGTGATCTCCACCATTCGGGCGATCGATCTGCGCTGGACCGCGATGGCAAAGGTGATCGTGACCAGGTAGAGGACGATCGCGACGACCAGCCAGCGCCACGGGGAGCTCGTCAGGTCAACACCCATGATCAGGATCAGGCCGACGCCGGTGATGCCCTGGGCGATCGCTCCGGGAATCATGATTCGCGACTGGATCACCTGGCCCAGGACGGCTGCGAAGTGTCCCGATTGCGGCATGCGCCCCGACTGTCTGGCGATGATCGGGGAGGCAAAGGCGGGACCGAAGGTGATGATCGCCCCCATGACGTGCGCGTACAGAAAGATCGGCAACAGGTATTGCTGCATGAAGACCCCTCCTCCGGGACACGAGCGAGGGCGAGAATGCTCGTCAGGAGACGCGCTTTGTCCGGCGACTGACGAAGTCCACGAGGACATATTCCCCGAGGTGCTCCGGCTCGGCGTAAAAGGCGCGGCCCCGGTTGAGCCGGGTGACGATCGCCACGAACTCGGCGAGCGCCCTGCTCCGCTCGAGCATGAAGGTGTTGATCGTGATTCCTTCCTTCGTGCAGCGGGCTACTTCGCGGAGGGTCTGCTGAATCGTCCGCCGTGTCGGGGGGTAGTTGAACTCGACCTGGCCGTTCTCCATGTGTGCCGTCGGCTCACCGTCGGTGATGACGACGATCTCCTTGCTGCCGCCGTGGCTGCGGGCCAGGATCCGCCTCGCGAGCATGAGCCCGTGCTGGAGATTGGTCCCGTATTCGTAGCCATGCCAGGACAGCTCGGCCAGGGTCTCGGACCGGATCTGCCGGGCGTAGTAGGCGAAGCCGATCACCGCCAGGTCGTCACGGGGAAACTGGGTCCGGATGAGCGTGTCGAGCGCGACCGCCACCTTCTTGGCCGCGACGAAGCAGCCGCGCAACAGCATCGAGCGGCTCATGTCCACGAGTAGCACGGTGGAGGTCTTGGTCGTGAGCTCGGTCCTGAACACCTCGAAATCCTCGGGCGCCAGGCGCAGTCCGCGGCCCGGGCGGCGGCCGGGGATGTTCTCGTCCCGGGTCAGGGCGTTGGCCAGGGTCCGTCGCAGGTCGAGGTGAAAGGGGTCTCCGAATTCGTAGGCCTTGGTCGTTTCGTCCCGCTCGCCGCCGCGGCCGGACCGGTCCAGGCGATGGCCGCCGAACGCGTCACGGCGAAGCCGGGTGAACAGATCGTCCAGCACCTTCTGGCCGATCCGCCGGGTGCCACGCGGCGTCAGCTCGAGCCGTTCCCCGTCGCGCGTCAGGTAGCCCGCTCGTTCGAGTTGTTCGGCCAGCGCGTCGAGTGCCTCCAGGTCCCGCACCGACTCCTCGCCCAAGAGCTCGCCGACACGTTCCCGATCGATCGCGTCGAGGTCGCCCGGCTCGCCGACCTGTCCCAGCTGGGCCTCGAGTGCGTCGAGTGCCTGGAGGTTGCCCATCTGCTCGAGCGCACCCTCCAGGCCGAGTGGCTCGTCGCCGCCGAAGCGGAACCGCTCGCCCAGGCCGCCGGGCAGCAGTTGGTCCAGGATCGCCGCCAGCTGGGCCAGATCCCAACGCAGGCGATCGTCGCGGAGCAGGGCGTCCATCGCGTCCTGGAGCTCGGCCCGCTGCTCGGGCGACATGGAGCGAAGCAGGGACTGGAGCGCGGCCATCCGCTCGGCGAGCTGCTCGATGATGTCGTCCAGGGTCCGGGCGCCGGGAAAAAAGGCGCCATGCCTGGCAAGGAACTCCGACGGATCGGGATCGCCGCCGGCCAATCGCTCCTCGAGCAGGCGGTTGAGGTCGCGGACCATCTCGCGATTGGCGGCCAGCTCCTCGGGCGTGGTGCTCTTGATCGAATCGGACAGGCCCGAGAAGAACTGGTCGAGCACCTGGCGCCGCAGGCGCTCGAGGAGCGCATCGAATCGCTCGCGCGCCGCGGGCTCCATGAAGTCGTATTCCTCCAGGCCCCGGATCCGCCCGCCCACGTCGGGAGGCAGCTCGTCGAGCTGGTCCAGGCGCCGGGCTGCGACGTCGCGGAGCATCCGTCGGAGAGCGAGGTCATCGGCGGCGTCATCGGGCCTGGTGGCGCCGGTCGGACGCGGGCCTGCCGGTGTGTCGTCATCGTCACCAGCCCCGGACCCGGCGGCGTCCGGATGCGCAGCCTGGTCACCGGCGCCCGGCCGCGAGGCCTGGTCGAGGCGCCGCTCGACGCCCGCACGCTCCTCGGCGACGATTCCGTCGAGCTCGGCCCGAACG
>Ga0137373_10007088_pt1 | contig 11945 bp, 13 predicted proteins | sample SagtaG_5_FD_104912 | JGI IMG/M metagenome (GOLD analysis project Ga0137373, IMG submission 104912) | Vadose zone soil microbial communities from Sagehorn Ranch, Mendocino, California, USA - Sage1_R_80_16 metaG | ecosystem: Environmental > Terrestrial > Soil > Vadose zone | place: USA...
CGAAGCCTCCTCCCCTCTGGGAGACTCCTCGCGCTGCGAACCGGGGCCGAGAAAAGCCCCTCGCCTGATCCGTCGCTCCCGCTCGCTCCCGCAGCGCGAGGCCTCCTCCCCTCTGGGAGACTCCTCGCGCTGCGAACCGGGCAGACACGAACGCCCGAAACCGGTGAGACTCCTCGCGCTGCGAGCGGGGGCAGGCACGAAGGCCCTCCCTCGCATCGCCCCTCGGCCATTCGGAGTACTCCAGGGCCAGGTCCCAGAGGAGCTCAAGTCACCGTTCAGCCGAAAATCGACGCCAGAAGGCGCGGTCAAACGACCCGTACGCCTCCATCTGAGATACCTTGGACGCCGTGAAACGCCTGGTCGAGTTGAGCGTCGAGGACCTCGTGGCGAGCCCGGTCTGGCGTTACGAGGGAGGAAGCGGTGCTAAGGCGACCGTCGTGCCGTCGAAACGGGAATCGCTGTCGCAGAGCGACGACGAGATCTTCCTCGCCGCGACGGAGTTCGAGCTCTTCGACTCCAGCCGGCATTTCGGATTCTGCTTTCCGGCGGACGACTCCGGCATCGATTACCTCCAGCCGGTCATCCTCGGCCCATCGGGGCACGTCAGCTTCTGGTTCGATGGCCCTGCCCTCCCGGAGGTGCTCTCGAGCCAGTGGAGAACGCTCGGCAAACAGCCACCGGACATCTTCCCTGTCACCTTCCGGTGCCTCGTGCCCGTGGACGGGCGCACGGTGAGCGGTCGAATCGAAGGCGTCGAGTCTTCGCGGGACCTGACGTCCGGATCTCCCGCTCCGACGATTCCGGAAGACGCGGCGGCGGAGAATCCGCGCGGCGCGGCTCGCATCCCGACCGCTCGCCCGGTGCAGGCCCGGCGAAACACCGGGCCGGTCGAGAAGCGAACGGCTCGACGGCGCAAGGCGGAAGTGAAGGTCGACTTCACCCAGGGCTCCCTTCACGGGACCGGCACCACCGGCGACGTCTCGCCCCGGGGGATGTTCGTGCGCTCGACGAGGATCCCGGGCACCGGACCAATGTTGCGACTGAGCGTCAATCTCCCCGAGGGAAGAACCCTCGTCCTCAGGGGAAGAGTCGTGCGAGGCTCCACGGCGATCTCATCGACCGGGACTTCGCCCGGTTTCGGCTTGCGCCTCGCCGGGGATTCGCCGGAATACGAGGATCTCCTCTCGCGGCTGCGGGACAAGTACAAATAGCCGTCGCTTCCATTCGCTCGGGACCTGCGCCTTTGGGCGCACGGGCCACGTCGCCTTCGGGGCGGGCATGGCCAAGCGGCTTGTAGGGATTGGTCCTTCCGGGAATGGGATCTGTCATGGAATCTCAGGGTCATGAACCGACTGTCCCCGACTGCCGGCCTCCGGTTGCAACATTGCGACGGCGCGTTCGTACGCACTCCTATTTGGGAGACCCTCGTCTCCATGTCGCGAAGGAGGACACGATGCGCCAGTACCAGCCCCTCGCTCTTTTCCTGACACTGGGAGTCGCGGCCGGCGTGGCGACCGCCGGCTGCGCGAAGAAGGAGGCTGCGGCCCCGGCGGCCGAGGCCAAGGCCCCAACCCCGGCAGGCGGCGGAAAGATTCCGGTGACGACTTCGTCGGCCGAAGCGAAAGCCGAGTTCCTGCAGGGCCGGGACATGGTCGACAAGCTGCTGATCACCGACTCGGTTCAACACTTCAAGAAGGCGGCCTCGCTGGACCCGAACTTCGCCTGGGCCGAGCTCAGCCTGGCCACTTCGGCGCCGACGGGCACGGAGTTCTTCGACCACCTCAAGAAGGCGGTGAGCCTGGCCGACAAAGCTTCCAACGGAGAGCGGCTTCTCATCCTGGCCACGGAAGCCGGAGCGAACAACAACGCGGTCAAGCAGAAGGAATACCTCGATCAGCTCGTGGCGGCGTACCCGAACGACGAACGGGCGCACTTCAACCTGGGCGGCTACTACTTCGGCCAGCAAGATTTCCCCAAGGCGATCGAGCACTACAAGAAGGCCACGGAGCTCGAACCGGGCTACTCGTCCGCCTACAACCTGCTGGGCTACGCATACCGGCAAAACGTCGACTATGCCAGCGCCGAGAAGGCGTTTCAGAAGTACATCGAGCTGATCCCCAAGGACCCCAACCCCTACGATTCGTACGCCGAGCTGCTCCTGAAGATGGGTCGATTCGACGACTCGATCGCTCAGTACCGCAAGGCCCTCTCGATCAATACGAACTTCGTCAACGCGCACCAGGGAATCGCCATGGACCTGCTGTACCAGGGAAAGCCCGACCAAGCGGCGGCCGAGCTGCAGGAATTCACGAAGAAGGCCAGGACGGACGGCGAGCGCCGGACCGCGTCGCTCGCGCTGACCGTCGTGCACATCGACGGCGGCAAGATGGCCAAGGCCCTCGAGGATGTGGACAAGCGGTACACCCTGGCCGAGAAGGCCAACGACATACCGGCGATGGCGTTCGACCGGGGCTTCAAAGGCAACGTTCTGCTCGAAATGGGAAAGCCCGATCAGGCCCGGGCGGAATTCGAGCGCGGAGTGAAGCTGGTCGAGGGCTCCGGGCTCTCCCAGGAGATCAAAGAAAACGCCAAGCTCGCCCACCACTACAACCTCGCCCGCGTTGCACTGGGGAAAAAGGATTTCGCGGGGGCGAAGAAGGAGGCGGAGGAATTTCGCAAAGGGGCCTCTGTCTCGAAGAATCCGATTCAGGCGAAGCTCGCCCACGAGCTCGACGGCATCGTCGCGCTCGCGGAGAAAGACTTCGACAAGGCCTTAGTCGAGCTTCCCCAGGCGAACCAGCAGAATCCCTACAACCTGTATCGTCTGTGCCAGGCCCATCAGGGCAAGGGCGACAAGGAGAAAGCGAAGGAACTCTGCAAGCAGGCGGCCGATTTCAACACGCTGCCGAATCCGAACTACGCCTACATCCGAACGAAAGCCAGGGCCGGCGACGGGTCAGCGAAAGGTTGACCCGTCTCCCCCCCTGCGTTGGGCTGTCGGCGCAGGTGGGTCTAATCCCTCGCAGTCAGCACGACGCGGAAGCGGGCCTTGCCGCTCATCATCCGGTCGTAGGCGTCCTGGACGCGGTCGAGCGGAAAGACTTCGTTTCGGGAACGCACGCCGGTGATCGCGGCGAACTTCATCGTGTCCTCGGACTCGATCGACCTCCCGGACGGCCAGCCGGCAATCGAGCGGCGGCCGCCGATCAGAGCGCCGGCCGGGACCTGGAGCGGATCCGCCGGGGCGCCGACAATGAGCAGTTTCCCGTCGACCGCCAGGCCGCCGATGACCGCGGTCATCGCCTGTCCGCTCGTGACCGTCGCAAGAATGACCTTAGCCCCGCCGAGCCGGGCGAGCTCCGCGGCGGGATCCTGTGAGCCGCTGTCGATCGCGTGATGCGCGCCGAGCTCGCGCGACAGAGCCTCCTTGTCCTTGCCGCGCGCGATCGCGACGGTCCTAAAACCCATCTTTGCGGCGAACTGGACGCCCAGATGGCCGAGGCCGCCCACGCCGAGCACGGCGACGAGGTCGCCCGGGCGCGCGCCGCTGTTGCGCAGCGAGTTGTAGGTCGTGATGCCCGCGCAGAGAAGCGGGGCCGCCTCTACGGCCGACAAGGTATCGGGGATCCGCGCCAGCGCGACCGCGGGCGCGATCAGGAAATCGGCATAACCGCCGTCGTAGGAGATTCCGGGAATCTGCGGCGAGACCTGGCAGGTGACGAAGTCCCCTCGCCGGCAGGAATCGCGGTGTCCGCAGTGCCCGCCGTGCCAGCCGATCCCGACGCGATCCCCCACGGTCCAGCCGGCAACGTCGCGGCCGAGCGCATCGATCGTTCCGGCGATCTCGTGCCCGGGAACGCGCGGATAGGAGACGCCCGGCCAGTGTCCTTCGACCGTCAGGAAATCGCTGTGGCAGACGCCGCACGCCTCGATGCGAATCCGGACCTCCCCGGGACCGGGTTCGGGCACTTCGCGCTCGACCGTCTCCAAGGGTGCTCCCGGCCGGGGAACCTGAACCGCACGCATCTTCGGCATGAATCCTCCTCTCCTATAGGTCCGCCGGCCGCGCCGACCGCCGCCACGACCGCAAGGGCTAAGTAGTCGGACGGGCCGGCCGGGGATTCAGAGGCGAGGCTTTCGCTTGCCTTTTTTTGCCAGGATGGCCGCGATTTGTTGCGAGTGGTTGACGTCGTGCCCGGCCACCAACGAGACGACCTTGGAGATCGTCAGCGGGCCGAATTGCGAATGGATCCCGCGCCGCTTCAGCTCGCGCGGCGACAGTTTGTCGAGCAGCTCCAGGTTGGCACCGCGAATGGCCCGGAAGGTCTGAAGCGAGTGCCTGGGATCGATTCGTTCATAGCACGAGTTCCTCGCCCAGGCATTCTGGTCCATTCCGACGATCTTGACGCCGTCCTCTTCCAGGATCATTCGGATTCGATAGCCCCAGAGCATCTCCATCTCGGAGAGGTGTGCGAGGATCTGCGCGATAGACCACTTGCCGCGAGCCGGAGGCGTTGAAAGCTTCCGCCGCGATGCTCCGGACGTCCGCTTCTTCAGGGAGCGCGGCGTCGATCGCAGGATGCGGCGGGCGTCGCGTCCCTTCACGTAGCTCAAGATTCTCGCCGTGTACTCCTCGAAGGTTTCGGTCATGGCATGAGCCTACCCCGAGTTGCTGGAACGTGGCTTGCAAAGGACGACGTCGGGAGCAAGATGATGAGCCACAATGATGCGGAGACCGCACTGCTGGCAGGGTTCCTCTGTCTCGCGGTGGCCGCTGCCGGGGATGGCTCTTCCGCTCGCGCGTCGGCGCGAGTCTCCGAACAATCGCCCCCAGCCGGCCTCATTGAGCGAGGCCGGTACCTCGTGCACAACGTCGCGATGTGCGTCCAGTGCCATTCGCCCCGCGACGAGAACGGCGAGCTGATCGAGACCGCTCTTTTGACCGGCGCGCCGATGCCGGTCAAGTCGCCCTTCCCCAATCGGATCTGGGCGACCCGCACGCCCTCGCTCCGAGGCTTGAGCTTTCTCTCCGAGGCAAACGCAATGCGGCTTCTGCGCGAAGGAATCGCGCATACCGGAAAGCCCCCCGATCCTCCCATGCCTCCCTTCCGCATGACTCCTGAGGACGCCTCCGCCGTCATCGCGTACCTGAAGTCCTTGAAGTGAGGGACGCCGCGGAAATTCGAGTCAGGAGCGGAGTGTGGACCGAACCCAGTCGGCGACTCTCCCGGGCATTCCATCCCGGTTTGTCCGATCGACCCGCCACAGCAGCACGCCGGGGCGGCGCTTGATCGCTTCGATGAAGCCTTCCCCGCGCAGCGCTACGGTCGCGACGCAGACTGTGGCCGAGTCCAGGAGCGACTCCACCGTCTCGACGAAACGGCTGGAAAGACATTCCATCTTTCCGATCTCGTCGATCAAGACGACATCGGTGCGTTGCCCCGAGAACTGTCCCGCCACCACGCGGTCCAGGACGGCGAGATCCACGCCGTACCTGCTGACCTTGTCGGGCGACCGGATCTTCACATGAGCGAGGACATCCGATTGACCATCGGGGGTCTCGATCCGAAAACCCACTCGCAGACCCGCCTCCCGAATCTCTTCCGTGACAAAGCCGCGGATCTCGAGCTCCGAGAGCTCCTTGGCCACGCGGCGAAGGACAGTCGTCTTCCCGACTCCGGGCGGCCCCGTTAAGAGGAGAGCCGATCTACGCAGGTTCGCCGGCGAAGGTGAAAGCGCCCCACTTCTGGACGTCGGTCTCGAAGCCCACCCCCACGTAGATCGTGCCGGTCGGCAAATAGAGCTCCATGACGTGACCCGGATTGACCTTGTAATAGTCGTCCGGCGGCCCCCAGGGAGTTGGATAGACCACTCCCTCCGTTGCCTGCCGAGCATTGCAACCGAGCTCGCGAAGGCTCATCGGTAACCTTGTCGTGAAAGCGTTCATCCGCCTTGGAACGCGATCGGCGGGTAGGCCGCGGGATTGACGGCGACCGGCATTGAGGAAAACGTGTAGATCCCGCTGCGCCATGCGCCCTCCAGGTATTGGAGGAGGAAGATCTGAGTCTGCGAAGCAACCGCGTTCTGGGAGTCCGGCTGCAGCCGGCGCATCCGGAAGCCGAGCGACTTGTAATCCCCCGCCCCGGCCAATTCGTTCATCTTTTTCAGTGTCGCGCCGTCGGGATCGACGCGGGCATCTGCCAGCTTCCAGCCGAAGTGCTTGAGCTGGAAATTCTGAATGGCGGCTTTGGTCTTGGGGCCGCAAATGCCGTCCACCTTCAACGGAGGATTGGGACCGCCGTTCTGGGGAGCGATCTCGTTGAGGAGTTGTTGGATCGTTACGACGTCGTCATAGAAGTTTTTTGCTTTTGTGCCATCGCCGACCGGTTGCAGGATAGATCTGTCCACTGTATGACCCCGTTTACACGGCTGCGCAACCTCCGGTTTTTATTATAGGACCGGGTCTCGGGCCGATAGGAGCCCCGAAATGCCCGAGGGAAACACCATTCACCGTCTCGCCCGAATCCACACGCGGGACTTCGGAGGCCGCCGCGTCGCCGTGAGCTCGCCGCAGGGCCGCTTTACGAAGGAAGCGAAGCGGCTCGACGGGCGGCGGTTTGACCATGCCGAGGCCTATGGCAAGCACCTCTTCCACCACTGGAACGGCGGTCTCGTCGTGCACGTGCACCTCGGGATGGCCGGCTGGTTCTATCGGCACCGCGCGCGTGTGCCCGCGCCGCGGCCGACCGTCCGGATGCGCCTGTCGACGCGCGAAGTCGTCACAGATCTCATCGGGCCGCCGACCTGCGAGCTCATCCCGGAGTTTGCCCGCCGGGAGGTCATCGCCCGGTTGGGTCCCGATCCGCTGAGGCCCGATTTCGACCCGCAGCCCGCGTGGGCGGCTCTTGGGAAGCGGCCTCGCCGCGCGGTCGGCGATGCCCTCCTCGACCAGCGCGTGCTCGCGGGAGCCGGCAACATCTATCGCAACGAAGCGCTGTTCCTGACGGGGATTCATCCGCTGCGCCCTTCGGGCAGCGTGACGGAGGACGACTGGGAGGCTCTGTGGCGGACGATGCAGAGGCTCATGCGGCGCGGCGTCAGGCAGGCGGAGATCCGCACCGTCGCCGCGGAGGAGCCTCCGGCGCATCCGCTCTCCGGACGCGGGTCCGACGACTCCTTCTACGTCTACCGACAGGAAATCTGCCGCCGATGCGCCTCGCCGATCAACGAGTTTCCGCTCTCGGCCAGACACATGTTCGCGTGTCCCCAGTGCCAACCCAGGAGGAGAAGAGAGACCTGACGTCCCGGCCGGTGAAGCTCGCGCCGGTGACGTGAGTTCAGCGGTAGACTCCCGGCCTCGAGGGAGAAAACAAATGAGCACATCCCGTCGCGGTATCTCCCTAGTATTGACACTCGTTTCTTGCGCGGCGGTGCTCGCCGCAGACTCCTCGCGGTAGCCCGCAGCGGATCCGGCGGGCTTCCGACTGGTCTCGAAACGCCTGCGTCCCGCTTCGAAGCCACGGCGTTGACTGAAAGGAGGTGGGCCTTGCCGACCGTCCTGCGGCGTCTCGCGCTCTTCGTCCCGCCGGTGCTCGTGATCGTCTGCGAGCTCGGGCATCCCGTTGTCTTTCCTCCCATCTATCCCGCCGTGGTGCACCACATGCCCTGGTGGCTGCGTTTGCACATCGTGAACCTCGCGCTCTTCCCGCTGTTGGGTCTGGCGGCCTACGTGCTGGTGAAGGACGTGCGGAACCGGGCGGCCGCCTGGAGCCGATTTGCCATCGCCCTTTTCGTTCCGCTCTACGCCGCGTTTGATGCGCTCGCGGGCGTGGGAACGGGGATCCTGGTGCAGAACGCGAGCCGAATGGTGCCTGCCCAGCGCGCCGCCGCCGAGTCCCTGATCGACGCCTACTGGACCAGCGGAGTCATCGCCGCGATCGCCGCCGCAGGCTCCATCGCCTGGGTGATCGCCCTGCTCGCTGCGGCGGTCGCTTTCACGAGACCGGAGCGCCGGCGTCTGGCCGGAATCCTCGCGATCGTCGAGTTTGCGGTCGGCGGCTGGGCGGAAACAAATCTCTTTCTCCCTTCCCAAGGCAAAATCCCGTTGACCTGGTGGCTCATAACAATCGGAATGGCGGTCGCGATGTTTCTCGTTGCGCGTTCCTCGATTCCGGCCGGCCTTCTCGTCCTCGCGGCCTCTCTGTTCGGCGCGATGCACGCCCCGCCGACCGGCCCGCTCGGCGCCGCTTGCTTCCTGGCCGCGGCGGCGTACCTCGAGCTCGCGCCGGGCCGGGAGCCGCAGCCTGAGGCGCGCCCGGCCGGGTGATTCCCGGCGCCTTGCTCGCGTTCCTACCGGCCCGCGAAGCCCGCGAGGGGGCCGATGGTCTTACGCATCAGGAGCTCGGAGTGGCCGGCGACGAGGTAGTCCGGGAGCTCCCCCACGGGCCGGTAGCCCAAGCGCTCGTAGAGCCGCCGCGCGCCCGAGTTGAAGGACGAAACGCACAGAAAGACGTTGGGCGAATCCCGGAAGACGCGCTCTTCGGCAAACTGCATGAGGCGCGTTCCGAGCCCGCGGTTCCGGAACGCGGCGGCGACGCAGATGGTCTGGATGTAGCCGGCGAAGGCGCCGGCCATGTTCAAGATCAGGAACGCGGCCCGGTCGCTCCCGGCGAGAGCGACGTACCTCTCTTTGGCGGCATCGGAAAGAATCGCCCGCGAGGCCTCGTATCCGCGGCCCAGCGTGATCCAGGGCTCGGAGCCCGCCATGACGCGGGCCGCCCATACCACGTCTTCGTCCGACTCGAAAGGTCGGATCTCCCGACCCGGATCCTTCACTCCCACTCGATCGTCGCCGGCGGCTTCGAGGTGATGTCGTAGACGACGCGGTTGATGCCGCGAACGGTGCGCACGATCCGGGCGGCGATCGCGTCCAGGACCTCATGGGGCATGCGGAACCAGTCGGCCGTCATGAAGTCGGCTGTCTGCACGGCGCGCACCGCGACTACGTAGTCGTGCGGGCGGCTGGCGCCCATGACACCGACGGAACGGACCGGCAGCAGGACGGCAAAGGCTTGAGCGATGGAATCGTAGAGGCCCGCGGCGCGGATCTCGTCGAGAACGATCTCGTCGGCCTTCTGCAGCAGAGCAACCTTCTCCTTCGTGACCTCACCCGGGATGCGCACGGCCAGGCCGGGGCCCGGGAACGGATGCCGCGCCAGAAACTCGCGCGGCAGGCCCAGGTCGGCGCCCAAGAGACGCACCTCGTCTTTGAAGAGCTCGCGCACCGGCTCGATCAGCTCGAGCCCCAGTTTCTCCGGCAATCCGCCGACGTTGTGGTGCGTCTTGATGACGGCGGAGGGTCCCTTGATCGAGACCGACTCGATGACGTCCGGGTAGAGGGTGCCCTGCGCGAGATAACGGGCGTCGGGGATCGACTTCGCCTCGCGCTCGAAGACCTCGATGAAAATGCGCCCGATGATCCGGCGCTTCTCCTCCGGATCGGTCACGCCGGCCAGGCTCGCCAGGAAGAGGTCGGCCGCGTCGACGGCGAGGACCGCGATGCCGAGGCGCCGGAACGCCTCGACGACCTGCTGCCGCTCGTGCGACCGCATCAGCCCGTGGTCCACCAGAATCGGGTGGACGCGGTCGCCCAGTGCCTCGCGCAGCAGGATCGCCGTCACAGACGAATCGACCCCGCCGGAGAGCGCGCACACGACGGCGCCGGTTTTAGCCTGGCGGCGTATCTGCTCCAGCTTCTCCTGCCGAAAGGAGGCCATGGTCCAGTCGGGCTTCGCCCCGCAGATGCGAAAGAGAAAGTTCTGCAGGATCTCGGAGCCGCGCTCGGTGTGGCGGACCTCCGGGTGGAACTGCAGGGCGTAGAGCTTCTCTCCCTCATTTTCGAAGGCCGCGATCGACGCCGAAGCCGTGGACGCGATGACGCGGAAACCTGGCGGCGGCTCGGTCACGGTGTCGCCATGACTCATCCAGACGGTCTCCTGCTCGTCGAGACCGGCGAAGAGCTCCGAGCCTCGCCAGAGCCGCGCGGTGGCGCGGCCGTACTCGCGGTGCTCCGAGGGCGAGACGTTGCCTCCCCACGCCAGCGCCATCCACTGCATGCCGTAGCAAAGTCCGAGCAGAGGCGTCTGGAGGGCGCGCAGATCGCCCACCGGCAGCGGGGCACCTTTTTCGTAGACGCTCTGCGGGCCGCCCGAGAGGACGATGCCGGCCGGCTTCCATCTCTGAATCTCGTCGAGCGACGCCGTGCCCGGCAGAACGACTGAGAAGACACGGGCTTCCCGGATGCGCCGCGCGATCAGTTGGGTGTACTGCGAACCGAAGTCGAGGACGACGATCGGGCGTGAAGGGCCGGTCACGCGGCCTCCGTGCGCCGCAGGAGGGCGACCGGAACGGCGAGCACCGCGGCGGGCGCGGCGGCCAGCGCCGCGGCGCCGAAGGGCACGAAGGCCACGAGAAGCGGGGCCACGAGCGCTCCGGCCACGTACTTGCGGGCGAGCCCATCGCACACGAAAACGAGTATCCCGCTCACCACGAGGAAGAGCACGTTGAAGATGTGAGCGAAGGACCGGCTGAAGCCTTGCGAGGAAGCCGGAGGCCGCGGGCCGAACGCCGCCCGCTCGGCCACGACGATCAACAGCACGAAGAGGAGACTTCCGACGTAGGCGGGGAGAAAGAAGATCGACGCCTGGGCCGCAAAGCGAACTTCGGGGGCCGTCGAAGAGACCCAGGCTCCCGCCCGTTCCTCGAAGAACGGGTACGTTCCGAAGCCGGGATCGCTCTTGGGATGCGTCAGGAGGAACAGAAGCAGAGAGAGGAGAAACGCGGAGGGCAGAAGCAACGCGGCCTGGCGGAGGAACGTCACGTCCCAAACGATTGTAGCGCAACGTGATCGCAGCGCCGGGGCCGCGACCTGCTATCGTTCGCGGCCGTGGCTCTCCGCAAGTCGACGAAGATCTGGCTCGGGGTCTTCGCGGCGGGCCTGCTCGGCATCTCTCTCGACCAGCTCGGCTCAGGTGACCGCTTGGGCCCGGCCGCCATCCCCTTCTGGCTCGCCTGCCTCGCCGCGGCGGCGGTCCTCGGGCTCCGGGCCTCCCTCGCGGCCTTTCGCGCGATCATCCACGGGCTGACGCTGCGCCTCGCCTTCTCGTATTTCTTGATCGGCATCGTACCGATTCCGCTCATCGCCCTTTCGCTGTTGATTGCCGGGTACATCACCGTGAGCCAGATCATCGGAACTCAGGTGCTGCGCGAAGCGGAGGGCTTCGCGGAGGCGGCCAACCCTTCCAGTCGGGGCGTGGCCGTCGCGAAGATTTCGGGCGGCAAAGTGGCCGAATCGAGTGCGGCCTGGCTGCCGGTCGGCACTCCGGCCGGGTGGGCGGAGGAGCTCGAGGTCCCGAGGGTCATTCTCGTGGGCAAGGACGTCTGGATGGCTCACGCTTCCAACGAGCGCGGCGGCTTGCGGGTCCTGCTCGTACCGATCGACCAGGAGCGCCTCGAGTCGATCGCGAAGCGCACACGCACGTTGGTTCGTCTCGAGGCCGGTACGAGCCGAACGCGCCGGGCCCGCGTCGACGTGGGTCGCAAAGATCCGGATATCGACATCGACGTGGGTGGCGCGCGCGGCAGCGGCACCTGGATCAGGCCCCCGGGTCCGGAGCCGAAGTCCGGCCACCTGCTCGACGCCGAGTGGGTCGCGGGATTCCGGATCGAGCGTGCCGTGGCCTCCTTCCAGCCCGAGGTTAAGAGCCCCGTTGCCGTCTTCCTGGCACGGACCTCGCCGCGCGCGTTCGTGCGGCAACTGTTCCGGCAGGGGGCTGCCGAGGTCAGCGGCGTGCTGCTGGCGGTCATCGGGGCCGTGGTGGCCGCGCTCTTCTTCGTTTACCTCGTGGCGCTCGTCATCGCTTTCGTTCTCGTCGGCTCGATCGCTC
>Ga0137373_10007091_pt1 | contig 11943 bp, 12 predicted proteins | sample SagtaG_5_FD_104912 | JGI IMG/M metagenome (GOLD analysis project Ga0137373, IMG submission 104912) | Vadose zone soil microbial communities from Sagehorn Ranch, Mendocino, California, USA - Sage1_R_80_16 metaG | ecosystem: Environmental > Terrestrial > Soil > Vadose zone | place: USA...
ACGAAACTCCGGCGGGTACGGCTTCTGGAAATTCGATCCCCTTGGCATGGTGACGCATCCTTCCCGCCAGGTCGGACACTGCCGACCAAGCGCTCAGGTGTCCACGAAAGCGGGGGCACTCCAAGCTCCCGCTTGGCTTTGGCCGCCTGACGGCCCCTTATGGAATTGAGAAGCCGAGACAGCTCCCACCGACACGGTGTGCACCCAAACGCCAAGAAAGAGATGAGCATCCAACCGTCCGGGAGCATCAGAGGAGGTGCCATCAACCAGCCGAGAACTTGACACGCAGGCCCTTCTTCAGAAAGAGCCCAGCGGTCGCAACCAGCGGCAACCGGTGGCAAACGGCGGACCCGCGAAAACGGCGCGAACAAGCGAAAACTGGTCCCGTGGGTTGCCACTGGTTGCCGGAAGGGGCCGATGGATGGCGACACCGGTGCCTAGCAGGAGGGATGCTCGGTGGCCGGGATCCCGATCCGCCGCTCGAGGAACCGTGCCGCGTCGCACCACGCCTCCGGGGGCAGGCGGTGTCCCGAGTCGTACCAGTGGATCTCCTTGGGTTGCGGTGCGGCGCGCTGGTAGGCGCGGGCGTCTCGCGGCGGGACGAACTCGTCGTAGCGCGCGTTCAGGAAGAGCAGCGGTGCGGTCGCCTTCCGTACCCAGCGGAGCGGCTCGATCGGGGTCATCGCCGCGAGCCAGCGGCGCCGGCGGGCGGCCGGGAGCGTCAGGAACGGCTCGGCACGATCCTCGGGCCCGGTGAAGTGCTGGACGAGGCCGCCGTCGCCGACCATCAGGACGAAGCCGCGGATTCGATGCTCGACTCCGGCGAGGAGGCCGCCCATCGCTCCTCCGTAGCTTGAGCCGAGGTAGGCGATCCGCGCGACGTCCACGCGTCGCTGCGCGCGCGCAGTAGGTCGACCGCGCGCCGCAGGTCGACGATCAGCTGGATCTGGTCGTCGCGGTCGCGTCTCGTGAAGGTGACTCGCGGCCCACCGCCGCGGGCGATCGGCGCGTCGATCAGGACGACGATGGCCCCGAGCTGGGCGAAGTCCTCCGCGACCTCCAGGAAGTCCTCCTTGAAGGTGGAGAAGCTGTGCTGGACCAGGAGCCCGGGATGCAGACCGCCGACTTGGGCGGGAGCGACGACGACCGCCGGCACGCGTCCGCCCCGCGGGCTCGCATACGTCAGCTTGGTGATGCGAAGGCCGCCGGTGACCCGCGACGGCCCGGTGCGGATGTCGAGCGGCGCGCCGGCGCTGTATGCGAATGGATCGGCGGCGGAGCCGGCGCCGGCGACGCCACACGCGGCGAAGACCAGCCCGACTACGACGCAGGCCCATCTCACGGCCGGATAGTACTGCGGGCCGCGGTGCTATCAGGGTGGCCGGAGCTCGTCGCCCGCGCCCCGCCGGGCCAGGCTGACTCGATGTCGATCGCCAGCCATCGGGTCGAGCACGAATGCACCCTAGTAGCCGGGTCGATACTTCTCGTGCAACCCCAGCGGGCCATCTCCCGGATTTGGTCCCGACCGCGCGACGCCGTTGCGGTGGTACGCCCGGGGACTAGTTGACTCGCTCCGTGACTCGAGCTGTTGCGTATTGGCGCGTTTCCGCAATCAGCTAGCCAGTGGGCCCGCCCGCTTCCGGGGCCCTGAATGAGACTGTGCTGTTGCATCTGGATGAAGGCGCGCCCCGTCCTCCGACAGCGGCTCGGGCAGAACTCCTCGAGCACCGAGAGCTCGAGCTCCTTGGCCTGAGCCTGCTCCCCGCGGCGGCCTGGTGTAGCCGGGCTCCGAAGCGCCTCCCTAACCATCTTCCCGTTCCGGCGTCGCACCGGGATAGATGAACGGGTATCGCGGATGATCCGCGCGGCCCTCCTGGGCTCAAGCCTCCTGGTTCTCGTCGGCGCGGCCCACGGCTCGGCCGCAACGGCTCGGCCCCGGGCTGCCGACCGTTACCGGGCCGCATGAGACGGAGAATGCGTCTCCGGTCTTCCGCTTCCGCTCCCGCGGCGCAGCACGGTTCGTCTGCGCGTTCGACTCCCCCCGCCTCCGGCGCTGTCCGGCGCGTTACTCGAAGCGGCTCACCCTCGGCCGGCATCCTGCGCGTCCAGGCGGTCGGTCCGACCGGTGTGCGCAGCAGGGTCCGCACACACATGGTGGTCGTCGTCGCGCCACCGCTCCTCTTCAAGTTTCCGGGACAGCTCGTCACGGAAATGGATGGACATCTCCTCGTCGCGGAGAGCGGCGGACGAATCGTCCGCATTGATCCCGCCGCTGGAACGGCCTCTGTCGTGACGGCGGTAACGTCGCCGTTCGGCCTCGCGATCGCTCCTTCCGGACGCTTGTACTTCTCCGACGGCAACCTCCTCCGGCAAATCGATCCCGCCGGCGTCATCTCCACCGTCGCGACCTTCCCGTCAGACCTCGGCCCGCTCGCCGTCGCTCGCAATGGAGACGTCTACGCGATGACGGCGGGTCGGCTCTATCGTCTTCCCGGCGGAACCGCGCCGGCCGAGCCGTATGCGGGGACCGGGGTCGAAGGAGACGGTGGTGACGGTGGGCCGGCTCTCGCCGCGCGCATCAGCAGGCCCCACGGCCTGGCGGTCACGCCCGACGGCGCGCTTCTGATCAGCGACACTGGTAATGGACGACTGAGGCGGGTCGATCCGTCGACTCACGTGATCACCTCGACCGCGACGATCGGCGCGCCGTACGGTGTCGCCGTCGGCCCGGACGGCCTGGTGTATGTCTCGTCGATCACGAGCGACCGCGTCGTCCGACTCGATGCGTCGGGATCGGTGACACCGTTCGCAACAGGGCTCGAGTCGCCGAGCTCCATGACGTTCGACGCCGCCGGAGTCCTCTACGTCACGGAAGGAAATACACCGCGCGCCCGCATCTGGCGTGTCGGTCGCGACGGCACGGCAGCTCCGCTTCGCCGCGCAGCCTCGGGCTAGCGCGATAGCTTGCGTTCTGTGGAGACCGGTCGCGTCGAGGCGTTCAGCGACGGGGTTTCGCGATTGCGATAACGCTGCTGATCCTGGTGACAGCGTGGCGAGGGCCGCCCGGCTGCCGGGGTGCCGTACGTCCCGCCGCTCTGTAAAGCAATGGTGCCGTTTCTTTACGTCCTCGCTTGACGCCTGTTCGAGCCGGGCGTCCTGCTCGCGCGTCGGGAGCGCTCGAAAGAGCTCGAGACGAGTCCGCCCAATGCGCGTCGTCGACGAGTCCGAGCGTCGGCGCGCCGACGGCAAACTTCGATCGGCGGAGGGGCCCCGGTGCGAGTGCTGACGCGAGCGCGGTCCGCTGCGGCCGCGGCAGCGCGTCTAGCCGATCGAGAACCGGACGCAGAAGCTCGTGCAGAGTCGCGAACGGGAGCCGCGACTCTGCCTCGACCCCGCACGCGGCGACAACGATGCTGCCGCCCTGCGCGCTCCCGCGCGTGCGCAAGGAGCGCGCTCTTGCCGATCCCCGGCTCACCGCGAATAACCCAGCGGATCGACCACTACCGCAGCTGGCAGCCTGAACCGAATTTCTTTACCCGACAGCGTTCCGCGACCGGCGCGTGCGCCCGCGAATGGGCGCCACCGGGCATGGCGGCCTGCCCGTCCGGTGCTGTCGAGTTGCGAGAGAGGCCGGTCTGCCCTCCGCAAGAGTAGGGCGAGCCGCACCGCAAGACCCTTTGGCCACCTCTAGGTTCGGGCCATGCCCATCCCTGGCGTCCAATGCCACTCGCCGATCACCGCTGACGTACGGACGGTCGTGCTCTCTGACGGCGCACGCGCCGCCGTGCGCACGCTCGCTGGCGGCGAGGTAGCGGTCGTCCAAGAAGTGTTCGAGGGCATGAGCGAGCGTTCCCGCTACCAGCGCTTTATGGGCGCGAAGCCGACTCTCTCACAACGCGACTTGGAGCTCCTGACGGCGATCGATCACGAGAACCACGAGGCTTTCATCGCGGTCGATCCGGCGACGGGCTCTGCCATCGGTGAGGCGCACCTCGTGCGCGACCGTGAGGATCAAGCCGTCGGAGAGGTCGCCTTCGTGGTCACTGACGAGTGGCAGAACCGCCGGCTGGGAACACACCTCGCAGACCTTCTCGCCAAAAGAGCACGCGAGCTCGGCATCCAGCGACTCCGCGCCAATATGCTCGCCGAGAACTCGCGATCCGGGGCGCTCATGCGCCGCATGGGACGCGTCGTCGCAAGAGCCTACGAAAAGGGTGCGCTCGAACTCGAGGTCGCGCTCGACTGAGGGCGACAGGCTCCCCAATCTCGTCTTTGCGGTCGTTCAAGCCTTCGGTGCCGGTCGGGCACGTAAACCCGTCCGCCGGCGTTCTCAAGCTTCCGTGAAGAGGACGGGCCGGTGTTGCCTGAACTGACGCGGATCTTGTACCCATTTTGTACCCATCTGAGCTGATCTCACCTCATCGAGCATGCTCGGAGATGGCTTAGACAAGCCAATCTCACCTCAGATGACCTGGATCGGCTGGTCTCATAACCCGGAGGTCGCAGGTTCAAATCCTGCCCCCGCTACTGAGAAGGCCCTGGAAACGGGGCCTTCTCTCTTCTCGTCAGGACCGGATCGCCCCGTCCTCCATGCTGCCGTTCCTGGACAGTCGCTGACGCGCGGTTCGGCGACAATGCGCGCGTGCCCGCCTACACGGTGAACGAGGACGCGGTCCGGCACGCGATGCGGCTGATCGACGCGCGCCAGTACGTGCTCCGCTCGCGTTGGCAGGACGTGCAGCCGCGCGCACGGGAGCAGAACGCGTTCCTGAAGACGCACTCCTGGGAGGAGTACGCCGCCTGGCATCTCGGCCTTACTGAGGGCGCGGCCGAGGAGTCGAAGGCGCGCTACGCGTTCGTCTACGGCGATTTTCGCCGTCTGCACCGGATGGGGCTGATTGCCTGCCATTACCGTGCCGCGGAGTGGCGGCACAAGGAGATCGAGCTCGCAGCACACGAGCTCCTGCAGTACTTCGACCGAAAAAGCACCTGACGACGCGGCGGCGCCGCGCGCGGCGCCTCTTAGCGGTCACGGCCAGCCCACGCCGGCCGCGGGCGCGTCGACGATGAGCACCTGTCCCGTTCTCGCCCTGAGCACGTCCTGGACTCCCTCAGTCCCGCGCCACTCCGCGGTGAGCATGAACAGCGTCCGACGGTCGGGGCCGCCGAGCATGGTTGCGAAGCACGGGCGGCCGAGATCGATCCGCTCGAACGCTTCGCCGCCCTCGTGGATACGGGCGCAGTCGTTCGCCATGCTTGCGCTCGAGGCCCAGATGCAGCCGTCTGCGTCGAGGCAGATGCCGTCCGGGCCGACCCCGTTCGCCCACACCCGACGGTTCGACAAGGTGCCGTCCTCCGCGATCTCGAAGGCGGTGAGGCGTGCGGCAAAGGACTCGGCGACGACGAGCGTTTTGTTGTCCGGTGTGATAACCATGCCGTTCGGGAAGGCGAGCTCGTTCGCCACCTCCCGGGCCTGGCCGTCTGGGGTGACGAGCGCGATCTTGCCCGGTGCTTGTCCACTGGTGAGCACGTCGTTGAACTGGGCGAAGTCGAAGTTGATGGTGTTGACATAGACGTTGCCGCGCCCGTCGACGGTGATCTCGCTCCAGCCGAGCGGCGAGATGCGGCTGAGGTCGACGTGCCGGACGCGCGACCCGTCGGCCTCGACCCGGATCAGCTCTGGGCCTGTGATAAGGAGCCGTCCATTTGGAAGCCAGTTCGTCGCCCAACCAAGTCCGTCGGGACCTTCTCCAACGACATCGCTGTTTCCGTCGAGGTCGACGGCGACGATCTGCCTCGTTCCCCAGTTCGAGAACCAGAGACGGCCGTCGTGCCACCGAGGCGACTCGGGCATGGCCAGGCCGTCGAGCAGTACGCGAGGTTGCATGGGCCCTCCTTCGTCCTGTTTACCGATACAGACGCGACAGACGGCGAAGACTCATCGGTCGGCGTTCATCCAGTGCATCGGCGGACGGCTCCAGTTTTCGCTCCGCGAGACTCGACTGCGCACCGAGGCGAAGTGCTCGCCTCTTAATCTCCGAAGCGCTGGAGCGATTCCAAAGTGCAAGCGTTCTGCAAGCATCGGCCTTCCGCAACCATGTCACCGTGTTTCGCTTCAATGCAACGTCTCGGGACCAATCTGGCCTTGAGCCTGCATTCGGCGGAATGCATCGGAACGCGTATACCCAATCGATGCGGCTCATATCCCGGAGGTCGCAGGTTCAAATCCCGCCCCGGCTACTGCGAAGGCGTCGGAAACGGCGCCTTTCGCATGGTTGTGCCCGGTATGGCGGGGATTCAGGCTGGCCGGGTTCGCAGCGCCCTTGACGAGTTGGGGGCGATGAGTCAACCTCGGCGTCATCTTCGCCGTCGTCTATCCAGTCGCGACCATGTCTCGCGCTGCATGGAGCGCGGCGCGAGATCGTCCCGCTGACGTCGTTCGGAACCAATGAGCGCGGGTCGCGTCATCCTCATAGTCCTCGGTAGCATCGGAGTCCTGTTCGGGCTTGCCCTGCTCGCAGGGGGAGGTTTCCTGCTCTGGGCCGACCGCACGCAGCGCGAGGACGGCTACCTGACGACACCGATCGAGCGATTTGCGACACCGACCTACGCTCTCACGCGTACGCGGCTCGAAGTCGATACCGACGGAGCCGGCTGGGTCCTGAACGACAGCTGGTTCGGCAAGGTTCGGATCCGCGGCGAGGGTGCCGACGGGAAGACGCTCTTCATGGGCATTGGGCCGGAGGCGGCTGTCGCCAAGTACCTGGGTCCCGTCGCCCACGCGAATGTCGAGGACATTGACTTCGATCCCTTCCGAGTTACGTACCTTCCAGTCACGGGAGGCGTGCCCCAAGGGCCGCCGACGGAGCAGCCCTTCTGGGCGGCCTCCGCCTCCGGGGTCGGGACACAGACGCTGACGTGGAACGTGCGCGAGGGCGACTGGTCGGTCGTCCTCATGAACTCCGACGGCTCGCGTGGCGTCGCCGCGGACATCGACGTGGGCGCCAAGATGTCCTTCCTGCTCTGGGTTGCGATCGGGGTACTCCTCGGCGGCGTGCTCGTCACCGGGGGAAGCACCGCATTGATCGTCCTTGCAGCGCGGACGCGCCGGCCACAGCCTTCGCCACCTGTACCTCCTACCGCGGGCGCCGGATCAGGAAATGCGCCGGCACCCGAGCCTTCCGACCGGTCAACAGAAGAGGCCCCGCCTAGCTGAACGCTGTCTCGCTGATGCCCTTGAATCCCGCCGTCGTCGTTGCTTACTCCAGGGACTCGATGCTGCATTCCGACCGGTCAACAGAAGAGGCCCCGCCTAGCTGAACGCTGTCTCGCTGATGCCCTTGAATCCCGCCGTTGTCGTTGCTTACTCCAGGGACTCGATGCTGCAAGCGTTCTGCAAGCATCGGGCTTCCGCAGCGATGTCACCGTGTTCCGCCTGAATGCACGGTCGCGGCCGAAAACTGCTCGGAGCCGGCGTTTCGGCGGAATACGGCGGCACGCGTGTACATAACCGAGCCGGCTCATAACCCGGAGGTCGCAGGTTCAAATCCTGCCCCCGCTACTTCGTAAAGCCCGTCACAAGCGGGCCTTTCGACTGACCGGTCCTCGGTCGTACGCTTGCCTTGTGGCGATTCACGAGATCCCGCTCGCCCAGCGGACCGTTCACGGGCACTTCTCGCGCGAGCTCGAGCCGATCCTGACGATCGACTCGGGAGACGCCATCTTCTTTGCCACGCTCGACGCGGGTTGGGGTCGCGGGCCGCCGCCCCCCGAGGTAGGTGAGCGGTGGCAGCTTCGGCCACGCGAATCTGAGCGCGACAGCGAGGGGCGCCCGCTCGGACATGCGCTTGTCGGGCCTGTCGCCGTCCGCGGCGCTCGGCCAGGCGCAGTGCTGGAGGTTCGGATCGACGAGGTTCGCGCCGGGAGCTGGGGCTGGACGTGGGCGGGCGGCTGGTGGAGCGCGCTCGGGGAGCGGCTGCGGCTCCCGGATCTCGACGGGCATCTCCTCGAGTGGGACTTGGACGGCGTGGCAGGCCTCGCGCGCGACCGGAGCGGGCGCGAGGTGGCGTTGCGACCGTTTCTCGGCGTGCTCGGCATGCCGCCGGACGAGCCGGGGATGCATTCGACGATGCCGCCCAGGCCAACCGGCGGCAACATCGACTGCAAGGAACTGGTCGAAGGGTCGACGCTGCTGCTCCCGATCGCCGTCGAGGGGGCGCTCTTTTCAGCCGGCGACGGCCACGCGGCGCAGGGCGACGGCGAGGTCGGGCAGATGGCGATCGAGTGTCCATTCGAGCGAGTACAGCTGACGCTCACCGTCCGCGACGACCTCGCGCTCGTCACCCCCCAGGCCCTGACTCCGACAGCCTGGCTCGCCTTCGGATTCGACGAGGACCTGGATGAGGCCGCCCTTCAGTCGCTCAACAGCATGCTCGATCTCATGGAACGCGAGCTCGAACTCGAGCGAAAGGAGGCGCTCGCACTCGCGAGCGTCGTCGTCGACCTCCGCGTCACCCAGATTGTCAACCGCGTTCGCGGCGTGCACGCGCGCCTTTCGCTTGCGGCGCTCGAGCGGCTCCGCCTCGCGTAGGCTCGGCGTGGCGCACTACCGGCTCGAGGAGATCGCAGACGGCGTGGTCGCTGCGATTGCCATCCCGGACGGCGGCGGCCGAGGAAATGCCGCGATCGTACGGCTAGACCGGCAGACGCTCGTCTTCGACACAGGCATGACGCCGCCGGCGGGTGAGGAGTTGCACGAGGCAGCCGAGCGAATCGGGCCCATCCGGTGGGTCGTCAACAGCCACTGGCACGCCGACCACATCCGTGGCAACCAGGCATTCCCGGACGCGGAGATCGTTGCCACAACCCGCACGAAGGAGTTGATCGAGAGGCGTTCCGCGGAGCAGCTCGCTGAGCACAAGGCGACCGACTTCGACGCGCTGGTCGCGTCGCTCCCCGCTGGACCCGACCCGGGCTACCCGGGGCTCGACAGGTCGTTCGAGGCACGGGCCCAGGGCGTTCGCCATCTGGCCGCGACGATCGCCGAGGTGGAGCTGCGGCCACCGACGCGGACGTTCGAGGATCGTCTGGAGCTCGCCCCCAACTGCGAGCTGATCACCCTCGGGGCCGGCCATACGGAGAGCGACGCGTTCCTCCTCTTGGCGGATCGGCACGTGGCGGTGGTGGGCGACCTGCTATGCGTCGAGATGCATCCCTGGATGGGTCACGGGGACCCGGACTGTTGGATCGAGATCTTGGTCGCGCTCGAACGGCTCGACGTCAATCGGTTCGTGCCCGGCCACGGCGGAGTGGCGACCGTCGAGCACGTGCGCGCGCTGCGCGAGCACCTCCGTGCCTTCCTCGCCGAGCCCGAGAGCATCGAGTCGCTGTATCCAGACTGGGACTTCTGGGGCGACACGGCCGACCGCAACCGCGCCTTCCTCCGCGACCGGGCGCGGTGACTCTTACCCGTCGGTATTCACGCCCGCACTCAACGCCGCACGGTCTCTCTCGACATCGAGCCCGAGCGTAAGCGATAGCGCTCGTGCGTCAAGTACGGCGGACGGCGGTCTTCGGCCGGAATGAGCTGGGGGTACGGGCCGAGTTCAAGGCGACGATCTCGAGGCTGCTACGGCAGGCGCCGGACCTCGGTGAAGCGGTACGCGGTCGTTGATGTTGAGGAGAAAGCCGATCCCTGAGACGGCCCAACCCCATCCTGCCGTCGCCGACGTCGATTGCCCAGCGGGTTGTTCCATCCGCAGCTCGAGGCGACGGTGCCGACGCCTGCGAGTTCCGCACCCTTGGCCGACCTCGCTCGAAGTTGCAGTGTTTACTCGAGCGGTTCGACCTGATAGCCGTCGTCGCCGGCGATGACGCGGACGCCGGCGCCCTTTGCGAGCGGCGCCACGGTCTCGCCGGTGAGGCCGAGGACCGCGGCCTCGTTCGTCGGGCTGTGGCCGACGACCAGGGCGTTGCCGCCGTCGGGCAGGCCGTCGAGGACACGGCGGAGCGCGGCGCCGAGCCGCTCCGAGTCCTCCGCGACGAGCTCAGGGTCGGCCTCGCGCAGCGCGCCGAGCGCGCCGCTTCCCGCCTTCTGGTAGGCGGCGCGCCAGCGGTCCTCGACCTGCGACCGCAGGCCCGGCTCGATCACGACGCCGCCAGGCACGTGCTGGCCGAGCGCGGCGAGGAAGCAAGCGAGCGTCTGAGTCGCGCGCTGGGCCCCGGTCGACACCGCGAGGCGGTAGCCGCCCCGGAGGCGTGCGCCGATCTCCAGCGCCGCCGCCACGCCCTCGGCGGTGAGGACGTCCCCCTGGGCGTCGGTGTGGCGGCGGAGCTCGATCTCCCTGCCCACGTGGGCGACGCTAACAGCGAGCGGTCTCGCTCGCATTCGGCATCTGGCTGAATCGCACGCGGTCTATTCGGCTCACAGCCGCGTGCGGCCGCGCCTGCGCCGGTATCGCTATCGCCGGCCGATCCTCGACCAGGTGATGCCGCCGTCGGTCGTCCGCCAGACGGCGGGAGGGTGCGCGCCGACCTGCACGAGCGCGTCGCCGGTGCGCGCGTCGGTGAAGACCACGTCGTACCAAACGTCATCGTTTCCCATCGGGCGAAGTGGCCGCCACGTCGCGCCGCGGTCGGTCGTGCGGTAGAGCGGGCGGCCCGCGCCATTCGCGGCGAGCAGGGCCGTCTCGTCGGAGGCGGGCGCGAGTCGGGCTGCGTTGACGAGGGACGGTGTACGCAGCGGCTCGAAGGTGACGCCGCCGTCGGTCGAGCGTGAGGCGCCGGCCATCATCCCTGTCGGGCAGACCGCCCAGACGACCTGAGCCGATGACGGCTCGAGGTCGCCGCCGAGGCCGGGGACGCACGGGCCGTCGCCGGTGACAAACGTGTGGCCTCCGTCGGTCGAGCGCGCGAGCACGTCGTGGCGCGGGAAGCGGGTCCCAGCCGGCGTCCCGAGCAGCCAGACGTTGCGGCCGCGGGCCGAGAGATCGACGATGGGGCCGTCCGGGACGAAGGGGAGAGGCGTCCCCCGCCAACGTGGTGCGGACGCCGGCCCGTGAGCGAAGCGGTACCCACTGCAGGTCTGCGTCGTGCAACGGGCGACGACGGCGTAGGCCTTCCCGCCGGCGGTCGTGAACGCGACGACGTCGGGGGAGCGCAGCCTCTGCCACGTCGCGCCGCCGTCGTGGGTGCTCCAGAAGCGGCCCCAGCCGAACGGGACCCAGACGAAGCCGTCGCGCGCGTCGGCGAAGCGCAGCCTGGGATTCGTCCCCTCCGTCGGCAGCCCGCGCGGTGCCGCGACGCGGGTGAAACCGCGACCACCGTCGGCGGTGCGCTCGATCACGTAACACCGGCCGACCGAGCAGGGGACCGTGCCGAGCAGGACAACGTCAGGTCGTCGAGTGCGCTCAGGGAAACGGGCACGAAGCGCGCAGGCAGCGGCCCAGCATGGCGCCCGCCGCCGCCGCAGCCGCCGACGGCGACGACAAGGAGGATGCAGAGCGCCGCTCGTTTCACGCACGCACCGTACGGCGCCGACGTTCGGAGCGTGTTAGCTCGCAGCAAGGGCCTCACGAGATTGAGATCCGATGGGTCGGTTCGCCTCAAAGTGACGGCTCATGGTGGTCGTAGAGAGAGCGTTATGGTCGGGCGATGGTTCGCGCCAAGCTCACGTGCGCAACGGCCCTGGGATTCGCGCTCGCGTTGGCGGCAACCGGCTGCGAGGCCCACTCGCGGGTGGCCAACGCGGTTCACGCGTCGCCGCTCAGCGTCGTCTCGGCGACGACGCCCCGCTTTCCCGTTGCGCGCTTCGAGACCGGTGGCACCTTCCCGCAGGTTCGCGACGGGAAGCTCGCGCTCGGAGCCGTCAACATGGCTCTGCGCGCGGTGGTCGCCTCCGACCAGCGCGCCTTCGAGCCGCGCGCGCGGCGTTACGGCAAGCGG